>Ga0335069_10001084_pt1 | contig 43901 bp, 41 predicted proteins | sample Lox_Sample_11_FD_206714 | JGI IMG/M metagenome (GOLD analysis project Ga0335069, IMG submission 206714) | Soil microbial communities from Loxahatchee National Wildlife Refuge, Florida, United States - Lox_Sample_1.1 | ecosystem: Environmental > Terrestrial > Soil > Wetlands | place: USA...
AGTAAGCGCACGGCGGAAGCTCGACCTCTTTGTTCTTCTCTTTGTCGAAGTGTTTCTCACCGCCCTTACACGCAAGCGTCGGCCACTTCTCTGGGTACAGAATCTCAGTAGATACCGAGTGAACGTCCTGATCCTTCGCGAACGCGATGATCCACGACTTGGCATGCGCCAGCTCTGCGATGATTCGCAGCTCGGCTCCCGACATGTCACACGTGACAATGCAGTACTCTTCCGCTTTGTGTTCACACGGCAGACCACACTTCGTGCAGAAGTATGCCTCATGCAACACTTCCCCGGTCTCGCTGAGCACAGGTTTCTTCTCAGTGTCGTGATCACAACACACCGAGATGCGAACGTTCTCGTCAGAAGGATCGCAGATAAAGCACGCACGTACTTCGTCTTCGTGAGGAAGGTTCTGTGCATTGGGCTGTGACGAAGAGGATCGCCCAGTTTCCGCTTCCAGCTGGTTGAACTTACAATGCAGTCGTCCGTCCCCGGGGTGACGCCATCCCTCCTTCGCTCCCGGCTTCTTCACCCAGCGCTGAACCCACGACTCTCCGTAGGTACCAGTCTCCTTCTTTCCCTTGCGGTACTTTCGGAGAATCTGGATCATCTCCATGTCGTTGTACTTCAGCAACGAGTCATCGGCTACGCTGTCCAGATGCTTGAGCTTGGGAATCTTCTGCAGGGCCGCGAGCAGTTGTACGTTCGATCCATAATTCAGGAACGCCTCGCCCTCGCACTTCTCTAAAATCTTTTTCTTCTGAGTCCGATCCTTGCTAAGGACCATGTACGCTTCGCGAGCTTTCTTCTTAGCGTCGTTGCGGTTCGCCTTCAACACCTTGATCTCTTCGCGGATCGCAGCCTTCTTGGCCTTGTCAGGTTCCAAACGCAACTCTGTTGCTTTCGCCTTCTCTGCCGGGGTTGCCTCTTCAAAGTTCTCTCGCCAGATTTTCTCCAAGCGAGCGATCTCGACCTCATCGATAGCGTTGGCTTTGTGTCCACAGATTGGCACGAAGATTTTGTCGAGGTACGCGAGCTGCTCAATACGACGCTTCTTCACATTCTCAACACGCTGCATCCACTTCGTGTCGTCAAGGTTCTGGCCCACGATATGCATTTCGGTATACGTCCCGAGTGCATCATTTTCAATCGTCGCAGTGGACGTGAGATGATCTTTGTCGAGAACCTGCAGCTGCTTCAAGCGAACAGGCAGCGGTGTACGCACGTCGAGTGCTGCGTAAAGAATCTGTTCTTCAGTGAGCGGTGAACTGAGATCGAACGACATCTGCAGTTCCTTCGCCAGTGTCACACCGAAGTAGCGCTCCATCAGGCGCTTCAAAGAGAACTCGTCGTATTTCTTGAGCGGTATCGCACCGGCCTGAATCACGCGTTCAACGAGGTCGATAGAGTAGAGCTTCCACATGCGACGACCAAAATGCCAGAAGAACACTTCATATTCGAATGCTAGCGTCTGACCAACTTTGGTGATCGTGTTGTTGCAGAGGAACGGATCGAATACATCGAAAATCGGTTTATAGATCGTCCCGTTGAATTTTCCAAAGTGCGCCTGAGATGATTGCAAGCGTTCTGGGGTCTCTGCGAATGCGAGGAGATCGATTACATACTGCTCGTACTTGTCTCCTGCCTGCAAACACCGTGCACGCCGAAACCAGAAGTCGTTGATCGAGTCACCGTTGGTTTCAGTATCGAGACCAGCTACGCGATCACCCTTCTCAATTCTCTGGAGGCACTTTCTTAACTTCTCAAGTCCCGCACCGTCCTGAACAAGCGTGATGTTCATCGGTGGGTCCAGCGCCTTTACATTGAGCACTGGGTAATTCTGCTGAGCAACTGTCATGCTTCTATGCTATCATGCTCCTGTTTGAAGTTTTAAACGGGTGCTTGGGGGAATCCCCCAAGCATCATCGGTAGCCCCAACCGGCTCTTTGTTGCGACCGGGAACCCCGAGAGAGCCCGTTGAGTTCGCGCTGGAGCTTCGCTATCTCTGCCATCAGGAATGTTCGCCCTTTGGTCTGGGCTTCGAGACCTTCAGGGGTCACGATGGGTGTTCGTTCAAGTTCGCGCAATTTGCGTCGGAAACCCTCAATCTTCTCGCGGATTTCGAAGCGCTCACGGCTGAGTATCGCCCTTAGTTTGTGTTTAGTCATTTGTTTTCAACAAGATAAGGCACCTAACTGAGGGTAAAACTAAGAAAATAAAGGACTTACCCGAGGTCACTGAGCACAGAACTGAGCTAAGTCCTTTATTCTCAGTAACTTAACTAATTCAATACATATATCTCCCGGGGAACACCTTTTATGGTACCACGCGGGATTGAATTTGTCAACTTTTCGGAGTTCCTTTGTTTTCAACAACTTAGCTCACTTTGCAAAACCCGCTCAGCCTTTGTTTTCAACAGCTTAGACAATTCCAAAAGCATTGCACCGGAAAATTCCGGTGGGCTCCTAGAATTTTTTCCTTGACTTTAGACTAACTCCATGATATAGTTGATGTGTTCCCCAAATTTACGTCTTATTGCGGGTTAGAGGAGTCTGGGACCTTGCTGGGCTCATAACCCTGAGACGCTGGTTCGAATCCAGCACCCGCAACCAATCTTCGTCGTGCTTGAGTAGCCTACCCGGGAGAGAATCCCAAAGGGACTGTAAAAGTGGCCTCGCATGGCAAGCGCTTCAGCGCACTGAGCGTAATCAGTGCGCTTCAAATTTCTACCCATGGGCGTTAGGCGGATGCGGGTAGCCGCGAGTGGCTGTAACCCACTTCCTCCTAGCGAGGTTGACAGGTTCAAATCCTGTAGCGCCCACCAAATTTCACCGGGGTGTAAATCGGTAAAGAGAAGCCGACCTGCCTTGGAAGCAGGAGATTAAGATCACTGGACGTGCAAGTCGTCTCACCCCGACCACATGAGGAGCACAAAATGAGAACACGAAGCAACTTGAAGCCGTGCCCCTCGCGGGTACTGAATACAACCACCACAGTTTAAGCCGATGTAGCTCAAGTGGAAGAGCACCCGCCTTGTAAGCGGAAGCGTGCGTTTTCGACTAACGCCAGCGGCTCCATGTTAGTGTTTCGATTAACGACCGAAGCGTGGTAAGTTTTCGGACTTAAACCGAATGGCTGGGGAGGTGGGTCGAACCAGAAAGGTTCGATCATGTCTCGTTGGAAAAATTCTACACCTGAACAAAAGCGAAAACTCATCGACAATGTTCAGAGGTGGAGAAGTAACAAAATTCAAAAGCTTAAAGACCTCTTCGGGTCGCAGTGTTCTCTTTGTGGATACAACAAATGCATGCGTGCTTTAGAGTTTCATCATTTGAAACCTGAAGAAAAGAGTTTTGCAATTAGTGCACGAGGAAGAATTGTAAGCTGGGAAAGAATGTTGAAAGAAGCACAAAAGTGCATCCTCGTCTGTGCAAATTGCCATAGAGAGATTGAGAGCAAAAGTTCGCCGCAACATCCGAGGTCCTTGGTTCCTCCTGCGGCAAGACAACCAAGGAAATTTTTTGAAGCTTCACCGTGGAGCGCTACGATCTGATCGTTGCGCCTTGAAGCGGTGTTGGAAATCCACGTTTCGATACGTGGTGAATCCCCAAGGGGTTCCTAGTCCAGCCATTCTTTGGCATCGTAACGAGCTGGCTATCTGAGCGTGTCCCGGCGAATCGAGTGGACCCTGCGCTGCATCCGAAGGGACTGCAGAGGCCGCAGAGAAAGCGAAACCACAGCGCTAAAGACAGGACGTGACACCGTACCTGATCTAAGCTCCAAATAGCCTTTGTGTCACATAGGCGAACGGAGAATGTGGCCGGGTGCGCAGACGTGCGCACAACTGGAGAAGAATCGCTGGACACTCCAACGGATGAAGGCCGTGAAACTAAAGTCCAGCGTAAATTTTTATTTTGTTGCAGCCTTATAACCTGCAACGGGAGGATGCCTCAAACATCCTCCCAACTCTTGCTCGATGTACATCACAAAGACCATGACCGAGAGAATAATAAATTAGAAAATCTAGAAGTTTTATGTGTCTGGTGCCACGCACTAGAAACACGTGGGATTGTAGCTCAATCAGGAGAGCGCCTGTCTTGCACACAGGAGGCAGTCAGAGCATAGCTGACCAGTTCCACCAACTTTGAAAGGGAGCAATGGTTCCTTACCTTATCGCACTTTCTACGCTAGCAGTAGCCGACATCGTCGCAGGGATTCGCGATGCAACCATAACGGTTCAAGGAATTCAAAAAGGCGTTGCGGTCGAAGGTAACGACATCATCGTAAAACTTTTTAGCAACAAACCGAAGAGCTGGCAGCTCGACATTTACAACACGGTCGTGACAGCCCTCGGTGTGGTGCTTGGAGTTGAGTTCTATCACCTCCACATCTGGGCGCTCGCAGGCGGTGCGGTCGGATTGCTACTTGTAGACACCGGAAAGCATTTGCTTGCCGTGAAGAACTGGCGCTACCTGATAGCCGGTGGTAACCCTCATCCGTCTCAGACAGCGTTTCAGAAGTTCATTGGTTTGCTGTCTTGGAATGAAGACGGAAAAAGATTAGTTTAAAGCCCAGAGATGGCTCTGTTGTTTATCTCGCTCCACTTTGTCCGAAAGCGTGAGCGGTGGACAGCGGAGAGTCTTGATGAAAGCTCCAAAATGTAAGCTTCTGTTGTTTTTGTTTTTCTTTGTGATGGAGTTTGTTTCTGCCTTCATCATCTGCGCCGGGACCCGAGCACAAGCCAAGGGCAACTATTTGTGGACCGGTATCACTTCGATTGGATTTACGATCCAACTCTTCATGCTCCAGAAAATGGGCGTGGAAGACGAAGCATCGAGATCATGGCTGGCAGGAATCGGTATGACGACCGGCGCGTGCGCTGGAGACCTGTTGTCGATCTGGGCAACGGTTCACTTGTTCGGAAATTGTGATTAAGGAGACTCAGAATGGAAGTTGTCGAGGAAGTGAAACAGGAAGTTCAAGAAGTGAAGCAGGAAGCTCAGGTGGCTACTGAGAATGCAATTGCGGAAGCCGTGAAAGAAACGGCCAAAGCACGCATCGAAGTGACTGATGCTGAGAAGTTGGGTTTGGTGCGATTGGAGAATGAGTTCCTTAAAGCGCAGATGGAAATGCGCCGTCTACAGGACCTCATAAAGAACGTCCAAGAGGTTTATCCGAAACAGGTCGAGCAACTGCAAAAGAAGTACTCGATTGATCCCGCTACGCACGTGTACGATGCTATTCAGGGTGCGTTTGTGAAGAAGAACTAATTACCACAACAAGGCTTGCACCTTCCTCAGGTGCAGGCCTTTTATTTTTGCGTTAGGGAGACTCAGAAATGGCCGAGGAGAAACAGGAATCCACCGATCTGGTACCGCTCAGAAACCCAGACGGTAGCCTGCGGACACAAAAACGTGGTGGTGGCGGCAGGTTTGTGAAGTCAGGGCCAAAGCTGATCCCTACGATTGAGATCACTGCACAAGCACGAAAATGGTTGCACACGAAGTATTCTTCGACAGGGAAGATCACCAAGGAATCGAAGACGCGATTCGAAGAGATGCAGCAATGTATCTTTGAGATCGCCACAGGTAACAGTAAGTTGGACCCAAAGTCTCAAATGGCTGCAGTGAGTGCGTACGAAGCATTGATGCTCCGCGCACACGGAAAGCCATCGATCAACGATGAAGAGAAGGACGCTCTTAAGCAAGCAGGAATCCGCGTAGTCGTGATATCCACACCGCATGAGCTGCCAGTATCTGAGGAAACACAGAGAGAAAAATTGAAGCCATCCTTCATCGATGCAGAGGTTGTCAGCATAAACGAACAGGAGTAAGACTCAGTGCCACGAAAAGTTGCGAAGGAAGTTAAAGAACGTCCAGCATACATTTCGGCCACTGGCGAGCTGGACTTCTCAAAGATTTTTAAGCACCAGCCCAAGCAGTTAGAATTACTGCACACAGTTGTTCGTAAGGGTGGTAGGCGATTCGTTCAAGCCAAGGCACCGCAATGCTTGAGTGTTGGCGGTATTCGAAGCGGTAAGACTTCGGGTGCGATGATGTTCATGGTCCAGCACTATTGTTTGGCATTCGAAGGGTGCGACATTCTCATCCTGCGACGAACGTTTAAGGAATTGGAATCTGGAGCCATCGCAGACTTCAAGGCATTCATGCCTGAGGAGTTGTACGATTACGACTCTACAAAGCACGTGGCCACTCTGTTCAACGGATCAAGAGTCGTCTTCGGCCACTGCCAGAACAACAAAGAACGAGATATTGAGCAGTACCTAGGACAAGCGTACCCAGCGATCCTAGTTGACGAGTGCGGTCAGTTTTCAGCTGACGCGTGGCAGATGTTGTATTCTCGAAACACGGTGAACGCAAATTGCAAACCGGATGAGTTCGACAACATGCCAATCCCAGTAATTTGGGGATGCACCAACCCATTAGGTCCACACTACGAGTACTACCGCACGTTGTTTGTAGACAAGCGTCCGTACAACCCCCCAGAGGGTGCTCGTCGTGATGAGGCAACCGGCGCGTGGTGGAGCTATGAAAATGGCGAGTGGATGCTGCTGTATGATCCACGTGACTATGCGTACCAACGTAGTACGGTAATGGATAACCCAGCGCTAACACAACGCGACCCGGGAATCATAAACCGCTTGATGAGTTTACCCAAAGCGAAGCGAGACAAGATGCTACACGGTCTCGACGGTCGTTTTGAAGGTCAGTACTACGACATCTGGGACCCATCAGTTCACACAATCAATTTACGCGAGGACCCCGATGCAATCATCTGGCAACCTCATCAACCGGTTTGGTTAGGGCAGGACTGGGGCATGGGTCACGCCAACGCGATCTATTTTTTCACGAAAGCGTTGGTAAAGAAGTCCGTAGGCACCGACTATGTTTTAAAGACGGTATGTTTTAAGGAGATCGTTGTAACAGGTGGGAAGGGCTACAAAGACTTGGTGCAAATAATCAAGGCGAAGTGCAAACTTCCACTGCGCACCGAAGAGCATCCGCAGGGTGTACCGTTTGTGCCCAAAGCAATTTACTTCTCGCACGAAAAATTTAACCGCCAGATGGATGAGCACCATACGCCAGCTGACGAGTACTCACGAGAGCTGAGAAGCAATGGCCTGTGTGGCGTTATCAAGGCCACCCGAGATCGTATTGGTTCAGCGTCCTTCATCTACAACAAGTTGAAGAACGGTGAGCTGGTGATTCTCGATGAGTGCAAAGAAATCATCTTGACGTTCCCATCTTTAATGCGTGATCCAGATAACATGGATGACGTATTGAAGACTGAGGCTAAAGGTGACGACTGCTATGATGGATTCCGTTACGGTTTGTATGGAGAGCTGCGCGAGCGAAAGAAACCGGCTGTTGAGGCGGTGATCGACCGCGCCAAAGAGTTGGAGAAGACCGACCCACTCGCTGCACACTTCTACAAGATGAAGATGATGGCGCAGGTTCACAAAGCGAACGCGCCGTTCACACAACCGAAGATACCTCACTGGCAAGCTAAAATGAATGGACTACACTCATGACCGGTAAACAAATCCGTGAATTCTTTCGAGAGCTGTTTGGGTCGCGCCTTGTCGAGACGATGCAGAACAACATGAGCCTGTTGCTGGCTGAGAAGGAAGTATCCTTCAACCATCTGCAAGAGGAGATGTTGCGCATGCGTAATGACTACGAGATGCGCCTACAGGACAAAGAGGCCCAACTTGCCGACTTCAGGTCTGAGAAGGCTATGTTAGTTGGTAAGATTCACCTGTACGAGACAACCCTGCTCCCTCTGGCCTCCAGAGCCGGTGCAGACGTGGTCGCGGCAGGCAAGCCTTTACGTAAACCAAGTTTCGCGGACTTTAACATCCCACCGGTCAAGACTCGTTGGCAGCAGATTCAAGAAGAGCACGAGGCGAGCTTGCGGGATGAAGAGCAGAGCAATGCCTCTGCCGCAGGAGAATAAATGGCAGAGAAAAAGATGGACATCGACAACATCTACATACGATGTGAAGAGATCGATGGAGAATGTGGATACCGTGTTGAAGTAGGCCGCAAGGCAAAGAAGACTTTGAGTCAAAAAGCCGGATGGGTGCCAAGTTCTTATCAGGAACCGGAGAAGTTCACGGCAACTTCTAAAGAAAAACTCTTGGCAAAATTGAAGGAGATTCTGTAAATGGTTGCTGAGTATTTACAAAGCAATTAAGGAGATATTATGGCTTTTTCTACCAAGGATGGTAAAAAGAAGTTCGGATCGGCGTATGCTGCAAAACGGTATGACTCCGCCCACGATGAACCCGCGAACGAAAAAGACGCGAAAAAGAAATTCGGCAAGGTGCTCTCTGATAAAGAGGGCGACCTGAAGCACGAAATGGACGAGTCTCCTGAGACCCAGCACGAAGAGGGTGAAGACGAAATGCACCCTGTCGTAGCTGAGCACGGAGCAGCGCATCACGTCTCTATTCATCATGACCACAACAACGGTAAGCATACCGTGGTCTCTCATCACGAAGATGGACACGTGAACACCAGCGAGCACCAAGATGCAAAGACCGCTCATGAAGAGGGTGGGAAACTGGCGAACATCAGCCTGAAGAAATCAGGCGAGCAGGAAGACCAGCAGCTGGCGGCGTCTGAGGGTGGAAACTCCTCGACCCCTGACGGCTTCGAGATGCCTTCGCTCGTGTAAGGAGGCACCGTGCCATTCAAGTCAGCAAAACAGCGAGCTTGGGCATACACCGATGAGGGCACAAAAGCTCTCGGCGGCACAGACAAAGTCAAAGAGTGGGAGGACGAGACACCCTCGGACCTCCCGACTTATGCGAACGGTGAAACTACTTCCCCGGACTTGAAGAAAAAGTTCCAGTGGGCACCAGCCAAGCATCGCGCAGGTTACAAGAAGTCTGAGAGGTTGGCGTAACGAAATTCTGAAGGAGACACATGGCAGAGCCAAACGAGAACGCAGCAGAGAACGCCCCGGTCGCTGCCAATCCTCCTACCCCAGTAGCGTCAGAGAAGCCCCAAGACGCCGCACTCGGTGTATATGCACCTTTCCCGTATAGCCCAGAGCCGTTTGCCGAGTTGTCGGATAAAGCACGGCTTACCTTGTTGGGTTTGGATGACATCGCGACGAAGACGGACATCGCGGCTCGACGCTTAGAGATCGAGCAAGCATGGGAAGCAATTCATTTTGACCGAGGATACCAGCATCTACTGCGTGGCAAAAATGGCGGCTGGGTTCTCCCGGGGAACAACACAGGTTTTGGCCCACAGGCTCAGTTGGACACGTCTGCGGTTTATGCGACGAACGTCTACGGCCCCAAAGGTGATATCATTGTTGCAGCGCTATCGCGGGAAGTTCCCAAGATAGAATTCTTTCCGATGAACCCTGAGTACGCTCCAGATATCGTGGCAGAGGAAGAGGCCGAGAACTTCAAGCTCATCTGGTCGCGCAACAACAATCTCCACGCTCTACTTGTCGAGTGCGCCCGTATCTTTTGGAATGAAGACCGCGTATTGCTCTGGACGCGCTACGAGTTGGACGGTCAGAAGTATGGGTTTGAACAGAGCGGTGAAGCATTGCCGGATTCGGTGAATGTCAACATCGCTGAGCAAGAGGAAGCCGAAGAGAGTCCAGAGGAAGCCGCAGCGGAAGCTGGACTGGCCGAGCCAACAGGGCAGGATGCGCAAGCTGATGTATTGGCAGCTGGAGAATCTCCTATGTCTGAGGGTGCTGAGGCACTCTTGGAGGAAGCTGAGCAAGCTCCAGATGCAGCAATCATCAACGAGGCCGGTGGATCGCGCAAACCGCTAGGCCGCGAAGTCACTACTGCATTCGGTAAGCTGGATCACAAAGTTCCGATCAACGTCCAAGAGCGTAGTCAGATGCCTTGGGTGCAGATCATGATTGATGTGGATGTTGCGATAGCGCGTGCAACGTTCCCTTGGATCGCAGATAAAATCAAAGTTGGTTCTGATGGTACGTCGGAATCACAGCTCGACCGCATTGCACGTGAAAATGTGCGCCAGTCGATTCTGGGTGCGTACGTTACCGGTGATTCACTCAACCGGCGCACTACTTTAAAGTACACGTGGTTCCGTCCGTCATTCTTCCTTGATGAATCCGTGGAAGATGACGTTAAAACGGAATTACTTGATAACTTTCCAAATGGGTGCTTGTTAGCACGAGCTGGACGCGAGTTTGCGTTCGCTCGGAATGAGAGCCTCGACGCTCACATTGCTATTGCTCATCCAACTTCCGGTAAAGGTCAAAACCGCAAAGCCATGGGTTCCGCGCTCATCTCCGTGCAGAAGCGGATCAATGACTGGGTTGACTTGATGGATGACTTCTTCAAACGAACGATTCCAAAGAAGTGGATGAACGCTGACGCTTTCGACATGGAGGCGATCAGAACTCAGCCTAATACTCCCGGAAGTATCGCACCGTTTTTACCGCAGCCGGGGCTGACTACACCTGATCAATACATCATGGTGGAGCCGACACCGCAACCGCAGGCTGCATTACCCGACTTCATCAAGTGGTTTATCACCAGCTTGTCTGAAGAAATCTCGGGAGCGCTCCCGTCATTATTTGGCGCACCGACCAACACTGAAACAGTTGGCGGTATTCAAATACAACGCGACCAAGCGCTGCAGCGAGTCGGGTGCCCATGGAACAACATACAGGACCTCTTTGCCGAGGCCGCGCTACAAGCTGTTAATTGTGCTAAGGCCTGCCGCGAAGGGAAGAAAATCTCGCAGAACATTCCCGGGAGTGGAAACATTGTCGTTAACACTGCAAATCTTGCAGGTAACGTACTTTGCTACCCCGAGAGCAACCCTGCATTCCCTGAGTCATGGGCTCAAAAAGAACAGAAGTTGATTGACCTGATTAACATCAGCTCACAGGTACCGGCGCTGGGTGAATGGCTGTACTCACCGACGAATCTACCTGTGCTTGCGGATGGGATCAGGATGAAGGCGTTTAAAGTTCCGGGAGCTTCATCGGTGACGAAGCAGCGTGCTGAATTTGAGTACTTGCTGCGTGGTGCGCCGGTAGATAATCCTCAGTTCCTCATGCTGAAGAACCAGTTAGCAGAGGGAATGGAGCAGCTCAAAGCAAACAATGTTCCGGGACAGCCTATTGATCCTCAGGTTCAAGCCACGATGGAAAAAGGTGCGCAACTGTTAAAGACGTTGCCGCCTAAGACCAGCTCTGTGCCAGTCGCGCAGGACGAGTCCGAATTGCACGCTGTCGAAGCTGACACGTGTTTCCAGTGGATGAACAGTTCAGAGGGAATCAAATTCAAGAACGGCGATGAGAAGCAAAAGGCCGCATTCGAGAACGTACATCTGCATTGGCAAGAGCACACTGCGATGGCGAAGAAGATTGCCGCAGCCAATGCGCCTCCTCAGAAGCCGCCATCAGAGAGCTTGAGCGTGTCGGTTGACAAAATGCCAACCAACGTCGCAATTCAGGCACTTGGTAAGATGGGTATTCAAGCAACACCCGAAGATTTCGCGCAGAAGGCGAAGGAAGACTTGCAGAGCAAGGTTGCAAGCAAATCCATCCCTGATGTCCTGCGAAGTACAGGGGAAGAGAAAGCACCTCCGAAGGAAAGCTTCGGGAGTGCGAGCAAGGCACCAACGGCAGGGGCTCAGTAAGGCCCCTGCTCGTGACTCAGTGACTCAGGAATAGACTCAAGGAGAGATATGGCATCAGACGTTCTCGATTTCGCAGGGCTGGAATCTGCAGCAGCTGCAAGTGACTCAGGCGCAGACCAGATTGACTCAGGCGCGGAACAGATCGAAGAGACCCCAGTAGAGGGCGCAGAAGGCGCTTCTGAAGCTGGTGGTGAAGCAGACAAAGAAGGCGAAGGACAGCCTGAAGGTGGTAAAGAAGGCGAAGAGCAATCCGGCGAGAAGAAAGAAGGAGCCGCGAAAGACGAGAAGCTCCCCGGAAACAAGAACACTCCGCAAAACATCCGTAAGACCCTGAAGGCAATTCAGGATGCAGACCCAGCGAATAAAGAGGCCGTGAAAACTCTGCACGGCGCGTATGAACGTTGGAACGCGGCACAGCAGATTTTCCCCAAGGGCATTCAGGAAATGAAGGATGTCAAAGCCTTGGTGGACCTGATTGGTGGGCAAGAAGGATTCGAAACCCTGCAAGCCCAGAAGGCCGCAATCGAGGCGATTGATCAGAAGGTCTACAACAGCGATCCTACGCTGGTGGATGACATCATCAACGACCTGAAGGAAGCCAATAAGCTGGAAGCGTTCCCGAAGTTGGCGATGAATTTCCTGAACCGTCTGCAAAAGGACAATTCGGAAGCTTACTACGACCAGATGATCCCGCATTTCGTGGGATTGCTGGAAGAAGTGAACATTCCGGGTGTGTTCGCAGGGTTGGTGAATGTACTCTCTGGGATCAAGGCTGATTCGAAGCCTGAGGACATCACAGCCGCTGTAACGCGTGCGTTGGGAATTGCCAGCAAGGCTGACACGTGGGCAAAGAACATGCAGTCTCAGAATAAGAAAGCAAAAGAGACTGAGGTCAGCCCCGAGCAGAAGAAGTTTGAGGAAGAGCGCAAGAAGTTCGAAGCTGAGAAGAACCAGTTCAAGACCAATCAGACCGAGACATTCAAGAAGGATGTTGCAACCTCCACCGGTAAAGTGGACAGCACCGAACTCGGTAAGGCCCTCGGGCCGTTCTTGAAGATGCCGTTCTTCAAAGGGTTCACTCGTGAGAACTTGTCTCCTTTGGCTAGTACGATTCAGAGTAATCTGCTGAGCGAGCTGAAGAACGACAAGATTTATCAGGCGCAGATGAAAGCTTTGTGGGGAGCAAAGGAACCTGCAAAGGACAAGATCGTCGCCTACCACGAGAGCAAAGTAAGAGACATTGCTCAACGCATCGTCCGTTCCACGGTCGAGCGTATGTACCCGGGATATGCGAAGGGTAGCGCGGCCACTGGACGCGTAGCAGCACAAGCAGAGAAGAAGGCCGCTACTCAGAAGTCCGAGCAGCAGTCAGTGCAGTCAGGCAAGCCGATCTTCGTGCCCACCAAGCCGAAAGACTTGGTACGGAACACGGATGTGATCATCGGCAACAAGACCTACAAAGCAAGTGACCTCACTACACTGGAGATCACCGGTAAAGGTTTTGTGAAGTCGGCTGATGGTAAATCTTTCAAGCTTGTGACTTGGAGAAAATAAAGGAGCAGATGTTGCTCCTTAGCATTCTGTAGAGCGTGGGACGAATGGTTAGCCCAGCGCGGGATGCTAAGGAGCCACATGGCTTATAACTAACGTGATCGAAGAGTAGCGGAGAGGTGGCGTGAACACCATAAACATGACCGCGAAATCGAGAGCGAGGAAATGACTCAGCACGAAGAGCGAATCTCCCCTTAGAGAGATAGCGTCTATCTTGTAGTACTTTGAGGTTTTGATTTATGGCACTTTTAGAAGCCGCAGTAGAGGCGGTAGAACTTGATGCGTTTGCTAAGGAAATTCCTGATTTGGTTTTCCACGGCACCACAGGCTACAGCTTGTTTAAAAATGAAGCGACGAAGGTCCCCGTTTCGAACCAGTCTAACGCTGGTGGAACGCAGCGTCCTTCGTTCCGTGTACCGTTCCGCGTACAGGCTGGTTCCGCAATTGCACAGGGAACTGGTAACGCTGACGCGATGGGACGTGGTACGGGTTCGCAGTGGGCATCCTTTGCTCTGGCACCGATTTATCTCTTCAACGTTTGCGAAATCAGCTGGCTGGCTCAGGCCTCCACTGACAGCAAGTCGAAGGGCCTCTTCGCGGTAAAAGCCCAAGAGATGAAGAACTCCTTGGATGCCGCTATGCAGGGCATCGAAGGTCTGATCAACGGCGACGGTTCCGGTATGATCGACCAGATTCCTTCGACTGCAACCGTTAACAACAACACTGGTACTGGTGCTCAGACTTCGAGCATCGTCGGCCTGAACGTTGCAGTGGCGTTCACCGATCAGCAGGTTGTGTCTGTGTACAGCGCTGCCGGTGCGCTGCGTGGGACCGCTACGATTTCTTACAGCGATGGTCCTAGCAACACTCTGTATTTCTCCACCGCACTTCCCGGTGGAACGACCACAACGGACTTCCTCGTTGTGAGCGGAGCAACGTACGGCTCTGGAAACTCCTTGCTCGGTATCCGCGCATGGGACGTTAACAGCAACACCGGTATCATCGGTGGTCTGAACCGTGCGAACTTCCCGGGTCGGCTGAGCACCCCTACCATTAACTTGGCCGGTGCAGCCCTTACTCCGGGATTGGCGAACCGTGCAGAGGTCCTGTTGGGCCGAGCACTCGGTCCCGATGCTGACTCGATCAAGAGCGGTATTTGGTATGGACCACCTGAGCAGGCATACGCGCAGTCGAACTTGATGTACAACGTTCAGATTGCGAACGCTCAGGATATCAAGGGTGACAAGACCCTCGATATGGCGAAGAAATTCTTCGCAGATACGTTTGGTGGACGCAAGTACCACAAGAGCTGGACTGCCCAGCCCAACCGTATCGACCTTCTGGTTATGGATAATTGGTACATTGGGGAATTGAGCCCTCTGGAACTCTATGATTTCGGTGGAGGCAATGTGGTGGCACCTGTGCCGGATGTGAATAGCTCAACCCCCAGCAACGCCAGCTACCTCACCTCGCATATGTTCGCGTACAACACTTGTTTTAACCTCTGTGGAAATCGCAGCTCTAAGTAGAAATGCTTAGATGAATAACTCAGTTAATTCAGGGAATCTCCAAATTAAATTTGGACAATCCTGAGCCAAGCCTCTTTTAGAGGAAGGTGCAACGACTATTCCGAAAGGAAGTAGGTCTCAAGTGAGATCGAAATGCTGAGTACCTGAAAAGGTAATGATATAGTCTGAGCCTTTGAGTAATCAAAGGAGATTAAGTGGAAACGACTTAATCGTAACACAACCGAATGCAGCTCCGCGAGCTGGTCTGTTCGTCCAGAACGCCGCTGTCCCAACGATTTAAGCAAGTGTACAGCAATTTTGAACTGATTGAGACTGATCACCTCTTGAGGTTCCGTGCTATAATAGAGACTGATCACCTCTGTTATATCCACGTTAAAGTTGTGAGTTTCCAGCCTCATGAACTGGAAACCGTAATAGGGAGGGGAGCCTTTCACTCCCCTCTTCACTTTCTTGAAGGGAGAAAGATGGGAAACCCAAAAGGTAATCCAAAACCACAATACGAAGGAATGATTCCAGAGCAAAGAAAATCAGCATACTGGAAAAACTCCTATGAGAAACATAAAGTCAAGAGGCAAGCCGAAGGCCGAGTACAAGCTAAGAAGTACCGAACAGAAAACAGAGAAATAGTTTTAGAGAAAAAACTGGATCAGTGGTTACGAGACAATTTCAAGAGAACGTCTGAGTGGTATGTTGAGACTTTGCTAGGGCAAAATGGCCATTGTGCTTTGTGTGACCGTGTGCCTACAACGAGACGTTTTCAGGTAGACCACGATCACGACTGCTGCCCAACGGATAAATCTCACAGAAAAACATGTGGTAAATGTATACGCGGTCTACTATGTGAGCCCTGCAACACAGATTTAGGAAGATTAGAACGTACTCTCAAGGATGCCTTCTTCATAATCAAGCTCGGCAAGGAAGACTCGTGGACTGCCAAGGCACTCCGCTACTTGGCTAAGTGGAAGACTCAAGAGATTCAAACGTGCACTCGGGTAGAACCCCATGTGTGCACAGTAAATGGGCCATGCAACGGCTGGCCAAGGACTCAGCAATGAATATTATGGAACTCTCAGACTTCATAGAGCAGTTAAAGGACTTTGCTAAAGAACATGGAGCTGAGATCAAGACAGACAAGAACGGTGTAGCACTGTGGCCGACTTACGATAACCAAACCGGAGGTATAGGAGAATGGTTTTGTCTGTACATTAAACCAGTGAAGACTCAGGAGGACTCAGAATGTCGCTAGAAACAGCGATCAAGAAGTTGTACGAAGAAGTAGCGTGGAAAGAGGCCGAGCTTGCGAAGCTGAACAACCGAATCAAGGTTGTCAAAGATGATATCGTGAAACTCAAAGAGCGAGCCGAGCATCTCCAAAAGATTTTGACAGAAACAAAAGATTAGCAACACGGTGCCCCGAAGCACGGGTTGCTATTAAACCTCCTCAGGGACGGTCTTCGGGCTCGTCCCTGACCCGAGGTAAGATGACTCAGTACGTACCGATTGTGATGTTGGTTTTGTTTTTAGTTGCACTGCAACTCGTAAGAAAATGACTCAGGAGACTCATGAATAACGGTGGAGATGTTCTGGCACGTGGCGCGAAGAGCGCTCAGTTTGCTGGTGGAGCGGCAACAATTTCTCAGTTCGAAGATGACCTGATTTTCCGGCCCGAGATCGTAGGTGTGAAGTATGGCCTCTCTCAGGTTGAGATCGACCAGTTTCAGGAGAAGCGCAATAACGGCGAGAAGCTTCCTGAGCTAATGACTGTAGCTGAGCGAGAAGAGCTTAGCACCTTGAATTTGAAAGTCGTGGATAAGCGCCCCAACTTCTTGGAGGCCTCGCATCCGCTTGCTGAGTCCGCACATACTGCGGCGCAGGTTAAGAAGTACCCAGAGCCCGAGTATGAAGTGGGGAAACCGATTCTAGATCGCGTCGTTATTATGCGAATCCCGGATGACCCAAACCTAGAAATTCTTGAAGACGGCAGCGCTCGCGATAAGCGCACAGGGTTTATCATCCCGCCACGGTACCGCCAGCATTCGAACACAGGCATCGTGATCGCCATCGGAGACTTCGTAGTCATGGGTGGTGTGAAGACCCCACTGAACACGATTGTGAACCCGGGTGACAAGGTAACCTACGGAGATTACAACTCAGAAATCTTCCACGCATCGGCTGCAAAAGTCGAGGCAATGTGTGATGCTGCACAGGTGAACTATAACCCCGACCCCGAAGCGATTCGAGTCGTGCGCGTTCAGGATATTCGCCTTGTTGAACGTCCTAAGGTTTCCAAAGGGGACAACTAATGAGTCTGATCACTGAACCAAATGGGCTCATTGAGCAGCCTCATGATCCGTTTTGGGATGGACCGGCCACACGTAGAGAACTGCAACGGTTTGCGGATATCTTTTCTCAGAACGATGAACTGCTCACTATGCGAGCAGATACCGGTCACATCGTAATCAACCTCATTTGCGAGAAGCTGGGCATCACCAAAGCCGAGCTTGAAAGCTACGTTACACGCAAGAGGGCTGAGATGAAGGCGGGGACCCAATCGAATGGACCCAACAAGTAGTTATCAGCAGTATGAGTGTCCTCAGGAGTTCCAAGATCGACTCAATGAAGTTGGAGGATTCAATCGGTACGACGAGCCCAACTTCAAGATAGTTTGGTCGCAGGGTGGATGCCCTGAAGCCTACTTCAGAGCCGGTGGAGTATGGGAGGTCCCGGGTCAGCCGACACGAAAAGGCTACCGTGATCTCTTGGTCGGTGGTGGAACACCTTCGTGGTGCCTCCTGCAGTGGCAGGACGCAATCGAGTATGGCACACCTGAGCTGTATTACATGCAGAACTTTGACGAGTCAACAGGTCTGCAACTGCTCGGTGAATATCCTTACTCTGGACGCTACCGCGTACTCTACAATCTGCGGTGGATGGAGCGAGGCAAGGACGGTTTAAGATTTGAGGCAATGCCTTTGAATGCCTACTTGATTGACACCATTGTGCCGATCATTATGCAGGCGAAGGAGATTAGTTGGGAGAAGACGAAAGCGGTCTTGGCCGATCTCAAAGCACGTGAAGAGAAGGCTCAGTTAGCCAAGATTGAGGATGCAATGCTTTCGAGTGCCTTACCCTTCAAAGGGGCTCCCGTATCTTATTCGAGACAGGGCTGCAGAACAGCGCTGGTGGATAAGAAGATTGAAGCAATGCAGCGAAACTGGAACAAAATCATGACTCGGGCTTCAGGGCTCGCTGGTAGTAAAGGAAGAGGACTACTACAACGCTAGTCCAGACTCAGAGAAGACTCAAGGAGATTTAATTCATGGAAGCAACAATGTCGTCGCCCGTAACTCGCCCCGATCTCAGCGGTGGAATGAGCAGGGCAAACAACGTTGATTTTCAGTTTACGACTCAGAATTATCTGTACAATCGCGAACCGGAATACTACGTTTACCTTTACAATGTGTCTGAGCACACGTACGAGTTCTCTCGTCCCCCGCTCATTCGCAAGGCAGTCATCGTAGGTCGTCAGCCGGGACATAACTCGAAGGTTGTGCTCGCTGCGCGATTGCCCCAGCCGCTGCTTGTTCCAAAAGGCAATGTTGACTCTAACGAGATTGACATCGTTCCTCAGGATGCGCGGCGATTTGCAATGGACATCATCAACCCGGACAACCTTGGATTGAACCAAGACGCAGTGATCCAGAACGCCACCAGCATCGGAAACAACCTTGGTGCAAAGGGCGTGTTCTGGAGCCTAAATGGTCCCGGCGCAACAAAAAATAAAGAGCAGCTGAAGCGTCTCTACAACATCGAAGTTGCCGAGGAGCCCACGCAGAAAGAGATCAGTGATGCAGTAGCGCGTATGGAAAAATACTACCGCTATCTGCTCAACCAAGCAAAGACGGTAGAAGCTTCGAGTCCGAAAGATTTACCTGACACTATCACGCCGGAACACCACGTTGCGGCAGAATACTTCGGTGAAGAGTACAGCTGGCATGGAAAGCGTGCACGTACGGACTTCTGTCCGAACTGCGGCGAGCGCATCAAGGCGAACTCCGCGTTCCACAAGACGGAAGAGGGTACGCTGTGCATCATCGATTGGCACCGCGCCGTCAAAGCCGGTGTGCGTACTCGTGCGCAGGCCTTCGAAGCAACTGAAGACCCAAAGTTCGCTCCTCTTGGTGAGGAGTAACAAGCTTGGGAGATGAAAACAGCACGGATGAGTAGAGGTTCTGAGTCCCTCGAAAACCTGCTGTCTAGTCTCCCATGTCAAATTAGCCCTGACCGTGGAAATAATCCGGTCAGGGCGCTATTTCTGTTTATAGGAGTGTTGATGAGAGACAGAAAAGAGCACGACGCCCTATACCGACAGAGGCACAAAGAGCAAACAAAGAGAGCTGTGCTAAAGTGGCGAGAGGAAAACCCCGACAAGTACAAAGAGTACCAAGCAGAGTATAGATTGAAGAATAAGGAAAAAGAACGAGCAAGGAAAACTGAATGGGCACGAAACAACCCAGATAAGGTTGCGGCAAAACATGCTCGTAGGCGTACAAGAAAAACTAAAGCTGGAGGATTTTTCACAGCGAATGAATGGTTTTTGCTTTGCTTTGCAGTTGGGTTTAGGTGTCTGTGTTGTGGTGAGAGAAAGCTCTTAACTCCTGACCACGTGGTCCCTGTAGTTTTGGGAGGGACGAGTTGGCTGTATAATATTCAGCCCTTGTGTCTTTCTTGCAATGATAAGAAAGGTATCAAGATTATAGACTACAGAGAACAGGAGCAACAATGTCGTCCCCTACAATCAACGTAACACAGGTATCTAGCGACACCTCGCTTACGAATATCATGAACTTGGTACGCGCTCTGGTGAACGATTCCCAAGCGGGTGCCACAGGAACACCCGGGGAAGGGCAGATCATCACGGACAACTCAACGATCTCGCCGTTCACTCTACCATTCTTGAACAGCGCCATTCGGGACATGTATAGAGAGCTGCGCCTTGTGGGCCAGCCGACCTTGATCAAAGACAATGTGATCATCAGCAACCTTCCCACGATCAATGGCGCAAACGGTCAAGGGTTCCCTGACCCAGCAGCGCAGCAGTACCTTGGGTTCTCTGGGTTCTACGATGGATCGCAGATGCATTCGAACCTGCTTCTGCCGGGGGACATGATTGTTCCCGAACGCTTGTGGGAGAGACAGACCGGCACGAACAACCCGTTCGTACCGATGATACAGCCGCAGTTCGGCCTGCCGTCGATTTATCAGCAGCCACGCCTTGTGTACTGGGAGTGGCGCAATGACAACATCAACTTCCTAGGTGCGACGGTCAACAACGACATCCGCATCCGCTACTACTGCCAGCTCCCGACGTTCTACGGCTCTAACATCGATTTCGACTCTACGTACGTGCCTGTGATTGACTGTGCAGATGCCGTGGCGTACAAGATCGCTGTCAAGTACGCGAAGTCCCTCGGCGCACCCGCTGCAGCTGACTTGCAGAACGACGCTCGCGATGAAATGTTCAAACTGAAGTCACAGCACGTGAAGAGAATGCAGAGCATTAACTTTGACCGCGTACCGTACGGAAACTACGGTCCAAGCGGAGATTCTCTTATGAATGGGAGTTACATTGGATGGCAGTGATCAAACTGTGTAGACGAAAACACGAACTTAAAGGAAGAAGCCGACAAGTGTGATTTAGTTTGTGCTAATTGTCACGCGATCAGAACTTTTGATAATGAGAAAGTTGCACACAAAATACGTCGTGGACAAAACGAAAGAACAGCTAGACGGCTCGATGTTCCGGTGGCTTTGGTTTCAAAAATAAAGAAAGCAAAAGCAGAAAAGGCGGGACAATAATGGCGACCTATTACCGATACGATGGATGGGCCAGAACAACTCTCGGCCCTGCGATCTCTGGCGCACAGATTTACGTTTGCAGCCAACCTACCACGGATATCGTGGACATTCCGCCTGCGCCCCTTGCGTCGATCTATTCGGATAATGCTGGGGCTCACCCAATCACACAACCGGTGGTAACAGACGGTTTTGGGCACTTCTATTTTTATGCGCTCCAAGGCTTCTACACCGTAGTCATAGTGAATGCAGGACAAATTCAACTCGTGCTCCCTGATCAAGCTCTAGGGCACTCGTAAGGACTCAGCATGCACCCTACCACGTACACCTCAAGCTCTATAGGACCTTGTCCAGATTTGAAGTACAACTTCTTCGACAGACCTGAGCCGGTGTCCATCACTTGGGATGATGGTTTTAATTTCTCAGACCGCACTTGGTTCAAGGTGTTCCACCAGTGCGAGCCACCTGAGGTGATAGATATCATCGACAAGCTGATACAGAACCACAAGTTTTACGATTTGATTTTAGCTTGGGATGACAGGGTGCTTGCTCAGTGTTCTAACGCAGTGTTTCTTACTGAGTCTGCTTGTAGTTGGATGGACCGAAAGAGCGGGAAGCTCTCCCCGGCACCTCTTGGGCAGATGAGAGTGGAGGGGTACGATACACCACAAAGCAATGTGGTGGTGGCGAACTACACACCCTTTGATGGTCCTAAGAACTTTGCGGCCTCTTTCATCACAAGCTCAAAGAGTATGTTTCCCGGCCACAAACTCAGGCAAGAAATCTACAGCCTTCTCCCAGAGAGGATTGGTCAGCTTAACATCAGGAAGCACAAGTCTCCTCCGTGGCTGAGTGATAAGCGAGAGCTGTTGGAGACCTTTCAGTTCCACGTCGTGTGCGAGAACTCGAAGCACAACGGATACTACTCCGAAAAGATAGTGGACTGCTTCATAGCGAAGACGGTGCCTATCTACTGGGGCTGTCCCAACATCGGTAAGCATTTTGACTCGGACGGAATCATTGCCTTCGAGACGGCAGAAGAGGCGATACGCATACTGGAGACCTTAACTGCTGAGGACTACACCAAGAGGTTACCTGTTATCGAGAGAAATTTCCACATGGCCCTGAAGGGCGTTCACCAGTGGGACCTCATTGAGCAGGCCATCTCTAACGGAATAGCCAGCAAGTTGAAAAACGGAACAATCACTACGGTAGAGCCTCCGATGGTCGAGCAGTTTACCTTGACAAGCCCACGGAGAATGCTAAGGCGAAAATGATCAGGCTGAAGAGAAGTATATCCAAGGAAGTGACTCTTGTAGCTCTGGGAAAATACCCAATAATCTTCAACGACTTTGTCAACAACGTTACCCTGTTCGCCCCTGATCACAAAAAGGTCTTAGTAAGGGATCAGTTTCACATTGCCTGTCCAAGGGATTGGGTTCTGGTACAAGGCCCTGAGCAATTCAGTATGGCAGGGAACGCGAACTTGGGGTGGAAGGCCGTTGACCCTACGCATGATATCTTTTACATCGGTGACGACTGTCGTCTCTTAGACTTCGGCACCATCGAGAAACTACGGCAAGTGGCCTACTCAGACGCATCGATTGGCATGGTTTCCCCGAAGATCATCGGAGGGGCCAACAACCCTCTACAGACTAACCCTCCCATGGACAGAGAGGTTGTCTACACGGATCAGCACCTTGCGTTGGTGTGCACATACATCAAGAGAGAGCTGATAAACGCCATCGGATACCTAGATGACGTAACGTTCGTGGGGTATGGGTACGATGACGTAGACTATTCCTACCGAGCGAAGAAGGCAGGCTTCAAGTTGGCGATTGCTCCGCAGGTATCTGTACAGCACGGAGTAAGAAAAATGGACAACGGTGAAACCCGAAAGGGAACCGAGACCTTCATCATCAACCACGACGGCGAGTACGACCCTATCCAAGCCCAGTGCGAAGCCAACGAGAGAGCGTTTAAGAAGAAATGGGGCATAAGTTAGGAGACTCAGATGAAGAAAGCCCTCATCACAGGCATTACAGGGCAGGACGGATCGTACCTCGCTGAGCTGCTTCTTGAGAAGGGCTACGAAGTGTGTGGCATCCTTCGACGGTCTAGCAGCTTCAACACCGGCAGGATCGATCACATCTTCAAGAGGCTGCACTTGGTGTACGGGGACCTGACAGACGGAAGCTCCGTCAACAAAATCCTGAGGGACATCAAGCCGGATGAGATATACAACATCGGAGCGCAGAGCCACGTTAGGGTGTCGTTCGACATCCCAGAGTACACGGCTGACGTTGACGCGGTGGGAACGCTGCGTATCTTGGAGGCAATCCGAGAAAACGGCCTAAACACTAGATTCTACCAAGCCAGTACGTCAGAGCTTTACGGTAAAGTTCAAGAGGTTCCGCAGAGGGAGACCACACCATTCTACCCTCGCAGCCCTTACGGCATCGCAAAGCTGTTCGCGTACTGGATGACGGTGAACTACAGGGAGAGCTATGGGATGTACGCCTGCAACGGAATCCTCTTCAACCACGAAAGTCCACGAAGAGGTGAGACTTTTGTTACAAGAAAGATTACAAGAGCTGCGGCGAGAATTAAGCTCGGCCTTCAGGACCGACTTCTGCTCGGCAACCTAGACGCAAAGCGAGATTGGGGCTACGCCAAGGACTACGTAGAGGCCATGTGGTTGATGCTGCAGCAGGAGAAGCCGGAAGACTTTGTGATTGCCTCGGGAGAGACCCACACAATTCGCGAGCTTCTCGATGTAGCGTTTGGTCACCTCGATCTAGAATGGCAGAAGTACGTTGGAATTGACCCGATTTACTACCGACCGTCTGAGGTGGACATCCTTTTAGGAGACCCATCTAAAGCAAAACGCATTCTAGGGTGGCAACCTAAGACATCCTTCAAAGAACTTATCACTATGATGGTAGATAATGACCTGAAAGAGGCTCAGAGTGGACATAGCAGGTAGCGTAGTGCTGGTGACTGGAGGCCAAGGCTTCCTCGGAAAGCACGTGGTGGAGGCACTGAGGGCTAAAAAGGCTGCGCACATCGTCGTTCCCAGCCATAAGAGCATTGACCTGCGCGAACGCAAGTCTGTTCGCTGGGTATTGGACAAGGTTAGGCCAGATTTAGTCATCCATCTCGCTGCAGTTTGCGGCGGAATCGGTGCCAACCGGGAAAATCCCGGGAAGTTTTTCTACGACAACATCAAAATGGGCATCGAACTGATCGATGAGGCCTGCCAACAGGGCGTCGCCAAGTTCGTTCAGGTCGGGACCGTGTGCGCGTACCCAAAGTTTACGCCCACACCCTTCAAGGAAGAGGATTTGTGGAACGGATACCCCGAGGAAACCAACGCTCCCTATGGCATAGCGAAGAAATCCCTGTTGGTAATGGCTCAGGCGTACCGTCAGCAATACGGAATGAACGCAATCTACCTCGTACCGGTGAACTTATACGGTCCCGGAGACAACTTTGACCCCAAGTCGTCCCATGTGATCCCGGCGCTCATCAAGAAGTGCCTAGAGGCGAAGAAGTTGAATCTTCCCAACGTGGAAATTTGGGGAACAGGGTCAGCTTTTCGAGAGTTTTTGTACGTACGTGACTGCGCGGAAGGCGTTTTACTCGCCGCAGAGCGCTACGACGGCGCAGAACCGGTCAACTTGGGCACCGGCTCAGAGATTTCAATCAAGGCGCTAGTGGAATTGATCGCAAACGAGACCGAATACTACGGAGACATCGTTTGGGACGCAGAAAAACCAGATGGGCAACCTCGACGGCGTCTGGATACTTCAAGAGCCGAGAAGCTTTTTGGATTCACGGCGCAGACAGGACTTGTAGATGGCATCCGAGAGACAATTGCGTGGTACCGTAGACAAATATAAGATTCTGATCGCCATCAGCGGTTGTGAATCTTACGAGCGAAGTGGTTTTCAGCAACCGATGCGAGAAACTTGGCTTAAGGATGCCGTGGCGCTCGGTATGGACTACAAATTCTTCCATGGTAAAGGTGGAACACCCAAGGAAGATGTTGTGGTGGTCGATTGTGACGACGCCTACTTCGACTTAACGTCGAAACTGAAGGAAAAATGCAAGTGGGCGCTAGATAATGGCTATGACTTCATGTTTTCCTGCTTCCCTGACACGTACGCCAACGCAGAGCGCTTGCTGCAGTGTGGATTTGACTCATTTGACTACTTCGGTGACCTTCTTTATCACCCGAACGGCGACTACTGCCAAGGCGGTGCTGGTTACTTCCTCAGCAGGCGTGCTTTTGAGTACGCTGCGAAGCATCCGAGCAACTATCCGAACGACGACTGTTGGCTTGGTGACCGCATGAGAGAAAACACCGCTCTGAAGAGAGGTGACTCACGGTACTTTGTGCACGCCGGGGCTTCTCCACTGGCCGGTCCACTGAAAAACAACTTGGTAGTCTCTTGTCACCTGTCTCCATACGAGCCAAACGGTTATCAGCCTGAGCAGATGTACCGGAAACACGAACTTTGGCGTCAATCGGTAGGTGAAAGTACCCCGGTTCCTCGCCCAGCTGTCGCGCCAACACTTTTGGACACGGTCTTCACAGAAAGAACGTTCCAAACCCCAGAAACCCCCGTCGCACCACGACGTTTAGTGAGGCAGTTGAGATAATGCGAGTGCTAATGGGTATTCCGGCCTTTCGTTTGTCGGACTTGGTGAAAAGAAGCATAGATTCGACCATTGGAACCCCTGCTGATGTCTTGGTAATCGATAACGGGTCCGACCCTAGCGTAAAAGCGACCTTGATGCAGTACAATACGTCCCCGTCGCTCAGACTGGCAGCGAACGCTCCTGAACGAAAGAACGCAGTGCACGAGAAGCAGGTTAAACTCATCGTCAACCAGAAAAACACGTTCTGCAACGGCGCATGGAATCAGATATTGGATTATGGACTCAAAAACGGTTACGACTTGATCGCACTGAACACAGACGTTGCCTTGCACGGTGGTTGGTACGACATTCTCTTGCACCGAGCAGCGAACTATGAGAAAGAAGTGTGGCTTCCTACGATTGGACCTTTTTCTGCAACACAGGATTCTCGATTCGGCTCAATTGTAGAAAACATCGCTGGATCATGCATATTCTTGACCAAGGAAGCTGCCGAGATCGTGTACCCTATACCTGAGCAGCTGCGGCAATGGTTTGGTGATGAGTACATGTTCACTAAGCTCAGGAAATGTGGATGGAACACGGTTGTGTTGAGAGATTTGACCGGGGACCACCAGTGGACGCGTGTAACTGAAGCTACGCCTGAGGCATACACGCAAATTGAGCAAGACAAGATAGAGTGGGAAAAAATAAAACGATAATTGATGTGTTCTCGTTCAATGACTGTTGTTTTCAAACAAAGGAGAAATAAATGGAAAAATATGCATTAGGTGGAGGTTTTAGTTTGCCAGCAGATGGAACCCATGTGGTAATTAATACTATCACTTTGAGTCCGGGAACTTACAGGATATCAGCTGGAGCCTATGCCGATCCAACAAATACATATACCATCTCTGGGTACGATGCCATTGTGTTTCCAGTTTTCGTACCGCATTTCAACCTTACTTCTCGGTATGGCGGGGAGAATTATGACATTCTGGACTTGGGAATCTTTTTGATTACATCTCCGGGGGCCATACAGTTACAAGCATATAACGAACACGGAGTTGCTTCTGGTGGGTCAACATCTATGCTTGTAGCTTCTCCTGTGAAGCTATGAAAATACTAGTAACAGGCGGTGCCGGATTTATAGGCCACCACCTTGTCGGGCATTTACTACTGCAGGGCCATACACCTGTAGTAGTAGACAATCTAAGTACAGGAAAAAAAGAAAACCTTTTTTCTGATGTAGAATTTCATCTCTTAGATTGTCGAGATAAAAATGCTATGAAAAAGGCATCTCTTGGGTGTGAGTTTGTGTATCACCTTGCTTCTACTGTTGGAGTAGAAAAGGTACTGAATAATCCCAAGGAATGCATTGAAAATATTATAGAATCTACCCATTCGGTTTTGAGTTTAGGAATACCGGGAATGGATTTTTCTACTTCTGAAGTGTATGGAAAAAACACCAGCATTCTTTCAGAGGAAAATGATTTGATATACTCTAGTAAAGCTAGATGGTCTTATGCTACTTCGAAGTTGATAGGAGAATGGCTTGCTAAGTCTGCTGGATGGAAAACCGTTAGGCTGTTTAACATAGTTGGCCCTAGGCAAATTCTTGGGTATGTATTTTCAAACTTTGTAAACAGAGCAATAAACAATGAGCCCTTGAGAGTGTATGGTACAGGAGAACAGATTAGAACCTTTACCGACGTGAGAGATGCAGTAGTTATTTTTGATTTACTGCGTACACCTATATTCGATGTGGTTAATGTGGGTGGAGTGCATACTGTTTCCATACTAGCTTTTGCAGAAAAGGTGAAGACCACACTGAACTCCTCTTCTTCGATTGTTACTGTGCCATATAAAAAAGCATACTCTAAAGAGTTTGAGGGTGTTTTTGAAGATTGTTTTTCAAGGGTTCCAGACTTAACAAAGTTGCATAATCTAGTGGGAAAGTATGAGTATATTCCTTTAGAAAAAACAATTAAGGACACTGCAGATGATCATAGACTCATTTATGTTTCATGATGAACTGGACTTGTTAGAGTTACGACTAGGACAGCTCGATGAAGTAGTAGATTACTTTGTATTCAACGAGCTTCCTTTTACTCATTCAGGAAAGCCAAAGCCTCTTTATTATCGTGAGAATATCCACAGATTTTCGAAATGGGGTAATAAAATCATTTGTTCTGTTCCAAACCTATCCGTCATGTCGCCGTGGTCTCTCGAAGTAGCACAGAGAAAATCCTTAGAGGATTCAATCGTTGATGTTTCTAGGAGCCCAGAGGATGTACTCTCTACTTCAGATTGTGATGAGATACCTAACCCAAAAGTTCTTAAGAGTTACTCATCTAGTATGGGACTCAGGAATCTTAAACAGTTTACTTTTTGGTACAATTTCGGTCATATGTTCGACTATGGAAGCAGGTGGTCTTCCCGCGCTCGCATAGGAACTATAAAGAACATGCATGATTCTGGTGGATTAGGAAATTTTCACGGTGGACCAAAAGATGATATGGACCCAAATTTTCCGTCCATAGAAAATGCAGGATGGCATTGTTCTTATTTTTCTGATAGCATAGAGCGTATACGTAGAAAGATAAATTCTTTTGCCCACACCGATTTAGCACCTTACATCAACAACAGAACTGACAAGCAGATTGTTGAAGACATAGCTAATGGGGTAGATTTGTACCACAGAGACGGTATAAATTCAGCTCAGAAATGGGCAGAGAACGATCCTCGTCTACCTCCTTATTACTTATCTAATAGAGAGAGGTTTTCAATGTTTTCTAATGAAAAGTTTCTGTCTAAATACCAGCAACTGCTTAATGAGGCAGAAACAGGGCAGATAAGTCAAGGTCACCATCTTGTTCACAGATCATCTTCTACTCAGGCGCAGGTACCTCCCAAGGCGACTGCACCAAGACGAATACTTCGATGAAAACACTCATATGGGGCGTTGCCGAACTATCCTAGGTTTGACAACGACTACATAACGTCTCACCTGTGTATCAGCCCAGAAGTTCACACAGCAGACAAGATGTACGAAATCGAAAGACTCAGGATGGCAAAATGATTTTACCCCCATACATTCCTCAGGGTGGAAAACAGGTGTTGTACTCAGGTCCCTACTGGGATCAGGACGAGATCGAGGCCGCGACCAAGGTGTTGACCTCAGGCAGCTGGATTACCTCAGGGGAGTACGTAGTGCGGTTCCAGAACCTGTTCTCTAAGCACTTCGGAGTTAAGCACTCCCTCATGGTGAACTCTGGCAGCTCAGCAAACCTTGTGATGATCGCGGCATTGAAGAAGGTGTACAGGTGGAATGATGGGGACGAGGTGATTGTGTCACCTGTAGGGTTCCCTACGACCATAGCACCGCTTGTGCAGAACGGCTTAAGACCGGTCTTTGCTGACATTGAAACCAACACTCTTAACTTTGATTTGCGAGAGGTAGAGTCAAGGGTTTGCTCTAAGACCGTAGCTATCTTTGTGTCCCCGGTTCTTGGCAACCCTCCAGACATGGATGAGATTAAGAGCATAGCGGCCTTCAATGGTTTGACGGTCATTGGGGACAACTGCGATAGCCTAGGAAGCAAGTGGTCAGGTCAGTATTTGACCAGCAGGTATGAGGCGTGGTCCTCTTCCTTCTACCCCGCACACCACATTTGTACTGGCGAGGGTGGAATGGTAAGTTCTAACGACCAGAGCGTGGTGGACATTGCGCGTAGCATTGCGTGGTGGGGAAGAGACTGCTACTGCGTCGGCAAAGCTAACCTGCTGCCCTGTGGTTCTTGCAAGACTAGATTTTCAAAGTGGCTAGAAGATGTTGATGCGGTGGTTGACCACAAGTACGTCTTCACTAATCTCGGGTACAACCTGAAGCCGCTCGATCTGCAAGGTGCCATCGGTATCGAGCAGATGAAGAAGATTGAAGAGATCGAGAGACGGCGCAGATGGAGCTTCGAGCAGATAAAGAATCTCCTAGAACCCTTCGATATGCTCAGGGTTGCCACAGTTCTTCCGCAGGCTGACCCCTGCTGGTTCGGTGTCCCGATCATCTGCCGTACGCAGGCGGTAAAAGAGAGCCTAGTGGCTCATTTTGAAAGCAACGGTATCCAGACGAGGAGCTACTTCGCCGGGAACATTCTGTTGCACCCAGCGTATCGTCACCTTGACAGCTTTCTTAGATATCCAAACGCGAACCTTGCGTTGACTCATGTGTTCTTCCTAGGGGCCTCCCCTCACTATGACGAGTCAACAATTGATCGTATCAGTGAGGTCCTGAAAATATGGCAAATGCACTAACGGTGCTCGGAGGCAAAGGGTTTGTCGGGAGTGAGTACGTTAACCAATATTACGACGCGGCCATTGGAAACATCGCCAGTGTGAACGACAAGTATGACTACAACATCTACAGCCCAGATGTTCTCTACTTCATAAGCACGGTTCACAACTACAACGTCTACACCAATCCCGTACTGGACATCAATACCAATCTGCGCACACTCATCGGAGTACTGGACAACTGGAAGAGACGGAACGAGCACGGAGTCTTCAACTTCATCAGCTCGTGGTTCGTGTATGGCGAGCAGGACTGCCCTCATGGGGTACGAGAGGATGCATACTGTAATCCGAAAGGGTTCTACTCCATCACCAAGAGGTGCGCCGAGCAGCTTCTCGTTTCCTACTGCGATACCTTCGGGTTGAAATACCGGATATTGCGACTTGGGAACATTATAGGTCCGGGAGATCACAAGGCCTCGGCTCAAAAGAACGCATTGCAGTTCTTGGCAAACAAACTGAAAGCCAATGAGCCCATTCAAATCTATGGAGATGGGCACTTCTATCGGGATTATATCCACAAGACCGACTGTGCGAGAGCCATCGATTTGGTGCTGAACAAAGGTGAAGAGAACTCGATCTACAACATTGGCAACGGTAAGACTTGGGATTTCTTGACCATCATCAGCTTCCTCCAGCAGCAAACCAGCTCAACTTCGGACATTCAGTTTATAGAAGCGAAAGAGTTTCACAAGAAAGTTCAGATTTCTTCGTTCTACATGAACGTTGACCGGCTCAAGAACTTAGGGTTCGTACCTCAATATCTCTACGGGGAGCTATTCAAGAGCCTGCTATGAAAACACTAATTGCAGTAGTCAATGCTCGGCACCGACACGCATGGCGTGAAGCCATACGTAGTACTTGGAAGCCAATGGTTCCAGAGGACAGAGCCGATGTGTTCTTCTTCCAAGGAAGAGGCGAGACCCTTGAGCCTAAGGCCGACGAGGTCTTTCTGGATTGTGATGATTCCTACTACGGGTTGCCAAATAAAGTGCAGGAGATCATGCGCTGGTCCCTGAATACAGGGAAGTATGACTTCACCTTGAAGTGCGATGACGACGTTGTACTTGATCCGTTCGCATTCTTGGACTCAGGGTACGATAAGTACGACTTCACAGGAAGAGAGAACAGACCACCGACACCAGAGAATCCTTTCTGGGTTCCAATGGGTTTTAACTACGTGCTCTCAATGCGTGCAAAAGCTTTGGTAGCCGCTGCAGAGTTGCCACATCGGTGGAAGGGTGATAATGATGATGAGCGTTGGGTTTCTGAGGTCCTATGTAAAGGCGGTATCGGACTGCACAGCGATTCGAATTACCGGTTGCACTATGGCACACCAGACAATCGGCCTCTGCGTCCTCGGGACCCGAATGCACCAAACCGACCGCTGCGACCGTCGCCAATAGGCATTCACCCCACAGCGTTCTCATGGTGCATCTTCATGGAGGGTCTGTCAGGCAGCACGATACCCCTCGAAATTAAAATTCGAGAGTTCCATAGAGTTTTTGAATTAAGTGTGAAAGCTAAACACACCATTAAGTCGGTGTGATTTAAAACTTGTCTAGGCTCAACCTAGGCAGTATCCGGGGCGAAAGCTTAAATATCCGGGGAAAGTAAAGCAATATGGCACAGCCACAACCGGTGATTACGTACTCCAACCTGCTCACAGGCACGGACATTACGAAGTACACCATTCAGCTGTATCTTCAGATTTCTATTGGGACGGGGTACTACACAGTCGGCGGAATTGCTGCCGGTCTGCAAGCGTACGCTAGCCAGCAAGGAATCAGCGCTAATGCACAGTTCTTGTTCTCGCAGATCGCAAGCGAACTGCAGACGTTGAACAGTAACCTGTCATTGCCGACAGAGGGTGGATTCACCTACAAATACATTCCGGCAAAAGACCTGCTTCAGATTTTCGATAAGACAGGCTTGGAATTGACCGCCTCTGAACCGATTCCTCAGGGCGTCTACACCGACACAATCGTTGGTGTGTTCACGTGGAACCGTCTGTAATCTCTGGATGAGGCCCTTCGGGGCCTCGTATTTTTGCAGGACTCGGAGAAAAGGAACAATGATGGCAGGAACAAGTTTGACAGGCAATAGCGTCAACGCTGGAGATCAGATTACGATACTCGGCAACGTGACCGCAGTTTCAGGTACTGGGCCGAACGCTAGCGTTACGGTGCAGACCTTGACTGGAGAAACGATCACGGTGAAAGCGAAAGATTGCTACGCACCGCAGACTGATGGACCAGCAATTAGCAAGGCCGGTAAAGGTTTTGGAGTTGGTTCTCAGGTATCGATTTCAGCAGATGTTGTGTCGGTTTCTGGAACAGGAAAAAGTGCAGTTGTCACTGCAACTACCCATGCGTCCAGCACACCGGTTGCACCTTCGGCTGGTACGGCACACGCACCAAAGAAAAACTAAGACTCCTTCGCGGGGTGCAGTAAACAAATCCGTAGGCAGGTTGAAATCCCTGCCCCGAATTTTCTAAGGGAGAGACAATGCACAATCTTACAGGTCTTGGAACCGCCAGCCTTGACACTATGGGTGGTTTGGTGACAAACGTTGCGCCGTCCGATCTCCCTGAGGGTGCAAGCCCTCGTACTTGGGACACAGACTTCATTGTAGGCAGCGTATTCACCCGCGCCGGTCTGTCGTCCGTGTACGCATACGCAACAACATTCAATATCACGGCGGTATCGGTGAGCTATGGGGTGGCCACGTTCACATATGCAGCCAACCTTGCTACACCGACTGTAAACGAAACCTTCTTGCTGTCGGCCTTCACAGGGCTCGCGTTCCCTTTGAACGGTCAGATTATCACAGTGACCTTCGTCAATGCCGCAGCAAACCAGTTCAATGCAGTGGTCTCTGGCATCTTGAACATGTCGCAGATCGCGCAGGCAGGATTTGCGGTGTCTACGGTGGGATCGTTCGACGGTCCTAAGACGCCCACGTCCGCATCGCAGGGATCGACTGGTACGCAGTGGACGAATCCTTCCGGGATTCTAGGAAGCATCAGTTATGCGCAGGTTGTACTGCCCAGTGCGAGCGCTAAGTCTAGTGCCCTTGCTGGTCAGGCATTCGCGTACGCTATCCCGAGTACTTCTGGGATCACTGGCCTCATTACTACCTTCCAAGCATATGCATCCGTGGCGAACGTGACCTTAACCGTTCAGATGCTGAAGGCTGGTACACCGGTTGGAACACCTAAGACGCAGCTGTTGACTACTACGCCGACGATCTACTCTCTGGGCGCAAGCTCGGACCTCTGGAACGGTACGTGGGTCTCTAGTGACGTAAACAACGTCACGTGGGGAGTGCAGTTCTCGGCCTCAGGCGCGGCTGGTACAGTATTCCTGAATGATGTCGATACTATCGTCTATGTATCCCCGGCACTGACTAACTTCAATTACATCAAATCGTATATTCAGCAGGACACGCAGACATATACCCTTGCGCTCGACGCTACAGGCGATCTGTGGCGCGAGGACGTGACCAACAATCCGGGATATTTGACTCTGGTCCTATCTGGGCTGCTTCCTAATTCGTTCGCGAAGAGCACCACGATGAATGATCGAGAGTTCATCTGTTTTTCGGACCTTTTAGAGGGAACAGATCGACCGCGCATTTACGACGGTACGCAGTTCGGGCCTCTCTCACAGGTTGGTCCCGGGGCTGCACCACAGTTCAACTCCTCGGTGGGAAATAACGGACAGAACACCTTGACGCTGACGAACTTCCAGATCAGCGGAGATGTGGTCACCTTTACGTACACCGGCACAGAGCCTACGGCTGGTCAACTGTTTACGATCACAGGGGTCGCGGCACCGTACGCCTACCTGAACATCACAGCTACAATTCTCGGCACAGGACTTTCGCCCACACAGTTCCAGATGGGCATCCAACATGCCGACGTGGGTAGCACGGCTATCAGCGGTATTGCAACTCAGGCTTTCCAGTACAACATTTCAACGATTACGCAGCCGGTCTCTTTCATTCCTTATCCGACTACGAACTTTAACGGTCAGATTTTTCTGTGGAGTGCAGGGCCGGGATCAACCCAACCGGGAACAACTATCACCGCCTACTATGGCTCGACCACGAGCGGTCCCGATCCGGGATTGGTCGCGGCAGTGAACGCTGGTCTGTATCCCGTTTACGTCTATATCCAAGATGCACCGTTTGCTAATGGGACTTGGTTGGTGACCTCGGTTGGTTTTGGTAACCCTCCCGGTGAGCACCCCGGTGTGAACTATTTCACGTTCACGTACACACAGTCTGGATATCAGAAGGTTGGTGGTCCGAGTGGTGGTGGGAACACTGGAACGTACCGCATGACAGCGGCTACAGTGACCACAACAACACCAATTCCAAACGTTGCAGTGGGAGATTCACTCCAGATTTTCGGAGCATCACCTTCGCAGTGGAATGGTAGCTGGACAGTGTTGCAGACTCTGAAGAGTGGCACAATGAACATCGTCAGTACTGCGATGTCTTCTTCAGGTGTCGCAACGTATGGGTTCATCGTATCCTCTGGCGTGGCCCCAGCGGTTGGCGAGCTGGTCACCGTAATCAACTGTACAAACAACGCAATCTTCAACACGACCGGCGTTATTGCCTCAGTATCCGGCAGCTTCTTCACGATCTCCGGGTTCTCTTCGGGAGCGATCACGCAGGCCACCGAGCAAGGTGCGCAGGCCGAAACATTCGGTACGCAATTCATCATCGACCCGGGACCGCTAACCGTAGGAACGACCACTAGTCCGATCTATGGTACTGATACCGGTACTGGTACCGTTGCAACTATCGGTGGCTCGGTTGTGCCGGTGGGCTCTGGTACGCGTCAAGCGGTGGTGTTCTTTATCACTAACACTGGCTACTGGACCGCGCCATCCCCTCCTGTGACCTTTACGACCTCGGCGGAAGCGAACTACATCAACGCCTCTAATATTCCAATCGGACCTCCAAACACGGTGGCACGAGGGATCGCATTTACAGAGGCAGGACAAAACGGAGTACCGGGAGCAAACTTCTACGTCATCGAGAACCCGGTCACGATCACCACAGGGAATACGTCAACCACGTACTCCTCTACGATTATCCGAGATAACACCACAACGTCAGCGAAGTTTACGTTCACTGACGCGATTCTGCTGAACTCAACCGAGATCGACATCCAAGGAAACGACCTGTTCAACCAGATAGAACTTGGAAGCCCTGCGTGGAATGTGCAGTATGCGCAGCGCATGTTCTACGGTTTGCAGCTCAACAAAGTTCAGAACTTCAACAATCTCTCGTTTGACGGGGGCTATCTACCGAACCCAACAGGGAACATCGCACCTCTTGGCTGGAACGTACAAGACACAACGAACACGACACTGAACACAAGTCCAGTGACCGGTAATTCGCTGTATATTTTTAATTCCACCAACCACGTGTTGTCCTCTGCTGGTCTCGTGTCACAGACGGCCTTTAGGGACGCTTACAACGTGGCGATCATTCAGCCCAACGTAGCGTACTCTGTGCGCGTAGCAGCGCGTAACCCGTCGAGTGTAGGAATAGGAACACTGCAGATTACGTTGCAGGATTACAACTCAGGAATCGGGCTTGGGACCACCTACGGGACCTTCCAAGTGCCGCTTTCGAGTATGTCCAGCGTGACCCAAGTGTTCACCGGGAAACTTTTGACGACACCGTTCACTGGCACTGTCTCTACGAACCTGAACCTAGTAGTTCAGGTGCTGGGACTTGGTGTATCGGCGGATTGTGAGATCGACCGCATCGAGGTGTTCCCAACACAGGCACCAATTTTGGGAGCGCAAGTCTTTGGTTCCTACATCAACCGTCCTGAAGCCATCGACGCGACAGGCGAAGGTGGAATCATCGATACCTCCTCTGAGAACCCGCAGTTTTGCTATGGAGGGTTCGTCATGCATGACAACCTGTACCTATTGAAGCTGAGTTCGATGTATGTCACTGAAGACAACTCGAATTCAGAGCCGGGAGGGTGGGGCCTGAGAGAGGTTTCGAATAAGGTTGGAGCTTGTGGAATAAATTCCTACGATGTGGGTGAGGAATGGGTAGTGACAGCCTGCCGTGCTGGCATCTTCGGTTTCAACGGAGGACAGCCGGTAAAGCTGATGCAAGAGCTTTGGAATTTGTGGAACTCGATCAACTGGGACGCTGGGCACACAATTGTGTTGCGCAACGATATGACCAACCGCAGACTACTGTGTGCGGTTCCGTTGCCGACACCAAACCAGTGGCTACCGTTTGATCCTCCAAATTCTGCACCAACGTCCCCGAACGTGATCCTGATGTGCAACTATCAGGGTCTTAGCACGTTTGAGGAGCTGGTGAACTCTCCAGAAGTCCATACGACGATGTTCGGTACACTGGCAGCAGTGGACATGAAGCGAAAGTGGTCGATCTGGAGAATTCCGACTCCGTACATGGACTTCATCATGCGGCAAGACGGTAAGTCTACGCCGTTATTTGTCTGCAATGGTATCTCGTCCTCGAAGGTTTACCAGTTCTTAGATGACCAACTGTCAGACGACGGAGTAGCGATCAACGGACTGTACACCACGTACGGGTTCGTGAACGCGGCCAAGGCGGCAACCCTGCCGATCTTTGGCTTCCACCAAAAGCGGTACACAGTGCTCCAATTCACAGCTGAGGGCGCAGGAAACATGCAATTGTCCCTGTACCCCAATACGCTCAACGCTCCATATCCGTGGTCCATCCCCGGTGGAGTGACTTTAGTGAATCCGTCATATGACGACTGGATGCGACCTTTGAATGTCAGAGGAAACCGTGTATTCATCTCGTTCTCCACGAATGCTGTGGGGAGCTGGTTTGAATTGCATAAGATTCTTCTGTCAGGTAAGGCCGACTCTTGGGCACCTATCAACCCGACCGGTGGCGGAAACGTTGGAATGTAATGAGTATGCGGGTGTCGTTCTTGGCACCCGCATTTTAACACCATAGTACCTTAGGAGAACTCAATGCAAGGCAAGAATGGATTACTCTTTGGCGGTCAAGAGCTGACGTACCTTTCTCAGAAAGACAGAGCATTCGGCACACTTTTTCAACGCATCATCAATGCGGTAAACAATATCGCAAAGAACACTTCAGTGGCAGCTGTGGGAAAGCTTCCCGCACCACCGAAGGTTGACAGTATTGCAGTACAGGGCACCGTGGACGCTACGAATAACGTGATCACGTGCCCAAGTGAACACCTTCACTGGACGTTGACGCACAATCAGGCGGTTCAGAAGGGTGTGCAGTACATGACCGAGATTGCGACCGAGCCCAACTTTCTACAACCTCATGTTGTGGACCATGGGTGTTCGCGCTCAGGATTCTTGTCGCTCCCGGCGAAAGATAACAGCGGCAACACGCAAACGTACTACATGCGCTCGTACGCGCAGTACCACGGAAGTGACCCTTCGCACCCAACGGTGCTCGGCGGGTTCAATAACGCCACAAAGATTGTGATGACAGGATCGAGCCAAAGTTCTCTCCTCTCATCCACCGGTAGCGGTACCGCGCAGCCTACAGGGCAGCAGGGTGGTAAAGGGTTGGGCACAGTGCTCAATCGACCAGCCCCGGGACCGAAGCGTAACGCGCTGACAATGACAGTTCTTAAGAATTTCGGAGGCGGTCAGTGATCCGGGATTTCCTACCTGAAGATTACATCGCTGTACTGGCCTTGCACGAGGCCTCTGGAGACGACTACCGTCTTCCTGCACTGACTATTAAGACGGAGGACGGAGAACGACGCCATCCGTTGTTTGTGAGTGCCAAAGTTTTAGAGAAAGACGGAAAAATTGTGCTGTTCTTAGGAGGACGAGCACAAACCGAGATGTACATGCTCGCAGACAGATCGCGATGGGCCGACCCGAGGACAAAGATGTCATGCATACGTGGTCTGGACAAAGCGGTGCGTTACGAGCTGTGGCTGAAAGGGATTGACGACGCAGTTGCGTACGTCCCACCCACGAAGAAGAGATTTGTAAAACGTATCATGGATTGGTTGGGATATAGACCGCCGAGAGAAGGTTGGACCCCGCTTTCGCGGCCAACGAAGGAGACACAGTGAAAATTACGACGTATGCAATATGGGGATCAATCAATGATTTCATCGACGGCAAAGCCGCCGACTGTGAGGTCTCCTACGACTATCAAGGATCGATGGGTGGACTAGATCGCTGGGCACAGGGCGCGGAGAAGAGTGCTGTAGGGCAGGATAAAATGGTTGCACAACAGGCTGGGTCACAAGCTACAGCTGACGAATCACAGTTGACACCTTTTGCTTCGCAAGAAATGCACGCCGAGCACTCTCTCGACCCATACCAAATCAACCAGATGTTGACTGCAGCTGGTGCCGGTACTGGAGCTGCTGAGGGAGCCATAGAGGGCGCAGCGGGTCGGGAATCTGCCCTTACACGTAATGCCTCAGGATTTGCGAAGGACCTAGACCTCGCAGCGCGGAACCGAATGAAGACCGGCGCTGGTATCTCGGAAGGTATCGCTGCCGAAGACATTGCTGGCGCTCAAAAGTTGCGGCAAGAGGGTGCAGGATTGATGACTGATCTCTTCAAGACAGACACAGGCAAACAGCTCGAAGCTATGAGTCAAGAAAGTAAAGATATTCAAGGCGAAGTCGAAGCAGGGAAGTCTGGGTGGTTGCAGAACATGAACGCAACCCTTGAGGCCATAGGCAAAGTTGGTTCTGCAGCGTTCCCTAAGGGATTCCAAAGTTAACAAGGAGAGCAATACATGCCTTACCAAAAAGTGATGGACGATAAAGATGAGTCCACAGCTAACAAGGTGAAGAATTATGTCACCAACCTTTACAACCAAGGCAAAGCTCTCATCGCCCCAGAGGACTCTGAGGCCGAGGCCTTCAAGGCAAAGGAAAGTCAAATCAATCAGGTAGCTCCGCAACCCGCTGCACAATCTACGCGTCAGCCGATTGTTGAGAAGTACCCTGTTGACATGATCACCCCACCACATAAATACGGAGAGCGTCCCGGGGAGAAAGTCATCGACACAAAACCGATGATGAAACCTCTTGGGCAAGGACTACCATTGTATGATGAAGGTGGTGAGGTCACCGAGGACAAGAACAACGTCAACGACGGTAAGCATCAGATGGCCGTGTTGGAAGATGGTGAGCGCGTTCTGACCCCAGAGGAGACTGAACAATACGACCGCGAGCACGGATCAGCCGATGAGCCCCGTATGGTTGCTGAGAGCACACCTCCACCGAAGCCTTCTATGGAGCCTATCGTTCCAAGGGAGACCCCGGCAGAGCCGAAGCCATATCCCGGTGCACAACCACCACAACCCAGTGCTCAGGCGTCAACGTACCAGATGCCAGCGGACCAAATGAAGGTTCAACCTCAGGAGAGCCCTGAGCCAGTCAACGTGTTCCAGAAGCAGAAGGAGGACGCTGCAAAGAAGGGCGACCTCGTTGGTTTGGGCGCAGCGATCATCGGAGAGAAGGCAACGGCGAGGCCGCAAGATACTGCACCTACCACGCCAACCACACCGACCGGTGACGCGGAAATTAAGGACCCGAAGCAGGCCTTCAAGAATAAGATCGCGCAATACAAGCAGGCGTACCAGCAGGCGCTGGATGAGTTCACGCCTGAAGGACAAAAACGCGCTGCGTCGATCAAGGAAGCAATGCTCAACTATATGCGTGAGAACCCTTACGGGTCCGCAGGTAACCATCCCGGTATCCTTGGGAAGATCGAGCACGGCTTGGCCACAGTAGGAAATGTAGCAGGGGCAGTTCTTGCGCCGGGAGTTGAGGCAATGATCCCGGGATCGGCTCTAAATCGTATGGAGCAGTCTAGGGCAGCTCGAAGCATGGGCGAAGCAGCCTCGAAGGAAGAGTTAGAAGGAGCTGAAGCAGCAAAGGCCAATGCTTTCGCTAAAATGGGTGGTGCACCGGGGGCGTACGAGATCAAAGAGATTACCCACCCAGATGGTACCACTGAGTTAGTACGGGTCAACAAAGTGACCAACCAAGCAGAGCCAACCGCAGGCACTGCTGGTTCCAAGGTCATCGACCCAGTGAAGCAAGCCAAACAAAAGATCGAAGCCGCACAGAAAGCTGGTGACATGGCGGCTGTCGAGCAAGCACAGGCCGAACTTGCGCAGTTGGACCCTAAGGCAGCGAACGAATACCTCCACAGTCAAGTTGTAGGAAAGCTCAGCGAGAAGGGCCTAATCAACAGTGCAAACATCAGTGATCCTAAGGCTGTGAAGCAAGCAATTGATCAAGGTCTCAAAAACAACGTTATCACTCCGCGTGAAGTTGCAGGGTACAACGCTTGGGCCTCTGAGCACCCAGACACTGCTCAGCAGATGTTGATGACGGCAGTCAAAGGTGATGAAGCTGTAGACCGTGCTATCAAGAAGATGTACGAAGGCAAAACTGTGCAGGTTGAAACAGCACCTAATCAATATGAGCAGATGTCATCTGCCGAGGCCTTGGCGAAAGGTTACACCTACGATCAAATGCTGCTGCAGCAACCGGGACAAGCTCAGAAGAACGAGGAAACTGTTGCTAACGCAATCGACACGAAACGCGCCATCGTAAAATATCACGATGACTACAATAAGTATGCGAAGGATTTGACTGCGGACGATATCCGTGCCTTCCAAACACTGCAGCGCAATGAAGGACGTGTTGCCTCAGCGTTGTCTGGAATCATCGGTGATATCCCGGCTTTAGGGCCTATCTCTGAAGCGGTCAATAAGCGTATCCAAGGTTACATGATGCAGCAAGGATATGACAGTTTGTCCAAGGGTGGAAAAGCACTCATGGCCGACTACTTCAATGCCATCGTTGCTAACTTTGCGGATACGAAGCGCCGACTGGGCGGAATTGGACGAAACGATAGTATGATTCTGGCGGAAATGCATACCATCCCAATGGGTGGTATTGATGTGGCCTCTGCAAACGAAGCGTTCAAAGATAAGCTTCAGAGCATCGATGATCGCAACAAATTTCTGCCTCGTGTGAAAGGTCAGCACCCCTCAGACATAAAGCCGACAAAAGAGGCAGAGGAAAAAGCTGATATCCCCACAGTACAGAATCACAAGTACCGTGTCGAGCCGAAAGGCAAACCACCCATCTACTCTAACGATGGAAAGACTTGGTATGACGCCAAAGGAAAGCAAATTGGCGCAAAGACCAAGACCGAAACCGAAAAGGAATAAACAATGGCTGACCCTCGTGAACAGCAGCAGGGAGTAGTTCTACCTCCCGGCTACGAAAATGAACAAGTAGTACACAATGAAGCTGCCCAACAGGGAGACGTGTCTCTCCCTGAGGGTTACGAGGGCAGTCAGGTTGTTCCCGGAACTACAAAGACCGAGCCGCAGAAGAGCTGGGGACCACGAGCTGTAGAAGCAATTGGAAACCTTGTTCCTGAGGGAGCCCCGGCTGCTGCACAGAAAGCGCAAGAGGCCGTAGGCAGTGTTGTCCCTGAGTGGTCAATAAAGCCACTGGCAGGATTCCAGAAGTGGGTGAATGAACCACTGAACAAACTGGGACAAGCCGGTGCACAGTTTGGTGGTGAGTTGGCACATGATGTCTTGGGCGGTGTTCAGACACTGACGCACCCCGTTGAAACCTTGAACGCAGCTCTACCGTCTCCTTACGGACCAAAACCAGCTACCAAAGCACCGGAACAAATTTTTCAAGAAGAGCACCCTGTTATTCATGGTGTTGCAACCACAATAGGTCAAGCTGCCGGTGGGGCTATTGCTGATCCACGCATGTGGCCTATGATGGGAGCAGCGGAAGCTGGCCCATTGATTCAGAAAGCGCTCGCAGGCGGATTTGGTACACAGATGACCAAGGACGCCGCCGATGCAGCTACTGAGTTGATGGCGACATGGGATGACATCACTCCAGAGCAGCGTGCACAGTTAGCAGCGCGAGCTGGCTTGAGCACTATCTTCGCTACCCTTTCAGCAGCGCACCTCGCTGGTCCTGAGAACGTTGGTAAAGTTGCCAAGGGAGCAAAGAAGCTTGGTGGCGACCTGATGAGAGGAGAAGAGGGTGCTAACATTGGACAGAGAGTAAAGAAACCATCCAATGTAGTTACAGGTACAGAGCAGTACGAACCGAAGAATCTGCCAGCACCGAAAGGTACAGAGCTTCCGGCCCCAGCTGACCGTGCACCGTACGTTGAGCCCACTCCGTTGGCCCCTGAGCCGGGACTGGTCGGTCCAGATTACTTCGAGGGTGAGTTTGAGGCACCGCGTCAAGGGAAACTGAAGTTTCCACAAGTGCCGCGCATCGAGTATGCAGAGCCTACCCCTTCTGGGCCGGGACCTGAAGTTGCCACAGGCAGCGATCAGTATGACATCCGTAACTTCCCGAAGGTTACAGGAGCTACCGCTGTTGAGGAACCAAAGAGCAACGGGTTCAAGACTCCCTATGGTACGATTGATGTCGAGTCAATGACACCATCATCTCAAGCAGGGTTCCCTGAAGCGAAGGTGCAAGAGAAACCAATCACCCGCGAGGAAGTGAAATCTTCCCCGGGTACGTCGATGGGCGAAGAGCGTCGAGCAACTGGTGAACGCCGAGTCTCGGAGCAGCCATACGAAGGCGAAGAGCGTCGTCAAGCTGAACGCCGTGCATCCCTGACGAAGCCCACGGAAGTTGAAGCAGCCTTGAAATCTGGTAAGCCAGTCAAGACAGCCTTCGATGTCACTGAGGGCGCAATGGACACGATTAAACGTGACCAAGCGATGCCTAAGCACCCAGCCGAGGAAGCAAAGGCTAAGAGTGATGCAGTTGTAAAGCATATCGAGTCAGGCAAGAAGTTCGCCATTCTCCAAGCTGAGAACCCTCAGAACACTCGCATTTCAGAGGCAGAGAATGCGAAGCTTACACAGCAGCTCAAGCAGGAGCTGATCGACAAGGGCTACAAACCCGTAGAAGTCGGTGGGAACACGAAGGACGTAGAGGGTATCAAAGAGCACGCTTTCTTCGTTCCTGACATCTCTGCTGAGGATGCTGCTGAACTTGGTCGCAAGTATAAACAGCAAGGTATCGTTACGCACGAAGGCCTGCGTGATCTGAACACCAACAAAGTGGACCCGCTCGACTTGAGCAAGGGACTGGTTAAAGGTGACGCGGCACGTGCTCAGCAGTACTACACGACTATTGGGAATGAAGACTATCACTTCCCGATGAAAGAGGGCGAAGCACAGAACCCTGTACGTGATGCTGCCGATACCGTCAACAAGAACCTCGGCAAAGCCAAAGTCAATAACGAAAGGGCTGAACTTGATCCGCGACGTAATGAGATCGCGGACGCCTATGATGCAATGAAGCACGATCCGACGAATCCGAAGGTCAAGGCTGCATATGATGCCTTGAAGGACGAGACCTTGGATCAGTGGAGAGAGCTGGAGAAGCAAGGCTACACCATGGAGCCATCCAAAGAGGACCCGTACAAGTCCTACGAGGAAATGGCCAAAGATGTGAAGGACAATAAGCGCATCAAAGTGTGGACTGGTGGGGAACCTCCTGCCGACCACCCGATGTCCGCTATTGAGCCTGCTAGCGGCCTTACTTACAACACAATCTTCCGCGCTGTGCACGACATCATGGGTCACACTGCTGGAGACAATGACTTCTCTGAGCTTGGTGAAGAGAACGCATGGAAACGCCACGCACAGTCGTACAGTGACAGGGCTCTCCCCGCGATGACCACCGAGACCAAAGGGCAAACGTCAACGTTCTTCAACAGCGAGCGAGTACGCAATGGTGGGAAACCTGATTTTCCCGAGCAGAAAGCCAATCTGCTCCCTGAGGAGTTCTACAAAGGTGAACCGAAACAGGTCACCAAGAATGCCTCAGGTGAATCAGCTGCCTCTCAGGAAGCGATCAACCGCACCGAGAGCCAGAAGGCACAGGGAGTCAAAACCTACCGCGTAGACACTCGTTCAGGAAAGACCACGCCAATCTCTGGCGTCGAGTCTGCGGACGCAAAAGCCAACCCTTATGAAAAGATCGTTCAAGTCAAAGGGGACCAAATCACAGAGCAGGACTCTGGAAAAGGTGCGCGTCCACTGGATGAGCAAAAGCTACTGGATCAAATAAACAAAGACAACACTACGACGAAGGCGCAAGAAGCCAAAGTCAAAGAGGTCGCCAAGCCGGGACGAGACACCAACTTCCTTGAGCAGGTTCAAAACGAGCCCGAGTGGAAGAGCAAGTCCTTGTCTCAGCAGTTGCAAGAG
>Ga0335069_10001085_pt1 | contig 43807 bp, 36 predicted proteins | sample Lox_Sample_11_FD_206714 | JGI IMG/M metagenome (GOLD analysis project Ga0335069, IMG submission 206714) | Soil microbial communities from Loxahatchee National Wildlife Refuge, Florida, United States - Lox_Sample_1.1 | ecosystem: Environmental > Terrestrial > Soil > Wetlands | place: USA...
CCACTGCAATGGAGGAGCTGCTTTCCGCTCGCCGAATACGAATGCCGTTGCTCGCCGACTTCGAAGCTCTGGCGTCAGGCGCGATGTCGACCTCGTGACGGTGCTGCACCTGCACCAAGCCGTGCCACTGTCCGCAACGCCACCGCCGATGCACCCGTAATAGACAGCAGCAAAGCTGTAGTGCTATTCTACACCTATCTAACATACTCTTAGTATGATATTGTTGCTATTCGCTAAGCACAAATATTGATATTGACTGGCAATGGCCCCACAACGTAGGAAATGAGCATCGACCACATACTGCTAACTCAGGAGCGGCCCGGACCTGGCGAGGCAGGCCGGTGGTTGCTTGCGCAGACTGGAGTGTTTGTAGATTTGAGAGGGCGTCGTCAACGTGAAGACGATCGACGCTTCCCATAGCGTCTGGTGTGGAAGCCATAACCGGTGTGGCGGCCGTCGCGATAGTCCACGGCGATCGCCTGCACCCGATACCGGGCATACCAGCCCTTAGTTCCCATGACGACCAACGCGGATGGTGGGCGTGCAGATGTGACACGGCGACGCATTTTGCGCGCCGCCTCATATCAGTTCGCTCGACGGGCCTACCACGAGGTCGGCCTTGATGACATCACGACTGAAGCCGGACTGACCAAGGGCGCAATATATTCCCATTTCCATTCAAAGCATGCGTTGGCGGTCGCAATCATCGAGACGCAGACCACCGCGGGTGCCCTCGCCGTGCAAGATCTGCTATCGCGAAATCTTTCGGGTATGGAGATGCTCATCGACTTCTCTTACCTGATAGCCGCGCAGGACATCCAGACTGATGGATTCAGGGCAGCACTGAACCTGCTCGAGTCGGTCGGACGGTCGGAGGCGCTGAAGGGTAGCTTGTTAAGCACATGGATCCAAGCCCTCGCTGTGGTTGGCGAGAAGGCCATCGTGGATGGCGACATCGACAAGCGGTGTAATCCGGAGGACGTGGGGCGCCTCATCGTCTCGCTGTACATGGGGTTGCGGCAGACCAGCAATCTTGACGAACCGGAGCGGTTCCTGCTTGACCTTGAGAAGAGCTGGGCTCTTGTGCTGACCGGCATCTTGCAACCTCACCGGATCGATTACTTTAACCAATTCGTCAGTCGGCGCACGGCACTGGCGATCAGCAGCGGCTCGGCCGGCTTGGTTTCCGATTAAAAAGACCCCGAGGCCGACGGTCAGGACCGCTCTGCGCGAAGTTGTATGCTTGCATTTCCCTTGCCGGGCAACGAAGAGACGGAGATTCGGAAATTCGCTCAGGTAACGGAACTCTCCCGAGATACAGGAGCGATGATGCGCCAGGTTCGATCCGAAACCACCCGGCGGAAGATCCTCGGTGCCGCGATTGATGTATTCGGTGAGGTCGGCTATGGGGCCGCTGCTTGGAGCACGATTATCGAGCGGACGGGGATGACTAAGGGAGCCCTCTACCACCATTTCGATTCCAAGGAATCGCTCGCGTCCGCTATCTTCGAGGAAGGTTCGGATACGCTTGTCGTCGCGTTCCGCAACGCATGCGGGTCGGCGTCGCCAGCGCTCGAGAACATGATCCACGGCACGTTCAACCATTGCGAACGTGCTCAACTCGGACAAAATTGCACGCGCTGCTGAGCAATTGACCTGCGCCTTAAGCGGATTCAATGAACCAGCCGCGGGCTTCTGTGCAGGCTTGGTGGAGCTGATGGCTGCCGAGGCCCGGCGGGCAAGCTCTGAAGGAGACCTCCGGCCAGGCCTAAACCCTACAATGGTTAGCGAGTCGATCGTCGGTGCCATGCACGGCACACAATTGCTTTCCGACGCCAATCCGACTGCGGGCGTTAATGGCGACCTCGTCGGGTGAATGGGTTACTTATGGGAACTTCTGCTCACCGCCACCGTTACCGACGCCTCGCTGCCGTATTTTCGCCAATTCCTTCTTCGCGAAGCGCTCCGCTACCCTGCGGGCAGCGACTCCGCGCAGCTACACCGACTTCGTGCCAGGAATCAGCTAGGCGCTAACGAGTTGGCCGATTCAACTTTATGCCGCATGTTTCTCGTTCGGGTCACTTCGTTTAGCTCACTGACCTCGGGGGCCTGATGCTCATCTCGTTCCCGTCACTCAGTGCGTTCGTCACACTCGGTCGACTTGGTAGCGCGGGAACACCCCGGTGGGTGGCGGCAGCACCGTGCCGGGGGCCAGCCGTGCGCCGATGGCGGCGAAGGTCCGATGGTCGTCGCGCTGCCCGAGCAAGTCGAGTAGCTTGCCGGCGGACTCGGGCATGACCGGCTGGACGAGCAGCGCCGCGATGCGCACCACCTCGCAGGTGATGTACAGGACGGTACGGAACCGGGCCTGATCCCCTTCGGACTCGCTCTTACGCAGCACCCATGGTTGTTGTGCCGAGAAGTACTTGTTGGCTTCGCCGAGCATCAGCCAGATCGCTTCCAAGGCCAGATGCATTGCCTGCCGGTCGAAAGCGGCGCGCACCCGCTCCAACAAACCGTCGGCGGTCGCCAGCAGGTCGGTATCGGCGCCGGTCAGCTCACCGGGGTCTGGCACGACCCCGCCGAGGTTCTTGGCCACCATGGACAACGACCGCTGCGCCAGGTTGCCGAGCTCGTTGGCCAGGTCGGTGTTGATTCGGGTGATCATCCCTTCTTCGGTGTAATTGCCGTCCTGCCCGAACGGGACCTCCCGGAGCAGGAAGTAGCGCACCTGGTCGACACCGAAGGTGTCGACCAGCGCCTCGGGATCGATGACATTGCCCACCGACTTGCTCATCTTCTCGCCTCGGTTGAGCAGGAACCCGTGCGCGAAAACCCTTCGCGGCAGCTCGATTCCGGCCGACATCAGAAACGCCGGCCAATAAACGGTGTGGAAGCGGATGATGTCCTTGCCGATCATGTGCAGATCGGCGGGCCAGTAGCGCCGGAACAACTCCGAATCGGTGTCCGGGTAGCCCACCCCGGTCAGGTAGTTGGTCAGCGCGTCGACCCAGACGTACATCACGTGATCGGGGTGGTCGGGCACTTTCACACCCCAGTCGAACGAGGTCCGCGAGATCGACAGATCGCGCAACCCGCCGGAGACAAAGCTGACCACTTCGTTGCGCCGCACGTCGGGTGCGATGAAGTCGGGATTGGCCTCGTAGTGGGCCAGCAGCTTGTCGGCATACGCCGACAGCCGGAAGAAGTAGGTCTGCTCGTCGGTCCACGTCACCGGCGTGCCGGTCTCCACGGCCATCCGGGTCCCGTCGACCACGGCGGTCTCCGATTCGACGAAGAACCGCTCGTCGCGCACCGAATACCAGCCGGAATAGCTGTCCAAGTAGATGTCGCCGGCCGCATCCATCCGCCGCCAGATCTCTTTGCACGCTTCCTGGTGGTCGGCGTCCGTGGTCCGGATGAACCGGTCGAACGAGATGTTCAGCTTTTCTTGCAGCCGTTGGAAGACGTCGGAATTGCGCCGCGCCAGCTCGGCTGTGGGGATGCCTTCTGCCGCTGCGGTCTCGACCATCTTGAGGCCATGCTCGTCGGTGCCGGTCAGGAAGCGCACGTCGAAGCCGTCGAGCCGTTTGAACCGGGCGATGGCGTCGGTGGCGATGTACTCATAGGCATGCCCGACGTGCGGATTGCCATTCGGGTACGTGATCGCGGTGGTGACGTAGAAGGGCCTCATCGAGAGTCCACCTTATTGTGTGCGCGTGAGCTCCAACCGACGACAACGAGAGGCTCCGCCCGCCCCGGAGCCGCTGGCGCCCTTGATCGACGCCCACACCCATCTCGACGCGTGCGGCGCCGGCGACGCCGAGGGCGTGCGGGCCATCGTGGACCGCGCCGCCGCGGTGGGGGTGGCGGCGGTGGTTACCATCGCCGACGACCTGGAATCGGCGCGCTGGGTGACCCGGGCCGCCGAGTGGGATGACCGGGTCTACGCAGCGGTGGCGCTGCACCCGACCCGCGCCGGGGCGCTCGACGATGCCGCTCGTGCCGAAATCGAGCGACTTGTGGCCCACCCCAGGGTGGTGGCCGTGGGTGAGACGGGCTTGGATTTGTATTGGCCCGGACGTCTGCACGGTTGCGCGCAGCCGGACGTGCAGCGGGAAGCGTTCGCCTGGCATATCGACCTGGCGAAACGGTGCGGGAAACCACTGATGATCCACAACCGGGAGGCCGACGCCGAAGTGCTCGACGTGCTGGCCGCGCAGGGCGCTCCCGACATTGTGATCTTTCATTGCTTTTCCTCGGACGCCGCGATGGCCCGCCGCTGCGTGGACGCCGGGTGGTTCCTCAGTCTTTCCGGAACGGTGAGCTTCCGTAACGCTCGCGCCCTGCGGGAAGCCGTCCCCGGGATACCGGCACAGCAGCTTTTGGTAGAAACCGACGCACCATTTTTGACGCCGCATCCGTTTAGGGGGGCAGCGAATGAACCGTACTGCCTTCCCTATACTGTTCGGGCGATCGCTGAACTGCTGGATCGTCGCCCAGAAGACCTGGCGCAAATAACCACGAGCAATGCTCGGCGGGTCTATGGACTGGGCAGCGACTAGCTGGTTCGCCTGGGTGATTTCGTCAAGATTCATCGCGCCGGAGTTGCCCAACGTTGGCCGGTTCGTTACCGTCTTGTGATCGAACGCTTGGCCTTCGGGTCGTATTTGTCGCTTTCTGCTGAATAGGTCGTTGGAGTGGTTGTTGTGGTCGGGGTAGTCGCGCGTTGAGTGTATTGACAAAACTTCATCAGAGCCCTTCGCCGATGTTGCGCTTGGTAGTGGGCGGGTTGTTGGTAGCGCTGGCTTTCGCCGGCGGATTCGCGGTTTCGGTGTCCAAGACGGTGACGTTGACCGTCGACGGAATCGCGATGCGGGTGACGACGATGAAGTCGCGGGTCATCGACATCGTCCAGGAGAACGGCTTCGCCGTCGGCGAGCGTGACGACCTGTATCCCGCCGCTGGCATCAAGGTGCACGATGCCACGAACATCGTGCTGCGGCGGAGCCGGCCGCTGCAGATTTCGCTGGACGGCCACGACGAGAAGCAAGTGTGGACGACGGCATCCACCGTGGACGAGGCGCTGGCCCAACTCGCGATGACCGACACCGCGCCGGCTGCGGCCTCACGCGGCAGCCGGGTTCCGCTGGCGGGGATGGCGCTGCCGGTGGTCAGCGCGAAGACGGTGCGCATCAACGATGGCGGCGCGATACGTACGATCCACCTGCCGGCGCCCAACGTCGCGGGGTTGCTGAACGCCGCGGGCGCGCCGCTGCTGGAGAGCGACCAGGTGGTGCCCAACGCGGCGTCGCCCATCGTTGACGGCATGGAAATCCAGGTGACCCGCAACCGGATCGAGCGGGTCACCGAGCGGATTCCGCTGCCGCCGACCCCTCGCCGGATCGAGGATCCGGAGATGAACATGAGCCGCCAGGTCGTCGAAGACCCGGGCAGCCCGGGTACGCAGGACGTCACGTTCGCGGTGGCGAAGGTCAACGGCGTCGAGGCGGGCCGGCTACCCGTCGCCCACACGGTGATCACCCCGGCCCGTGATGCGGTGGTGCGGGTGGGCACCAAGCCGGGGACCGACGTGCCCCCGGTGAGCGACGGATCGATCTGGGACGCGATCGCGGGCTGTGAGGCCGGCGGAAACTGGGCGATCAACACGGGTAACGGGTACTACGGCGGGGTGCAGTTTGATCAGGGCACCTGGGAGCGCAATGGCGGGTTGCGGTTTTCCCTGCGAGCCGACCTGGCGACGCGAGAAGAGCAGATCACCATTGCCGAGGTGACCCGGCAGCGCCAGGGATGGGGTGCGTGGCCGGTGTGCAGCGGAAGAGCTGGTGCGAACTGACCATCCGGCTGCTCGGGCGCACCGAGATCAGGCGGCTTGCGAAAGAACTTGATTTTCGGCCCCGAAAGTCCCTTGGGCAAAACTTCGTCCATGACGCCAATACGGTGCGCCGGGTGGTGACGGCCTCGGGAGTAACTCGAGCCGACCACGTCTTGGAGGTCGGTCCCGGCCTGGGATCGCTGACACTGGCGTTGCTGGACCGGGGCGCCACCGTGACCGCCGTCGAAATCGACCCAGTGCTGGCCGCTCGGCTGCCGCAAACCGTTGCCGAGCACTCGCACAGTGAAATCCACCGCCTGACGGTACTGGGCCGCGACGTCTTGACCCTTCGTCGTGACGAGCTGGCCGCTGAGCCGACCGCCGTCGTCGCCAACCTGCCCTACAACGTCGCCGTCCCGGCGCTGTTGCACCTGCTTGCCGAGTTTCCGTCCATTCAGGTTGTGACGGTCATGGTGCAGGCGGAGGTGGCCGAACGTCTTGCCGCCGAACCGGGCGGCAAGGATTACGGCGTGCCCAGTGTCAAGCTTCGCTTCTTCGGACGGGTTCGCCGCTGTGGCACGGTGTCACCGACTGTGTTTTGGCCCATTCCCCGCGTCTATTCCGGGCTGGTCCGAATCGACCGGTACGCGACCTCCCCGTGGCCCACCGACGACGCCTTCCGTCAGCAGGTGTTCGAGCTGGTCGACATGGCGTTCGCGCAGCGGCGCAAGACGGTTCGCAACGCCTTCGTGGAGTGGGCCGGCTCGGGCAACGAGTCGGCGAATCGGTTGCTGGCCGCCAGCATCGACCCCGCCCGTCGCGGTGAGACGCTGTCCATCGACGACTTCGTGCGGCTGTTGCGGCGTTCCGCCGATCGGGCCGACACCGCCACCGCGGCCGGCCCGGACGCAGCCAAACGCGAGGCTTCCGCGCACTGACCGCGGTGTCTTTGGGCGCTGCTATGTGTAGTTGGCGCGGGCCAGCGATAGTCTGCTGCGGTGTCCGCATCTGACGGCAATACCGCCGCGCAGTGGGTGCCCACCGGGTCGGTCACCGTCCGGGTGCCCGGAAAAGTCAACCTGTACTTGGCCGTCGGTGACCGCCGCGCGGACGGTTATCACGAGTTGACGACGATATTTCAGGCCGTCTCGCTGCTCGACGAGGTGACGGTTCGCAACGCCGACGTGCTGTCGCTCGAACTCGTCGGTGAAGGCGCCGACAAGCTGCCCACCGACGAACGCAACCTTGCCTGGCAGGCCGCCGAACTGATGGCCGAGCACGTCGGCCGGGCGCCTGACGTCTCGATCATGATCGACAAGTCGATTCCGGTGGCCGGGGGTATGGCCGGTGGCAGCGCGGACGCGGCGGCCGTGCTGGTCGCGATGAATTCACTGTGGGAACTCAACGTGCCACGCCGCGACCTGCGGATGCTCGCCGCGCGGCTTGGCAGCGACGTGCCGTTCGCGCTACACGGCGGTACCGCGCTGGGAACCGGTCGCGGCCAGGAGTTGGCCACGGTTTTGTCCCGCAACACATTCCACTGGGTGCTGGCGTTCGCCGACGGCGAGCTGCTCACCCCCGCAGTGTTCACCGAGCTGGACCGGCTGCGCGATGCGGGCGACCCGCCCGTGCTGCCCGGTCCCGGGCCGGTCCTGGCGGCCCTGGCCGCCGGTGATGCCGAACAGCTGGCGTCGCTGCTGGGCAATGAACTGCAGGCGGCCGCGGTGAGTCTGAATCCCCGGCTGCGTCGCACCCTGCGGGCCGGTGTGCAGGCCGGTGCCTTGGCGGGCATCGTGTCCGGTTCGGGCCCCACCTGCGCCTTCCTCTGCGCCTCGGCGGCTGCGGCGGTCGACGTGGGCACTGAGGTGTCCGGGGCGGGTGTCTGCCGCACGGTACGGGTCGCCACTGGTCCGGTGGCCGGTGCCCGCGTCGTGCCGGCACCCACTGAAGTGTGAAAACCTGCGCAATATGCGCGATAGTTTGGGCAGTTCCCTAAGAGGAGTTTAAGATAATGCGCGGTGACGGGTAGCGATGAGCAAGACCACTTAATTTCGTCGTCCGCCGGGACTCCCGGCGGACAACTTCGGGGCCAACACGATTTCTCGGCCGTGATTCGCGCTGATCGTGCCACCCCGCACGGGATCGTCGACCCGTCACCGATTCGAGACCCAACCGCCGCCGGACTGTGTTTGCGCGCCTGCCGCCAAGCGCTGCCCAGCGAGCGGAATATGAGATCCCGGGCGTTGGGCGGTATGCCGGAACCGAGGAGGTTTGCGTGAGCAGGTTTACCGAGAAGATGTACCGCAATGCCCGCACCGCGAAAACGGGCATGGTCACCGGTGAACCCCACGAACCGGTCCGCCACACCTGGGGTGAGGTCCACGAGCGCGCCCGCCGCATCGCAGGCGGCCTGGCCGCCGCGGGCATCGGTCTGGGTGACGCGATCGGAGTGCTGGCCGGCTTCCCGGTCGAGATCGCGCCGACGGCGCAGGGGCTTTGGATGCGCGGGGCCAGCCTGACCATGCTGCACCAGCCGACACCGCGCACCGACCTGGCGCTATGGGCCGAGGACACCATGAACGTCATCGGCATGATCGAGGCCAAGGCCGTCATCGTGTCGGAACCTTTCCTGGTGGCCATCCCCGTGCTCGAGGAGAAGGGCATCCAGGTCCTCACCGTCGCCGACCTGCTGGCTGCGGACCCCATTGACCCGGTCGAGGTCGGCGAGGACGACCTGGCCCTGATGCAGCTGACGTCCGGGTCGACCGGCTCGCCGAAGGCGGTCCAGATCACGCACCGCAACATTTACTCCAACGCCGAGGCGATGTTCATCGGCGCCCAGTACGACGTCGACAAGGACGTCATGGTCAGCTGGCTGCCCTGCTTCCACGACATGGGCATGGTCGGCTTCCTCACCATTCCGATGTACTTCGGCGCGGAGCTGGTCAAGGTCACGCCGATGGACTTCCTGCGCGACACGCTGCTGTGGGCCAAGCTCATCGACAAGTACCAGGGCACCATGACCGCGGCGCCTAACTTCGCCTACGCGCTGCTGGCCAAGCGGTTGCGTCGCAACGCCAAGCCCGGCGACTTCGACCTGTCCGCCCTGCGGTTCGCGTTGTCCGGTGCCGAGCCGGTCGAACCCGCCGACGTCGAGGATCTGCTCGACGCGGGTAAGCCGTTTGGCCTGAAGCCCTCGGCGATCCTGCCCGCCTACGGCATGGCCGAGACCACGCTGGCCGTGTCGTTCTCGGAATGCAACGCCGGCCTGGTGGTCGAAGAGGTGGACGCCGATCTGCTGGCGGCCCTGCGCCGGGCCGTCCCCGCGACCAAGGGCAACACCCGCCGGCTGGCCACGCTCGGTCCGCTGCTGCAGGATCTCGAGGCGCGGATCATCGACGAGAACGGCGACGTGATGCCGCCGCGCGGTGTCGGCGTCATCGAGCTGCGCGGCGAGTCGTTGACGCCCGGCTATCTCACCATGGGCGGCTTCATTCCGGCCCAGGACGAGAACGGCTGGTATGACACCGGTGACCTCGGCTACGTGACCGAGGAAGGCCACATCGTGGTGTGCGGCCGCGTCAAGGACGTCATCATCATGGCGGGCCGCAACATTTATCCCACCGACATAGAGCGGGCCGCGTGCCGCGTCGAAGGGGTACGGCCCGGCTGTGCCGTCGCGGTGCGCCTGGACGCCGGACACTCACGCGAGACGTTCGCCGTGGCCGTCGAGTCCAATGCGTGGCAGGACCCGGTCGAGGTGCGCCGGATCGAGCACCAGGTGGCGCGCGAGGTGGTGTCGGAGGTCGACATGCGGCCGCGCAACGTGGTGGTGCTGGGTCCGGGGACCATCCCGAAGACGCCGTCGGGCAAGCTGCGCCGGTCCACCTCGGTCAGCCTGGTCAGCTAGGCCCTGCGCCGAACGTGGGGGACAGGTACGTCGCCACGCCGGAATTCGTCCCTGAAGCCCCCGCTCGACGGCGTGGGGGTGACTTACCAGGCGTGAATCTGGTTCTGCGCGGGTTCCAGCCCTAGTTCAATGAGCAACTCGGTGGCGTCTGCCGCCTGGTCGCAGATGGTGGGAACTTCGGCCCGCTCGGCGGCGGTGAAGTTCTCCAACACGAACGCCGCCGGGTCTTTGCGCCCGGGCGGACGGCCGATGCCGATGCGTACCCGCTGAAAGTCTCTGGTCCCCAGGGCGTTCGCCACCGAGCGCAGCCCGTTGTGGCCGCCTTCGCCGCCGCCGAGCTTGAGCCGGATGCGGCCGAATTCCAGGTCGAGGTCGTCATGAATGACGATGATGTCGGCCGGGGCGACCGAGTAGAACTTCGCCAGCGGCCCGACCTGGCGGCCGGACTCGTTCATGTAGCAGCGCGGCTTGGCCAACAACACCGAGTGCCCACCCAGGTGGCCGCTGACGACTTCGGCGCCGGAACGCTTGTGGGCCTTGAACTTCGAGCCCAGCCGCGCGGCGAGCACGTCGGCAACCATGAATCCGAGATTGTGCCGGGTGCGGGCGTAGTTGTCTCCGGGGTTGCCCAGGCCGATGACCAGCAACGGCTCGGCCACGTTGCGATCCGCCTACTCGGACTCGTCGGCGGTGGCTTCGGCTTCGCTGGCTTCTGCTTCGGCTACCGGCGCTTCGGCAACCTCGCCCGCGCCTTCTTCGGCGAGGTCCTCGGCCGTCGGCGCGGTAACCACGTTGACCACCAGCAACTCCGGGTCGGAGATCAAGTTGACGCCTCGGGGCAGGGTGATCTGTCCGGCGGTGAACTGAGTGCCCGGTTCTGCGTCTTCCACCGAGACCGTCAGCTGCTCGGGGATGGACAGGGCCTCGGCCTCGACCTCGATGGTGTTGGTGTCCTGAGTGACCAGCGTGTCGGATGCCGCGTCACCCTCGATGACGACGGGGACCTCGACGACCACCTTTTCGCCGCGACGCACCACCAGCAGGTCGGCATGCTGGATGGTGCGGCGGATCGGGTGGATATCGAGCGCCTTGGTCAGCGCCAGCTGTTCCTTGCCGTCGATGTCGAGGGTCAGCACCGCGTTGGTGCCCGCGTGCCGAAGCACGGCCGCAAAGTCGTGTCCCGGCAGCTCCAGGTGCTGGGGATCGGCGCCGTGACCGTAAAGGACGGCCGGGATCCTGCCGTGGCGGCGGGCTCGCCGGGACGCGCCCTTGCCGGTCTCGGTTCGCACCGTGACCTTCAATTGGTTGACTGCGGACTTAGCCATTGTTGTCGCTCCTGTGTTACTCGGCACCCGAGTTTGGGGCACGGCCAGGGTCGCGACAGTTCGTCGGTCGCCGTCGATAACGGTGCTGGCTGGCCAGCCACCCTCGCCGTGACGCGTGGCCAGGTTAGCGCATGGGCACCTTAGAGCGGAAATTTGGTGCCGGTGAGCTGCTCGGACAGTTCCCACAGCGCGGCGGCCATTGCGGCGTCTTTCGCCCGCCGGCTGCGCGCAATCGGTTGGGTGCGGCCGAGGTAGCCGAACCGGGGCCCGACGAAGGTGTCGCCGGGCAAGTCCTGGGAGGCCGCGTACAACGTTTGCCGAGCGCCGTAATCGGCGTCGGTGGCGATGACCCGGGTGGCAGCCGACATCAGCGCGTCACCCAACTTGCGGCCGGACGCCCCTTGCAGGTTGGTGTGCGAGTAGCGGGATGGGCCGCCAGTGTGCGCGCAGTGGCGAACCGGCCGAATCGAGGCGGCGCTGGAGTTCGCTGGTAAATAGCAGGTTGGCGAGTTTGGACTGACTGTATGCCAGCCACGGCGAGTATCGCCGCCGCTGGCGCACCTCGACGTCACCGGTCATCTGCTTGGCGGCGGACTGGCCTTTGCCGGTATTGCGAACGGCCATGATGATGGTGGCCCCTCGGCGCGCCGGTTCGCGGGCCGTCACGGCGCCGAGCCCCGCTATTGGCGTCGGCGATGACGACGGTGCCCCCGTCGAACGACGGCAGATCCGCGGCGGTCCAGTCAGCCATGCCTGACAACAGTACGTCGAACTCCAGCGGCACGGTGGTGGGTCCGGTGATGCCGCTACTTCTTCGCGACGACAAACCCGTGAATGATCGCCTCGATGCCGGAGGACTGGGCGACGGCCTGGTCGGCCAGGCTCGTGATGGTGAGCTGAACCAGGTATCGCTGGTTGGCGGGCGGGGAGCCAGTGGGGATCACGATCCGGTTCCAGCTGTGCAGCCGCGTCCCATCGAGGTCGTAGCTGCCCTGGATCATCGACGATGGAAATCCGTTGTAGTTGCTCGTCGAGGCGTCCAGCTGCTTGAAGTTGTCGAATAGTTGGGCGTCGTCATTGCCGTGCTTGATCACCTGGGCCGGATCGAAGTCTCCGCGCAGCTTGAACACCACGAGTCTGGCCGTCGGAAACTTTCCGCCCGGCGAGATCATCACCGTCTCCGGCGTGATGTTCGGGCTGGTGAACGGCGACCAGCCCGGTGGCGTCGGTATCGACACCGTCAGATCGGGCAGGCTGGCCGGCGCTACTTGCTGCCCGTTGACGCCGATGTTTTGCAGATACTGCGACAGCGGGACGGGCTTTTCGGTCGTCGTCGTAGGGCTGGTTGTCGGACTTTTCGCCAGAATCGATTGGAAATCAGGGGATTTCGGGCCACAAGCCGTCGCGGCGATGGTCAGCGCGACGATCGCGGCAGCGCCCGGCAACAGCCTCACAGAATCTCGCGGACCGCGTCGACCGGCCGGGCCAGCCAGGTGCCCTTGGGAGTGACCACGAACGGTCGTTCGATCAGGATCGGGTGCCCGGCCACAGCGTCAAGCAACTCGTCGTCTGTCGCGTCGGCCAGGCCCAGTTCGGCGTACAGCGGTTCGCGCCTGCGCACTGCGGTGCGCGCGTCGATGCCGGCGTCGCGGATCATCCGGACCAACCCCGAGCGCGACGGCGGAGTCTTCAGATACTGGACGACGGTGGGTTCGTTGTCGCGCAACAACTCCAGCGTCTTGCGGGAGGTACTGCACTTCGGGTTGTGATAGATGACAGCTTTATCAGCCATCTAGGCGTCTCCGTCGAAAAGCCCTGTAACAGAGCCGTTTTCGAAGACGGCACGAATGGTGCTGGCCAGCAGCGGTGCGATCGACAAGACGGTGAGCTGCGGGAAACGCTTCTCCTCACCGATAGGCAGCGTATTGGTGACGATGACCTCCCGGGCGCCGCACGCGGCCAACCGCTCAGCGGCCGGCTCGGACAGCACCCCGTGGGTCGCTGCCACGATCACGTCAGTGGCGCCGTCTTCGCGCAGCAGGTTCACCGCGCCGGCAATGGTGCCGCCGGTGTCGATCATGTCGTCGATGAGCACGCAGGTGTGGCCTTCCACCTCGCCGACGACGCGGTTGGAGACCACCTGGTTGGGCACCCGCGGGTCACGGGTCTTGTGGATGAAAGCCAGCGGCACGCCGCCCAACGAGTCGGCCCACTTCTCGGCGATACGCACCCGGCCGGAGTCGGGGGAGACCACCACCATGTTGCCGTCCGGATAGTTGTCCTTGATGTAGGTGGTGAGCAGGGTCTGGCCGCGCATGTGGTCGACGGGCCCGTCGAAGAAACCCTGGATCTGGTCGGTGTGCAGGTCGACGGTCACGATCCGGTCGGCTCCTGCCGTCTTGAGCAGGTCGGCCACCAGCCGCGCCGAGATCGGCTCGCGTCCGCGGTGCTTCTTGTCTTGGCGGGCGTAGGGGTAGAACGGCATCACGGCGGTGATCCGCTTGGCGCTGCCCCGCTTGAGCGCATCGATCATGATCAGCTGTTCCATCAGCCAGTTGTTCACCGGTGCCGGGTTCGACTGCAGGACGAAGGCGTCGCAGCCGCGCACCGACTCGTGGAACCGCACGAAGATCTCGCCGTTGGCGAACTCCCGCGCCGTCTGCGCGGTCACGTGGACGTCGAGCTCTTTTGCCACCTGTTCGGCCAGCTCCGGGTGCGCACGACCGGAGAAGAGCATCAAGTTTTTGCGGTTATCGGTCCAGTCGTGGCTCAACGCACTGCCCTCGCCGTTCGGAGATTGGAACGCCCCATCGTACGTAGCGAATGGTACGGAAAAGTGGCCGGGTTGCCAGATAGCAAATTCACGGTGTCTGTTCGGCCTCGGGCGTCTGCTGCGTCTTCGTGGTCGCCTTATCGGCTGCCTGAGCCGCCGCGCTGCCCGGGCGCTTGCGTTGCACCCAGCCTTCGATGTTGCGTTGCGGCCCCGCGGACACCGCCAGCGCCCCCGGCGGGACGTCGTTGCGCACCACCGTGCCGGCGCCGGTGTAGGCGCCGTCGCCGACCGTCACCGGGGCCACGAACATGGTGTCCGACCCGGTGCGCACGTGCGAGCCGACCGTGGTGCGCCGTTTGGTCGCGCCGTCGTAGTTGACGAACACGCTGGAGGCACCGATGTTGCTGTGCTCGCCGATGTCGGCGTCCCCGACGTAGGTCAGGTGCGGAACTTTGGTGCCGGTGCCGATAGTGGAGTTCTTGGTCTCCACGAACGCCCCGAGCTTGCCGTCGTCTCCCAGCACGGTGTCGGGCCGCAGGTAGGTGTAGGGGCCCACCGTCGCGCCCGCGCCGATGGACGACGACGTGCCGTGGGTACGCACCACCGACGCCCCGTCACCGACGGCGACGTCGGTCAGGGTGGTGTCCGGCCCGACGACGCAATGAGTCCCCACTTGGGTGCGGCCCAGCAGCTGGGTCCCTGGATGGATGACGGTGTCGCGACCGATCGTCACGTCGACGTCGATCCAGGTGGTGGCGGGGTCGATGATGGTGACGCCGGCCATCTGGTGGGCTGCGACGATCCGCCGGTTGAGCTCGGCGCCCAGTTGCGACAGCTGGACGCGGTTGTTGACCCCGGCCACCAAGGCACTGTCGTCGACGTGCCGGGCATGGACGGCCTGCCCGTCCCCGTGAAGGATGGAGATGACGTCGGTCAGGTAGAGCTCCTGCTGGGCATTGTTCGAGCTCAGCCTGCCCAGCGCCAAGCGCAGCGCCGCCACGTCGAAGGCGTAGACGCCGGCGTTGACCTCGCGGATCTCCCGCTGGGACGCGGTTGCGTCGCTGTGTTCGACGATCGCCATGACTTCGTTGTCCTGCGTGCGCAGGATGCGGCCGTAGCCGCTGGGGTCGTCCAGCGTCGTGGTCAGCACCGTCACCGCGGCCGAGGCGGCGCTGTGGGCGGCGATCAGATCGGCCAGCGTGTCGGAGTCCAGCAGCGGCGTGTCGCCCGAGGTGACGACCACGACGCCGGCGTAGTCATCGGGCAGCGCGGACAGGCCGCAGCGGACCGCATCGCCGGTGCCCAGCGGTCGGTCCTGCAGTGCAACCTCGATGCTGCGCCCCAGGGTGTCGGCCGACTCGGCGACCACCGGTGCGATGCGCTGGTGATCGTGGCCCAAGACCACGACCAGATGTTGCGGCGCCACCTTGGTGGACGCATGCAGCAAGTGGGACAGGATGCTCCGGCCGGCGATGGTGTGCAGCACCTTGGGGGTGTCCGAGCGCATCCGGGTGCCGGGCCCGGCGGCTAAAACCAGGACCGCGGTATCACCACGAGACGACATCAACTCTCCTTCGTTGGCTTTCTTCCACGGGAGGTAGCAGACCGAAGCGCCGACACGCCGTCAAGCGTGTCATTTCAGCTGCTGTTGACGCAAAGACCGCGCCAGTTAGCCGACCGTGGGGCCTAAGTACGCGAGGGGCCATGGATTTGTGCACAGTGCCCACACTCGAGCCGAAGAGCCATGCTCCGTCGCCAGGACTCGAACCTGAACTCTCAGAACCAAAATCTGATGTGCTGCCGATTACACCACGACGGATTGCGAGTCCATTGGCCCGCGCCACCAAGAGACTCTAGACGCGACGGTTCCGTCATGCACTAAGCCGATACCCTTGGTGGGTGGCTGTGCTGGACAAAGAGCCGGACAAAGAGGTGCGGGCGCCGCGCGCGCGAATGACCGGCAGCGAGCGCCGGCACCAGCTGATTGGTATCGCGCGCTCGCTGTTTGCCGAACGTGGTTATGAGGCCACCTCTATCGAGGAGATCGCCCAGCGCGCCAACGTGTCGAAACCGGTGGTCTACGAGCATTTCGGCGGCAAAGAGGGTTTGTACGCCGTCGTCGTCGACCGGGAGATGTCGGCGCTGTTGGACGGCATCACCTCGTCGCTGACCAACAACCGGTCCCGGGTGCGCGTCGAGCGGGTCGCGCTGGCGTTGCTCACCTACGTCGAAGAACACACCGACGGATTCCGGATCATGATCCGCGACTCGCCGGCTTCGATCAGCTCGGGCACCTATTCCAGCCTGCTCAACGACGCCGTCAGCCAGGTCAGCTCGATTCTGGCAGGTGACTTCGCTCGGCGGGGCCTGGATGCGGACCTGGCGCCGCTGTACGCCCAGGCCTTGGTGGGTTCGGTGTCGATGACGGCGCAGTGGTGGCTCGACGCCCGGGAGCCCAAAAAGGAAGTGGTGGCCGCCCACCTGGTCAATCTGGTGTGGAACGGCCTGACGCATCTGGAAGCCGATCCGCGGCTACAGGACGAGTAACTACTACGACGTTCGCCCATCGGACGGTCGTCAGAACACGTCGACCACGACGGCGGGCCGGGGGAAATGCTCGGCCGCGCACGCCTCGTCCAGCGCATCCTCGATGACGGCGGCCAACTCGTCGGGGTTGAGCTGCCCGGCGGCGATGTCGACTTCGGTGAGGATGACGCCGTGCCCGCTGCGGACATCGGCCATGGCGGCGATCATCCGGTGAATCGCCTCGCCGTAGCGGGCGGGATCACTGCCCTCCGAGCCGATGGGGCAGTGCAGCCCAACCAGCTCGAGGGTGGGGTGTGCCAGCACTCGCTTGACCGCGTCGGCGGCGTGGTCCCCGATGTTGACCCGAACGAGCACCCGCTGACGCTGGCGCCCCAAGCCGGCAAGGTAGGCGATCTCGATGGCCGAATCCAGCACGATGCGCCCGACCCCGGCCCGTACCGCGTCACCTAATTCCTGCGGCGATCTGGCGTTGCCGCGCATGGTGATGCGGGCCGGGTCTACACCGCCGGCAAGGGCGGCGGCCAGCTCCCGGGTGGAGCGGACGTCGACGCCGAGCCCCTCTTCGCGGGCCCAGCGGGCCACCGCGGTGGTCAGCGGCGACTTCCCGGCATAGGCCAGCCGTATGCCGCGCAGCGCCTTGCGATAGCGGCGGGCGCGGCGCCGAAAGCCGGTTTCGTCGATCTCGCAGCTCGGGGCAGCGGATCCGTCCGAATGCGTGGTGGCGGGCGAGATCGCGGGGTCCATCCGTCCGGGAGCCGGGTGGCCAATAGACGGCAGGATATCCAGCAATGTCATGAATCCAACCTGCGCCCGGGCAGCCTCGGGTGCCGCTTTCCTTACGATTACTTGACGGCCCCGGGCTCAATATTGACGAAGTTGCGCGCCCCTAGAATGGATTCATCATGACCGCACCGGGGCCTGCTCGCCCAGAAACCCCGATCGCGGGGCTCGTTGAATTGGCGCTCACCGCGCCGACCTTCCAGCAGCTGACCGAGAGCGCGGGCGCGCGGCCGGCCGACTTGAGCCTGGTTGGTCCAGCCAGCGCACGGCTTTTCGTTGCCAGTGCGCTGGCGCGGCTGGGTCGGTTGCTGGTAGTCACCGCGACCGGGCGCGAAGCCGACGATCTGACCGCTGAACTGCGCGGGGTCTTCGGGGACGCGGCGGCGGTGTTCCCGTCCTGGGAAACGCTGCCGCACGAGCGACTCTCACCGGGCGTCGACACCGTCGGTACACGGTTGATGGTGCTGCGCCGGCTGGCCCATCCGGGCGACGCCCGGTTGGGTCCACCCCTGCGGGTGGTGGTGACGGCAGTGCGCTCACTGCTGCAGCCGATGACGCCGCAGCTGGGCCTGGTGGAACCGGTCACCTTGACCGTGGGCGAGGAGATCGGCTTCGAGGACGTGATCGCCCGACTGGTCGAGCTGGCATATACCCGGGTCGACATGGTGGGCCGGCGCGGCGAGTTCGCCGTGCGCGGCGGAATTCTCGACGTTTTCCCGCCGACCGCCGAGCATCCGGTGCGGATCGAGTTCTGGGGTGACGAGGTCAGCGAAATGCGGATGTTCTCGGTCGCCGACCAGCGGTCCATTCCGGAGATCGAGGTCAACACGCTCATCGCGGTGGCCTGCCGTGAACTGCTGCTGACCGACGACGTCCGGGAGCGGGCGGCGCGGCTTGCCGCCCAGCATCCGACGAGCGAGCCGGCCATCACCGGCAGTGTCGCCGACATGCTGGCCAAGCTGGCCGAGGGCATTCCGGTCGACGGCATGGAAGCCCTGCTCCCGGTCCTTCGCCCCGACGGCCACGGGCTGCTGACCGACCAGCTGGCCGCCGGCACACCCGTGCTGGTCTGTGATCCGGAAAAGGTCCGCACCCGGGCCGCCGATCTGATCAAGAGCGGCCGTGAGTTCCTCGAGGCGTCGTGGTCGGCGGCGGCCCTGGGCACCTCAGAAAACCAAGCGCCCGTGGACGTCGAGCAGCTCGGCGGGTCGGGGTTTACCGAACTGGACGATGTGCACGCCGCGGCAACCCGGACCGGTCACCCCTGGTGGACGTTGAGTCAGCTCTCCGACGAGTCGGCGATCGAACTCGACGTCAGGCCGTCGCCGTCGGCTCGCGGCCATCAGCACGACATCGACGGCATCTTCGCGATGCTGCGCGCGCACGTCTCGACCGGCGGTCACGCCGTGGTGGTGGCGCCCGGTACCGGGACCGCGCATCGAGTGGTGGAGCGCCTGGCCGAGTCCGACACCCCGGCCGCCATGCTCGAATCCGGCCAGGCGCCCAAGGCAGGTGTCGTCGGCGTGCTCAAGGGCCCACTGCATGACGGTGTCGTCGTACCGGGCGCCAACCTGGTCGTCATCACCGAGACCGACCTGACCGGCAGCCGGGCCACGGCCGTCGAGGGCAAACGGCTGGCGGCCAAGCGCCGCAACACCGTCGACCCGTTGGCGCTCACGGCCGGTGACCTGGTGGTGCACGATCAGCACGGTATCGGGCGGTTCGTCGAAATGACGGAACGCACGGTCGGTGGGGCGCGGCGCGAGTACCTGGTGCTGGAGTATGCGTCCAGCAAGCGGGGCGGCGGCTCAGACAAGCTCTACGTCCCGATGGATTCGCTCGACCAGCTGTCGCGGTATGTCGGCGGACAGGCGCCTGCGCTGAGCCGCCTCGGCGGCAGCGACTGGGCCAATACCAAGACCAAGGCGCGCCGCGCCGTGCGCGAGATCGCCGGCGAGCTGGTGTCGCTATACGCCAAACGGCAGGTCAGCCCGGGGCACGCATTCGCCCCCGACACCCCGTGGCAGGCCGAGATGGAAGATGCGTTCGGCTTCACCGAGACCGTCGACCAGCTCACTGCCATCCAAGAAGTGAAGGCCGACATGGAAAAGCCGATCCCGATGGACCGGGTGATCTGTGGTGACGTCGGCTACGGCAAGACCGAGATCGCGGTGCGGGCGGCGTTCAAGGCAGTGCAGGACGGCAAGCAGGTCGCCGTGCTGGTGCCCACCACGCTGCTCGCCGACCAGCACTTGCAGACGTTCGCCGACCGGATGGCCGGGTTCCCGGTGACCGTCAAGGGGTTGTCGCGGTTCACCGACGCCGCCGAGTCGCGCGCCGTGATGGAGGGGATGGCCGACGGGACGGTGGACATCGTGATCGGCACTCATCGGCTGCTGCAAACCGGGGTGCACTGGAAAGATCTTGGGCTGGTCGTGGTCGACGAGGAGCAGCGGTTCGGTGTCGAGCACAAGGAGCACATCAAGGCGCTGCGCACCCACGTCGACGTGCTGACCATGAGCGCCACTCCCATCCCGCGCACCCTGGAAATGAGCCTGGCCGGAATCCGGGAGATGTCGACGATCCTGACGCCGCCCGAGGAGCGCTACCCCGTATTGACCTACGTCGGCCCGCACGACGACAAGCAGGTCGCGGCCGCGTTGCGGCGTGAGTTGCTGCGCGACGGCCAGGCGTTCTTCGTGCACAACCGGGTCAGCTCCATCGACCGCGCGGCGGCCCGGGTGCGTGAGCTGGTGCCCGAGGCGCGCGTCGTCGTCGCACACGGACAGCTGCCCGAAGACCGGCTGGAACGCACCGTGCAGGGGTTCTGGAACCGCGAATACGACATCCTGGTCTGCACCACGATCGTGGAGACCGGATTGGACATCTCCAATGCGAACACGCTCATCGTCGAGCGTGCCGACACCTTCGGACTGTCCCAGCTGCACCAGCTGCGTGGCCGGGTCGGCCGCAGCCGCGAGCGTGGTTACGCCTACTTCCTCTATCCGCCGCACGTGCCGTTGACCGAGACGGCCTACGACCGGTTGGCCACCATCGCGCAGAACAACGAGCTGGGCGCGGGCATGGCTGTTGCGCTGAAGGACCTCGAGATCCGCGGCGCCGGCAACGTGCTGGGGGTTGAGCAGTCCGGGCACGTCGCCGGTGTCGGGTTCGACCTGTACGTGCGCTTGGTAGGCGAGGCGGTGGAGGCGTACCGGGCGGCGGCCGACGGCCAGACCGTCACCACCGCCGAGGAACCCAAGGATGTGCGCATCGATCTGCCGGTGGACGCCCATCTGCCGCCGGATTACATCGCCAGCGACCGGCTCAGGCTGGAGGCGTATCGGCGGCTGGCCGCGGCGGCCTCGGACAGCGAGATCGACGCGGTGGTTGAAGAACTGATCGACCGCTACGGGGCGCTGCCCGAACCCGCCCAGCGCCTTGTTGCGGTGGCGCGGTTGCGGCTGCTGTGCCGGGCCGCCGGCATCACCGAGGTATCGGCCCCGTCGGCGGCGACCGTGCGGCTGTCGCCGATGACGCTGCAGGATTCGGCCCAGGTCCGGCTCAAGCGGATATATCCCGCCGCGAGCTACCGGGCCACGACGTCCACGGTGCAGGTTCCCATTCCGCGGGCCGGCGGCGTGGGTGCGCCGCGCCTGCGCGACGTCGAGTTGCTGCAGATGGTGGCCGAACTGATCACAGCACTCCAGGGCAAACCACAGGAAGAGATTGGTATAACCAGAGCGTCACGACCAGCGGAGATGACCAGTGAGGAGCGGCAAGCGCGATGATCCGCGCCGGCGACGATGCAGTGGGGGTACCGCCCGCTTGCGGGGGACGAAGTGATGGGGTGGGGGCACCACCCGCTTGCGGGGGAGAGCGGCGCTTATGATCGTCGTCTTGTTCGACCCGCGCCGCCCATCGCTGGTGCCGGTTGAAGCGATCGAATTCCTCAGCGGAGAGGTGCAATACACCGAAGAGATGCCCGTGGCGGTGCCCTGGTCGCTGCCCGCGGCGCGGCCGGTGCATTCCGGCGACGACGCGCCGGTGCTGCTGTCGTCGGATCCGGAGCACCCCGCGGTCACCGCTCGGCTGGCGGCCGGGGCCCGACTGATCGCGGCGCCGGACACGCCCCGCGGCGAACGACTGGTCGACGCCGTCTCGATGATGGACAAACTGCGCACCGCCGGCCCTTGGGAGAGCGAGCAAACCCACGACTCGTTGCGCAGATACCTGCTGGAGGAGACCTACGAGCTGTTGGACGCCGTGCGCAGCGGCAACGCCGACCAGCTGCGTGAAGAGCTCGGCGATGTATTGTTGCAGGTGCTCTTCCACGCGCGCATCGCCGAGGAGGCACCGCAGTTCCCGTTCACCATCGATGACGTGGCCGTCACGTTGATGCGGAAACTGGGCAATCGGGTGCCCGGAGTGCTTGCCGGCCAGTCTATTTCGCTCGAAGAGCAATTGGCCCAGTGGGAAGAGCGCAAGGCCGCCGAAAAGCCCCGGAAGTCGGTGATGGATGACGTCCACACCGGCCAGCCGGCACTATCGCTGGCGCAGAAGGTGATTCAGCGTGCCGACAAAGCCGGTCTGCCTGCTGACCTGATTCCGGACGAAATCACGTCGATTTCGGTGTCGGCCGACGTCGACGCCGAAAGCGCGCTGCGCATAGCAGTCTTGGAGTTTGTGGACACGGTCCGCACAGTTGAGTGGGCGATCGCCGCGGCCCGGCGCGGCGACGGGGTTCCTGAAGAGTTCGACGTCGCCCCGCTCGGTGAAGTCACCGAGCAGGAGTGGCGTGAGCACTGGCCATCGGTGGCTGCAACGGCGATGGACGAGCCGTCGCCGGGGTCGACACCAGTGGACGAGTCGGCTGCTGAGGGCGTCGCCGACGACGAATCGGATTTGTGACGGCGCCGACACGACCGGGAAGTCCCCAAACACATGGGACGATGGTTGAGGCGGAAGTTCGTGTCGGGAAGTTTAGGGGAGCTTTAACAACCATGGTGTCGCCGAGGCGTTGGTTGCGCGCGGCCGCCGTGACCGGCGCGACCGCGATGCTGCTGGCGTCCAGTTGCACGTGGCAGCTCAGCCTGTTTATCCCGGAAGGTGTGCCGCCGCCGGCCGGGGCGCCGGTGCCGCCGGTGGACACCCACGCCAGCGGCCGCCCGGCCGATCAGCTGCGCGAATGGGCCCAACAGCGGTCGGCGGCGCTGGAGATCCCGGTCATCGCGCTCGAGGCCTACGCCTACGCCGCCCGGGTTGCCGAGGTGGAAAACCCGAAGTGCCATATCGCATGGACCACCTTGGCGGGCATCGGACAGGTCGAGAGCCACCACGGCACCTACCGCGGCGCGACGCTGGCGCCCAATGGGGATGTCAGCCCGCCCATTCGAGGTGTTCGCCTGGACGGTAGCGGGGGCACGCTGCGCATCGTCGACAGCGCGGACGACGCCACGGATGACGACGGGGTGGCCCGCGCCATGGGACCGATGCAGTTCATCCCGGAGACGTGGCGGTTGTACGGTGTCGACGCCCACAACGACGGCCGCGTCAGCCCTGACAACATCGACGATGCGGCCCTGGCGGCCGCGGGTTACCTGTGTTGGCGCGGTAAAGATCTCGCCACACCACGGGGCTGGATAACCGCGCTGCGGGCCTACAACAACTCCGGCGTGTACGCGCGGGTGGTGCGGGACTGGGCCACTGCCTATGCGTCGGGTCACCCGCTGTAGCAGGATATATCGCTGACCCAGGCCTTACGCTAAAGGGCGGCCCGGGGCCACGTGCATGCACCGGCTACGACACAAGGAGAACCCAGTGCCGATTATCGAGCAGGTCGGGGCCCGCGAGATTCTCGATTCCCGCGGTAACCCGACGATCGAGGTCGAGATAGCCCTGATCGACGGAACGTTTGCCCGCGCCGCGGTACCGTCCGGCGCGTCCACCGGGGAGCACGAAGCCGTCGAGTTGCGCGACGGGGGTGAGCGTTACGGCGGCAAAGGCGTCCAGAAGGCAGTAGAAGCGGTGCTCGACGAGATCGGCCCCGCGGTGATCGGGCTCAACGCCGACGATCAACGCTTGGTGGACCAGGCTCTGGTCGACCTCGACGGCACCCCGGACAAGTCGCGGCTGGGCGGCAACGCGATCTTGGGCGTGTCGCTGGCCGTCGCCAAGGCTGCCGCCGATTCCGCCGCGCTGCCGCTGTTCCGCTATATCGGCGGGCCCAACGCGCACATCCTGCCGGTGCCGATGATGAACATCCTCAACGGTGGCGCGCATGCCGACACCGCTGTCGACATCCAGGAGTTCATGGTGGCGCCGATCGGCGCGCCCAGCTTCAGTGAAGCGCTGCGCTGGGGTGCCGAGGTGTACCACTCGCTCAAATCGGTGCTGAAGAAACAGGGACTCTCCACCGGCCTGGGCGACGAGGGCGGGTTCGCTCCGGACGTGGCCGGTACCACCGCGGCACTGGACCTAATCAGCCAGGCCATCGAATCTGCGGGTTTCAGGTTGGGAGCGGATGTGGCGTTGGCCCTGGATGCGGCGGCCACCGAGTTCTACGCTGACGGCACCGGTTACACCTTCGAAGGCAGCACCCGCAGCGCTGAGCAGATGACGGAGTTCTACACAGGCCTGCTCGGCTCCTATCCACTGGTGTCGATTGAAGACCCCCTCGCCGAAGACGATTGGGGCGGCTGGGCGGCCTTGACGGCGTCGATCGGTGACCGGGTGCAAATCGTGGGCGACGACATCTTCGTCACCAATCCCGAGCGGCTCGAAGAGGGCATCGAAAAGGGCGTGGCAAACGCGTTGCTGGTCAAGGTGAATCAGATCGGCACACTGACCGAGACGCTGGACGCCGTAGCGCTCGCCCATCACAGCGGGTATCGCACCATGATGAGCCACCGCAGCGGCGAGACCGAAGACACCACCATCGCCGACCTCGCGGTAGCTGTCGGCAGTGGCCAGATCAAGACCGGTGCGCCCGCCCGCACCGAGCGCGTCGCCAAGTACAACCAGCTGCTGCGGATCGAAGAGGCGCTCGGCGACGCCGCTCGCTACGCGGGCGATCTGGCATTCCCCAGGTTCACGGTGGAGGCGAAATAGCTTGGCGGCCAGGCCCGATCCGAAGCGGCGGTCCCCGGCATCGCGTCCGGGGAAAGCCGGCGATCCGGTTCGGCGCCGTCGCTCGGCCAAGCCGTCTTCTAAGCCCTCCCAAACCGCGGCGCAGCCCGGGCGCAACACCACCAGGACGCTCTACGAGCATGTCGTCGAGCCCATCAAGCGCCGGGCCGCCGAATCCGTCGAGCAGCGCTCGGAGCAGCGCCTCGGCTTCACCGCGCGGCGGGCGGCAGTGCTGGCCGCCGTCGTCTGCGTGCTGACGCTGACCATCGCCGGCCCGGTGCGCACCTACTTCGCCCAGCGCACCGAGATGAATCAGTTGGCTGCCAGCGAAGCCTCGCTGCGCCGTCAGATCGCCGACCTCGAGCAGCGCAAGGCCAAGCTTGGCGACCCGGCTTATATCGCAGCGCAGGCCCGCGAGCGGCTGGGCTTCGTGAAGCCGGGAGACATCCCGTTTCAGGTTCAGCTTCCGCCGACGGCGGCAGTATCCCCGCAGCCGGGCTCCCAGACGACAAAGCCGGCCAGTAACGAACCGTGGTACACGGCGCTGTGGCATACCATCGCCGACAGCCCGCACCTGCCGCCGGCCAGCGTCCCTTCACCGGACGTCTCGCCTCCGCCGGCGGCGCCCAACCCGCTGGCTCCCGGTGGTTGATCGTGTCGACCTGGAAGCCGTGGCGCGCCAGCTGGGGCGTGAGCCGCGCGGCGTGCTGGAGATCGCCTACCGCTGCCCCAACGGTGAGCCCGGCGTGGTGAAGACCGCGCCGAAACTTCCTGATGGGATACCTTTTCCGACGTTGTACTACCTGACGCATCCGGTGCTGACGGCGGCCGCGGGCCGGCTGGAGACGACGGGAATGATGCGCGAGATGACCGAGCGGCTGCGGCAGGAACCCGCACTGGCGGCCGCATATCGGCGGGCCCACGAATCGTATCTGGCCGAACGCGACGCGATCGAATCGCTGGAGACGACGTTTTCTGCCGGCGGAATGCCGGACCGGGTCAAGTGCCTGCATGTGCTGATCGCGCACTCGCTGGCCAAGGGCCCCGGGTGCAACCCGCTTGGCGATGAGGCGCTGGCCATCCTGGCCGCTGACCCCGCGATGGCGGATGTTCTGGTGGCTGAGCAATGGTGAGTACGCTCGCGGGAATTGACTGCGGTACCAACTCAATTCGGTTGCTGATCGCTGAGGTGGACGGCGGTCGGCTGCGTGACGTGCACCGGGAGACGCGGATCGTGCGGCTCGGTCAGGGCGTCGACGCGACAGGTCAGTTCGCACCGGAGGCGATCGCTCGGACCCGGGCCGCATTGACCGATTACGCTTCCCTGCTGAAAGAACATCAAGCCGAGCGGGTGCGGATGGTGGCCACCTCGGCGGCTCGTGATGTCACCAATCGCGATGCTTTCTTTGCCATGACGGCCGACGTGCTGGGCGCGGTGCTTGCCGGCGCCGTGGCCGAAGTGATTACCGGCGCTGAGGAGGCCGAGCTGTCCTTCCGGGGCGCAGTCGGCGAATTGGACCGGGAGGCAGGGCCTTTCGTTGTCGTCGACCTCGGCGGCGGCTCTACCGAGATCGTGCTCGGCGCCCAGTCGGTGGTGGCGAGTTATTCGGCCGATATCGGCTGTGTTCGCCTGACCGAACGCTGTTTGCACTCGGACCCCCCGACGCCGCAGGAAGTAGCGACTGCCCGGGAGGTGGTGCGCGACCGGCTGGCGGAAGCGCTGGCCGCGGTGCCCGTCGAACGGGCCCGCACCTGGGTCGGAGTCGCCGGGACCATGACCACCCTGTCCGCACTGGCCCACAACATGAGCTGGTATGATTCTGCGGCCATTCATCTTTCGCGTGTCGCCCGCAAAGATTTGCTGGCGGTGTGTGAGCGACTGATCGGCATGACGCGATCCCAGCGTGCCGCGCTAGGGCCGATGCATGAGGGCCGCGCGGACGTGATCGCCGGCGGTGCGATCGTGGTGGAGGAGTTGGCGCGCGAACTGCGTACCCGCGCCGGCATCGACGAACTGACCGTCAGCGAACACGACATTCTGGACGGCATCGTGCTGTCGATCGCTTAGTCACATCCGTCCCGTACCCGGAGCGAGGGGCTACTCTTTTGCCCGCCTCACTGTCGCTACGAGGCGGGCAAACAGTCCTCCGGCGCGGAGGTGCAAGTGACAGATGTGACCAGCGCTAGACTTCGAACCGGTAGCCCATCCCCGATTCTGTCAACAGATGCTTGGGCTGCGACGGGTCATCCTCCAGCTTTCGCCGCAGCTGCGCCAAATAGACACGCAGATAATGAGTTTCGGTCGCATACGCGGGACCCCATACCTCCTTGAGGAGCTCCTCACGACCGACCAGCTTGCCGCGATTACGGACCAACACTTCCAGCATCCCCCATTCGGTCGGGGTGAGGTGCACCTCGACGCCGTTCTTGGTCACCTTCTTGGCGGCCAGATCGACCGTGAACGCATCGGTTTCGATGATCGGCTGCTCCAGCTCCGACGCTGCGGTGTTGCGCCGGATCGCCGCCCGCAGCCGAGCCAAAAACTCATCCATGCCAAACGGTTTCGTGACGTAATCGTCGGCACCGGCGTCGAGCGCCTCCACCTTGTCCGAGGAGTCGGTGCGCGCGGACAACACGATCACCGGTGCCGTCAGCCAACCCCGCAGCCCGGCCAGCACCTCGATACCGGAGATGTCGGGCAGGCCGAGATCGAGGATCACCACGTCGGGTTTGTGCTCAGCGGCGGCGCGCAGCGCGCCGGCACCGGTCGACGCGGTGATGACTTCATAGCCGCGGACGGACAAGTTAATGCGTAGCGCGCGCAGGATTTGCGGCTCGTCGTCGATCACCAGCACCCGGGTCATGACGCACCCGTCGGTGGCGGTGCGGGCAGATCCACCATCACGGTAAGCCCGCCGCCCGGGGTGTCGCTCGCCGAGATGGTGCCGCCCATCGCTTCGACGAAGCCGCGCGCTACCGACATTCCCAGCCCTACCCCGGTGGTGTTGTCTTGATCCCCGAGCCGCTGAAATGCTTCGAAGATCTGCTCTTCGGTACCGTGTGGGATGCCCGGGCCCTCGTCGATCACATTGATCAGGACGCGATCGCCCACTTGCCCCGCATTGACCCGGACTAAGCAGTTGGGCGCGTACCGCAGCGCGTTGTCGATCAGGTTGGCCAGGACGCGTTCCAGCAGCCCGGCGTCGGCCAAAACCACGGCGTCGCCCACGTCGACCTTGACGCGATCGATGGCGGACCGATAGAAGCCGGTGGCACCCTTGCCAATGCTGATGAGCGCACGCTGGACCGTTTCCTCCAGGTACACCTGGCGCAGATCCGGGTGGACCGCTCCGGCGGCCAAACGCGAAGAGTCGAGGAGGTTCCCGACCAGCGCGGTCAGTTGGTCGATCGATTCCTCGATGGTGGCCAGCAACTCCGCCGTGTCGGCGGGAGAGAATGCAACATCTTCGGCGCGCAAGCTGGACACCGCAACCTTCGCCGCAGCCAGCGGAGTGCGCAGGTCGTGGCTTACCGCTGAAAGCAGCGAGCGTCGCAGTTCGTCGGCTCGCATGACTGCCTCGGCCCGGCTGGCTTCTTCGGCCAGCTCTTCCTGTTTGATTAAACCGGCGGCCTGCTTGGCCACGGCGTTCAGCACCCGGAGGTCACGCGCGGAGAGCTTGCGGCCCGCCAAAAGCATCCAGAATTCGTCGTCACCAACCTCGATCGCGGTGTCGGCGGAATCAACGGTCACGCAAGGGTCCTTGCCCACGCAGGCGACGATGTCACTTTTCTTACCTTCGGCGCGTTCTGCATCGCTGGGTTCCCGCAGCATGCTCACCGCACGCTGTGCGTAGGTCTCCCGCACCCGTTCCAGAAGCGTCTCGAGATCAGCGCCGCCCAGCACCGAGCCGGCGAACAGCGTCAGCAACTCCGCCTCCTGGGACGCGCGCCGGGCTTCCCGGGTGCGTTTGGCCGCGCCGTCGACCAGCACCGCGACCGCGACCGCGATCAGCAGCAACACCAATTCGGTGATGGCGCTGTTGGGTTCGGCGATGGTGAAGCTGTGCCGTGGTGCTATCAAGAAGTAGTTGAGCAGCAACCCGGACAGCACCGCCGAAAGGACTGCCGGCGCAACGCCTCCCAGTAGTCCCACCAGCAACACTCCGACGAAGAAAAGTGCGCTCTCGCCGCCGGTGTCCAGGTACCGGTCCAGAAACGTCACGGTGATCGCGCAGATGACCGACGGCACGATGAAGGCTGCCAGCCAGGACGTCACCCGCCGCTCGCGGGGCGAGAACGACCCCGCCCGAAATCCGCGTTTGGATTCCTCGTGGGTGACCAGGTGCACGTCGATCTTCCCGGACAGCTCGACAATCCGCGGGCCAATACCTTCTTCGAAGAGGCGCGCCCACCGCGACCGCCGCGAGGTGCCGACCACCAGCTGAGTGGCGTTCATCTCGCGGGCGAAATCCAGCAGGGCGGTGGGAACGTCGTCACCGACCACGGTGTGCAGCGATGCATCGAGACTGCTCGCCAGTTCACGAATCTTGGCCATCCGCGACTCCGACAGGCCGGCCAGCCCATCACCCCGTATGACATGCACCACCATGAGTTCGGCACTGGACTTCGATGCGATCCTGGATGCCCGCCGCACCAACGTCTCCGATTCCGGACCACCGGTGACGGCCACCACCACCCGCTCGCGGGCCTCCCAGGTGTCGGTGATCTTGTTTTCCGCGCGGTATTTGACTAGTGCGGTATCGACCTGGTCGGCCAGCCATAGTAGCGCCAATTCCCTTAGTGCGGTGAGGTTTCCGCGGCGGAAATAGTTGGACAGCGCCGCATCGATCCGCTCCGACGCGTACACATTCCCATGAGAGAGCCTGCGGCGCAAAGCTTCCGGCGTAATGTCGATGAGCTCAACCTGCGAAGCCTGCCGTACGATCGAATCCGGTATCGTCTCTTTTTGCTCGATACCGGTGATCTGGGCGACCACGTCGTTGAGGCTTTCCAGGTGCTGGACGTTGACGGTGGAGATCACGGTGATGCCCGCGTCGAGCAGTTCCTCGACATCCTGCCACCGCTTGGGATTTTTGCTGCCCGGGGTATTCGTGTGAGCAAGCTCGTCGACCAAGACCACTTGGGGGTGGCGTGCCAGCACGGCCGGCACGTCAAGCTCGGGGAAGCTGCTGCCGCGATAGTCGATGTAGCGCGGCGGAATGACCTCGATGCCCTCAAGTAGCTCAGCGGTTTTGCGGCGGCCATGCGTTTCGACCACGCCCGCCACCAGGTCGGTGCCGCGTTCCAACCGGCGGTGTGCCTCTCCGAGCATCGCGTAGGTTTTGCCGACACCCGGAGCCGCACCGAGGTAGATGCGTAGCTCCCCGCGCTTGGGATGGTGGTCGGTGACACTCACATCAACCATCATCCACCCGTGGCACTAGCTGGAGACGGGGTACTGGCGATCGAGTTGCAGGTTGAGCTGCAGCACGTTCACCATGGGCTCGCCCAAAAATCCCAGGGCGCGGCCACTTCTATTTTGCGCGACGACCGCTCGGATCTGGGCGGGGCTGACGTGCCGGGCTTTGGCCACCCTGGCGACTTGAAGGTCGGCGTAGGCGGGTGAGATGTGCGGGTCCAGGCCGCTGCCGCTGGCGGTGACCGCGTCGGCGGGCACCGTGGGGTTGGCGGGTGCGGCGCCGCGGACGGGCACGATTTGACCGATCGAATAGTCCTCGCCGTATTTGGCGCACTCGACCCGCACACCCTGGTAGATGGTCAGAAACGGCGCCGAGGTCGTCTGGCATGGCTCGTTGACGCTGACCACCCGCGTCGGATGAACGACGTTTCCGCGGCTATCGCGGGGCCCGATCACCGACAGCACTGCGCCGACACCGCCACCCGTGCAGAACGGACGCGACCCATCCACACCCTCGAGTTGACCGATCGCCGCGCTGCGTGAGCACACGGTGGTCAGCAGGCTCGGCTTGAAGCCGGCATCCGAGGCGGATTTGCCGGCTGCGAGTTGGGCCGGGTCGGCGGATGTGTCGACGATGCTTTCCGGCCCAAGGTTGCTCGCGCCAGACGAGGTCGGGTCGTAGCCGTTGCCGGCCGCCGAGGGGCGGCTTTGGAAATACTGCGGCAGTGGGTTGCCGTCCTTGTCGGTGAACAGCTGACCGATCAGCTTGCTGCCGACCGGCTTACCGTTGGCGGTCAGGATCGACCCTTCGGCCTTGTCGTGTAGTCCGGGGATCTGCGCGATGAGCCAGATCAGCAGGGGATAGGCGAGGCCGGTGATCACGGTCAGCACCAGCAGCGCCCGGAAGGCCGCCCAGTGCATGCGGACGAAATTCGAAAGCTTCATGTCAGGACATCCCCGGGACGAATTGGACGATCAGGTCGATCAGCTTGATGCCGATGAACGGTGCGATGATGCCGCCAAGCCCGTAGATATAGAGGTTGCGGCTCAACAACTTTGACGCGCTACTCGGCGTGTAGCGCACGCCGCGCAGCGAGAGCGGGATCAGCATGACGATGATGATCGCGTTGAAGATGACCGCCGACAGGATCGCTGACTGCGGGCTGTGCAGCCGCATGATGTTGAGCAGATCCAGCCCCGGAAACAGCGCCACGAACATCGCCGGGATGATCGCGAAGTACTTGGCGATGTCGTTGGCGATCGAGAACGTGGTCAGCGCTCCACGGGTGATCAGCAGCTGCTTGCCGATCTCGACGATCTCGATGAGTTTGGTGGGGTCGGAATCCAAATCGACCATGTTCCCGGCTTCTTTGGCGGCCGACGTGCCGGTGTTCATCGCCACGCCCACATCGGCCTGAGCCAAAGCCGGCGCATCGTTGGTGCCGTCACCGGTCATGGCGACCAGCTTGCCGCCTTCTTGCTCACGTTTGATCAGTGCCAGCTTGTCCTCGGGGGTGGCCTCGGCCAGGAAGTCGTCCACACCGGCCTCGTCAGCGATCGCCTTGGCGGTTAACGGGTTATCGCCGGTGATCATCACCGTCCGAATGCCCATGCGCCGCATCTCGTCGAACCGCTCGCGCATGCCCTGCTTGACCACGTCCTTGAGGTGGATGACACCAAGCACGGCCGCCTCGCCATTGCGGGTTTCTCCGACGACCAGCGGGGTGCCCCCGGCGGCGGAGATGCCGTCGACGATCTCGCCGAGCTGGGAAGGAACCGTGCCGCCTTGGCCGCGAACCCATTCCGCGACCGAGCTGGCCGCACCCTTGCGCAGCAGGTGCCCGTCGAGGTTCACGCCCGACATGCGCGTCGCGGCGGTGAATTCCACCCATTGGGCGTGTGCGAGTTCACCCGGTGTGCGCGCGCGCAGGCCGAAGTGTTGCTTGGCGAACACGACGACCGAACGACCCTCAGGTGTTTCGTCGGCCAGGCTGGACAACTGCGCGGCGTCGGCCAACTGCTCTTTGGTGATTCCGTCGAGGGGGATGAAGGCGGCGGCCTGCCGGTTACCGAGTGTGATGGTGCCCGTCTTGTCGAGCAGCAACGTGTTCACGTCGCCGGCGGCCTCCACCGCACGGCCGGACATGGCGAGTACGTTGCGTTGCACCAGCCGGTCCATGCCGGCAATGCCGATGGCGCTCAGCAGCGCACCGATCGTGGTGGGGATCAAGCACACCAGTAGCGACACCATTACGATTCCGGTGACACCATTTGTGTTGAGCGCGTGGGTGTCTGGGACACCCGGATTGTTCATCTTGGAGTAGATGGCCAGCGGCTGCAGGGTCGCAACGGCGAAGACGAAGATGATCGTCAACGCGGCCAGCAGAATGTTTAGCGCGATCTCGTTGGGAGTCTTCTGCCGGTTGGCGCCCTCGACGAGGGCGATCATCCGGTCGATGAAGCTTTCTCCCGGCTTTTGCGTGATCTTCACGACGATCCGGTCGCTCAGCACCGTGGTGCCGCCGGTGACCGCCGAACGGTCACCGCCCGATTCGCGGATCACTGGCGCAGACTCCCCGGTGATCGCCGATTCATCCACGGAGGCAATGCCTTCCAGCACGTCGCCGTCGCCTGGTATCACCTGCCCGGCTTCGACCACCACAATGTCGCCCTGCTGCAGCAGCGGCGCTGCGACTTCTTCCTCCACACCCGGGGCCCCCGGTTCCCAGTTCTTGAGTCGCCGTGCCAAGGTCTGGGTCTTGGCCCGGCGCAGCGTTTCGGCCTGGGCCTTGCCGCGCCCTTCGGCCACCGCCTCGGCCAGGTTGGCGAAAAACACGGTCAGCCATAGCCACCCTACGATCAGCCACGCGAACCAGGTCGGGGTGATGATCGACAGTACGGTGCTCCACGCGGCGCCGATCTCGACGATGAACATCACCGGGTTGCGCCACAGAGTGCGCGGGTCGAGCTTGCGCAGCGCCTCCGGCGTCGACTTCCACAGCGTTTTCGGCTCGAGCAAGCCGGCTTGCACCCGCTTGGTGTCGGCGGCGTGCGTCTGCTCAGCAGGCTCGGCGGTGGTCGCGGTCATCAGTGCATTCCTTCAGCGAGAGGCCCGAGCGCCAACATGGGTAGGAAAGTGAGTGCAACGAGAATCAGCGTGACGCCGGCGACCATTCCGACGAATTGTGGCCGGTGGGTGGGCAGGGTCCCCGCCGATTCCGGGGTCATGCCCTGCTTGGCGAGTGAGCCGGCTAGCGCGAGCACCAGCACCATGGGCAGGAAGCGTCCGAAGACCATGGCCAGCCCCAGCGCGGTGTTGTACCAGTTGGTGTTGACGCTCAGGCCGGCGAAGGCCGACCCGTTGTTGTTGGCCGCCGACGTGAAGGCGTACAAGACTTCCGACAGCCCATGCGGGCCCGTGTTGAGCATGCCGGCACGTTCGCCCGGTAGCGCCATCGCGATCGCGGTGCCGGTCAGCACGATCAGCGGAGTGACCAGGAAATAGCTTGCGGCAAGCTTGATTTCGCGGGGATTGATCTTCTTCCCAAGATATTCCGGGGTGCGTCCCACCATCAGTCCGGCGATGAAGACCGTGATCACCGCCAGGATCAGCATGCCGTACAGACCCGAACCGGTGCCGCCGGGCGCCACCTCGCCAAGCTGCATGTTGAACAGGGTGATCATGCCGCCGAGGCTGGTGTAGGAGTCGTGGAACGAGTCGACGGCACCGGTGGAGGTGAGCGTCGTCGAGTCGGCGAACACCGCGGAGTTGGCGATGCCGAACCGCTGCTCGACACCTTCCATGGCGGACCCGACCGCGATCGGCACCGTGCCGTGGTGCTGCAACTGGAACCACAGCATGAAGGCCACGCTGAGCGTGTACAGCGTCGCCATGACCGATGCGATCGCGAAACCCTGCTTCGTGCTACCCACCATGCGCCCGAACGTGCGTGGCAGCGAGAAGCTGATCACCAGCAGCAGGAAAATCTCCAGCCAGTTGGTCCACGTCGTCGGGTTTTCAAAGGGATGCGCGGAGTTCGCATTGTAGAAACCCCCACCGTTGGTGCCGAGCTCCTTGATCGCTTCCTGGCTGGCCACCGGGCCGCCGGTGATCGTCTGCTGAGCACCCCCGAGGGTGTTGGCAACCTGGTCGTGCAGGTGGAAGTTCTGGATCGCGCCTCCGGCGATCAGCAGGATCGCGCCCAGCACCGCGATGGGCAGCAGAATGCGCAGCGTCCCGCGTACCAGGTCGACCCAGAAGTTCCCGAGATCGCCGGTGCGCCTGCGGGCGAACCCGCGGACCAGCGCGATCGCCACCGCCATTCCGACCGCGGCCGAGACGAAGTTCTGCACCGCCAGGCCGGCCATCTGCACGAGATGACCCTGAGTCGACTCGCCGGAGTACGCCTGCCAGTTGGTGTTGGTGATGAAGCTGACCGCGGTGTTCCACGCCAGCCCGGGGGTCATTTTGGTGGCCGGATCGTGCAGATGCAGCGGCAGCTTGTCCTGGACGAGCTGGAAGACGAATAGGAAGAGGATGCTGATGGACGAGAAAGCCAGGACACTACGGGCGTAGGCGCCCCATGTCTGCTCCGAGCGCGAGTCGACACCGATCAGCCGGTAGATCACCCGCTCGACGGGCGAATCCTTCTCCGACGTGTAGACCCGATACATGTAGTCGCCGAAGGGCACATGGACCGCTGCCAGTGCCACGACGAGGACGGCGAGGAAGATGATCCCCGCTGTGGTTGTGCTCATCAGAACCTCTCCGGGAACAGCAGCGCGGCCCCGAGATACAGCGCAGCGAGGATGGAAAGCACCAAACCGACGATGTTCTCGTAGCTCATAGCCGCTCGACCAGCTTCTCCACCAGGCCAAGCACGGCGAACACCGCCACCGTTAGGACGATGTACACCAATACGCCCATCTTGTCTCCGTTCCGCGCCAACCATGTGCATACGAAAGGACCTCATCGAGTCAGCCACAACGCAATCCTCGGAGGCAAGGTCAGCTTGAAGTTAGATTGGTCCCGTCCGGTAGGGCCTTTGGTTGACACTTTCCTAACGGCGCTGCGGTGCACCTTTACGTTTTCTTTACGGCCTCGCGTGGGAGGTGCAAGTGCATGTGTCGCGCAGTCTTCGACGGCGAGAAGGACTGTGGAGAAGCACTATCCGTAGAGCCGTCGGTACAGGGCTCGCAATGTGGCGTATCGGCGTTCGACGTCGGCGCGATCGGATTCCTCGGGAACGGATTCGAGGTTCGCGCGCTGGATCATGACCGCTTGATCCATCAGGACGTGTACGCGTTGCGGATCGCTCGTTTGTTCCATGATCGTCGTCAACGCTTCGAGCTGGCGGATCATCACCGCCGGCATGCCCCGGCTGGCTTGGCGGATCTTTTCAAAAGCGCGCTGCACCAGCCGCTCGTAGCTGACTTGATCGGAGATCACGCGGATGAAGCCATGTTGGTCGCGATGAACTTGGGTCGGCGACCAGACCGGCGCGATCTTGCACAGGCAGTCGCCGAGCCAGTCGATGCACGTTAACGCGGTGAAGGTGTCGTTGACGGCGGGCGACAGCGCTCGGAGGGCGATCTCGACGAGCTGGTCGACGCCGAACGCGACATCTTGCGTCAGCGTGCGGTGCGGCCCGGTTGCTTGAGCATGAGCCAGATAGTCAGCCACCTGCTCGGCGGTGGTGGACGGCCACACGCTGGCCAGTTCACGCCCTTCAACGAGGAAGTGGCCGGGGCGATACGGCAACCGGATCACCGCATTCGCCTCGGTGGCGACGCGGACCAGTGACTGGTGGCGAATGAATTGCAGGTAGCCGCTTTTCGGGGTCCGGATGACGCCGCCGGAGGTTTCGATCCTTGCGAGCAGTTCGTGGAGCGAGGGCCCTTGCGGCGGTGGCTGTTCCGTCGCAAACCGCTGCTGGTCCTCGCTCTGCACCGCAACGGCTTTGGCAAGATCTTTCGCGATGCTGGCGATCACCTGGGGGAGCTGAATCTGCGTGGCGATGTGGTTGATGAAATAAATCAGCACCGCGAGATCGATCAGCACCAAACCGAAAGCGGTCGTGATCGAGATGTGGGGGACGAATTCTCCGTGATCACCGGGCCCGATCGACACCAGCACTGCAATGCAATACACAAACGTTGCCACGAACATGCCCAGCGTGAGCTGGGTGCCGCGGTCGCGGATGAAATTGCGCAGCATCCGCGGGCCGAACTGGGTCGAGGCCAGCGTCAGCGTCACGATTGTGATGGAAAAAACAATGCCCACGACGGTGATTACCGACGCAGCGATCGAGGTCAGGATTTGGCGCGCCGCGTCGGCGGTGCCACTGATCACCCACGCAGGGGGTCGGAACCGACCGTGGTAAGCGGCTTGGTCCAGCCGGAGCGTAACGCCAAAAAGCCCAAGTGCACCGGCTACAAGGACCGATGGAACCAACCACAAATTGGTGCGCAGCTCATCTCGCTGCCACTCTGACCACACCACACGAAGGCGTGGCATCACGTCAGTGTAGCTTCTGCCGATTGAATACCGCAGCGTTCACTTCCACGGCGGATATCTAGCTGACCGGCCCGTTGATCGCAAGTTATGCCTCCTGACCACGGCGGCGATAAGGCTGCGTAAAGGTTGGCCGTTCGACCGTATGAATGCTGTTTGGATCAAAGCGGGCGCCGTGAGCTCGGCGTACACCGGGTTAATGCGGGACACGCAACACCGAATTGTTGCACCGGATCTATCACAAGCGATGCACGGGGCCAGGGAAGCGCCGAGTTTGTGGTCGCGCCTGCTCGACGGCGCCCAACCGTGGGGCTATTGTGATGCCACGATCAGCCGGTACGGCGTTCGCCGCTATCGGTTGATCATCTACCCACCTGGAATCAGTGCTGCCGATCGGCGGTTGGCACGGCTGTGGCGAGGATGGCCAATAAGTGGTGCGTTATTAGCCCTATTCGCACTGGTACTCCTCGGCGACGCGGCGGCCTCACCCGATACGGTGCTGGCGGTAGCGCTAGCCGCCTATGTAAGTATCGGGGCGTTGCTCTTCCTGCGGGCGGGACCCGTCCGCGTGCGAGTCAGGTCTATGTCGATCATTCTCATGCCCAATACCGCCGACGCGCATGAGCGACGCAAGTACATCGAATGGAAGACCCTGGTGCACATGCTCAGCCACGCTGACCACTTGTTGACGACTGGCGTGATCTCACTAGCAGAATATGAAGCCACCTGGTGGGAAGCCTACGAACGCCTGGAGGCGATCACGCATGTCTGACGCGCTGTCGCAGATTCCGGAGGCCGTCGCCGCGGCAGCCGTCCTGCTGACCGTCTACTATTGCGGTCGGCAGGGACATGGGCGATCCGGCTCCTTCCGGCCTGATCGGCGACAAGCGAAAAGCTGGACTGTCAAGCGAAAGTGACTACACAAGGCGGGCGTTTTGCCGGCCTTGACGGACACTTATCTCACGAGTGCGTCAACCGCTGGGCCGAATGCCAGCGCTGGCAGATACTCCAAGCCGACGATCACCAGGGTTGCACCGGCGATGAGGAAAACGAACGTCGGACTGTGCGTACGCAGCGTCCCGGCGGTGATGACACCGGCTCGCTGGCCGCGAAGGTTCCTGCGATCGCGAGCACGGCGATGATCGGCAGGAACCGTCCTGCCACCATCACGAGGGCGAGCGCGATGTTGTACCACGTAGTGTTGCCGGAAATTCCGGCGAAGGCACTGCCGTTGTTGGCCGCGGCACTGGTGAATGCGTACAGCACTTCGGAGAGCCCGTGGGGCCCTGTGTTGAGCGTGGCGGCGCGTTCCCCCAGGAAGCGCCATGGCCACCGCGGCTCCGGTGAGGACCGCCGCGGGAAGGGTCAAAATGTAGATGCTGATGAGCGTCATATGGCGAGAACGGAGCCGCTGCTTGAGGTATTCCGGTGTCCGTTCGATCATCAGCCCGCCGAGGAACACCGCGAGCAGGGTCATCATCAGCAGGCCGTAGAGTCCGCTATCTGGACCGCCGGGCGCGACTTCGCCAAGCATCACGTTCAGCATCAGCACCGCTCCGCCGGCGCTGGTGTAGCTGTCGTACGCGGAGTTTGCGGCGCCGTCGGCACTGGCGGTCGCGGCCTGACCGAACACGGCGCTGCCGGGCACGCCGAAGCGGATTTCGGTGCCTTCGGTCGGGGCGCCGACGGCGTGGATCACGGTGCCGTTCGCCACAACATCCGACGCGGCGAGCGCCGCGGTACCAATCACGAACAAGATTGCTGCCGCGGCAAATAGCACCCAACCCTGTTTCTTGTCGCCGACCATCACGCCAAAGGTTCGGATGAATGCGACCGGAATCAAGAGCATCGCAACGATTTCTACGACGTTGGTGAGCGGTGTCGGGTTCTCGAAGGGATGGGCGCTATTCGCGTTGAAGGCGCCACCGCCATCACCGGAGATCAGCTTGATCGATTCCCACGTGGCCACGGGACCGCCCAGAATGGTCTGGTGTCGGCCAGCGATGGTCGTAATATCTTGCGCTGCATGGAAATTGTTGACCACCCCGAGCGCGAGCAGGATTAGCGTAACCACCATCGACAGCGGAACCAGGATGCGTAGCACCGTTCGCACCAGGTTGACCCAGAAGTTGCCGATTTGCTCGCTTCGATACTGCGAGAGTCCTCGGATCAGCGCCGTAGCGACGCACATCCCGAGCGCGCAGCTGGCGAACGCTTGAACGCCCAGGCCGGCCAGCAACCCCTAGCTGCCCGAGTGTGGTCTCGCCCGGATAGTTCTGCCAACTGGTGTTGGTGACGAATGAGATTGAGGTGTTGAAAGCCAGCGCGGGTGTCATACCGCTGTGTCCCCACGGCTCCGGCAGTCGCGTCTGCACCAGCAGCAGCCCGTACAGGAAGAGCACGCTGACGGGCGGAGAATGCCGGCACCGACGTGCCGTGTTTCGTCGGGTTGCGCTCCGATCAGCCGGTAGACCACCTTTTCAACACGCCAATGCCGCGTATCGGCATAGACGCTGGCCATGTAGTTGCCGAGCGGTATGTGGAGAGTGATGACCAACGCGGCAACGGCGGCGACTTGTAGCCAGGCCGCCACTGTCCACTGAGACGGATCGTCGATGGGGCTGCTCCTAAATCCAGACCCAACGTGTTCGAAGGGAAAGCTACAGCGCATATGGCGACGACGTGTGGACGGTTACGCAATCCCTACGCCATGGCTGCCTTCATTGACGCAATATTGATCACCATTTCGTCCGTGGTCAGTGGTCGCTCCCGCATGCACTTCCAGGCGTAAAAAATCCATCAAGGAAAGCTGCCGACACCTCAGAAAGTCGTAAGCTTCGTTGCCGACATGCGTCATCGCCTGCTGCGATGGACCGCATGAACCGCACCACTGGTATGACCCTCGCAGTGCCTTCGCTGCTTGAGCGTCACGGTGCGGGCTGGGACGACGAACCGCCGTCTGCCAGCTGAATCGGCTGCTGAGTCGGGGATGTTCAACGCCCGTTGGCTGCGGTCGCTTCTCGCTGCATTGCCATTCCCAGTCAATTTCGATTTGCACCCGTCGTCGCGTCATTGACGCGCGATGGCTGCATTCATAGTTCAAGGTTGTGAAACTTATTATGTACAAACAAACTTCAACCTCTCGGACAATCCTCGTCACCGGCGCAACCGAGGGTATCGGTTACCCAACGGCTCGCCGTTTCGTCGATGACGGTGCGACGGTGTATTTGCACGCGCCCGACCAGGACAGCGGCGAACAGGCGATGACACGCTTGGTGAAAGACGGGGCGGAGCCGCTACGTCTGTTCCTGGTCGTCGCCGACTTCACCTGCCTTAATGAAGTCGCCTGCCTTGGCGACGCACTCGCCGCGAAGCTGCCGGCCCTGGATGTGTTGATCAACAACGCCGCGGTCGCCGCGCCCGAGCGACGCACCTGCACACCGGACGGCGTAGAACTGACCTTCCAAGTGAACTACCTGGCGCCGTATCTGCTGACGACGAAACTGATGCCCCGGCTGGCGAGCGCCGGCGGAAAAGTCATCAACGTATCTTCGATGACACACCGCGGGGCAACGATCAAGTGGAAGAAGCTGGCCGGCGACCAGTACTGGCCGCTGGCGGCCTACGCGCAATCCAAGCTCGCTCTAACGATGTACACGAAGTCCCTGGCTGATGTGGGCGGCGCTGCTTTCACTGCGCTCAGCGTCCATCCCGGCGTGTTCGAGAGCCGGCTGTTGCCCGTGTACGGCCGTGTCGGGCAGCCGGCCGAGGAAGCCGCGCCGATCCTGACCACGCTCGGATCACCTGCATATCCCGTGGCCAACGGTGGCTACTACGAGGGACTGAACCTTGCAAAGCCAGCGGCGCTCGTTGAGAACGCCCGCGCGCGTATGCGGCTGGCGAAACTCAGCGCTGACCTCGTCCGGTCGGCGCTGCACTGACAGAGAAAGGACCCAACGCGATGTCCAAACGAGCGGACAAGAAGCGCGCACGTCGGAACAAGAACGCCAACCATGGAAAGCGGCCATCCTCTGGGAAGAGGGTTCGACGGTCAGGCGCTATCGGTCGTTAGATCGTCGATCAGCGGAATCCTCACCCGGAAAACCGTTCTGCCATCGGCGGATTCGGCGGCGACGGTGCCATGATGAGCCTTGACGATCGAGCTCACGATCGCCAGGCCCAGCCCGTTGCCCGAGCCGTCAGACCTGGACTTGTCCGCGCGGACAAACCGCTCGAACAAGCGGGGCAGCAGGTACGGATCGATGCCCGGACCGTCGTCGGCAACGGTCAGTTCCGCGTAGGCCGGCTCCGAATCGCCACGGTGGCACGATATTCCGGTCGTCACGGTGACTCCGGGCGGTGTGTGTACGTGAGCATTGCTGAGCAGGTTGCTGACCAGTTGGTGCAATCGTGCGTGGTCTCCCCGGACCCACACCGGTCCCTCCGGTAGGGCTTTGACCCAATGGTGTGTCGGCGCCGCAACCGCCGCGTCGTTCACCGCAGTGGCGACCAGCTCGGCCAGGTCGACGTCCTCGGTCTCCAAGTCTTGGCCTTCGCCCAGGCGCGAGAGCAAGAGCAGCTCGTCCACCAACAACGCCATGCGCCGCGCTTCGGATTCGATGCGGGCCAGCGCGTACTCGGTGGTCGGCGGCAACGCCGAACTGTCCTGGCGGGTGAGTTCGGCATATCCCTGAATCGCTGCCAACGGGGTGCGCAGCTCATGGCTGGCGTCGGTGATGAACTGCCGCATCCGCAGGTCCGATTCGGCGCGCTGCGCCAGCGCGCTATCCACGTTGTCCAGCAACCTGTTGAGCGTGTGGCCGACTATTCCGACTTCATTCTGCGGGTTGGTGTCCCGCGGCCGCACTCTGATGCTGATTCGATGGTCGTCGTCGGTGAGCGGCATGGCGGCGACTTCGGCGGCGGTTGCCGCGAGCCGGCGCAAGGGTCGAAGGGTGTACCCGACCACCCAGACGGTGAGGCCGGCGGTGACCACCAAGGCCGCCGCGATAAGCACGGTGGTGGTCAGCTGTTTGCGGGCGATGATCCGGTCGGCGAGGTTCAGTGACACCCCGGCGACCAGCACGTCGGATCCGTCGACGCGGCTGTCGACGCGGTAGGAACCCAGGCTGCCGAGGTGCTCAGTGCGGGGCGGGCCGTCAGTCCATCGCTGCGCTTGGATGGCGCGCACGACGTCGGCGGACGCGGGTCGCGCTTCGGCTTCGGAGAAGACCGCCGAGCCGATCACGGCGCCGTCGTGCAGCACGGCAATGAGGTTTCCCGGCGTTTGATCAGTGAACTGCAGCATCGCCTGCGGCAGGGGCTTAGTGCTGGCGTCCGCCGAATTATGTTGGTCGTTATGGTATTTGGTGTACGAGTGGCTCAGCGCGTCCAGCGAATCGGCGACATCGGCATCGCTCATCGCGGTGACGTAGCCGCGCAGGCTCAGCACGGAAACGATTCCGACCGTCACCAGCACCACGCTCACCACGGCAAGTACGCCCAACAGCAACTGACGGCGCAACGAATGGGGAAGCCACCGCGGAAGATTGCCGGGATAGCTATCCCGGTCCTGGGTCATTCCGGCGGCCGCAGCATGTACCCCACACCGCGGACGGTATGAATCATCGGCTCCCGGCCAGAGTCGATCTTCTTTCTCAGATAGGAGATGTAGAGATCCACGATGCTGGTGCGCCCGGCGAAGTCGTAGTTCCAGACGCGGTCTAGGATCTCGGTGCGGCTCAGGGCGCGGCGGGGGTTGCGCATGAGGAAGCGCAGCAATTCGAACTCGGTGGAGGACAGCGAGATCGGCGAGCCGTCCCGGGTGACCTCACGGCTGGCGGTGTCGACTCTTAGGTCGCCGACTTTGAGCGTTTCGGCGGCCGGCGCAGGCTGCTGGCCGGAGCGGCGCAGCAACCCGCGCAGCCGCGCGACCAGCTCCTCGAGGCTGAACGGCTTGGTCATGTAGTCGTCGGCGCCCGCGGTGAGGCCGGTCACCCGGTCCATGACCGAATCGCGCGCGGTCAGAAAAAGCGTCGGGGTGTAGGCGTCCGACTCGCGGACGCGTTCCAGAATCCGCAAGCCGTCCACGTCGGGAAGCATGATGTCGAGCACCAGCACGTCGGGGCCGACCTTGTCGAACTTGGCCAGCGCCTCGCGCCCGTTGTGAGCGATGTCGACAACCCAGCCTTCGTAGTGCAGCGCCATCTTCACCAGGTTGGTCAGCGCCGGTTCATCATCGACCAGCAAAACCCGGATCGGTGAACCGTCGGCCCGGTAAATCCGCGGCAGTTGACCGAGGATGGCCTGGCGTGGGCGGTGGCCGCCCGCGTATGAAGACATTGCGGTCATGTTCCTGCATTCTCCCAAGCGCATATGTGATTGTCACGAAGTTCATAGAAATCTCAAATGCAAGCGTGTCGGCCGGCTCACATTCTTAGCCGCACAAATATGTGTTTTATATGTGTTGCATCAGCCAGCTTGAGATGAGTCTTCTACCCAAAAATACTGGAATGCATAGTCGTTGGTTTGACATCGCCGACCCGATCCAAGGGTTGAATATCCAAATCACTGGCGTAAGAGCGGATTTCATTGAGAATCAGACGCTGTGCCGCAGCGATTGCCTTCGTAGCTCGACACGTATGCACGACGGCAGGGGACGACGGTGTCCCGACGTACGTTAATTCCAAGTTACGTAATGTTACGAATATCGGTTGAATGAAATGTGTTTCGTAGCACAGTCGGTGTGTGCACGGAGACAAACACCGTCGACGGTGCACGCCAAGGTGCGCGGCGTCGCCTTTGTTAACGCTGTGGCGGCCACCGCTGATGTGGCAGATGTCGCCACATATGTTGCGGTCCTTCCGACGGCTAGCGACACGATGCCCGACCGGTGTCCGCAATGGTTTCGTCGCAACAGCCGACGCTTACTCAACGACCTGATGCGACGGCACGCGCGAGATGTGCGGGGGTTTGCACACGGGCCGGCCGAAGCGGTCGGGGTCGCCGTCGTCCGCCCTTTCTGACCCAGCCAGCAAACTCGACAAGAAAAAGGGAAAGCCATGGATTTTGGTGCGTTGCCCCCGGAAGTGAATTCCGGTCGGATGTATGTGGGACCCGGGCCGGCCACGCTGCTGGCGGCCTCGGCGGGATGGGATTCACTGGCCGTCGAGCTCAACGCCGCGGCCAGCGGCTACGAGTCGGTGATCACGACCCTGACAGATGAGTGGCTGGGCCCGACGTCGATGGCGATGGCGGCCGCGGTCGGCCCATACGTGACGTGGATACGAACCACCGCTGAGCAATGCGAGCAGTCGGCGATTCAGGCCGCCGCCGCCGCGGCCGCCTACGACACGGCGTACGCGATGACCGTTCCGCCGCCGCTCATCGCCGCCAACCGTGCCGAGCTCATGGCGTTGATCGCCACCAACCTGCTGGGGCAGAACACGCCGGCGATCATGGCCAACGAGGCGGAGTACAGCGAAATGTGGGCCCAGGATGCCACCGCGATGTACAACTACGCGGCCAGTTCGGCTGCCGCCTCAACGTTCAGCACGTTCGCGCCGCCACCCCAGA
>Ga0335069_10001086_pt1 | contig 43769 bp, 44 predicted proteins | sample Lox_Sample_11_FD_206714 | JGI IMG/M metagenome (GOLD analysis project Ga0335069, IMG submission 206714) | Soil microbial communities from Loxahatchee National Wildlife Refuge, Florida, United States - Lox_Sample_1.1 | ecosystem: Environmental > Terrestrial > Soil > Wetlands | place: USA...
CGTCGAGGAGCTGCGCGTCGGCGCCGGTTTCCAGATGATGGTGGGCACGTTCCGGACGACGGTCGACTTCAGCGCCTGCCCGCCCGACAACCTCGTGTGCGCCGCCGAGGCGCCCGCCTACGACGCGTACAGCCAGCTCGACGTGGGGCCCATCTTCTCGCCGAGCGGCAACCTGGGAGCCATCTATCAGCCTGTCCACGCGGTACGCATCGGCGCGAGCGCTCAAGCCCCCTTCGACGTGGACGCCCCGGCCACGGTGAGCGTGCGCCTCCCGACGGCGGTCGAATTCGACAACGCCAGTCAGCGCGGCGACCAGGCACGCGTGAAGTTCGAGCTTCCCCCCATCGTGCGCCTGGGCGTCGAGGTCCGACCGCTGCCACTCGACGAGGATCACGACCTGCGCGTGGAGCTCGCCTACGTGCGCGAGTTCTGGTCGGTGCACCAGTCGATCGACATCACGCCGACGAACGTCACCCTCGTCGGCGTGACCGGGTTCCCCAGTCCCTTCGCCGTGTCGCCGATATCCATCCCGCGGGGCGGTCGCGACTCCGACAGCGTGCGCCTCGGCGGTGAGTACGCGTTCCCGATCGATGCCGACTACCGGCTCCAGCTGCGCGCCGGCGTGTCGTACGAGACATCCGGCATCAAGGAGGCCTACGTCTCGCCGCTGACCATCGACAGCGACAAGGTCGCCACCTCGGTGGGAGCGGGCCTCCACATCGGCAAGCGCTGGAGACTCGACGCCGTGTACTCCCACGTCTTCGCGAGCGACGTGACGGTGACGCCGCAGGAGGCGGCGGTGCCGCGCGTGAACCCCGTCCAGGGCAACCCGACGCAGACCGCGGCGGTCAACGGTGGCCAGTACAGCTCGGGCGCCGACGCCATCGGCCTGGGCGTGCAGGTTCTCTTCTAGCCAGCTTCCGGCGGCGCGAAGTACGCTCGATTCAGTACGCCGTGAAGCGTGAGAGCGACGCGCCCGGGGGGCAGAAGACCGTGGCGCAATCCCCGCAGGCGCACGCGGCGCGAGCCCGGGAGGCGCCGGCGACTCGAGCGGAGTCGAGCCTCGCCGAGGGCTTCGATCGCAGCACGATGGAGCGCATGCGGGGGTTCCACGCCTACAGCTTCGGGATGGCGGTGGCCGCCATCGGCGTGTCGTTCCTGCTGGGTGGCGACGCACGCGCGCGGCACCTCTTCCAGCTGGGGATGCTCTGGACCTGCGCGGTGAGCATCGCGACCGTTTCGATCGCACGTTCGCGCGGCGCGTGGGACTCGCGCATCATGCTGGCGCGCTGGGTGGGCGGAGGCCTCGGTCTTCTGCCGATGCTCTACTACTTCGGTCCGTTCTCGGCCCTGACGCTCGTCTTCCCGCTGGCCCTCATGTTCGTGGCCCTGGGCCGAGACGGGACCACGGCCAATCTCGTCGTGGCGGGCGCGCTCGGGGAGCACCTGCTCTTCGTGATGCCCGTCATGCTCGGCTGGATCAAGGATGTGGGACTCGTGTCCGCCGTGCCGCACGACCGCGTCCAGCTCGCGAGCCTGGAGGCGGTCGTCCTCGTGCTCATGGCGGCGGGACACGCGCTGGGCCGCTGGGCGCGCCACACGAGAGCCACCGCGCTCGCCGAGCTCTCGGAGGCGAAGCGCATCATCGGCGATCAGCGGCAGATCCTGGCCGAGGTGCAGGAGCGCGCCGAACAGATCGATCGCGTGAAGGCCGGACGATGGAGTGGGCGCCGCATCGGTCGATGGCAGATCGGGCAGGTGCTGGGGCGCGGTGCGATGGGCGAGGTCTACGAAGCACAGGACGCGACCGGTCAGCAGGCGGCGGTGAAGGTGCTGGCTGCTCTTTCGGAGCATTCCCCCTCGCAGGTCGAACGGTTCCACCGCGAGCTCCAGATCGCCGGGCGTCTGGACTCTCCTCACATCGTGCGGGTCCTCGACGTGTCGGCGGCCAATGCGGCCGTCCCATACCTCGCGATGGAGCGGCTGCGGGGCGTGGATCTCGCGACCCGGCTGCGAACCGAGGTCCGTTTGCCCATGAACGAGGTGCTCGTGATGCTTCGCGAGGTCGCGCGTGGTCTCGAGGTCGCGCACGAAGCGGGCGTCGTGCATCGCGATCTCAAGCCGCAGAACCTCTTCCTGCACGACGGGACGGGCTGGAAGATCCTCGACTTCGGCGTCGCCAAGGTATTCGGCGTCGAAGGGACCCTCACGCAGGGCGCAATCGTCGGCACGCCTCAGTACATGGCGCCCGAACAAGCCGCGGGCCAGGAGGTCACCCACCTGAGCGACATCTACGCGCTCGGCGCCGTCGCCTACCGGTGCCTCACGGGGCGCGCACCGCACAGCGCCACCGAGTTCATCGCGCTCGTGCACAAGGTCGTCCACACGGCGCCCGTTCGCCCTGGAGCGGTGGCACAGGTGTCCCGCGAGATCGAGGACGTCCTCGCGATCGCGATGGCCAAGGATCCCCGGCGTCGGTTCACGTCGGCGACGGAGCTCGTCGAGCAACTCGCCGCCGCCGTGGAGGGTCGAAGACCCAAGCTGGACCCGCCTGCCGACGCCTGGGCCTGATCAGCAGGCCGAGGGCACCTGGACGACGACCGCGGTACCGTCCACCCCGCGCGCCAGGGCCGGCTCGATGGTCCCGCCCCTCGCCTGGACGAGCGGTCGCACACGATCCGTGGCCTCGGCGACGGCAACGACCGGACGCGCGTCGCACCCGAGCACGATCCATACCCTCGGTCCCAGCGCGTTGGTCGCGGGAACATGCTCGACCTCGACGACGACCTTCCTGGCTTTCTCGGCGCGGGCGAGCGCAAGCAGGATCGCGACGAGCACGCGCCGCAGCTCCGAGGGCTGCATCGCCACGATGGCCGGACCAGGCGGACAGCGCACGACGAGGCGCATCCCGTTCGGGATGGCGTCGGACAGCAGTCTTCCGAGCTCGCGAACGATGTTCGCGGCGGCGGCGTACGCGCCCGGCTCGCCGTGACCGCGGACGGACTCGGCGATGCTGCGGGCAATCGCCACCCCCTGCCCGAATGCCTCCTCGACGGCCTTCGCCTCCTCCGCTTCTTTCGCGGGCAGGCGACGGCGCAGGGAGGCCATGCGCGCCGAGGTTGTGAGCAGGATCTCGGTGAGCTTGTCGACGAGCCCCGGCGCGTCGCTGACGAGGAACCGCTCGGTCGCCTCCACGAGCCGGCTCACGGGGACCCCTCGAGGATGGCGCTCACGAGCCGTGTCAGCTCGACGGGATCCACGGGCTTGGTCAGGAATCCCGCGCAACCGAACGAGGCGCAGGCCGCACGGCTCCCCGCGTCGTCGCGCACGGTGACGACCACGATCGGCGTACGCCGGTTCGCCTCGGAGCGGCGGATCCAGGAGATGAGCTCGAGCCCCTGCATCGACGGCAGATCGAGCTCGACGAGCACCAGGTCGGGAGGATCGGTCAGCACGCGCTCGAGGGCGTCTTCGCCGTTGGAGACCCGCGCCGTGTCGTGCCCGGTCCAGCGCAGGAGCGAAGCGTGGAAGTCGGCAGCGCTCTCGGCGGCGTCGACGACGAGGATCTTCTTGGAACGATTCATCGCTCACCCCACCTTCGGCACGCGCATGGTCGGCCGCTCCGACTCGACGCGCGCACGCTGCATGGCCAGGGCGCCGCTCCGGGCGATGACGTGGAGGATGAGGCGATCGTCGAGCTCCAGGCGCCGCTTCGCCCCGCGGAATCCGAAGAGGACCACGGTGGCGAGCAGGCGCCCCGCGAGGATCAGAGGGATGGTCGCCGTGAGGCCCGCACCGCCGGTCGCACGGGACGTGTTCGTGCACGACGCGCTCACCTTTCGCGAGTGAACGAGTCGCGGCCCCTGCTTCTGCCGTTCGACGATCGCGAGGCGCGCGACTCCGACGAGATGAACGAGGATCTCGTCGATCGCGTCGAGCACCTGGTTGTAGGTCTTGGCCGCGGAGAGACGCCGCTCGGCGGCGTCCACGCGGTGCCGGGTGGCCAGCTCTCGAAGAGAGATGACCGAGTCGTTCTGTGGGGGATGGCTCACGGGGGCCGCCCTCAGCACCCTCCGTGCCAGGCCACATCCCACGAGAAACGCTGACTTGCGGCGGCGGTCGCCCGGTCGATATCCGGACGGCGTTCGGGAATCGAACGCGGTCAGACGATGCCGTAGCGCTTCGCCTTCTCCCACAGGGTCGAGCGGGAAATCCCGAGCAGACTCGCCGCCCGCGTCTTCGAGCCCCCCACCTGGCGAAGCACGCGCGCGATGTGCTCTCGCTCGAGATCCTCGAGGCGGACCGGTCCCTCGGAGGCCGGCGCCGACTCGGGCGGCTCGGTCGCGTCCACGGGAAGGTCGAGATCTGCCGGCCCGATGGCGTCGGTGGCCGCGAGGATCACGGCTCGCTCGATCACGTTCCGCAGCTCTCTCACGTTGCCCGGCCAGGAGTAACTCTCGAGCAAAGCCTCCGCCTCCTTCGCGAGATGGACGTGCGGCCGGGAGAGCTCCCCGCGGAAGCGCGAGAGGAAATGCGCCGCGAGGGGAAGGATGTCGTCCCGCCGATCGCGCAGCGGTGGGATCCGCACGACCACGGTGGAGAGCCGGTAATAGAGGTCCTCGCGCAGCATCCCACGAGAGATCATCTCGGCCGGCACCCGGTTGGTCGCGGCCAGCACGCGCACGTCGAAGCGGCGCTCGCGGTCCGAGCCGACCGGGAAGAAGCGCCGTTCCTCGAGCGCGCGAAGGAGCTTGGCCTGCAGCTCCGGCTTGAACTCGCACAGCTCGTCGAGGAGCATCGTCCCGCCTTCGGCGCTGGCGAAGTGCCCGGCGCGATCGCGCTTCGAATCGGTGAACGCCCCGCGAACGCTACCGAACAGCTCGGCCTCCACCATGCTCTCGGGGATGGCTGCCAGGTTCACGCGCACGAATGGCCCTCGCCGCCGATCACTCGTCTCGTGGATGCGCGCCGCGACGACCTCCTTGCCGACGCCACTCTCCCCGAGGAGCAACGCCGACGAGGACGGCGTCGCCGCGACCCGGGCGGCAATCGCGAAGACCTCCTGCATCGCGGCGCTCCGCGCGACCGCGGTGCCTTCCTCCGCCTTGCGCGCCTCGAGGACCGCGAGCTTGCGACGGACCGTCGCGCCTCGAAACGCGTGCTCGAGCCGCGCGGCGAGATCGTCCAGGTCGAGTGGCTTCGACAGGTAGTCCGCCGCCCCGCGCCGAATCGCGTCGACCGCGCTGCGCAGCTCGGCGCGCGCGGTCATGACGATGACCACCGGCGCCGGATCCATCTCCAGCGCGCGGTCCAGCACCGCGAGGCCCTGACCGTCTGGGAGGTAGAGGTCCAGCAGCACGGCGTCGATCGGGTGCGCCGCGAGGGCCGCCGTGGCGGCGGCGACGGTGCTCGCGCTCGTGAAGCGAAAGCCCCGCGACTGCACGAAGTGCTCGAGCGTCGCCGTGGCGAGCGGATCGTCGTCCACCACGAGGACCGACAGGTTCGAGGAGTCCATGCCCCCGATACGATGAAGTACCGGAAACGGTCGTTTTGCAAGCGTGGACCGGACCTGGCCCGCGCGTTGCACTTGGCCGCAAGGGATATGATCGAGACCATGCTCGACGAGCTGCAGCATCCGCACGTCGTGAAGCAACTGTTACAGAGCCTCCTCGAGGGATCGAAGAGCGCCATCACGTTGCGGGACGTGAACGATCAGCGATTCATCGACTGCAACACCGCCGCGCTCCGCCTCTACGGATGCAGGTCGCGCGAGGACCTCGCCGGCACCCGACCCCAGGACCTGGCGCCGGAGCGGCAGCCGGATGGCACGCTTACGGCGGATGCGACTCGGCACCACGTCCAGCGCGCGCTGGCCGATGGCTGGCATCGCTTCGAGTGGACGGCGCGGCGCCTGAACGGCGAGCTCTTTCCTGCGGAGCTCCGCATCTCGGTGATCGAGGTCGAGGGTCGCCGCGTGATGCAGACGATGATCGACGACATCTCGGAGCGACGAGAAGCCGAGCTAGCGCTGCGCCGCCGGGCATCGCGCGACGACGTCGTGAGTCGGATCGCTCGACGTCTCGTGCGCGGCGAGATCGACGGCGCCATCGACGCCGCCGTCGAGACGCTGGGCAAAGAGCTGGGCGCCGATCGCGCCCGGGTCCGCGTGTTCGCCGACGGCGGCGCAACGGTGAAGACAATCCACGCTTGGTACGCGGATGCCGCGGTCCCCGCGCTGCCGGCCAGCGAAGCGCTCTCGCCCGACCAGCGGACGTGGCTGATGGACCAACTCTCGCGCGCCGAGCCGATCGTCATGCCGCGTCCGGAGGGGATCTTCCGCGTCGACGACGGAGAGTCGGACCCGGCGGCGACCCTCGTGCTCCCCCTCATGGCGCATCGGACGATCACCGGCTGGCTCGCGTTCGAGACGCTGCGCGCGCCGCGCACCTGGGGCGAGGAGGATGTGGCCTATGCCGCGCGCGTCGCGGAGATCATCGCGCTCGGCCACGCGCGGGCCGAAGCGGAGGCGGCGCTGCGTGAGAGCGAGAGCCGCTATCGCAACCTGGTCGAGGTATCGCACGACGCGATCGTCACGCTCGACCTCTCGGGACGGATCCTGTTCGCCAATCCTGCGCTCATCGCGATGTTCGGCTACACGCGCGAAGAGATCCTGGGTGATCCCGAGCTCGTCTGGAGGGCGGCGGTTCCCGAGACGCGAGACATGCTCAAGACCCGGCTCGAGGCGCTCGCGCAGGGCATCGAGATCCCCACGAACGCCTCGGGGGCGTACCTCGACAAGAATGGTCGGGCGGTCCACGTGGAGTCCACGGGCGCGGTGATTCGCGACGCATCCGGCAAGGCGGTGGGTATGCACCTCATCGTCCGCGACGTCACGGACCGAATCCGCGCCGAGGAGATGCAGCGCAACTTCCTCGCCAACATGAGCCACGAGCTCCGCACGCCGCTCAACGGCGTCATCGGCATGGTGGATCTGCTGGCACGCTCGCAGCTCGACGAGGGTCAGCGCCGTCACGTCGAGGTGGCGCGGAGCTCGGCGGGACTGCTGCTCTCGGTCATCAACGACATCCTCGATTTCTCGAAGATCGAAGCGGGCAAGCTCGAGCTCGACGCGCAGCCGTTCACGATGGGCGCGGCCGTCGACCAAGTCGCGGCGATCCTCGCGCCGAAGGCGGAGGAGAAGGGTCTGGAGCTCTCTCGAGAGACGAGCTCCGCTCTCGCGAGGACCGTCGTGGGCGACGGCGACCGCGTGAAGCAGGTGCTCCTCAACCTGCTGAACAACGCGATCAAGTTCACCGCGCGCGGCAGGGTGACCATCCGCGCGAGCGCCGTGACCGAATCCGAGCGCGAGCTCCGGGCGCGCGTGGAAGTCGAGGACACGGGCGTCGGCATCGCCGAGAGTGCGCGGGGCGCGCTGTTCAAGCCGTTCTCGCAGGCCGACGCGTCGACGACACGCAAGTACGGAGGCACCGGCCTGGGCCTGGCCATCTGCCGCGAGATCGTGGAGCGCATGGGCGGGGAGATCGGCTTCACGAGCGCGCCGGGCGTCGGCTCGACGTTCTGGTTCGAGGTTCCCTTCCCCAAGGCGGCGATGGGCGAGTCGGAAGGGCCCGTCCCCTCGTCGCGTTCTCCCCTGCGTGGTGCGGAAGGAGCAGGCGCGAAGGTCCTTCTCGTGGAAGACAGCGTGATCAACGCCGAGGTGGCCGCCGCGATCCTCCGCAGCGGAGGCCACTCCTTCAGGATCGTGGAGGACGGCGAGGCCGCGGTGGACGCGGTCCGAGGCGAGCCGTTCGATCTGGTGCTGATGGATTGCCAGCTTCCGGTGCTGGACGGCTACGAGGCCACCCGGCGAATCCGTCAGCTCGAGGCGCAAGGGCTGGTCCCCGGTGGCGCCGGGGGCAGGGTGCCCATCGTGGCCCTCACGGCGACGGCGACCAAGGCGGATCTCGAGCGGTGCCTAGCTGCCGGCATGGACACGTACCTCACGAAGCCGATCGACGCGCGGCGGCTGCTCGAGGTCGTCGCGTCGCAAAAACGGCGCGAGCCCCCTCGTCGCGTCGACCTGACGCGCGCCCTGCTGCGGATGCAGGGCAACCGCGAGCTTCTCGCCCGCATCGCAGCCCAGTTCCCGGGCGTCGCGCGCGAGGCAGACGCAGGCCTACGGTCCGCGCTGGCGAACCGGGACGTGAGCGGCGCGGCGTTCCTGGTGCACCGCCTTCGAGGGCAGGCAGCGACGTTCGACGCCGAGAGGCTCCTCGCTGCGCTCGCCGAGCTGGACGACGCCGTGCGGACCGAACGATGGCCTCGTGCGGACACGGCGCTCGCCGGCGTACAGGCGGAAATGGAGGCCCTCGCCGCCGTGTTGGCCAACGTCGAGCCGCATTGATTCGCGCTGACGCACGGCCCTGGGGCGACTCCCGGCTGCAACTAGGGACACTTCTTCCCCTCTTCCGCCGGCGCCGCGAGCTTCACGTCGAGCACCTTGCCGCTCTTGTCGTCCAGGGCCGCCTGCAGCTCCAGCGGACCGCCGCGAGCGCACGTCAGCGTGAAGTGGGCGTGCGTCTTGTCGCCGTTCTTGCCGGCGTGGTCCACCTTGCAGCTCCCGTGCGACGCCGCGGCCTCGACGAACGCGGACTTCACACCCGGACGATCGACCGACGGTGTCGCCATCGCGTCGTAGGCCTTTTCGTCCCATCGCTGCACGAGCGAAGCGAGGCGCGCCGCCGCCGCCGACAGCCGCGCATCGGGTGGGACGCTGTTGAAGTGTTCCATGTCGTTGATCCGCTTGCCGTCGGGCGAGAGCCCCATGAAGAACCGCTGCCCACCGTGATCGCACGCCATCTCCCAGCGCATGTGCAAGCTGTCGTCCACGTCGGTGGACGTCACGTGACATGCGCCGACCTCCGTCTTGTCCTTCTCGAAGTGGTCGTGGATTCTCGGCAGCGCGGATGCCACCTCGGGAGCGAAGAGACTGGAGGCGCGTGCGTCATCCCAGTTGACCGTCAGCGCGAGAAGCGAGATGCGCGCAGCGAGCAAGTCGGGCGTGGGCTCCAGCACGCGCTTCGCGAGCGCGCCGGACGCGTCGAGCATCCTCAGGGCAGCCATCACTCCGCGCTCTAGCTCCTGCGGATCATCGAAGGAGTTGGTCAGCGCGACGATCGCGACGCCGCGATCCGGCAGCGCGTACAGCGCGGAGTGGTAGCCGTCGGAGAGCGCGCCGTTGTGCCAGACGACGGTGTCGAAGTCGCACGTCTCGTCGTGGCCCCATCCGAATCCGTACCCCGAGGCGCTTGCGCGCGGAGGCTGACCGAGCGCGCGCGGATGGACCTGCAGGCCGTCCCACGAGGACATCTGCTGCGCCTCGCGCAGCGAGCTGCGACGCAGCGGCCCATCGTCCGCATCGTTGCGCGCCGGCCACGCGGAGAGCTCGAAGGCGGCGTAGCGAGCGAGATCGCGCACCGTGGAGAAGAGACCTCCGGCGGGGTTCGCACCCAGCGGGATCCGCTTGGGGTGCGTGAGGTTCTCGCGATCCCACATGTACCCGGTCGCGAGGCGGCTCGCGTCGGGGTCGAACCCCGTGGACGTCATCCCGAGCGGACCGAGGACGTGCGACGCCATGTAGTCGCGATACGGCATCCCCGAGACGCGCGCGACGACCATCCCGGCGAGCTGGAAGCCCAGGTTGGAGTAGCGGAATTCGACGCCGGGCGTGGCGTCGAGCCTCAATCCCTGGAGGCTCTTCAGGATCTCCTCGTCGGTCGGGGCGTGCTCGTCGAAGTCGGGGACCGGGGGGTCGTGCGGCAGCCCTCCCATGTGCGTGAGCAGCATGCGGACCGTGATGGGAGGCGCGTCGCGCGTCGGATAGACGAGGCCCGAGAGCTCGGGGAGGTACTTCTGCGCGGGATCGTCGAGCGAGAGCTTGCCCGCGTCGCGAAGCTGGAGCACCGCCATGCCGGTGAAGCTCTTGGTGAGGGATGCGAGACGGAAGATGGTGTCCGCGTCGACCGGCTGCTTCGAATCGGTGTCGCGCACGCCGTAGCCCTTCCACCAGACCATCTCGCTGTCGACCGCGAGGCCGACGACGAGCCCCGGGTACTTCGCCTTCGTCGCGAGCTCGGCGAAGTGATGCTCGAGCTGCGGGATTGCGGCGAGGATCTTCCCCTTGCGCTGCGGGTCGACGAACTTGGGACCGGCCCCGCTCGACTCGGCGAAATGCGTGGGCGTCATCGGCGCCGACGTCGGCGTCGCAGCGACCGTCGCTGCAGCGGGCGCCGGCAACGGGGCGGGTTCCTGAGGCCGCGTCTGGGTGCCTGCGCAGGCACCGAACACGATGGGAACGAGCAGCAGCGTCGGGATACGCATGCGGCAACGGTACGCCGCGACGCGACCCACGTCACATAGCGTGACCCTTTGCGGGCAGGTTCCGGCACAGTGGGAACCCGCTCAGTCGGCTTGCTGCAAGGTCACGATCGCCGCCGAGACGACGGCGATTGTGGGCAAGCGGGACGGAGATCGGGTCTTCCCGGTCATCGCCGCGATGATGCTCTGCGCGTACATGATGAGGGTAGCGACGGTCTTGGGCAGCTCGGCGATTTCGCGCCCTGATTTCTTCATGGTCACGTCGTTTCTCGTTCGAGTGCCCGATGCGCGTGGCAGCGCCCGCCCTGAGTCGCCGTCGCCGCGGCCATCAACCCGAGCATGACTGGTTTGCGCGCGAAGTGTGCCATGGCACGCCCGGCCTCCAGAGAGATCGCGAGGTTGGACGAGGCACGTGGGTTGCTGAGCCGACCTCCTCATGAGCAGCGGACTCGCGCAACCCTTCCTGGGCCTGGCGACCCTCGCGTACGTGGTCGCCGCGTGCGGAGGGACGATCGATGTGACGCCGGACGCCGGGCCCCATCCGGACGCAGGCGTTTCGGGCACCGGCGGCAGCGACGCCACGTTCGACTCGAACGTCCTGCAGGAGGGCGACGGCGGATCGACGTCCGCCGATGGTGCCGCGGTCGACGCCGCTGCCGGCGACGGTGCCACGTGCGTGGACATCGACGTCTCGACCTACGACAAGTCCTGCCAGACCGACTCCGACTGCATCAACGTCGCCGCAGGAACGATTTGCTCCGGATACAACTGTCTCTGCGGCGGAGCAGCGATCAGCGCCGGCGAGCAGGCTCGTTACAACGCCGCTCTCGGGTCCGTGGAGGCCGGCCCGGGCCCGTACTGCGGGTGCCCGTATTTCGGCGGGCCTCGCTGCATCCAAGCGCAGTGCGTCTACTGCCCGTCCAGCATCGGCCCGATGCCCGCGCCGCCGGGATGCCCCGACGGCGGATGAGGTCAAGGCGCCTCCTCGAGATCCGACACCCGCTGCACGGCGTCCATCACGGATCGGAACGCCTCGTCCCACCCGCGGGCCGCCCCTCGCCTGCTGCTCTCGAAAGCGAGCCGCTCGCCGAGAGCCTGGAGAACCGGGGCGATGCCGGCCCGATCGCACAGGTCGGACAGCCTGACGAAGTCATTGTCACTGAGGCGCTCGAAAGGAGGCATGACTCGGCGCCGCGCCCTGCAGAAGACGGGCCACGTGGCAGAGTCCGCAATTACGCAGCTACGGCCGTTACCGCCCGGTAACGGCCGGTCCTACCGCGTAACGAGGAGCAACGGCGCATCAAACCGGATTCGGAAGGCTCACCATCCACTGCACGCCGAAGCGATCGGTGCACATCCCGAAGTACGGACCCCACGGCGCGTTGCCGAGCGCCATGTGCACCTTGCCGCCGGCGCAGAGGAGCTCGAAGGCGCGATCTGCCTCCGCCTTGTCCTTGGCCACGATCGAGATGTTGAAGTTGTTCCCCTGCTTGAACGGCATGGGCGACACGCCTTCGACGTTGTCGCTCGCCATCAAGTGCACGGTCTCCGTGATCGGGAGCTGCGCGTGCATGATCTTCTTCTTCGCCGCTTCGGGCGGGTTCTTGATGAACGGCGTGTCGCCGAACGTCTGCATCATCATGATCTTCGTGCCGAAGACCTTCTCGTAGTGACGCATCGCCTCCTCGGTGGTGCCCGGGAAGTTCAGGTAGACGTGGACGAGCTGCATGGCGGTTCTCCTGTCGTTCGGCTTCAGGTTTCGGTGAGTCGATCGATCTGCGAACGAATGTGTGCGGCCTCCGCCGGCGTGTTGGCCAGGGCGAGCGCGCGATCGAAGGCGACGCGCGCCTCGTCGTGGCGCCCGAGCTGCAGCAGCAGCGCGCCGCGGACGCCGAAGAAGTAGAAGTAGCCGGACAGGTCCTTGGCGAGCGGCTCGATCATCGCGAGCGCGGCCTCGGCCCCGCGCACCTTGGACACGGCGACGGCGCGGTTGAGCGTGATTACCGGAGACGGCTGCAGGCGTTCCAGCGTCGCGTACAGGCCGTCGATCTCGACCCAGTCGGTGTCCTCGGCGCGCTTCGCGTGGGCGTGGATCGCCGCGATCGCCGCCTGCACCTGGTACGGGCCGGGCGCGCGGTGCCGCAGGGCCTTGTCGAGCAACGCGAAGCCCTCGCCCATCAGATCGCGATCCCAGAGGCTCCGGTCCTGGCCCTCGAGCAGAACGATCTCCCCGTGCTCGTCGAGCCGCGCCGGGGTGCGCGAGTGCTGGAGAAGCAGCAGCGCCGTGAGCCCCATGATCTCGGCGCTGCCCGGGAAGAGGTGCACGAGCAGGCGCGCGAGCCGGATCGCCTCGTCGCAGAGCGACGCCCGCACGTGAGCCGTGCCGCCCGTCGCCGAGTAGCCCTCGTTGAACATCAGGTAGATGACCGTGGCCACCGCCGCGAGCCGCTCCGCGCGCTCGACCGGGCCAGGCGGCTCGAAGGGGACGTCGGCGCCTGCGACACGGCTCTTGGCCCGTGTGATCCGCTGCTCCATCGCGCTGTCGCCGACGAGGAAGGCGCGGGCGATCTGCTTGACCGAAAGACCGCACACGATGCGCAGCGCGAGCCCGATCTGCTGCGTCGCCGGCAGCTCTGGATGGCAGCAGATGAAGAGGAGACGCAGGATGTCGTCCCTGTAGTGCGCGTCGTCGAGCTGCTCGACGATGGCCGACTCGGCGTCTTCGACGTCGGAGAGCACTTCTTCCGGCGGGAGCGGCCGCTCGCTCTTCTTCTTGCGGACGCCGTCGAGCGCCGCGTTGCGTCCCACGAAGATGAGCCACGCCGCCGGGTCCCGCGGAGGACCCTTCTCGGGCCAGTTCTTGAGCGCCCGCAGGCTCGCCTCCTGGAACGCCTCCTCGGCGAGGTCGAGATCACGGAAGTGCCGCACCAGGGCGGCCATCGCCTGGGGACGCGCGCCGCGCAGGGCGGCATCGATCCAGGCGATCTGGCTCACGTCGCGACGCTCCCGGGGCGGAAGACCCGAAGCGGCCGGATCTCGTACGACCCGTTCGAGCTGTTCGCACGGCCGAGGTCCCTGGCCGTCTCGATGGCCTGCTCGAGCGACGCGCAGTCGACGATGAAGAAGCCGAGCAGCTGCTCCTTCGTCTCGGCGAAGGGCCCGTCGAGCACCACCGTCTCCTTGCCCTTGCGCAGGGTGGTCGCCGTCGTCGTCGGCATGAGGCGCACGACGGGACCGAGGCGCCCGTCACGGGCCAGCCGATCCGTCACCACTTCGAGCTTCCCGGTGACCGCAGCGTCCTGCTCCTTCGTCCAGGAGCTGACGACGGCCTCCGAGTCGTAGCAGAGGATGGCGTAGAGCATGGCTGGGGTCCCCCTTCGAGGACGATCCAGTACGCCCGGTCCCGACATCGCGCCCACGAAAAAAAGATCGGCCGAGCTGTCGGGACGACACCCCCTCGTTCGTCCTCGGGGCACGGACGCCACAATCCTGCGCCTCAAGCCGCGCCGGGGGCCGTGTACGCTCCCTTCTGCCCCTCGTCCGCCCCATGAACAACGAGGTAGCCCATGGCGAAGCTCATCACGTTCCTCACGTACGTCGACCGCGCCGAAGAGGCGGCGAACTTCTACGTGTCGGTCTTCGACAACTCGAGGATCGGCGAAGTCACGCGCTACGGAGAGACCGGCCCGGGTCCGAAGGGCTCCGTGATGACGGTGGTCTTCGAGATCGACGGCAGCGAGTACATCGCGCTCAACGGCGGCCCGCACTTCACGTTCAGTGACGGCGTCTCGATCCTCGTGCAGTGCGAGACCCAGGAAGAGGTGGACCGTTACTGGGAGAAGCTCTCCGAGGGCGGACAGAAGATCCAGTGCGGTTGGCTCAAGGACAAGTTCGGCCTCTCCTGGCAGGTCGTTCCCCGCCTTCTCGGCCAGTACATGAGCGATCCGGACCGCGCGCGCGCCCAGCGCGTCATGGCGGCGATGATGGAGATGAAGAAGATCGACATCGCCGGTCTGAAGCGGGCGTACGAGGGACGCTGAGGGGCGATCAGCGCTCGGGCAGCGGGACGAATTCGACGTCGTCGCCGGGGATCTTGCCGAAGCGGCCCTCGGTCCAATCGCGCTTGGCCTGCTCGATGCGCTCCTTGGAGCTGGAGACGAAGTTCCACCAGATGTGCCGCGACCCGCCGATGGGCGCGCCGCCGAGGAGCATGACGCGCGAGGGGCGTTGCGCCTGGAGCGCCGCCTCGACGCGCGGCTGGAAGACGCCCATCGCCCCTTCGTCGATCGCGTCGCCGTCGCACGCGACTTCGCCCTCGACGACGTAAACGGCGCGCTCCTCGTGATCCTCGGGCATCACGAGACGGGCTCCCGCGGGCATGGTCGCCTCCACGTAGAACGTGGGCGACGCGATGCGCGCGGGTGCATCGAGCCCGTATGCAGCGCCGGCAAGGACGCGCAGCCGGACGCCATCGCGAGACGTCTCGGGAATCGTGTCCGCGGGGTGATGGTCGAAGCGCGGTTCCATCTCCTCGCGATCGACCGGCAGCGCCACCCAGCTCTGGATGCCGTGCACGCGCGATCCGCGCTTGCGCACCTCGGGGCCCGTGCGCTCCGAGTGGGCGATCCCACGCCCGGCGGTCATCCAGTTGACCGCGCCGGGGCGAATCGCCAGGTCCGACCCGAGCGTGTCCTTGTGCACGATCTCGCCCTCGAAGAGGTACGTCACGGTGGCGAGCCCGATGTGCGGGTGCGGCCGCACGTCCATCCCGTGCCCGGGTTCCAGGGACATGGGCCCCATGTGGTCCCAGAAGACGAAGGGCCCGACGAGTCGCCGCTGCATCGCGGGGAGTGTCCGGCGCACGGCGAAGCCCCCGATGTCGCGAGGGCGGGCGGCGATCACGAGATCGATGGCTCCCATGGGCGACCTAAGCTGAACGACTCCGGCGTGGGTGGCAACTCACACCGTCAGAACGCTCGCGCTCCTGCGCGATGGAGGTTCTCATGGGGACGGTGCGAGGCGACGGGCGCGAGATGCGCCCGGACGGTGAAGTGTGTGAATCGATCGACGGCGGCGACGAGCTGCTCGATCGATGGCTCTCTGCGCGGCGTGGACGAGCGGGGTCGTCGCGGCCGCCGCCCGCGGAGGCGAGAGCGGCGCCGGAGCCCATCGGTGACAGCATTGCCGATGCATGGTTCCGCTAGCTACGAACGACGACCGCGTGCGGCGTCGAGCGAGGCGACATCGGCGCCGTGGGCGGCGATGAAGAGGAAGAGGAAGCAGTAGATCACGGCGAGCTCGCCCCTGTTCACGACGGGGAGCCACGCGTCGTTCGCGAAGTGCAGCTTCCAGTGCCCTTGGAAGTAGGCGACGGCCATCTCGCCCGAGGCGAGGAAGGCCGCCGGTCGCGTGAAGAGCCCGACGGCCACGAGCAGGCCGCAGCCGAGCTCGATGACGCCGGCCGCACCGAGCTGCGACAGGAGCTCGGCCGTGTGGCCGCCCTGTGGCCACCCGAACAGCTTCTGCATCCCGTGGAACGAGAAGAGCGCGCCCGCGACGATGCGAAGCACTGCGAAGGCAGGCGCTTCGGCGCGGCCAGCGAGCTCGGCGAGTCGACGGCGCATGCCCCTTCGATGTTCACGCCGCGTGCCCCGTTACACGCTCCCGCTAGGATGGCCCGCATGACCGCCTGGCCCGAGCTCCGGATCGCCGACTGGCGCGACACCTACAAGACGCTGCAGCTCTACGCCCAGATCGTCGGCAAGATCCGCCTGGCGCTGACGCCGAAGACCAACGAGTGGTGGAACGTGCCCCTCTACGTCACGCCGCGTGGACTGACGACGAGCACGATGCCCTACGGAGAGAGGACGCTGTCGATCGACTTCGACTTCCTCGACCACCAGGTCGTCGTGGGCGACAGCGACGGGCACGTGCGCCGGATACCCCTGAAGCCGATGGCGGTGTGCGACTTCCACGAGGCGCTCTTCGCCGAGCTCGCGGCGATCGACGTGCGCGTGCGCATCGGGGGCAAGCCGCAGGAGTGCCCGGTCACCACGCCGTTCGCCGAGGACCACGAGCACGCGAGCTACGACGCCGCCGCGGTCGGGCGGTATTGGGGAGCGCTGCGACGCATCGAGCCGGTGTTCCAGCGCTTCCGCGCAGGCTTCCGCGGAAAGTGCAGCCCGGTGCACTTCTTCTGGGGCGCGTGCGACCTCGCCGTCACACGCTTCAACGGCCGGCGCGCGCCGCCGCGCGAGAGCAAGATCGACCGCGACGCGTACGACGAAGAGTGCATCTCGCTCGGCTTCTGGCCGGGCGACCCCTGGACGGGGGCGAGCGAGGCATTCTTCTACTCGTACACGGTGCCGGCACCCCAAGGCCTCGCGGCAGCGCGCGTGGGTCCGCGCGGCGCGTCCTTCAGCGACACGTTCAAGGAGTTCGTCATGCCGTACGACGACGTGCGACGAGCAGCTGACCCGGCCGCAGCGATCCTCGAGTTTGCGCAGAGCACGTACGATGCGGGAGCGACGCTCGCCGGATGGGACAGGGCGGGCCTCGCGTATCCGTAAGGCGGCGCCTTCACGCGTGCCGACCGGCGGTCCTCGCGATCGCACCGCCGCATCCGGTGCAAGCGCGGATCTGCACGACCGCGTTCGCGGGCCACGCGCTGACGTGCGCCGCGACATCCTGAGAGCTGAGCATCCGCACCAGCGGCAACTGCATCCACAGCTCGGCGGTCCAGCTCCGACCGCAGCGCGCGCAGCGAACGATCTGCGTCATCGGTAGGGCCCTCCGCCCCCGCGCGACCGGAACTCGCCGCGGAGGCCCTCGATGTTGGCTCCGTCCGTCTTCGCGCCGTCGAAGATGGCGCCATCGATGTCGCATCGCTCGAGGTTCGCCTCGCTCACGTCGATGTCCGTCATGTCGGCATCGCTGAGGTCACACCGCTCCATGTTGGCCCCCACCGCCCTGGCGGACGTGAGGCGCGCGTTCGACAGATCGCACTTCTCGAGGTTGGCTCCGGAGAAGTCCGCCTGCGAGAGATCCGCGTCCGAGAGATCGCATCGTTCGAGATTCGACCGCGTGAACACCGCCGCGTGTGCCCGCACCCGCGCGAGACACGCGCGCTCGAGGTTCGCCCGAGCGGCGCGTGCCCCTTCGAGGATGGCGCCCTCGAGATCGGCATGCTCGAGGTTCGCTCCGTCGAGGACGGCGCGCTCGAGGCTCGCACCGGCGAGATTCGCATTCTCGAAGTTCGCGCCGCGCGCCGACACGTCGTCCATCCGAGCGTCCCCGAAGTCGGCTTCCTCGGCGTTCACGCCGTCCATGCGCGCCCCCCGCAGGTCCGCTCCGGCGAGGCTGACGTCCTCGAGATTCGCGCCGCGCAGGTCTGCGTGCGCGAGATCGGCCCCGGCGAGGTCCACGCCCTCCTCGCTGGCGATGCTCACCGCTTCACCGAGGTGGTCGACCTCCGAGTCGAAGAGCAGGCGACCGTCGACGTGCAGGATCTGGATGGTCATGGGCGAAAACTCGTGAGCTCAACGTACGCGCGAGCCATGCGCGTGCCATGGCGGGTCGTGCCGGATCGTTTTGCCCATCGCGCCAGAACCCTTCGCCCGTTCGCGGCGTGGCTATCTTGAAGCACGGCCATGGCGCGACCGAGCAAGGAGCTGCCGTCTCCGTCGACGCTGGTGCCGGCCGTCGTGCGGTTCGCGGTCGCGCGAGGCGTGGATGTCGAGGCATGGCGATGGCGCTTCGGCCTGCCCGCGGACGTCGCGGAGCGGCAGGATCTGATGGTGAGCGCCGAGTTGCCCGAGCAGCTGCTCGAAGCGCTCGAGCACGCCACGGGGGACGCCGATGGGACGCTTCGCATGGCGGCACACCTCGATGCGCGCGCGAATCGGCTCGTCGAGATCGCCGTGCGCTCGAGCGCCACGGTCCGTCACGCCGTCGGCAACCTCGCGCGCTTCGCGCCGCTCGTACATCGGGCGTTCGACGCGGCGATGCAGGGGGAGCGGTGGGTGCTCCGTACGCCCAAACGTCCGCTCGGACTGGGACGACACGTGCACGAGCTCGCGGTAGCCCACGCGCTCCTCCAGGTGCGCGCGAGCATCCCTTCCTTCGCGATCGACGAAGCGTGGTTCGCCCACGCCCGGCCGGCGCACGTCGAAGTGCTGCAGGGCATCTTCGGCGCGGCTCACGTCACGTTCGGCTGCGAGGACAGCGGCTTTTCGGTCGCGAGCGCGGATCTCGACCGCCCCATGCCCGCTGCCGACCCACGCACGCTGGAGACGATCGAGCCCCTGCTGGTCGACGCGCTGGGGTCCTCCCCCGCGTCGCCTTCGTTCACCGACCGGATCGCGGCGCACATCGCTGCGTCCCTCCCGGAAGGCAGCGACGTGGCAGAGGTCGCGCGGGCGATGCACATGAGCGGTCGCACGCTGCAGCGGCGTCTCGAGCAGGAGGGCACCACCTTCTCCGAGGTGCTCGACCGCGCGCGCCTCGACGTCGCCAAGCGCGCGCTGACCGCGCCCACGACGACTCTCACCGACGTGGCCCTCCAGCTCGGATTCTCCGACCTCGCGACCTTCACGCGCGCCTTCAAGCGATGGACCGGCATGCCCCCCGGTCAGTGGCGCCGCTCCTGAGGCACTTCGTCTGGCGCTGAACGGTCGACCGTGAACATCGCGGGCTTTAGCGGACAACCAAGGGTGAAGGCCATGGATCCGATTCCACAGCCCATCTCGACGCGCACCGTCATCCTGCCGGACCTGGCCGAAAGGCGAACCCTGTTCGTCTTCTGCCCGAGAGTCGGGCGTGCGGTGCCCCTCGAGGCCGGATGCGCAGAATGCACCGCTTGCGCGGGATTCACGACCAGTCAGGATGCCTCGCGGCGGCCGTCGGCACTGTGCACCTTCGGCGAATGCGCCGCTCGCGCCTCGCGCCGTCCGGTAGGCGCGGTGCTCGCGCGCCACGCCATCTGCGTCCGGGCGGACGCCGTCGGGGCCGTGCGGGGAGTGGGCCTGCACCCAGGCAACGTCGCGGTCGTCGACGACGACACGCGCCTCGTCGGCACGGTCGACGCGAGCGGTCGCGTGCACACCGGGGACGCCGTCCGCGGGGCAGCGATCCCGGAGGCAACGGCCGTCGCCCTCGCGTTGAGGCAGATGGCGTTGCGGCGCTTGAGAAGCGCACCTGTCGTCGCGCGGGATGGAACCGTCGTCGGCGTCGTGGACGACGTCGACGCGCTGCGAGCGCTCACTGTCCGAGGAGCTGTTTGATCTCCTTCTCGATCTCCACCTCTTCGCCGTCGTGGTATCCGACGTGGGCGAAGCGCACGACGCCGCTCTTGTCGATGAGGAAGGACGACGGCATCGTCTCCGGCTTGTAGGAGCGCGCGACGTTCTTGTCGCGGTCCCAGCCGAGCGTGAACTTGGCGCCGTAGTTGCTGGCGAACTCGGGGATCTTGTCCTTGTCGTCCGCCTCGTCCTCACTCACGCCGAGGACCCTCAGGCCACTGTCGCCGTACTTCGTGTAGAGGTCCTGCAGCTTCGGGAAGGACTTCTTGCACGGCTCGCAGAAGGTGCCCCAGAAGTCGAGCAGGACGACTTTGCCCTGCAGAGACCCGAGCGACACCTTGCCCTTGCCATTCACGACCGCGGCGACCGTGAAGTCGGGCGCTGGCTTGCCGACGAGACCCTTGCCGCCCTCGCCGCCAGTGGCGGCGCCAGGCGAGTCCTCGGATGCGGCGCCACATCCGATCGCCGCAGCACACATGATGACCGCCACTCCCGAGAGCACCTTTCGCGTGTTCATCGCCCTGCATTTCTCCGGAGGACCGTGCGCCGTTCACGGCACGGCATCGAAAGTCGGCGGCCCTTGATCGTGTTCCCCTGATGATGGGAAAACGTTCTCCGTGAGCAGCGGTGGCGAGACGCATCCGCGTTCGATCCTTGCCGTACTCGATCGCGCCTTCTCGCACCTCGCCGGCAAAGACGCGGTCATCGACGTGAACGAGCTCCGCCGCGCGCTCGGCATCGAGGCCGAGTACCTGGCGCGCCGCGTGATGGCCGGGTTCGACACGGATGGCGACGGCGTGATCCGCCGTGACGAGTTCATCGAGGGCGCCCGGCGGCTCGTGATGGGCACCCCGCGTGATCGCCTGCTCTTCGCGTTCCGCGTGCACGATCACGACGGCGACGGAGCCCTCGACCAGACGGACCTGGTGCGGATGATCACCCTCGCTCTCGCCGAGGATGACGTGAGCGCGCGCGAAGCGCGCGTTCTACGACTGGTGAGCGCGCTTCTCACCGAGGTCGACACGAATCGCGACGGACGCTTGTCCTTCGAGGAGCTCGAGGCGGGCTTCGCCCGCCATCCTCACCTGCTCGATCAGATGACGCGTGACGAGGCCCGCTGGCTCGTGCCCAACGAGGACCTGCTCGGGCGCATCGATGCTGCCCGCGGCGGGCGCAAGGCGAGCGGCGCCCTGGTGGAGCACGGGTGGCTGCCGATCGTCTTCGTTGCGGTGTGGGCCTTTGCCAACGTGGCGCTCGTGGTCGTCGGCATGTTGCAGAAGCCCCACGGCTCCCAGCATGCGGACTTTCTCGCCCGCATGGCTCGCGCCACCACGACTCCCATCGAGCTCGATGGAGCTCTCATCCTCTTCCCCGTGCTGCGCCGGCTGCTCACGGCGGTGCGCCGGAGATGGCTGGGACGCGTCGTGCCGGTCGACGAGGCGATCGGATTCCATCGCATCGTGGGTCACACCTTGTTCGCGTTGTGCGTCGTGCACGGCATCGGGACGCTCGTCGGCTACGCCGAGGCGACCAAGCCCTTCCTCGCTCAACTCGAGACGGAGCGCGCCCTGACGGGCGCGGCACTCCTGACCGTCTTCGCCGTGATGTGGGTCTTCGCCTGGCAGATCGTCCGCCGGTCCAACCGCTTCGAGCTCTTCTACTTCACCCACCTGCTCTACTTCGTGTGGTTCGTCCTGGCGATCGCGCACGCGCCTGGCTTTCTCGGCGGAGCGGCGCTCTCCCTGGTCGGGCTCGCGGTCGAGCAGGTGCTCCGCATGCGGCGGCGCGGCAAGGCGACCGAGATCACCGACGCGCGCGCGCTGCGCTCGGGCGTCACGAGGATCGAGATCCGCCGCCCAGCGGGGTTCACCCACCACGCGGGCGACTACCTGTTCCTCCGGGTCCCGCACATCGCCCGTCACGAGTGGCATCCCTTCACCATCACCAGCGCACCCGAGAGCTCGATGCTGACCGTGCACGTGCGCTCGCTGGGCAACTGGAGCGCGGCGCTCCGTCGCGTCGCCCAGGAGCAGCGCCGGCAGCCGGTGCCGCGCACGATCACGGCTCACGTCGACGGTCCCTATGGCTCGCCGAGCGGGCACGTCTTCGACTCGCGCTTCGCCGTCCTCGTCGCAGGTGGCATCGGCGTGACTCCGTTCGCGAGCATCCTCGAGAGCATCGTGCTGCGCGCCAATGGCCGCGGGGAGCGTCCGGCGAAGCTGCAGAAGGCGCACTTCTTCTGGCTCAACCGCGACCGCTACTCCTTCGAGTGGTTCGCGGCGCTGCTCTCGGAGCTCGAGCGCATCGACGGCGCGGGAGTGCTGGAGGCAAGCACCTGGATGACCGGAGGGCACGCCGGCTCCACGGCGGTCGCGCTCGAGCTCGCGCGCGAGGCAGCGATGGCCGCAGGCGACGCCGACGTGATCACCGGCCTGCGAACGAAGACCCACATGGGTCAGCCCGACTGGGACGCGACGCTGCAGGGCATCGCTCGCCTCCACGCGCCCGAGAAGGTCGACGTCTTCTTCTGCGGCCCGCCCGGACTCGGGGCCAAGGTGCGCAGGGCGGCACGCCGGGCAGGCATGAGCTTCAGAGACGAGAAGTTCTGAGGCGCCGCAGCCATCGCGTCGCCCGGACGGCGAGCAGGATCGTCCCCGTGAGCACCGTGCCCATCGCGAGCATCGCCGCAGCGCGAATGAGGAGTACTCCGACACGACGATCCGGAGCCGGGCCACCCGTTCGAGCACTTCGCCGGAGTGGCTCGACGCGGGCTCGGCGTCGAGGTCGGGGTCGTCTGCGAGTCACGCCAGGACCTCTCCGACAAGTGGGCGCGCGCCAAGGGCGTCGACGGCTGCCTGGTCACGGACATCGTCGATCAGGAGTGGGGGATGACGGATTTCCGGATCCTCACGCCCCAGGGCTACTACCTGCGCGTGACGACACCGATAAGAGCCTGATCACTCGATGACGGGCTTTCGCCCGAGGTTCGCGTCGCGCATCAGCACGGCTGCGCTCGCGCGCGCTCCCGGCGAGCCCAGCGCCGACGTGCCCAGGTCGAAGACGAGCCCCCAGGTGAGCACGTCATCCGCCCCGAGAAAGAGCTCGTTCGCGTTGCACGCACCTGCCTGCTTCATGATGGCCTCGGTGCCGAGCGTCATGTCCGGCCCCGCGAGCCCCTTGATGACGCGCTTGGGCGTCCCTCCACCGGCGGGCCACACGTCGATGGACGCGTCCTTCGCGATCCACGCGACCGCGGCGCAGTCGAACGACGACGTCGCGAAGGAAAGCGGCAGGTCCTTGGTGGTGTTGTCGCGCGCTTCCGTGTGCACCACCGCGCCGGTCGCCTTCGCCTTCCGCAGCGCCGACACGACGGCGACGACGCTCGAGGGCTTGGCCGGACGCATCGCCACCAGGCTCACGGTGTGGCCCTCGATCGCCGGTCGGCCCGTCAGGAAGACCGCCACCTTGTCTGCCAGGCCCAGCTCACCCGTAGCGACGTGGTCGGTGCCGATGGCCACGGTGGACGCGTCGATGAGGATATCGGGCGCGCGCGGCGCCTCCGGCTGGGCTGCAGACGAGGTCGTGGCCACCGCGGCCGCCCCGGCCTCTTGTGCCTGCGGGGGGACGCTCTTTTCGTCGCAGGCGCTGCCCAGGATGAGGATAACGAGGGGAGGTAGGACCCGGCTGGGGCGAAAGGGGCTCGGCCGCACGGGCCCATGCTAACCCAGGGCCTGCGGTGCGTTGGCCCAATCCATTGCGGATCCGCTAGGCTTTCGGGCACTGCTCATGAGCGACGTGGACCTGCCTACGCAACCCGATACGCCTGGGTTCGAGGGGCAGCTCGTCGGCGACAAGTACCGCGTGCAGCGGCTCATCGGCACGGGCGGCATGGGGACCGTGTGGGAGGGCACGCACGAGCAGCTCGGCACGCGCGTCGCCATCAAGTTCATCAAGCCGCAGTTCGCCGAGCAACCGGAGGCGCGAGCCCGCTTCCAGATCGAGGCGCGCGCGGCGGCGAAGCTGCAGACGAAGCACGCCGTGCACGTGTACGACTACGGCGTCACGCCGGAGGGACTGCCGTACATCGTGATGGAGTTCCTCGAGGGGCACTCGCTGTCGGACTCCATCATCGAGCGCGGCAAGCTCCCGGCGAGGGAGGTCGCCCAGATCATCGGCCAGGCCGCGCGGGCCTTGCAGAAGGCGCACGCTGCCGGGATCGTCCACCGCGACCTCAAGCCGGACAACATCTTCCTCGCCCGAACCGACGAGCCGGTCGAAGGCCTGCCGTTCATCGTCAAGCTCGTGGACTTCGGTATCGCGAAGATCATGGAACCGCCGTCGACCGACGGTCAGGCTTCGCGGCCCATGGGCGGTCCGACGCGCGAGGGCACCGTCATCGGTACACCCAACTTCATGGCTCCCGAGCAGCTCGCAGTCGGCGGCGCACCCGGGCCGCTGACGGACCTGTGGTCGCTCGGGGCGTGCACCTTCGCCGCCATGACGGGGCGCCTTCCCTTCGAGGGCGACGTGCTCGGCGACATCGTGCTGAAGGTGTGCGCGGCGCCACTGCCGCTCCCGTCGAACCTGAACCCAGCCGTGCCCGCGGGCTTCGACGCCTGGTTCGCGCGCGCTTGCTCACGCGACCCGGCCAAGCGCTTCCAGACGGCCGAGGAGCTCGCCCAGGCCCTCGCCGGAGTGTGCGGCCTGGCGCGGCTGCGCGTGGCGACGCTCGACGAGGACCAAGTGCAGTACGTGATCCGGCCCAAGCCCGACGCGTTGCCGCTGTCGTCCCTGCCCCCCCCCAACTCGATGTCACCCCGGACGGCGCTGCTCGCGGGCCTGGTGCTCGGCATCGCGATGATGATCGGGGTCCTGGGGTTCCTCGCCTGGCGCGAGCGGACGGCGCCGGGCCCCAATGCGCCGCCGCCGGCGCCGTCGCCGGCCGAATCGTCCTCGCGGCCATGACGAGGCGGCGCGCCTTGCTCGTCGCGGCGGCCGCCGCGGCGGCGGTAGCGCTCGCGGGGGTCTCGGCCGTGCGTGCGTCGGATCATCTCGACGGGCCGGGGGTGACGGCGGATCCCCAGTCGGACATCACCGACGTCTTCGCGTTCACCAGCCCCGAGAACCCGTCGCACGTCGTGCTCGCGATGGCCGTCACGCCTTACGCGGGGGATGCAGCCACGTTCTCCGCCTCGGTCGACTATGCGTTCCGCGTGCAGCGCGTCGAGGTGCTGCAGCCCTTCACGCTCGACACGACCGCGCGCGACGTGGTGTGCCGCTTCGATGGGAACCCGCCGCAGCACGTGACGTGCACGGCGCCTGGGGGCCTGACCGCGACGACCGATGTGGGAGACCCGACGGGAGGCGGGAACGCGCAGAGCCCCATGCGCGTGTTCGCCGGGATGCGCTCCGATCCGGCGTTCTTCGATCGGCAGGGGGCGCTCGCGACGATTCGCACGGGCGCGGCGAGCTTCACCGGGGCCAACGCCTTCGCGGGTGCCAACGTGCTCGCGATCGTGGTCGAGCTCGAGAGCAGCGTCTTCGCGATGATCGGCGACGCCGGAAGCGACGGCGCGCCGGTCATCGCGGTCGCGGCCGAGACGGTGCGGAGGAGCCACTAGATGCGCGGCGCCGTGCTCGTCCTCTGCGTTGCGGCCGTCCTGGGCACCGGGTGCAGCGCGCCCGCCGAATCGTCGACCGGCCTCGACGTCTACGTTCCGGGAGCCGACGGCGGCGACGCGACGTCTGGCTCCGACGCAGGCGGTGACGGAGGCGGCTTCGGGCTCGGGCAGATCGACCGCGCCGGCAGGCCGCTCGTCGCCGTGCTCGTGGTGCCCAGCACGCTGCAGGACGAATACAACGCTCAGCCCAGCTTCGAGCCGACGCAACCGCGCGTGCTCCAGAACGCCATGGCGTCACGGCTCGCCGAGCTCGACTCGCTCGTGGTGGGCGATGCCGGCCCCGACCCGGTCGACTGGGCGGACGGAGGCGCCCTCCTTCCCATGCTCCTCGGAGACACGCTTCTCGTGGACACGTCGCAGTCCTGCGTGTCGGACGGCGGCTTCGTCTCGAGTTACCTCGACATCGAGCAGGCAGTGTTCCTCGGTCGCAACACCGGCAACACGACCTGTGGGGGGCGCACCCCAGGCGAGCACGTCATCGACGAGACGCTGCAGCTCATGGTGACCGCCAACCGCGACGGAGGCCCCGTGATCAGCCAGGGTGTCGCCGGCCCGACGAAGCCCCCTTCGCTGTCTTTCCCCTACCTCGCGGCCCCCAACTGACTCGGTAGACTCCGCGCCGGCTTGAACGTCATCGGCTTCGACGACGGACCGTTCGCGCGCGAGCACCGGGGCAACTTGCTGCTCGTCGGCGCGGTGTGCTCGCGCACGCGGCTCGATGGGGTGCTCACCGGGCGCGTTCGGCGCGACGGGTCGGACTCCACCGACGCGATGGTCGCGATGGTCGAGGGCAGCCAGTTCGCCGAGGCCGTGCGGGCCGTCATGCTCCAGGGCATCGCCGTCGGCGGGTTCAACGTGGTCGACGTCCACGCGCTGAGCGAGCGCCTGGGGGTGCCCGTGCTCGTCGTCATGCGGCACGAGCCGGACATGGCGGCCATGCGGCGCGCGCTCTTCAGCGACGCTCCGACCGTGCGCCCGCCCGTCCGCGGCGCGGCTCGCAAGTGGCGCCTCATCGAGCGTGCCGGTCCCATCGAGCCCCTCGGCAAGGTCCACGTACAGCGGGTCGGCCTCACGCTCGAGGCCGCGCGCGCGCTCGTGACCAGCACCACGCTGCATGGCAACATCCCCGAGCCCCTGCGCGTCGCCCACCTCATCGCGGGCGCGCTCACGACGGGCCGGAGCCGAGGGCGCGTATGATCATCCGCGACTACCATCCACGCGACCGCGACCCCGTGATTGCGCTCGTGGCGCGCGTCCTCGGCGAGTTCGGCTTCGAGTCCAACGTCGTCGGAGTCGAGCGCGACCTGCGCGAAGCCCACGAACGCTACGCCGGCGATCGCGCCGGCTTCTGGGTGCTCGACGACGGCGGCGACGTCGTCGGAACCGTCGCGATTCGCCCGAAGGACGAACGCACCTGCGAGATCAAGCGCCTCTACCTGCGGCCAGACGCGCGCGGCTCCGGCCTGGGCCAGCGTCTCTACGAGCACGCCGAGGCCTTCGCGCGGCGCGCTGGCTACGACCGCATCTGGCTCGACTCCTCGCGTCGCTTCACCCGCGCGCGCAAGCTCTACGAGCGAAACGGCTTCGTCCTCCTCGAGGAGGTCGACAACGCGTGGGAGGACAACATCTATGAGAAGCGCTTGTAAGCGGGGTGGCGCCCCCGAGGCGGCGACTGCACCGGACTCATGGTTGGTGAGAGCGATACCAGCCGTACGTGTCCTCGATCCCCCGACGGAGCGGGATCTTCGCTCGCCAGCCGAGAGCGTGCAGGCGTGAAACGTCGAGCAGCTTGCGCGGCGTACCGTCGGGCTTCGACGCATCGAAGGCCAGGCGGCCCGTGTAGCCGACTACCTCCCGGACCGTCTCGGCGAGCTCCCGGATGGACACGTCCTCCCCGACACCCACGTTGAGGATGCCGGGGTCGTCGTACTCCCGCATCACGAAGAGACACGCCTCGGCCAGATCGTCGACGTGCAGAAACTCGCGGCGAGGGGAGCCCGTGCCCCAGAGGACCACCTCGGGCGCCCCCACCTCGCGGGCCTCGTGCATGCGCCGGATCAGCGCCGGGAGGACGTGCGACGTCTCGAGGTCGAAGTTGTCGCTCGGGCCGTAGAGGTTCGTCGGCATGACGCTCACCCCTCGGAACCCGTACTGCCGGCGGAACGCGTCGATCATCTCGATGCCTGCGATCTTCGCGAGCGCGTAGGGCTGGTTGGTGGGCTCGAGCGGGCCCGTGAGGAGGTACTCCTCCCGGATGGGCTGAGGCGCCAGCTTGGGGTAGATGCACGACGAGCCGAGGAAGAGCAGCTTCTGCGCGCCGTGCTGCTGCGCCGCCGAGACGACATTGACCTCGATCTGCAGGTTGTCGCGGATGAAGTCCGCCCGATAGGTGTCGTTGGCGAGGATCCCGCCCACCTTCGCGGCAGCGAGGAAGACGTACTCCGGTCGCTGTGCGCGGAACAGCTCCTCCACCGCGGCCTGCCGTCGAAGGTCGACCTCCGCGCTCGTGCGCAGGATTAGGTTTTCGAAGCCCTCCGCCTGCAGACGCCGCACGAGCGCCGAGCCCACGAGGCCGCGATGACCCGCGACGAAGATCCGCGAGCTCCGGTTCATCCGTAAGCCGCCCGGGTCGCGGGCTGGTGCCCGGCTTCGCGCAGCGTGCGCTCCTGCCGCGCCAGCTCGAGATCGTGGTCGACCATCATCCGGACCAAAGCGTCGAAGCGCACTTTCGGCTCCCAGCCCAACTCCGACCGCGCCTTGCTCGCGTCACCCTGCAGGTGATCGACCTCGGACGGGCGGAAGTAGCGGGGATCCACCTCGACGTAGGCGCGCCAGTCGATGCCCAGGTGCCCGAAAGCCTCGTCGAGCAGCTCGCGGACCGAGTGCGATTCCCCCGTCGCCACTACGTAGTCGGCCGCCTTCGGGGCCTGCAGCATGCGCCACATCGCCTCGACGTAGTCGCCGGCGAAGCCCCAGTCTCGCTTTGCCTCGAGATTGCCCATGTAGAGTTTGTCCTGCAAGCCCAGCTTGATGCGGGCTGCAGCGCGCGTCACCTTGCGCGACACGAACGTCTCGCCGCGGCGTGGGGACTCGTGGTTGAAGAGGATGCCGTTGGCGACGAACAGCCCGTAGGCCTCGCGGTAGTTCACCGCGTACCAGTGAGCGGCGACCTTCGCGACCGCGTAGGGGCTCCGGGGATGGAAGGCGGTGGCCTCGCTCTGCGGCGGCGCCGCAGAGCCGAACATTTCCGACGACCCGGCCTGGTAGAAGCGCACGCTCTGCGTCGACGTCCCCACGGAGTCGCGCAAGGCTTCGAGCAGACGCAGCGTCCCCGTCCCGCCAACGTCTGCGGTGTACTCGGGCTGGTCGAAGGACACCCGGACGTGCGACTGTGCTGCGAGATTGTAGACCTCGGCCGGCCGGACCTTCTCGAGGATGCGCCGCAAGCCCGTCCCGTCCGCGAGGTCGCCGTAGTGGAGCCGCAGCCGAGCGCCGCGGTCGTGGGGGTCGCGGTACAGGTGCTCGATGCGCTCGGTGTTGAAGGTGCTCGCCCGACGGACGATGCCGTGAACCTCGTAGCCCTTCGCGAGGAGCATCTCGCTGAGGTACGACCCGTCCTGCCCGGTGATGCCGGTGATGAGCGCGCGCTTGACTTCGGTCATGGTGCGATGGCCCTGACGTGGATGTACGCCCAGAACGGGCGCGGCACCACGGACTCGGCCAGGCGCTCGATTCCTCTCAGCAGGGCGCGCGCGGCACCGTTCTCTCCGAGCGAAGGCCGCCCAAGATCCGGATGGAGGACGAGGCGGTGGATGGGGAAGGCCTGGTACCGGCTCGTCCGCTGCACGGTGAAACGCGTCGACAGCAGGTCGACGAGGAAGTGCATGGTCGAGCGCAGCTCGCCGCGTTCGGCGGCGTTGGTTAGCGCGTGCATCAGGATGAGCGGGTTGTTGCGGCAGGGCTCGAGGACGTCGATCCTCCCGCCGGGGGTCAGCACGCGGGCGCACTCCTCCACCATCCGCCGGGGCTCGTCGAGGTGATGGACGACGTCACGGACGATGACGTGGTCGAACGTCCCGGCGTCGAAAGGGAGCTCGTCGACTGAGGCGGCGACGAACCTGCACTCTGGGAGGTGACGGCGTGCAAGCGACAGCTTCGCGTCGAAGAGATCGACGCCCACGGCGTCGGGGGGCGAGCCGAGGTGAACGAGCGTCGCCCCCTCGCCGCAGCCGAGGTCGAGGACGCGACGGCCCAGAGGCAGGAACGCTCCGCGCACCAGATCCGCTTCGCGCTCCGAGACGAACGCCCCACGCGTCTGCCACGCGAAATGCTCGGGGGCCGCCCGGCCGAAGGCGTCGGCGAGGTGCTCTCGCAGGGTCATCACAGGCCCATTCGCATCTTGCGGAAGCCGAAGGCGGTCATCTTGAGGAGCAACCACCCGTCGGCGAAGCGGCTGATCTTGGTGTCGCCGTACGTGCGGGCGCGGTAGCGAATCGGCACGTCCACGATCTTCATGTTCAGACGGGCGGCCCCGAAGAGCAGGTCGAAATCGCCGAAAGGATCGAAATCGCCAAAGAAGGAGCGGTGCTGTGCGATGCGATCGTAATCGCGGCGGTAGAGCACCTTCGTTCCGCAGAGCGAGTCCTTGATGGGCTGCTCCATCAGCCAGGAGAGCGCGCCCGAGAAGAACTTGTTGCCCAAGAGGTTGAGGAAGCGCATCGCCTCGCCCTCCATCGGATAGACGAGGCGGACGCCGTTGATGAACTCGCCCTTGCCGCTGACGAGGGCGCCGTAAAACTTGGGCAGGTCCTCGGGGGGGACGGTGAGATCCGAGTCGAGGATCATCAGGACCTCGTGCTTGGCTGCAGCGAAGCCCTTTCGCACCGCGTCCCCCTTGCCTTTGCCCGCCCCCTGAGGGACGAGGCGCAGCTCGAGGGGACCGCGATAGTCGCGCATCACGGCGCGGATCTCCTCGACGGTGCCGTCGGTGGAGTTGCCGTCGACGAAGATGAGCTCCGTTCGCGGGCCCATGAGCGGGGTCCGGGCCACGGCCTCGCGGATGTTCCCCCGCTCGTTGCGGCACGGACAGACGACGGACACGCTGGCCCGCGGCTCCACGCGCACCTCCGGCGCGCGGCGAGCGACGAAGTAGTCGACGAGCGCTGCGTCACGCGCGAGGGGCAGCTTCGCGACGACGCGATTGGCGAACTCGGAGACGAGCGGAATGCCCGCCGGGACGAGGATGTCGGTGCCCCGCCGCACGACCTCGAAGTCGGAGAGCATGAGCAGGTTGGCGATGTCGTTCATCGACAACCAGTTCTGCTCCGGCCACGGCGTCTTCCACCCGAGGGCTTCACCCAGCTTGAGGATCGGCTCCCATACGAAGTTGTAGTACGTGAGAACGATCCGGCCTCCGGGGGCCAGCAGCCCGCCCAAGCGCTGGAGCGCGCACTGGATGTCGCCGAAGTGACCGATGGCATCACTCAGGACGATGGCGTCGAATGGCCCCTCCGGCAGCGCTTCGCGCTCGACGTCGAGCACACGAAGATCGAGCCCGGGATGACGCCCGCGGCCGAGCTCGATCATGCGCGGGGAGAGATCCACCCCCACCCGCACGGGACCGTCGAGTGAGGCGAGGAGATCGCCCAGGCCGCATCCGACCTCGAGTACCCGACTGCCGGGCAACACCAAGCTCGAAACCAGGCGGCGAAGCTGGCTGGAGTAGTAGTGGCGGTGGGCCAGGCGCTCGTTGCGCCAGTCGGCAATCCGATCGTAAGCGGCGACCTTGCGCGCCAGGCGCTCGCGCTCGCGACGATCGAAATCGCTCACCGTGTCCCCAGTGGTGATGGCGGCTGAACTGAGTTGCGAAGCTGAAGTGTTTCCCACGGATCCCCAAGCGGGCTGTAGCACATTAGTTTCCTCCGCGGGGGAGAAGCCCTTGTTGCGCTCAAATCCGTATGGTAACCGGCCTCGCCCGTATGCCTCGCCTGGACGTCGACTTGCTCCGCGAGCTACCGAGGACCGGGCCCACGGATCCCATCGAGTTCTATCGGCGGCCCCTCGTCGGTCGGCTGTTCCGGCGCCGCATCGATCTGGGGCTCGCTCTGCTCGGTGACCGGCGGTTCGGCAGTGCCCTCGAGATCGGCTACGGCGCGGGAGCGGTCCTCTCCGCGCTCGCCTCGGTCGTGGACGACCTTCACGGGATCGATCTCGACGCCGACGCCGATGCCATCGGCAAACGACTCGCCGGTCGTGGCGTGAGCGCTCGGCTGGTGCGCGGCAGCGTGTACGAGCTGCCGTATCCCGATGCGCACTTCGATCTCGTCGTGAGCTTTTCCGTATTCGAGCACCTGCACCAGTACGTCGACGGTCTGCGGGAAGTCTCCCGCGTGCTCAAGCCTTCGGGCTCGTTCTTGCTCGGCATGCCCTCGGTCAATCGATTCATGGAGCTGTCGTTCCGCGCGATCGGCTTCAAGGGAATCGAGGACCACCACGTGACGACCCCTCGGCAGGTCGCGTCTCGCTTCGAGACCGCGGGTTTCCGGCTCGTGGCGACGAGCCCCCTCCGACTGCCGGGTGGTCTGCGCCTGTACCACAACTGGCTCCTGCAGCGGCGCGCCGAATCCGCGAGCATGTGAGTCACGGCGCGAGCGGACCCCGGGCAGCCTGATGTCGCCGACGGTCTGGTCCGCCTGGACGATCTGCATCGCGACCTGGTTCGTTCCGGTCCTCGTCCTCCAGTTCCTGCGCGCCCATCGGGATCGCGCGCTCTGGGAGATTGCGCTCGACATCCCGTTCGTCGTCGCCATCGACCTCCTGAGCATCCTCTGCCTGACGCGGTTGGTGCACCTCGAGATGGCGGCGCTCGTGTCGCGGCCCGCTTGGATCGTCGTGGGGCTGATCGTGGGAATCGTCCGTTGGCGAAAGGGCTGGAGACCCCGCTTGCCCCGGGCCCTCGGCACCGGCGACGTAGCCGCCGCTCTGGGGGCCGCGATCATGACCACGGCGGTCTACCGCTACATCTCCTTCCATTACGACGTGCACGACAAGGGCCTGCACGTCCCCAATGTCACCGGCATCGCGTCGCAGAAGATCCCTTTCATCAATGCCCTCTCGGGCACGCAGAAGCTGCAGTACCACTTCGGCGCCGACGTCCTCGCCGCGCTGCTCCGCACCCTTTCCTGGGACGTCATCTCGTCGATGCGCGCCCTGCACACGGCGCACGACCTGACGTGCGCGCTGGCCGCCGCGACCGTCACGTTGCTCGCGATCGGCCTCGGGCTGCGCCGGCGATGGTCCGCGCTGTTCGGAGGAGTTGCCGTACTCCTGCACGGCCCCATCCCGCTGCGAGGCGCCGTCGGTCATGCGTTCGAGGGCAACTCCTACTTCAACTTCCCGAACCTGAGCTACCGGCCGCACGTGCCGCTCGCCTGCCTCCTGCTCGTGGGCGCCATCGGCTCCGTGGTGGTGCGAGCGGTCCAGCGCAACGTGCGCGACCGAAGCACGATTCCTCACCTCCTGGCGACGGTGGCCATGATGTCGATCACCGACGAGGCGTCGACCGCCCAGCTGGGAATCTCCCTCGGCGCGGCTTGGATGATCGACAGCTATCTGCTCACGCGCCGTCGATGGTCGGGCGCCGTGCTGCTCGTCGCGCTCGCCGTCGCCGTGGTGGGCACCAACCTCGCCTTCAGTGCGTCGCTGTCTCCCGGTGGACCTGTCCAGCGGTTCACGCTGGCCGACCATGCGAGGATCCCCGCGGCCATTCACGGCGACAACGCGCTGGAATGGGCCAAGCCCGACGGGTTCCGTTACTTCGTCGTCGAGTTCCTGCCGATGTTGGTGAGTGGCACGGCGCTCGCGATGCTCGCGATCCGCGAGCGAACGCGCGCACTGCTAGCCCTGAACGTCCTGGTCTGGTCGCTGATCGCCGTGTGCGTGACGCTCGTCATGCGCGTCGAGGTGAACCACCACCCGGCCGAGTCGCAACGGTACTTCGTCGCCCCCCTGGTCGCGTGCGCCCTCGTGGTCGTGCTGCTGCTCGATCGGATGCCGCGTGGATCCCTCATGGCCTTCGCCGGACTCACCGGGGTCGTGGTACCCGCCCTCTACTCCTTCTACTGGATTCACGAAGTGGGCCCCGGCGAGCTCGCGAACTCGAAGGACACGGAAGGGCTGCAGACGCTCGACTGCCGCAAGACCGCCGACGCCCACTTCGGCGAAACGCCCCTCGTCGCTTACGTGGAGAGCAGCGAGTATTACCCCATCACCGCGTGCCGCCCCGTGTTCACGTCCAGTACTGACAAGGACTGGCCCATCCCGGTGCAGCCCGTGGTCGTACCCCTGGAGCAGCTACGCAACCTCGACGAGAATCTCGTGGCTCGCGACGAGGACGAGGTCGCAGCGATCTGCCTTCGGGATCCCAAGGCCACGTCCGACGCCGTCTGCCAGAAGGCGCTGCGGGTACGAACGAGCTGCAGGCCCTACGGTCAGAACTACTTGAAGTGCCCGCTGCTGCCCTCGGACAGGGCCGCGCTTCTCGACAGCAACAAGTGACGGTCAGGCCGCGACGCGGCGCCGCAGCTCGATGCGCATCTCGTCGAAGCTCGGCGCGACCTTGCCGCGCGCGCGACACAGAAGGAAGAGCGCGTGGTGCACCTCGGCCTCGTCCGGCGGCGAGATGCTGCCGTCGAGCCGGTTCCTGTCCCACGCCAGCGCATACGCCGCATCCAGCTCGTCGCCGCTCGCGTACTCGAGATAGGCCTGCGCCTCCTCGATCGACACGGTTTCGAGGCTCTTGATGCTGGGCTTCCTCTTCATCGCTCTCCCTTCGGCGTCCGCCCTCGTCTGCTCCCCTCTCGCCCGGCGCGAACGCCGCACGAGGGGGTAGACGAGGGCGAGCGCGATGCCGGCGCTCCAGGCCCCAGCATCCGAACCTTCGACCGCAACCTGTCGGCGCCCCCGGGTGTGCCCATGACGCGTGGCGCGGTCGTTCCCTGCGAGGAGCCGGTCCCCCCGAGCATGCGACCCGTAAGCCGAGAGGCTGCGGCGGCCCTCGCGCCGTGTGCCCGTCGAAGCTCGTCGGATGTCGGACTCCGGCATTAGCTCGTCCGAGGCGGCGAACCGCCCCGGCCTTATTAACCTAACCTCGGCTCGCCCTTTCACCAACTTTTTGTGCGCAAGCTTTCCCCAGGTTGTTCTGCCTGCACGTTTGTCGCGGCACTGGCCGCCTCGGCCCAGCGAAGCAGGGCATTTCCCGCGTGCTGGGCGTAGTCGATGCGCAGGACCCAGTCGACCTCACTACCCGGCACGGCCCCATCCACAGCCTCCGGCTCAGCCATCAAGTAGCTTGGGTAGACCCCTGGGGACAACGCGAACTGGTGTCGCAAGAGAAGGGCCAGAGACCGCCTCATCGACCCATCGAGCGGCTCGACTTGCTCCTGGGGGCGGCCCGCACGGCGGGCCATGTCCAGCGTCGCAACCGTCGCCTCCGATCGGCTGCCCGCGGGGGTGAGCCTCGGCGTGACGAAGGGGCCTACTCCGTAGGCGCCGTCGACGTCGAGCGGGGCGTCGTCCGGGCCGTACATCAGCTTTCGGTTGTAGGCGGCCCATCCGAGGCAGTAGTCGAGCGCATCCTGGCTCGGCGCCCGGTCCCAGAGGTCGTCTGCGGCCTGGCAGGTCCAGTGCTCCTCGCTCCAGTAGTAGCGGCTGCCGAAGAAGCTCCACGCGCCGTGCACGAGGTGGTTCAGCGCGCGGGTCGCCGCCTCGAGGTCGCGAGCGTCGTGCAGGAGCGCATGAGCGCGCGAGAGCGCCAGCGTGGCCTCCCCGCTGAAGTAGAGCGACTGCACGTCGATCGGGTGGCCGGCGGTTCGATCGTACACGTGCATCAGCTCTCCGTCGGGTCGCTGCTGCGACCGGAGGAAGTCGGCGAGGTCGCGCACGAGCAGGGCGTACGCCGGGTCGAGACCGGTGCGCGCGATCTCGACGAACGCGAGAATGGCGAGGGCGCTGGAGCCCACGTCGGCGAAGCCGCCGTCGCCGATGCAGCGGAGCGGGCCGCACCGGAGGAGCGCGTGGTCGCGGATGTAGCCGGCCGCGCGCAGTGCCGCGTACGCGATGTCGGGGTCCCCTCCGGATGCGGCGGCGGCGTCGGCGAGGAAGTACGTGGCACCCGCGTGGCGTGGCCAGTCGTAGCCGGGCACCCTGCGATTCGTGGGCGCCTCGATCAGATAGCGAAATCGGCCGTCCGAGTCCGTGTTGCGCGCGAGGTAGCGCGCGGCCGCGAGCGCGCCACGGCGAGCCGTGTCGGCGGTGAGAGAGTCCGGAGTCACGGCCGGGCGGGTGGGCACGTGTCGAACCACGCGGATGCGCGAGAGCGATGCGCGGTCGAGGACGTCGCGCGCGGAGACGCCGAGGCGCTCCGCGAGCACCGCGAGCGTCGTCGGGACATCGAGGCCGAACGAGAGCTGGATGGCCCCGAGCGAGAGGCCGCGGTCGTACGCCTGGCGGGCGAGCAGGTCGTCGGGCGTCACGTAAGCGATGCGCCCATCGAGTCTCGCCGCGATCCCGTCACGGCCCGGGACGAGCGAGAACATGAAAGCCAGCGGGGGGCGAGCGAGGATCGCTCCCTCCGCGACGATGCTCTCGTGGACGAGCGTCGCCCCGGGGTGCGCCGCCAGAGCAGCGTCGATGCCCGCGTCGGTGTCGGCCTCGTGGGCGAGGACTGCGCGGCCGACGAGCGTCCCCGCGGACCAGACGCTGGCCACCACGGCGCTTGGATGCGACTCGTCGGGACGGAGCGCGAACGCCCGGTGCACGAGCAAGCACGTGGCCACCGTCGCGACCACCCAGACGATCACGAGGCGCGCGGCGGTGCGCAGCTTCACGTGCGGTCCTCGCCTCCCCGCGGCCTGAGCCAGACGAGCTGCGCGAGCGGCAATGCGACCGTGTAGGGCAGCACGAGCGCCACGACGAGCCCGAAAATGAGCGCTCCGCCGCTGCCGACGGGTCCGTAGACGCCGGCCAGCCAGCTCGCGGTGACCGCTCCCATCGTCACGGTGAGGAGCCCGAGCGCGAGCGAGACGGCGCAAGCCACCCGGACGAGACGCGGGGCCCACCGGACGCCGACGAGGAGCGCGACGCCGGCCGCCACGTCGAGGGCGGCGAGCAGCCCTGCCCCCACGTCCACGGGCCACCATCGCGCGGGGAGGCCAGCGAACACGCCGACGGCGACGAGCGCTCCCGTGAGCACGTCAGCCACGCCGAAGAAGAGAGTCGCCGCGCGCGCCGGCATCGCGCACACGGTAGCAGCCTACTGCTCTTGCTTGCGTGCGATGACCTCGAGCAATCCGTCGAACGCGTCGCGCATGGCCCAAGCTTGGCCGTCGGGATTGCTCATCGCGCCGGCTCGCTTCTGCGCGTCCGCAAGCGCCTTGATGGGCCCCTTGCAGGCCGGCGGGAGCTTGCGCTCGAGGTCGGACGCTGCGCCGTCGTACACGTGGTAGCAGCCGTCCGCGTTGCCGGCGTTGTAGAGCGGCGCGCCCACCTCGATGGCGTCGCCGATCATCTTCACCACCAGCCGCTGCGCATCCTGCGAGCAGCCGTCGAGGATCGACAGCGGGTGGTGGGGCACGCTGGCGCGCTGCTTGGGCTGGTGCTCCTGCGCGATCTGCGCGATGAGCGCCGCGAACTGCTTGAAGGGCATCGGGTCGGGCTGCTTCATCATCGGAAGCAGGTAGCGGATCGGCACCGCGAAGTTCAGGTTCTGCCCCTGCGTGAGCACGCGGGTCGCGATCCCGATGACCTCTCCGCGGTCGTTGATGAGGGGCCCGCCCGAGGAGCCCGGCGAGATGGGCGCCGACACCTGCAGGACCTCGAATCCGGAGTCGACCTTCCGCCGGCCGCTCACGAGCCCGTTCGAGACGGTGTCTTCGAGGCCCATCGGGTTGCCGATCGCCACCACAGAGTCGCCGGGGCGCATCGCGTCGCTGTCACCCAGCTTGAGCGCCGGAAGCCCCTTGGCCTCGACGCGCACGAGCGCCAGGTCGTAGTTGGTGCTCGCGTTGAGCACCTCGACCACGTCGAGATCGCGCCCGTCGCGCAAGGTCACTTTGACGCGCGGGCCGCCGACCACCACGTGCAGGTTGGTGGCGATCCACCCGTCGGGACGTACGACGAAGCCCGTGCCGAGCGACTGATCGGTGCGCATGGTGACGACCGCGGGAAGGGCGCTGGCGGCGATCTGGGCGGGCGTGAGGGACACCTGCGCCGAGGCGGGCGCCGGCTGAGCCTTCGGCGTGTGCGCGCACGCCGCGATTGCCAGCGGCAACACGAGGAGAATGGGCCCGCGCATCCACCACATCTTGACTCAGAATTGACCGTAGACGAACGGCTCTGGCTTTGCGCTCGCCGCGACGTGCAACGCGACGGCAGCCGCCGCGAGGACGACTCCCTGCACGATCGCGGGGGTACTCACGAAAGCGTCGCGCATCCGGGCCTCCCAGTCGCGCGGCACGAAGTGGATGACGAGCGCGAGCGCGACCACGGGGATCACGCGCACCGTGACGTGATCGAGCGCCCACGCACCGTGCGCCATCTGCCCGAGCGCAAGCGTGGCATGCTCGAAGGTTGGAGCGCGGAAGAAGATCCAGGCGAAGCAAACGAAGTGGAAGGTGGCCAGCGTCGCGAGGACGCGACCGGCGCTCCAGCCTGCGCTGTCCCCCGCACGTGCGGCCTCCGCGCCGCCGCGCGCGCGCTGCACCATGCGCGTCACCGCGAGGGCGCCCCCGTGCAGCGCTCCCCAGAGCACGAAGTTCCACGAAGCGCCGTGCCACAGACCGCCGAGCACCATCGTGATCATCAGGTTGCGATAGGTCGCCAGCGCGCCGCCGCGCGAGCCGCCGAGCGGCTTGTAGAGGTAGTCGCGCAGCCACGTGCTCAGCGAGATGTGCCAGCGATGCCAGAACTCCTGCAGGTTCGTCGACACGTACGGCGCGTCGAAGTTCTCCGGCAGCTCGTATCCGAAGAGGGCGGCGCTTCCGATCGCGACGTCGCTGTAGCCCGAGAAGTCGGCGTGGATCTGCACGGCGTACGCGTACGTCGCCAGCAGCACCTCGAGCGCGGTGAATCGCTCGGGAGTCGCGAAGACGCGGTTGACGATGGCCTGCGCGAGGAAGTCGCCGACGACGATCTTCTTGAGGAGCCCCGTCGCGATCCGCCAGAGCCCGCGCGACTGCGCGCCGGCGTCGGCGCGCGGCTCGGCGGCGAGCTGCGGGAGCATCTGGCGCGGGCGCACGATCGGCCCGGCGACGAGGTGCGGGAAGAAGCAGACGAAGAGCAGGTAGTCGAGGTAGCTCTCGGCCGGCGGCAGCTCACGCCGCCACACGTCGATCGTGTAGCTCATCGTCTCGAACGTGAAGAAGGAAATCCCGAACGGCAGCACGAGCCGCAGACGCGTCACGTGCACGTGCATCCCCAGCGTCGAGAAGAGCGACGCGAAGGAGTCCGCCGCGAAGTTCCAGTACTTGAAGACCGCGAGGACGCCCAGGTAGTAGACGACCGACGTGAGCAGCAGCGCGTTGCGCCCGGCGCGCGACTTGACGCGACCGAGCGCCCGCCCGACGAAGTAGTCGATGGTGCTGCCGACGAAGATGACGCCGAGGCACATCAGCGCCCAGTGCACCGGCGCGAGCGGCACCGGCTCGTCGCGCGCGGCGTCCCAGGTGCCGTAGAAGTAGAAGCCGTAGCTCGCGGCGACCAGGAAGAGCGCGCGCGGCACGCGGAGGCGGCGCAGGAGCCAGAAGACGACCCACGCGCCGACGAGGAACGCGCCGTACAGCGGGCTGTTGAACAGCATCGCTCAGGGGGAGAGATACGCCGGCATCAGGGACGCAAAGCCGTTCTCCAGCGGCACGCGGCCGGTGAGCGGGCCGTGCACGAAGACGACGTGGCACCCGGTCTTGCCCGCGTCGAGCGTCACGAGCTGCCCGCCCGCGAGCCCCGTGATGGCGGCGAGCCCGCGAGTCGACGTGACGCCCGCGTCGGTGAGCTGCGGGATGCTGTCGGCCGAGAGGTAGTAGACGGTCGCCTCGGGGTGACCGGGGACGCTGAAGGTGATCCCGTCCAGCGAAGAGCAGGCGCCCGCGTCGTCCTCGAGCTTCTGCGCGGCGATGACGATCACCGTCGAACCGGCGTCGAAGCCGGGGAATACGATGCCCTCCAGGAACGAGGACAGCATCTCCACCTTGATGCCCGTGGTGTCGGCGTCGAAGATCTCTTCGGGCGCCAGCTCCGAGACGTACCCCTGCGCCTGCAGGCGCCCGTAGAACGGCACGTCCTTCGAGACGAGCCCCTCGATGGCACCGGCTTCGTCGCTCGTCTTGACGAGCCCCGGGCAGAGCGGCGACGTGAAGGTCGCACCCGGCAGCGGCGTCGCGGCGTCGAGGTTCCCGATGTTGAGCTGGACGACGACGATCCCGAGCGTCACCCACGGCGCGTCGCCGCACACGTCGGCGGCCCGAAGCTCCTCGACGGTGCCCGCGTCGCTCGCGTCCCCCGTGCTCTCGGCGTCGCCGGTCGTCGCGTCACCGTCCACCGACGCATCCATCGCGCCCGCCTCGGGCGGCGCCAGGATGGTCCCGTGCTGGTCGCACGCCGCGAACGCGGCGAGCGTGGCGGCCGCGACGGCGCCGGCTGCGAGGGCACATAGCGAAGCTCGCGCGACCACGAGGCGGACAAGACTACGTGCCGTCCCGCCGGCGTTTCAAGCGCCGCCCCTTGCCCGCCGGGGCCTTTCGTGAGATCCCGCGGCCATGTCCAGCCGCGCCGCCCTCGCCGCATCGTGTCTCCTGGTGTCGACTGCCGCCGCCTGCGGCGGATCGCAGCCTCCCCCCACGGCCTCGCCAGCGCCCATCGCGAGCTCGACGCCGCTCGCGAGCGCGAGCACCTCGGCGACTGCCCCGCCGGCCCCCGCCGCGCAGACGCAGGAGGAGGCGCACAAGCTCGTGGTGCTCGCCGCGTCGTGCTGGTTCGGCGGCACGTGGAGCGACGCGCTCGGCGAGCAGGACCAGGTGAAGACGGCCGGCATCGAAACGCGCTGCCACGACCTGGCGCGGCGCGTCTGGGACACGGACGACAAGACGCACTACGAGCAGCTCCGCGCGCTGGAGCAGAACGCGGTCGCCGACGTCGTCGCGAAGGTGGATGTCACGGCAAAGGGCGACAGCGTGGACGGGCCGCGACGCGACGCGATCATTCGACTCGTGCAGGCGCTCGCCGACGCCGTGAAGGAGACGACCTCCGCGCGCCGCGCGGGCAACCGGGTCAAGCGCGATCTGGACCGCGAGCCCGAGAAGCTGAACACCGACGAAGTGGACGCCGTGCTGCCGCTGCGCGCGCACGCGAAGATCGAGACGCTCCTCAAGCTGGACGCGGGTGACCTCACGAAGGAGGCCAACGCCCTCGGGCTGCTATGCGCGATGGACCGAGTGGAGCTCGCGCGCGGGCTGCCCAAGCACCTGAAGTTCTACGCGGTGGCCGACGAGCTGCAGCTGCTCTTCGGCGTCACCGTGCCCGACGTCCCGTCGGACGCGACGAAGAAGCTCGTGCCCGGCACGTGGCTGCGCTTTCTCGCGGACACCGCGAACGCCGCGGGCCACCCCGTCAGCGACAAGGCGAAGACGCCGCGCGAGAGGGACGCGCTCGCATGGGCCGGCATGCTCCAGGGGTTCAGCGACAAGCTCGCCGCCGACTCGGACGGCATCTCGAACGCCACGGACTTGAGCCGGGTCGTCGCCACGGTGCAGCACCGGCTCGAGGCCGAGTACAAGGGACAGCAGTCCGCCGAAGCGACCAAGCCGAAGAAGTAGCGCTCGGCGCCTCAGAAGCAGGTGAGCGTGTCGGCGCTGCACGCGCCGCTGCAGCACTCGCTGTTGTCGACGCACGACGTGCCGGTCGGGTAGCAGCCGTTGGCGCACGCGCCGGCGAAGGTGTCGCAGTAGTTGCTGCAGCACTGACCGTCGGTCGTGCACGCGTCGCCAGCCACCGTGCACGAGGAACCCCCGGCGTCCGGAGCTCCCGCGTCGTCGCCGCCGGTGGTCGTCCCGCCGCCGGCGTCACCGGTGTCACCGCCCGACGAGGTACCGCCGGAGCTGGAGCCGCTCGCGTCGCTGCCCGAGTCGCCGCCCGTCGTGCCGCCCGAACCGCTCCCACCGCCGCTGCTGGATCCCGTCGTCGAGCCCGAGTCGGAGGCACTGCCGCTGCCGCTGCCCGAGTCGCTCGTGGTGCCGCCGGGGCCCCCGTCCCCCGTGCCGCCACTCGACTGCGGCGGCGCGCACGTGCCCGCCGCGCACGTCTGCGAGCAGCAATCGGCGAAGCTGGCGCAGGCCTGGCCGTTGGCCTTGCACTGGACCGACTGGCACTTGCCCATCGTGCAGGAGTGGCTGCAGCAATCGGAGGCAGTGCCGCACGCGCTGCCGTCGCTCGCGCACGCAGGGGCCGCGCACGTGCCTCCCGCGCAGGACCCGCTGCAGCACGCGCTGCTCCCCTGGCACGCTTGGCCCTCGGGCGCGCACGTCGTGCTCACGCACTGTCCGCCGCTGCACGCGTTGCTGCAGCACTGGCTCGCGCGCTGGCACGACGCGCCGATGCCGGCGCACGCGCCGCCGCCGCCGCACGTGCCTTCGACGCACGACTGGCTGCAGCAGTCCGAGTACGTCTTGCACGCGCTGCCCGGCGAGGCGCATCCCGTCGAGGCGCCGCTGCTGCCGCCGCCGGCGGCGTCGGGCGCATACGGCGACCACCCGGTGCCCAGCGAGTCGGTCGTGCCCTGGTTGGTGCACCCGCCGAACAGGACGAGAGCGGCGATTGCGATCGCAACGAGAAATGACAGCGGGCGCGCTTTCATGAGATCCCCACGTCGTTCGAGCCTCGGCAGGGGGGCCACGGTAAGCAACGCACGTACCCCTCCAGTGACCCTGTGATCCCGCGCACTTGCGAGCTCAACGATCAGGGCTGACTGGATCTTCGAAGCCCCGCTCTGGATCGCAGCGACGCAGGGTCAGGTGACGCCGAGCAAGCGCACGGTGCGCGCCGGGACGTTGAGCTCGAACGCGCCCGCCGATCGTACGACGCGCTGGTCGCCCAGGAGATCCGCGAGCTCCTCGACGCCCGGCAGCGAGACGCGCGCGACCACGTCGGCCGACGTCGGGTTCATCACGAAGACCACGCGCGGCCCCGCGTCGTCCTCGTGCACCGCGACGTGCACGTCGACGGGATCGACGGGGTACGCCGGGAGCGCGAGCTCGTCCACGCGCTTGGCCACGAGCACGTCGGCCTGCGCGAGGTCGTCGAGCGGCTCGATCTCGAACGCCGTCACGTCCGCGGGCCGCTTCAGGGGGCGCATCGCGCCGTCGAGCAATGGAGCGCGCGGGCCCATCGTGACGATGGTGCCGGAACGCGCGGCGTCGCGCAGGCTCTGCACGAGGTGCGGCTTGAGCCCCCCTCCGCTCGTGCACACGATCCAGCTCGCGCCGTGCAGCGAGTGCTCGAGCGTCTCGCCTCCCGCGTAGGCGAAGGGGACGCCCCTCGTCACGAGCGCCCGCTCGAAGGCGCGCAGGTACGCCTCGGCCGCGACGACCGGCGGCTCACCCATACCGAGGTCGCGCTCGAGAACCGCCTCGCGCCACCCGGCTCCGATGATGTTGAAGAACGCAGGCGTGACCGGTCCGAACGCGTGCATCGCCCTCGCGAGCCGCCGCAGTGCGCGCGGCACCACGAGACGCACCGGCGTCCGCCGCTGCAGCGTGTGGAGCTTGGTCTGCTCGATGGCGCGCAGGAGCTTTCGGTACTCGTCGGCCAGGGGACGAGGCCGCCCGTGCGGATCGATCGGCGCGCCGATCCAGCGGTCGCGCTCGACCGCCATGTAGAGGTTGAATCCTCGCAGGCCGTACGCCATCGCGCACACGAGCGTGTAGATGGAGTCGCGCGGATCGATCGGCGAGAAGAAAGGTGGGAAGCCCGCGCCCACTTCGGCGCCGAACGCCGGGCGTTCGAGGCCCTCGCAGCGGCACGCGAGCTCGGTCGTGCGCCGCAGGATCATCGCGTGCTCGGCGGGCGTCACGTGGTGGTAGTAGTCGAGGCCGAGCAGATCGATCGCCGTCATGCGCGCCGGGTTGAGCGGCGTCGCGCTCTCGCCGAGCGGGAGATTGTGCGTCGTCGGCAGCCCGTCGAACCCCGCGTCGACGAGCGCCTCGGCCATGCGCTCCATCGCGGTCGACAGGAGCTGCTCGTGGAACTCGCTCCAGTCGACGTGCCGTGCGAGGTCCGCCACCTCGCGCGCGTCGAAGCGCCGCGGCGGCTCCACGGTGCCGAAGGTGATCGTCTCGTCACCCCATGCTTCGCGCAAGTTTCGCAG
>Ga0335069_10001087_pt1 | contig 43759 bp, 33 predicted proteins | sample Lox_Sample_11_FD_206714 | JGI IMG/M metagenome (GOLD analysis project Ga0335069, IMG submission 206714) | Soil microbial communities from Loxahatchee National Wildlife Refuge, Florida, United States - Lox_Sample_1.1 | ecosystem: Environmental > Terrestrial > Soil > Wetlands | place: USA...
TCATCACCTACACGAACGCGATGAAGACGGAGTTGCTGGGCGTGGACCCGCAACTCCTGGAGCAGCACGGCGCGGTGAGCCGCGAGACGGCGGAGGCCATGGCAGTGGGGGCAAGGCGGCGCACAAACGCGACCTACGCTCTGTCCATCACGGGCGCTGCGGGCCCGGATTCCGGAGGCGAAAACATACCGGTGGGGATGATGTGGGTGGGGTTGGCCGACGCGGCGGGAGCGATCGCGCTCAGCCGGCAGTTTTTGGGGGATCGCCAACGCATCCGGACGTTCACGGTTCAGATGGCGCTGGATGTCCTGCGGCGCCGGATGCTGGGGAGGAAGTAGAATCGGTCAGAGTTTGGTGCCAAGCGGCGCTGCCGTCAGGCCGCATTTACCTGGTTATCGCACCTATGCTAGGATTGTATCTATCAAGACAAGTGAACCTGGAGCCAATAGAAATCTGTTGTGATCGCCCCCTAGACGGAAGCGAATTCGAGAAAGGTGGCGAAATACTCTTGAGTGGGTGGGCACTCAGCCGAGCGGGCATCGCATTTGTAGATGTCCGGCTGGATGGCCAGCCGCCGTCGATGGTCACATCGGGTTTGCCACGACCCGACGTAGACGCCCGCTATCCCGGCATGCCCAATGCGCCATGTCATGGATTTGAGCGCCGGTGGAAGCCCTGGAACCCCTCCATCGGGCTCCACAACCTGATTGTCACGGCCTGGAGTCGCCAGGGCGAGAGCGCTTCAGTTATCAGGAGCATCCGGATCAAGGATGTGGTCAAGGTGTTCTGTGACGGCCCCGCTCAGGAAACAACGGTGGGGATCGGCCAACTCCTGGAGATCCAAGGGTGGGCCGTCGCTTCGAGCGGCGTACGGGACGTTATAGTCGAAGCTGACGGTCTTGCACCTCGCATGGCCGAATTCGGCCTGGATCGTCCTGATGTCCGAATTTATCATCAGGAGTTCCCCGATTCACACAGATCGGGCTATCGCTTGACGCTCGACACCGGTTCCATGCGCCCGGGGTCGCATTCCATCCGAGTTACTGCGATCGCTCAAAGCGGAGCCAGCTCCGTGACAAGCGTGGCAATCAAGACGCAACCTGTTAGAGCGAATTTCGGAACCCCGCGTGCAGTTGCCAATGAGTGACAACGAACCTCAGGCTTCCTGTAACTTTCGGAAAGCGTAGTCCTCAGCTAATCGGGTGAGATTAGGGCTGTAAAAAGGGTCGGCGGCGATATAGCAGCTCCATCGCGCTTGAAAGGCCTTCGTCTCCGGCTCCCGGGGAGCCTTGTCTTCCGGCCGCTTTGAGAAACCCTCATGGTGATACAACCTGGCGTGCGGTGTATAAAGGACGCGGTAGCCTTTATCGAGTAACTTCAGGCAGAAATCAACATCGTTGTATGCCACCGGAAAATTCTCCTGGTCAAATCCGCCAGCCTCCCAAAACAGCTCGCTCCGCACCATCATGCAGGCTCCCGTAACCGCGCTCACATTGCGAATCACGTCCGGAAAATCGAAGTAGCTACGCTCGTCGCTGAAAAAGCCCTTGAATGCGTGACCGCACACTCCAAAGATGCCGACGACAAGGCCGGCGTGCTGGATACGTCCATCCGGGAAAAGCAGTTTGGCTCCGACCGGTCCGACCTCGGTTCGCGATGCAAGCTCGGCCATAGCAGTCAACCACTCCCGGTTAATCACCGTGACGTCGTCGTTGAGAAACAGAAGCAGCCGTCCGTCGCATCTTCTGGCGGCTTCGTTGTTCATCGCCGAAAAGTTGAATGGCCTCTCCCGCCAATCCACATAGCTGGCGCTGTGCCCGCCTTTCGACCACGCGCGCACGAATCTCTCGACGCGGTCGCCCACCGAATTGTCCACTACCGTCAACCTGTAGTGCGGGTAGTCGGTCATCGAAGCGACACTGTTGAGGCACCTCTCCAACAGTTCCGTCTTACCGCCGCAGGGAATGATGATATCCACGAGGGCGTTCTCGCGCACACCGTACTTCACACGCCACCTCCCGGATACCGCCCCGGGCTCCACTGTACCGCGGATCCTCGCCAGCCTCAGGTAGTCTTCGATCACCCGGCGCGAGGACGCCAGCGCCCGATTTTCCTGGCTGGAGGCGCGATCGATTGTAAAAACGTTGGTGCGCCAATGGTACAGAATGCGCGGGATGTGCACGATCCTGCGGGCCTTCAAACTCATGCGAAGCAGGATGTCATGGTCCTGGCTGAGATCGCACTCGCTTCGGAATCCCCCAACGGACCTTGCCAGGCTGGCTTTGAACACCATCAGGTGATTGACATAATTCTCGGAGAGGATCAGATCCGGGGACCACTGGGGTTTGAAGAACGGATCGGAGCGGAAGCCAGATTCGTCGATGTGGTCCTCGTCCGAATAGAGGATGTCGGCATCGGGCTCCCGATTGATTGCAGCTACCACATGGTATAGGGCGTCGATCGCCAATTCGTCGTCGTGATCCAGCAAGGCAACATATTCGCCTTTTGCCAGGTTAAGCGCCTCGTTGGACGCCTGCGCGATACCGCTGTTCCTCGGCAGGCGCGTTGTCTTGATCCGGGCGTCCGCGCTCTCATACCTGCTGAGCAGTTGATCGATCTCCGGCGACTGGGAACCGTCATCCGCAATGCACAGCTCCCAGTTGGGATAGCTTTGAGCCAGCACCGAGCCTATGGTCCTCTCGAGAATTGCCGGCGCTGTTCGGTAGACAGGTACCAGAAGGCTGATCACAGGCCTAAGGGCGAAGGACTGCAGCCCGCGCTCAATCAGGCTCAGATCCCGTTTTTCGAACTCCGAGATCCAGCGGTGATACTCGCTCGCATACCCATAGGCATGATCGAGCAGAAGCGGGACCTTGATCTCCCTGCGCCCACCGTTTTTGCTGATTGCTCGAACCGTGACCTCGCACTTTCCGTTCGGAAGAGGTGTGGTGTCCAGGGAGGCCTGAAAACCGCACCGGTCCGCGTCTGCGATGTCGGCAAACTGCAGAGAAACGTCGGGCCTGTAGAGACCGATCCGCGCGGGCACCGGTTCACCACCGAAAGGCTGAACTTCGACCCTCGAGATCCCGTGAGGTGAAATTGCCCAACCGCGAAACTTCACGATACCGGTACGGGGCATGTCGCCGGCGGGCTCGTCACAAACCACCCGGGAGGCGGCGTCGGTGTCTGGAGCGGTGTGCTCCCGCACCCTGTCGGCTGAGGCCCCTATTCGAAGAAGCCCAGCGGCTTTCAGGAACCAGCCGGCGCAAGCCACTAGCGTCCGCCACGTTCGACTCTTCAGAATGCTCTGGAGATCGTGAGTGTTTTGGCTGAGCTTCGACTGAAGCTGCAAAATCCGGCTCTCCAGGCGTTCGCGTGTGTTCTTTGCTTCGTCGCGAAGATCTGCCAGGGCCGAACGCAGAGACGTGATTTCCTGGCGAAGCCGGATCAACTCGGCGAAACTGTCGCCCGGCCCGAGCTGCCGGCGCAGCAGGATCGGAGGCGTTGGCAGTTCCGTCGAGCGACTATCTGTCTCGGGATTGAATCCTAGTGCCAACAGGGCCTCGTACCAGATATTCGGGACGCCCCCGGACAGTGCATCTCCGAAAACCACTGCATTGGTGCTGCCGGAGAGGTTCAGAAGGGCCGGCAGGCCATAAGATGGGTGGAGACTCCCTACTCCGCTCAAGAGCACCAGGTCGTACTTCTGAGCGATCGGCTCACTGGCGGATTGCGTCCGGTCCAGCACGGATCCGCGGTCGCGAAGTCCCTCACCGATCTCATGCAAACCGGTACCGATCTCCAGCACGGTTCTCGGGGCGACCGCTCGCTCCAAATAGCCAATGAACTCACTCGTCGCAGCGGGAGAGAGCTCAGATCCGCTCATGACATTTGTGGAGCCAAAAATGCTTACCGGGCCTTCATTCTTGCTCCCGCACGCATCACCCTGACCTTGGGCGTGGGGATCACTTGTCGAGCCGGCAAACCCTGGTGGGGAGCTGCCATATATTCGGAATACGAACGGACCACCTCAACTGACGGTCCGTCCATGATTACTTCTCCACGGTCGAGCCAGATCGCCCGCTCGCACATCTGAACCACACCGGGGGAGTGGGACACGCAAAGCATGGTGCGGCCCTCCTTGCGAAGGTCCTGGACCCGGTTCACGCATTTTTCCTGAAACGCCAGGTCGCCCACGGCCAGAACTTCGTCCACGATCAAGACCGCGGGATCGGCGTGTACCGCGATCGAGAAGGCGAGGCGCATGATCATTCCCGAGGAGTAGGTGCGCAGCGGCTGATCGATGGCATCGGGAAGTTCTGCAAAGCTCACGATCGCGCCAAGCAGTTCCTTCGCCTGCTTCTCGTTGAACCCGAGTAGTGCCGCATTCAAAAAGACATTCTCCCTGCCCGTCAACTCCGGGTGGAAGCCCGAGCCAAGCTCGAGCAGCGCGGCAATCCGACCGTCGACCTGGATCCGTCCTTCATCCGGCTCGCTGAGGCCGACAATGAGACCCAACAGAGTGCTCTTGCCTGCGCCATTCGCCCCTATGATCGCGACTCCCTCCTGAGCGGCGATCTGAAAGGACACATTCCTCAAGGCGTAAAAAGGTTCCTCGCGCTTGGCATGGAACTGGGCCCGAATATGGTCGCGTAAAAGCTTCGGTCCACCTGCCCGGCGGAAGGTCTTGGAGACATTATCGACCGTGATGATATTCATTCACCCTGCCTAGAGATGATCGTAAAATCCTGGCTTCATTTTCTGAAATACTGCCATACCGATGACCAGGCTGCCGATCGCGCCCAACATCAGCTTGAGGAGCAAGCTGGCCGCCGGGGCCTGTCCCTCCAAGATCACGTTTCGCATGGCGACAATCGCCGCCGTCACCGGATTCGATAGGTAAATGTCCCGATACCTCTCGGGAACGAACGAAAGCAGGTAAAAGATCGGTGTGAACCAAAATGCAATCAAGCAAACTGACTCGACAATATAACGCGTATCGCGCAAGTAGACGTTCAGGCCGGAGGTGATCAGCGCCAGTCCGAAAGTAAAAATAATTCCCAGTGCCCAGATAATTGGCAGCCAAAACCAGTAGATATTGACTCCCAGCCCGGACACCACCGCCGCTAACAGCAACAGTCCCAGCTGGATCCCCACGTGAAGGGTGTTGGATAGTACGCTTGCTATCGGCACGATCTCCCGCGGAACCGGGAGCCGCTTAATCAAGCCCGCGTTATCGGTGAGCGACGATGTCCCCGCCGCCCAAGCGAGTGAGAAAAAATTGAACACGATAATCCCGGTCAGGATGTAGAGCCCAAAGTGCGGCGTCGCATTCACCTTGAATAGCTTCGTAAAAACGAACAGGTACACCGCCAGCATCACCAGCGGGTTGAGCAACGACCAGAAGACCCCCAGCGACATGTTTCGATACCTGATCTTGAAATCTTTCGCTACCAGGTTCCGTATGAGAAATCGATAATCTCCATTCCACGCAGGCACAGGTGCTCCTTGAGTATGGGCCAAACCATTGGGGCCGATGAGGTCGAGTCGGGGATGTGAATTCGCACTATAGCACAACTCCAGGGGGTATTGTGGCTGCCGTGTCCGTGAGAGAAGCGGCGGCCGCGGTATCCCCGACCGGCCAGCCGATCGGCTCATTTCAGTGGGCTCGCGAGGCCTTTTGCTATAATACGAACTCAGCCTGCAACCTGAGACGGTCCGCGCTCTCGTGATACGTTATCTTTCGTTCAAGCAACGGCTTAACGCTTTCGATTTCCGGTTTCTGGCAGGGTCGCTCAGCCTCGTCGGCCGAGGCGTCGCGTGGTGTTGCGCTTTTATCGCGGTCCTTTTCGCAGGTTCCAAAATGCCTCTGCTATTTCGCCGCATTCCTCCCGAAATTCAGTTCGCGTGCGAACTGCTGGTCACACTGGCGATCGTGTTTCTGGTCCGCATGCTGATCGAGCGGCGGCACGCCCTTCGAGCGTACGCGGAACTCGGCGACACCCTCTCGCGCTTTGTCCATAGCAGTCGGGAGGAGCGCGCCACCGGCGTCTCCCCAGAGCGGATGGACCAGATTCGCACGGCGTGCGAATTCCTCAGAGGTACCCCGGCGAAGTGGTGGCTTGCCGTAGACGAGTCTCTTGAATACTACCAGCCGCCCAACTACCCGGGCGGCTGGTTTTCCATTCGTCCCATCGCCGAAATCCTCCCCGAGGACGAGTTGATCGCACCCTTTTACCACGCTGCCTTTCATCAGGCGGTTCCGGGCGTCCTGACAGCCCTTGGCCTGCTGGCCACCTTCAGCGCCATCCTGGTGGCGCTCTCCGGGGTCAGCTACAACGCGGCCAATCCCGTGCAACCGGTCACCGGGATCGACACCCTCATCAACGGACTGGCGGGTAAGTTTCTTTCTTCGATCATCGCACTCATCCTCAGCGTCAGCTTCACGCTCGTCGAGAAGAAGGTGTGTGAACGCCAGATCTTCCAGCGGATCGATTCGCTGCGTAGCCTGATCAGCTCGATTTTTCCGGTTCTTTCCCAGACACGCATCCTATTGGACCTCCAACGCTTCGGATTTGCCTATCGCTCCGATGCGGCTCCCGCAGCCGAAAGTGTTGATTCGCAGGAAGCGACGGCTGATGCCGGTCCAGAGACGGTGAGCCTCGAGCATACCGCGGAACTTCCGCAGGGGGACGACGGCCCCGCCCCGGACGACCTTCTGAGCGTCGCGCCGGATTCCGAGGAGCAGTCGCCCGAATCCATCATCCAAGCCAAACCCGCGCTGAATGACGGCTCCGCCGACGTGGATCCAGGCCTGGCCAAGGGGGCACCGCTTGCGCCGCGGTTCCAGCTCTGATCACCTGGCTCATGCCTTTACGGATCTCATGACCTCCCTGATGGTCATCTTCATCCTGCTGTTGCTCGTGTTTCTCAACAACCGGGCTGCCGTGAACGAGGCCCTGACCAACTCTTTGCTCAAAGATCTCAAGCAGCAGTTCGGCAATCAGCAGTTTCGGGCCGACGACATCCAACTCGATCGCAAAGATCGGTACACCATCGTGGTCGAGATTCCCGATCAGCTCATGACGTTCAAGCCCAATCAGTACGAGCTGAAGCCAGAGGGCGAGGCTTTCCTGCAAAGGCACGCACTCAGCCTGGCGAAAATATTGTGCAGCAGCCAGTATCGCGATAGCTTGGAGAACGTCATCGTCGAGGGTCACTCCGATAGCACGCCGTACCGGAGCGCAACTGTGGAAGAAAGCCAGCAACTCAACCTGAAGCTGAGCCAGGACCGCTCCATGGAGGTGGTCAAGAAGACTCTTCTCTACCTTAAGGACACGCCGGCAGAAAGGACGTGTTTGCTGGAAAAACTCTCCGCCACGGGAAGAGGAGAGCAGGACCTGGAAGTGACAGCGGATAAGAGTCGCCGCGTCGTCTTCAAGATCCGGGTCAACTCGTCGTCCATCGGTTCACAGCTCGCCACCGACCTTCGGACAGGATTCCGCTGATAGTCTCAACCCTTTGTAGCGATGTTATAGTGTCTGTTCCCATGCGAATCAAGATAGAAGGTGAGCATCTGAACGGCCTGGTGGTTCTCAGCCACCCTGACGTTTTTGAAGACGAGCGCGGGTTTTTCGTTGAGGTTTTTCGCTCAGACCAGTTCGCCCAACTCGGATTGCCCACTGCTTTCGTCCAGGACAATCATTCCCGGTCTCGCAGGGGCGTGCTCCGCGGACTGCATTTTCAATGGGAGCCTCCGATGGGCAAATTGATGCGTGTTACCTACGGAAGCGCCTTTTTGGTGGCAGTAGATATTCGCAAGGGTTCGCCGAGTCTGGGCAAATGGTTTGGGATGGAGGTTTCCGCTCAAAGCAAGAAGCAGGTTTGGGCGCCCGCCGGGTTCGCTCGGGGCTTTTTCGTGCTCTCCGATTACGCCGAGTTGCAATACAAATGCACCGGCATTTATAACTCCGAAGCGGAATCGGGCATTCGGTGGAATGACCCCGGCATCGGAATCAAGTGGCCAATCTCCGACCCCGAGTTGGTTGTCCTTTCCGACAAGGATAAAGGCGCGCGCTCCCTGGAAGAGTGGCTCGAATCACCGGAATCGGATAACTTCCGTTTTTAGGTGGTAGTGGCCGGGCTGGCATAAGAGAGATCCTCGCATTCGCGCGTGAGATTGGGACTGTAAAAAGGATCCCCTGCCGTCAAGGCGTGACCCCAGCGTTCGCGCCACAGCGCGCGCTCGGCGTCCGTGATCACTCCATGCCGGCGCGTCTGGCATTCGTAGTGCCGCAACACCGCTCCCGATTCGTAAACCACCCGGTAGCCGGCTTGGCGAACGCGCAGACATAGGTCGATGTCGTTATAGTTGACCGGGAACTCCTCTGCAAACCCTCCCACTTCCCGAAACACCTCGGCTCGGATTGCCAGGCACGCTCCCGTTACCGCTGAAACGTCTCGCGACAGATCGAGCCATGGCCAGTGACGGGGGGCAGCCAGGAAATTCCTTCCGGGATGCCCACAGCCGTCTCCAATCCCGATAGCCACACCGGCGTGTTGAAGGCTTCCGCTGGGGTAGAGCAGCCTTGCGCCGCTGATCCCGACATCCTCTCGTTCCACTTGGCCGACAAGCCGTCCCAGCCAGGAGCGATCGAGCGGCTCCGTGTCGTCGTTAAGAAAAAGCAACACCTCGCCCTTTGCCGCACCTGCACCAACGTTGTTCATTCGTGAGAAGTGAAAAGAGCCGGAGTACGCGATGCCCCTGGCCTTGTGACGTGCGGTCACAACCTCCAGATCGCCGGTCTTCTCCCGAACGTGCTGGACCACAATCATTTCCTCAATCGGGTAGTCGGTCTGCCTCGCAAGAGCAGAGAGGCATCGGTCAAGCAAGCTTGCTGACCGCGAGCATATAATCACGCTGACTCGCGAATTGCCCCGGATTTGCCAACGCGGTCGAAACGTACCCGGCACAGGCCCGTCCTCTACTTCCGCCGATGCCCCTCTCCTCAGCAGTTCGTTCACGAGGCACTGGCGCTCGGCCGAAGAATCCTGGACCCCTTGCGAGATTCTTCGCGAGACCAGGATGTGCGGAACTCTCCGCACGACAACACCAGGTGCCGTCACCCGCAGAAGCAAATCGTACTCCTTCGCTCGGTCGAAACAACGGGAGCCCCCCCCAGCTGCGTCCCATGCGGCGCGCGAGATCGCGAACACGCCGCCAGTGTACCTGCAGGAGAGCAAAAGGTCCGGCGACCAGTCCGGCTTGAAGACAGGCGCTGTCCTGCCGCCGGCCTGCTCCAAGCGGTCCTCATCGCCGTAGATTAGGTCGGCGGGAGCCGCTGTGGCCAGCCATTGAAGTGCATTCGGGGCCATCCGGTCCTGCTGGCCAAACAGCACGAGGTACTGGCCGTTAGCCGCCGCAGCAAGGCGGTTGAGCGCCGAACCAAAGGTTTGTCCATCCGGTATGCTAGTAAGCCGAATTCGCGAATCGGCCGCAGCAGCGCGATCGAGGCTGTCCCCGCCACTAGCGGCCTCCTCGGCTCCATCTCTACAAACAAACAATTCCCAGTGAGGATATGTCTGAGCCCTGAGCGAGGCGATGGCATCATCTAACCATGGAGATTTCGGGTGCGAGGCTTCCAGCAGCACCGTGAATATGGGCCTCTGGATCGGAGTCGGAGGAAGTATCTGGCCCTCGCGGCGCAGCCACCATGAGTACAGGACAGAATCTGGCGGTTGAGCAAGCGCAGTCAAAAAATAATCGACCGGATCTACGGCCGATCGCCCCCCGACAAGATCCATCCCGAACAGGGGGTGGGGACTTCTTCCCTCGGCGGCGCCCGTGATCAAGAAATGGAGTAACGGGTTAGTCGTTTCGTCCACGGTCGATCGGTTGGCCCGGTAGTAGAATCCGGGATCAAAGAGGGGGTTCGGTTTTCTTCCCTCGAAGGCTCCAAACATCAGGAAATGCAAGAACGGCGGCATCCAGGAAGCGCCGACGTCGGGATTGTTCCGCAGATAATAGGGTGCGTCGAAAAGCCTGGTCTCAACCCGGCTCATCCGGATCACGGTCGGTACGTGACTGAGGAGACGACCGATGCGGAGCAGAAGTACGGTGACTCGCCGGAAGCCGGGATGTTTGATGGTTCGATGGACCAAATATGAAGATATCAGCACACTCGGAAAACTCAATCCGGCGTACGGAGATCTGAATAATAGTGCTAAGCTTACCATTACCTCTATTGAGCTCAGTTTTGAAAATCCCTTGGAAAATCAATGGGATATCCGGGTAACTCCCCGAAGCATGAATTTCTGGAACCACCTGCCCGGTACGGTTTAGAGGTGAATACCGGACGCTTAGGCAAGGTAAAAAGTACTAAAAAAGATTCGGATGGGCGGTGATGCAGTGTACAATATGGGCCAGTTTCTCGTGGAAAGACTGATGAGTGCATCGGAATCAGGCAATTTCGGGTTTCGGGGCGTTTGCCCACAATCACCAGCGACGTTGAGGGAACAATAGTGGAGTTGATGGAAATATTGCTGCGGATGGATCATATGAACATTCCCCAGACTTTCGGAGTGAGGAAATCAGGGCCTATTCGACAGTTCCAGCGGTTTGTCTGGTTGTTCGCTGTCTCGGTCTCCCTGGCATTAGGCAGCCCGATTATCTCTACCGGCTACATTACGACCAACGGCCAAACCGGCGCCTGGATCTATCAGGACGACACCTATTTACCGTGCGCAGCTTCGTCTTGCACAACCGATTTGGCTCTACTCTCTGGCGGCTCCGGCAGGTTAACTGACGGCGTGGCCCCGGCGTTCAGTTGGAATTCGTCGGGACAGGGAAATGGCACCACGCTGCCGTGGGTTGGTTGGTACGCGATCGATCCGACGATCACCTTCAATTTCGCGGAGGGGCCTGCCATTCTCCAGGTCGGCTTGTACCTCGACAACACCCCGGGGCGGGGTGTGAGTCTGCCGTCCCAAGTTATCATTGGGGGGCAGAGCTTCGCGGTCACTCCGGATACTCAGTTCGGCCCTCGTTGGGTCTACTTCGACGTGAGCCCGATCTCTGCAACGTCCCTTGATATCACTCTGGACAAGACTGCCGGCAACTGGCTCATGCTGGGAGAAGTCAGCTTCGACAGCTCTGCCGACGCTCCGGAACCTGCTTCTGTCCTGCTGATATTCGCTCCCGTGGCCGGCATTCTCTGGTTCCGTCGCCGCCAACCGAACTGCTGAGCGTCGCGCCGAACCGGCCGCTCGCTAACGGCCAGCGATCCGGTGGAAGAACTCGAATGACTGTTCCGCGCAAACCGGCCAGCGGAAGGTCTGAGCCCTGACCTTTGCGCGGTCGCCCAATTCGCGGGCCAACTCCGCATCGCACACGATCCTGCCCATGGCGTCCGACAATTGTTCCACGGATTTGGGATTCACCAGCAATCCCGCCTCACCCACTACCTCGGGCATGCTGGTACGGTCGGATGCGATCACCGGAACGCCCGCAGCCATTGCCTGGGCTACAGGAAGCCCGAAGCCCTCGTAGCTCGAGGGATACACCAGCGCCGCCGCGCCGGCAATCAGGCCCGGCAGATCCGGTTCCGGCACGTAACCCAAATAGCGGACCGGATCCGTCAGCAGTTTTCGCACCTCCTCGCTCGCCCACCCAAAAGGCCCGGCAACCACCAGGGCCACCTCCTTCCTAATGGAGTCAGGCAGTTGTCGATACGCCTGAACGAGCACTGGCACGTTCTTGCGAGGCTCAATGCAACCCACAAACAGCAGGTACGGGCGGCGGAGCTGATACCTTGAAACGACCTCCGCTACCTGTGCGGCAGCTACATCGAAATATGCATCAGCAATGCCAGGATAGATTACCGTGATCCGCTCGGCCGCGATCCCTAACACTTCGATAGCATCATCTCGTGAGTGTTTGGAGATTGCGATCAAGCCATCGCAGTGCTTCAGGATCTTCTCGCCGTAGCGACGGGTCGCATGAATGTTGGCCGGTGTATGGTCCTCGGGCGCTGTCCAGCAGGACAGGTCGAAAATAGTGGCGGTGACGTTGCGCCGCCTGGGAAAGCTCGTCATGTGCTGGGAAATGTGAAACACATCTGCGCCAGCAAGCAAAAGCCGCAGCAGGGGGCTGCCAGGTAGGTTGCACGCGTGGACCAACCCAAGGCCAAGGACCGTCCCGCCTGCGCTCGCAGCAGGTCGCTCGTGGTCCAAGACAGGAGGAATTCGGATCGCCGGCGGGTAGGTCTTTACCTCCTCGCCTGACGCCTGCGAGGCCTCCACCAGCGAGGAAAGCCAATAATAAAGGTAGTTCTTCACGCCGGCGCTGCGCAACAGCAGGCTGGTCGCGTCGATCACTACTTTCATGGGATCCGCCAGCCCGCAAAGCGATCAGGCGTTCTGTCGAACCTTGGCAAGCCTTTTTTATGCTAGCAGACACACCAATCGCCGGCTGCTCCCATCGCGTTTCTGCCAGCGCCGGCGGGTCGTGGTCTCTAGATACGTGAGGCTTAGGATCCTCATTTCGCTGGCTTTCTTCAAGGATCGAATGCCGGTGTGGCTGCCGCGACGAACACAGCGCTCAGTCATTTCGGTAAGCAATCGTTCTACGAGGTTCAGACGCCTACCGCTGGTTGGCGTGAAATGCACGTGGTGACGCGGGTGTCGCGCCCGCCAACTGCGAACTTTCGCCACGTTGTGTGTCCAGTAGTTGTCCATGACCAGATGGACGTGCCAGCCCGGCGGGGAGATTGTCCTCGACGTCGTTGACGAACCGCATGAAATCTTAAGTTCGGTGGTGCCGGTCTGGCGGATTCAGGTACAGGCCACGATATCTCGCACCTTCTCCACGAACTGCGGGTCTTTGGAGAAGTTGAAATTCTCCACACTGCGGCTGCAAATTGAATGCATGCCAGATCCGAACAATAGCGTTTTGCGACAGACCCGTCTCCGCGGCCATCAGCCGGGTGCTCCAGCGGGTGCTGTTTTTGGGCATCGATTCCAGCGTCTTGGTTACGACTTCTTCAATTTGCTGATCCGTAATCTTCCGCGGTGCGCCGACCCGCGGCTCATCCAACAAGCCGTCCAGACCGAACTTCCGAAATCGTTCCCGCCACTTGCCCACGGTCGCACCTGTGATATGCAGCTTCTGGGCGACTTCCGCGTTGCTCATCCCCTGGCCACAGGAAAGCACGATGCGAGCACGCATCGCCATGGCCTGAGCCGATTTTGGACGAAGAGCAATAGTTCGTAATTTGACACGATCGTCTTCGGCTATCTCCAAAGGATTCTTGGGCCGCCCGGTGCGCACACCCAAGTATGCGGTCCGGTCCAGACTTATGCAATGGATTTATCGCTCAGTGCACCAGCACGGGAAGCCCTCGATCCGCGCAGGTGGGCTTAGGTTCCTCCGGATTTCCCCCGGGTGTACTAGAAGATTCGGGACTTAAGTCCCGATCACGCTTCCATGAGTGTGTTCTTAGATTAGGGCTTGACACGTGCAACGTGTTGCCACATACTAACGTGCGCAGATAAGACTATCTGGGTGGAGGCGTATTTGTGTGTCTTCTGGGTGAAAGGAGCTCTCGCGTGAGATACATACGAATCGGGTTGGCATTATTAGTTTGCTCACTGCCTAACCTAGCGCAGCATTCCACTCGTGATTTTATGGCGAAGTGGAGTTACGCCGCGCCCCAACATCACGAGAATCAGGTCAATCTTCGGTTGACTCTTCGCATATGGAACCAGGGTCAGACTGATCTCCGAGACGGGACCATCGAACTCCGTGAACGCCGCGACGATACGAAGCGTATCGCGGTCGCCAGTTCGGTCGAAATTGAAAAGGGCCGCAGCAAAACGCTTCACGCCTTTGTCGACATCTCCGAATCTGAATTCCAACTGTGGCTGGGTGGCTCGAAACCTAATATCGAACTGACATTCCGGGACTCTGATGGAAACGTGCGGACGTGGCCGGTTGACGTCTCGCCTGCAATGGGGGATGAAAATGACAAATAGCACATGGAGACGGATCGGGGCCGCGGTGGTGTTGGTCCCGGCGTGGTGCGCAGCGCAGACGTTCAGTATCAATACATTCGCAGGTGGCGGTCCGAACCACGTGGCTGCCGCGATTACCCCGATCGGATTCACCGAAAACGTCGTCACCGACACCAGTGGAAACGTGTACTTTAGTACATCCACCTGGCACCGCGTCTACAAGGTGAATACCTCGAACGTCATGATCCTTGTCGCCGGGTACGGAATCGCCGACGTCAGTGGTGATGGTGGCTTGGCGATCAACGCGGGTCTGAACACGCCCAAGGGCCTGGCGATCGACTCACAGAACAATCTTTACATCGCTGACTCCGCAAACAACAAGGTGAGAAAAGTCAGCCTCACCACCGGCATCATCACCACCTTCGCGGGAAATGGAGTGGCGGGCTCTACCGGTGATGGAGGCGCAGCTACCAGCGCATCCCTGCGCACACCGGTCGGAGTCGCGGTGGACGGCGGCGGCAACGTTTATATCTCCGACCAAGGGAATTTCAAAATTCGCAAGGTGGACGGGACGGGGATGATCGCAACCTTCGCCGGTACCGGGTTGCAGGGATTCGCCGGTGACGGCAGCTCGGCGGCCGGCGCTCAGTTCAACACCGCCTCCGGCATCGCCTTTGACGCTTTGGGCAATAACCTGATCGTTGCGGACACGCTCAACAACCGGATTCGAAGAATCGGGTTGACCGGCGCGAATATCATCCAGACGATCGTGAACCAGGCGCCGGGCACTGCCGGCTTCAGCGGAGACGGCACATCTGCGTTTAACGCCCAGGTGAACAATCCGACCGATGTGTTCGTGGATGGCTCGGGCAATCTCTACATCTGCGACAAGCTGAACTTCCGCATCCGCAAGGTGCCTTTGACCAACGGCAATCCCGGGAATATCAGCACCATCGCGGGCAGCGCGAACGGCACCGGCAATCCGCTTGGCGATGGCGGGCCCGCCACTTCGGGGAGTTTGAATAACCCAACGGGCGTCACTTTCGGGACAAACGGTTCGCTCTATATCGCCGACCGAGTGGACAACCGCGTCCGCGTCGTCACGAACTCGACGATCAACACCCTAGCCGGCAATGGAGGTAGTGTCACGCTCTACGGCGGCGATGGAGCAAACGCCGTCGACGCCCTGATCAACCAACCCTTCGGTGAATCAGTGGACAGCCAAGGGAACGTTTATGTCTGCGATTGGGGTAACAACCGCGTCCGCAAGATTGACACCAACGGTGTGATGACCACCATTGCAGGAACCGGTGTGGCTGGATCCGCGGGAGACGGTGGCGCCGCCACAAGCGCGCAACTTTTCGGACCGGCAGGATCCGCGATCGACAGTCAGGGCAATATTTATATCGCGGAGTTTAACGGGCACCGTATCCGGGTCATCCGCAATGGAATTATCTCGACCTACGCGGGCAACGGCCTCGGCGGCTACAGCGGTGATGGCGCTGCCGCTGCGTTGGCCAAAGTCAACTTTCCGATTGGGCTTGCAGTAGACGGCGCCAACAACTTGTACATCGCCGACTCAGGCAACAATGTTGTCCGCAAAGTCGATTTCAATTCGCAAATCATCACGACGGTCGTCGGTAACTTCGCCAACGGCGCCGGTTACGGAGGCGATAACGGCCCGCCCACCGGCCCGCTTGTGAAGCTCAACCGGCCGACTCAGGTTGCGGTCAACAACGCCGGTACGGTTATCTATGTTTCCGATGAGAACAACAACCGGATTCGATGGGTTTCAAACTCCGTGTTGAACACCTTCGCGGGAACCGGCACTGCCGGTTATGGGGGGGACGGACTCCCCGCCAATCAGGCTCTCTTGAACAGCCCGGCCGGCGTCACACTTGACCAACCGAATAATCGCCTCTACATCCTCGATTTTTCCAACAATCGCGTGCGGCTCGTGGCCGCCGATAGCCCGAACAACATCATCAACACGGTAGCCGGCTCTTCGGCCCGCGGTTTTGGTGGCGATGGGGGCGCGGCCACCAGCGCACTGCTGGCGAATCCGTTCTCGGTAACGATCGACGCCGGGGGGAAAGTCTACGTCGGCGACCAGAGCAATAACCGCGTACGGGTCCTCACCCAAGCCTGCACCTTCACCTTCGGGGGAATTGCGAATCCCCTGACGGTTGCCGCTGCGGGTGGCACCGGCTTCACCGTCACTGTCACTACGCAGCCCGGCTGCATTTGGACTACGTCTATTATCAGTAACCCAGGTAACTTTATCGCTGTACAGACTGCGGCGAGCCAAAACGGTTCGGGCGGGGTCATTTTCAACGTCCTCGCGAATGCCGGCAGTGCACGCTCCGGTAGCCTCAGTATCGCGGGCGTCACCTATACCGTGAATCAATTGGGAGTAAGTGGGGGGAACGGAGCCGACAAGGTGGGCATCTTTAACTCGACTCAAGCGGTCTTTCTGCTGGATGCCAATGGAAACTTCGCTTGGGACGGCGCTTCGATCGATAAGTTCTTTAGTTGGGGAGCGGCCAACCACAACCCAAGATACAAGGTCGTCTTGGGAGACTGGAACGGTGGTGGGACGAAGAAGGTAGGTATATACGACTCGGCGACGGCGACATGGTTGCTGGACTATAACGGAGACGGCATCTACACCCCGGGCGTAGATAAATACTTCTCTTGGGGATCGCCAGGCGATATTCCTGTCGTGGGCGACTGGAACGGCACCGGAACCACTAAGGTAGGGACATTTAACCCGAGTAATGGTTACTGGATCCTCGATTTCAACGGCAACTTCCTCTGGGACGGCGCGGGCACAGACAAGTTCTTCCCGTGGGGATCACCAGGCGACACTCCGGTGGTCGGTGACTGGAACGGGACGAGAACTACCAAGGTGGGAACGTTCGGACCGGGCACGGGCTTGTGGCTGCTCGACTATAACGGCAACTTTGCCTGGGACGGCGCCGGCGTCGACAAATATTTTGCGTGGGGATCGCCCGGAGACACGCCGTTAGTCGGAGACTGGAACGGAAGTGGTAGCACCAAGATCGGGACTTTTGGACCTGGCACCGGCTTGTGGCTGCTGGACTACAACGGCAACTTCGCTTGGGATGGTCCAGGCGTGGATAGATACTTTCCTTGGGGCTCTCCCGGCGACACTCCTGTGGTCGGTGACTGGAACGGGACTGGAACTACCAAGGTGGGAACGTTCGGACCGGGCACGGGATTGTGGCTACTGGACTACAACGGTAACTTCACCTGGGACGGCGCCAGCGTGGATAAGTATCTCGCATGGGGATCGCCAGGAGATACACCCATTGTCGGTAAGTGGTAGCCTGCTCTCGGGCTTCCATCTGAGTCGCTAGTACGTCAAGGCCATGGAGGCATCCGGTTCCGGATGCCTCCGTGGCCTTTTTGCGTACTCCCCGGCTGCGTCCTCAGAATTCATTCCTCTCTCTCCACGTCTTTCGCCGCGGTTGCATGTGTGACGCTGGATGCTTGTTTGTCTCCTGCACTGTAGCGCCGCATACAGATAGCGCTCGCCAATGGTTGTATTATCAGTGAGTTTCCGGCTGAAAGGAGTTTTCAGGTGAAATACACACGAATCGGGTTCGTATTACTGATTTGCTCACTGCCAGATCTTGCTCAACGTTCGACCCGGGACTTCATGGCAAAGTGGAGTTACGCTGCGCCCCAACACCACGAAAACCAAGTCCATCTCAGGCTGACTCTCCACGTATGGAACCTGGGCCAGACTGACCTGCGTGACGGAAGACTCGAACTGCGGGAGCACCATGATGATTCAAAGCGCGTCGCAGTCGCTGGAGCCCTTGACATAGGAAAAGGCCTCAGTAAGACGCTGCACGTCTATGTCGACATCTCCAACAATGAATTTCGGTAGTGGGTCAGTTTGACCCACTACCTGAATTTCGACTTTGGGAAAGCGGCTCGAAGCCAAACCTCGAATTGACTTTCCAGGACGATGATGGAAACGTGCGCAAATGGCCGGTTGATGCTTTGCTCGTTGCGGGGGATGAACAATGATCGATGGGAATTGGGGGCGCGTTTGCGTTGCCGTACTGCTGCTGCCGGCGACGTGCGCCGCACAGAATTTCAATATCGCCACATTCGCGGGAGGCCGGCCGAACCATGCCCCCGCCGCCGTTACGCCAATCGGGTTCACTGAAAACCTTGTGACGGATGCGGGCGGAAATGTATATTTCAGCTCATCAACCTGGCACCGCGTCTATAGGGTGAGCTCCTCGAACGTGATGACGATCGTCGCCGGATATGGGATTGCCGACGCCAGCGGCGATGGGGTCCAAGGAATCAGCGCCGGCCTGAATACGCCCAAGGGCCTCGCTCTCGACGCCAGAAACAACCTGTACATTGCCGATTCCGGAAACGACAAGGTGAGAAGGGTCGATCTCACCACTGGCGTTATCTCGACCTTCGCGGGAAACGGAGTGGCGGGTTACTCGGGAGACGGAGGCCCGGCTGCTAACGCCTCTCTCAGCACGCCGGTCGGCGTCGCGGTTGACGCATCGGGAAACGTCTACATCTCGGATCAACTGAACTACAGAATCAGGAAGGTCGACACGTCGGGGATTATCACCACCTTCGCTGGTATCGGGGTGGCCGGATTCGCCGGCGATGGAGGCGCCGCCGCCGGAGCTCAGTTCAGCACTCCCTCTGGAATCGCCTTCGACCCGCTGGGGAACTACCTCATCATCGCGGACACCGGGAACAACCGAATCCGGAGAATTGGGCTTACAGGCGACAACGTGATCCAGACGATTGTTAACCAGTCCCCGGGCACAGCGGGCTTCAGCGGAGACGGCGCCTCTGGGGTTCATGCTCAAATCAACAATCCTACCGATGTTTTCGTGGACGGCTCGGGCGACCTCTACATCTGCGACAAGCTGAATTCCCGCATCCGCAAAGTACGATTGACGAATGGCGATCCAGGCATTATCAGCACCATCGCAGGGGGCCCCAGCGGCGCGGGCAATCCTCTCAGAGATGGCCGACCCGCCACTGCCGGCGGTCTGAACGACCCCCAGGGCGTGACTGTCGGCACCGACGGAGCGCTTTATATCGCCGAGCGCGGCGAAAATCGCATTCGCGTCGTAGCGAACTCGACGATCCACACTCTGGCCGGCAATGGCGGCAGCGTCGTGTCTTACGGAGGCGATGGAGCCGCGGCTTCCGACGCCTTGCTTAACCAGCCCCATGGCGAATCCGTGGATAGTCAGGGCAACGTGTACGTGTGCGACTGGGGCAATAACCGCGTTCGCAAAATCGACACCAGTGGCGTCATTACCACCGTTGCGGGCACGGGTGTTGCCGGATCCGCAGGAGACGGCGGCGCCGCCGTAAGCGCCCAGCTGAACGGTCCGGCTGGATCGGCGATCGACAGTCAGGGAAGCCTCTATATCGCGGAATCCAATGGTCATCGGATTCGGGTCATCCGGAACGGAATTATCTCGACCTATGCGGGCAATGGGACTGCGGGTTTTGTCGATAACGTCCCGGCCTCGCTCGCGAAAGTGAGTTCTCCCATTGGTCTCGCGATCGATGGTTCGAATGACTTGTACATTGCCGATTCAGGCAATAATATCGTCCGCAAGGTGGATTTTAATTCGCAGATCATCACCACAGTGGTGGGCAATTTAGCTAACGGCGCCGGCTACGGAGGTGATGGCGGCCCGCCGACCGGTCCCCTCGCGAAACTGAACCGGCCGACCCAGGTGGCGGTTAACAGCGCTGGCACGGTGATCTACATCGCTGATGAGCTCAATAATAGGGTTCGCTGGGTCTCTAATTCGACATTAAACACCTTCGCCGGAACCGGCACCGCAGGCTACGGCGGCGACGGTTTAGCCGCGAATCAGGCTGCGTTGAACAGCCCGGCCGGAGTCACGCTTGACGAGCCGAATCATCGCCTCTACATCCTCGATTTCAACAATAATCGCGTTCGGCTGGCGGGCGCGGACAGTCCGAACAACATCATCACCACCATAGCCGGATCCTCGGCCCGCGGCTTCGACGGCGATGGTGGGGCCGCCACCGGCGCTCTGTTGGCGAATCCGTTCTCGGCCGCAATCGGTCCCGCCGGGCGGGTCTATGTCGCCGATCTAGGAAATAACCGCGTACGGGTACTCACCCAGACATGCAGCTTCAGTTTCAGCGGTATTTCGAATCCCTTGGTCGTCGGCTCGGGCGGAGGCACCGGTTTTACGGTCAACGTGAGTGTCCAGGACGGCTGTGGTTGGACGACATCCTTGACTGCCAACCCGGGCAATATGGTTTCGGTCCGAACGGCTCAGACTCAAACCGGTTCCGGAGGAGTGATCTTCGATGTCTCAGCCAATTCCTCCGTCAATGGACGCCAGGCGAAACTGCTCATCGCGGGCACGGAATGGGACGTGAATCAATCGGGCGCCGTTCCGACGTTCACGCTCAATCCCAATCCGGTCAGTCTTCCAGGAACGGGCACCTGCTCTACCTTTACTGTCACTTCGTAGGTTTCGGATGCGCCGTGGTCTGCCCAGAGCAACAACTTCTTCCTCCAGGTTACCTCCGGATCCCCAGGCGTCGGGAACGGAACAGTCGGTTACTGCGTCATTGCGAATTCGGGTCCGCTCAGGTCAGGCACCATCACCATCACCGGCACGATCAGCGGTGGACCGGCAACCTTTACCGTGAACCAATCGTCCGGCGGCTTCGCGAGCGATAAGGTCGGCGTCTTCAACTCCACTCAAGCCGTCTTTCTGCTCGATACCAACGGGAACTTCGTTTAGGATGGGACATCGGTTGACCGCATCTTCCAATGGGGCGTAGCGAATCACAATCCCAGATACAACATCGTAAAGGGCGATTGGAATGGTACCGGGACCCAAAAGATCGGGATCTACGATCCCGCTACTGCGTCTTGGGTGCTGGATTACAACGGAGACGGCATCTATACGCCGGGCGTCGATAAGTTCTTCCAGTGGGGATCGCCGGGAGACATTCCTGTGGTCGGCGATTGGAACGGTACGAGAACTACGAAGGTGGGAACATTCAACCCGAGCACCGGTTACTGGATCCTCGATTTCAACGGCAACTTCATTTGGGACGGGGCGGGAACGGATAAGCTCTTCCCCTGGGGTTCGCCGGGCGACACTCCGGTGGTCGGCGATTGGAACGGCAGCGGAACGACAAAGGTCGGGACCTACGGCCCGGTTACTGCGTTGTGGCTGCTGGACTACAACGGCAACTTCACTTGGGACGGTCCAGGTTCAGATCGATATTTCCCGTGGGGCTCCCCAGGTGACACTCCGGTGCTTGGTGACTGGAATGGATCGGGAACTACCAAAGTAGGAACGTTCGGACCAAACACCGGATTGTGGCTGCTGGACTACAACGGCAACTTCACTTGGGATGGTCCAGGTTTAGATCGATATTTCCCGTGGGGTTCCCCAGGTGACACTCCCGTGCTCGGTGACTGGAATGGATCGGGAGCTACCAAAGTAGGAACGTTCGGGCCAAACACCGGATTGTGGCTGTTGGACTACAATGGCAGCACTACCTGGGACGGGACGGCTGGCGACAAATACTTCGCATGGGGATCGCCAGGAGACACGCCCGTGGTCGGTAAGTGGTAGCAGACAGACGGCCAAGAGTGCCGGTTATGATCTTCTCAGTGCAGTTCGGCCCGGTCTGCGTCCTGAGAAATCACTGAGAATAGTGGGGAGCCGGAATCACTATATCGATCAGTGTCTCATGCGAGTTCAGGAGCGCTGGTCTTCCATAGGCAGCGTGCGCGTCTGAAAATCGGCGTGGTTTCGCTCCTTCTGGTGGTCGGTCTCAAAACGGGAGCAAAAAGATCGAATGCATCCGATTTCGAGAGGCGCTCTGCCAGTCTCTTCAGCGCTGCGGCGCTGCCCTACAGCACCTTCTTCGGCGGCAGCGGAATGGATGCGATCACGAGTATTGCCACCGACGCTGCCGGCAACATCTACCTGACTGGATGGACCGAATCGGCGGATCTGCCAGTGCGCAATGCGGCCCAGAGCCGGTTCGCTGGCTCCGTCGATGCATTTGTCGCAAAACTGGATCCTACCGGATCGTCCTTGCTGTTCTGCACCTATCTTGGCGGGTCCGGCGACGATCGAGCCTACGCCATCGCCGTCGATCCGTCCGGCAGTGCGTTTATCACCGGCTCGACATATTCGGCGGATTTTCCAGTCACTGGCTCCAAAGCGCAAGCTTACCTGGGCGGTGGACGCGATGCTTTTGTCGCCAAGCTGGGCCTGGCAGGCGATCTGCAATTCAGCACGTACCTGGGAGGCGCCGGCAATGACGCCGGACGCGCGATTGCCCTGGATACCCAGGGGAATGCCTATGTCGCAGGCGAAACCGCATCCTGGAACTTCCCCACACTCCACGCTTTACAGACTTCTCTGCGGGGCCCCCAGAACGCCTTCGTCGCGGCCCTCACCACGACCGGCACGATACTATTCAGTAGTCTACTGGGTGGCTCGGGAACGGACGGGGCGACAGCATTGGCTCTGGACCAGGCAGGCGACGTCTTCATAACGGGTGGAACCACGTCCAGTGATTTCCCGGTCACTACCGGCGCGCTCCAACGGGTCAACCGGGGCTACGAAAACGCGTTTGTCACCGCGTTTGCCGCGGGCGGGGGAGCGTTGCTTTACAGCACTTACATTGGAGGAAGCGGCGCCACCGTCATCTATCCGGAAACCGGCCTCGGAATAGATGTGGATTCGGTTGGCCAAGCCTACGTAACTGGGGTCACCAGTTCGCCCGATTTTCCAGTACACGCCGCGTTGGCGGGCACGCTCTCCGGAGCCATGGACGCATTCGTACTCAAGCTAAACTCCACCGGGAGCGTGCTGCTCTTCAGCACCTTCCTCGGCGGCAGCGGCGTGGACACCGCCACGGCTCTCCGGTTGGGTGCCGGGGGAATCTGCGTCGGCGGCTACACTGCCTCGCAGGATTTTCCACTGGCCAACTCCGCTTCGTTTTCGAGCGGCGGGTCTTACGACGCCTTCGTTTCCTGCCTGAGCAGCTCCGGAGATGCATTGACCTTCAGCACGGTTTTGGGTGGGAACGCATCTGACGCGGGTTCTTCTCTCGCGTTCGGCGGAGGTACCGCCATCCTGGCCGGACAGACCTTCTCGGATAACTTCCCGATCGCGAGTGCGATCCAAAGCTCCAGGTACGGGCAGTCTGACGGATTCCTCGTCCGGATCGCCGGAATACCCGCCGCTGCCTGCTCCTACACGCTGAATCCCGCCTCCGCCTCCCCCAATGCGGCCGGCGGCCCAGGTGTGGTCACCGTCGCGGCTCCGGGCGGTTGCAGCTGGACGGCTTTTGCGAACACGCCTTGGATCACTATAGTATCGGCTGCTTCAGGCGTGGGGACCGGCTCGATTAGCTACAACGTGGCGCCCAATCCATCTTCCGTCGCGCGCACAGGGACGATCAGCGCTGGCGGCCAAACGTTCTCCGTAACCCAGACTGGCGCGCCTCCCAGCGTTTCCTTAAGTCCCACGTCCGGCAGTGGCTCCTCGGGAGTTTTCGTCGAGAGCGTCACGGATCCAGGCGGCCCTGCAAACATCGCAGCAGTGGTGATGCTGGTCAATAGCTCGCTCACCGGCGCCGGCGGATGCTTTTTGAATTACAGCGCGAGCATCAACTCCATTTACCTTGCCAATGATGCCGGCAGTGCCTGGACCGGACCGCTCCTTCTGGGCAGCGGCATGTCCCTCACCAATAGCCAGTGCACGGTCAGCGCTGTTGGCGCGTCGGCCACCGTTGTGGGTGGCATGCTCACCGTCAGTCTTCCAATTGCCTTCTCCCCAGCCTTCGCAGGAAGCAAGAACACCTGGGGATACGCATCCAATAATTCTGGAGCGAACAGCGGCTATCAGCTCACGGGGACATGGACGGTCACCAGGCAACTCTGGAAATTAGGGATATTCAACCCGGTGCAGGCGGCCTTTCTCATCGATTCAAACGGGAACTATTCGTGGGACGGGGCGTCTCGCGATTCCTATTTTCTCTGGGGAGCCAGCAACCACAACCCAGCGTACAAAGTGGTCGTCGGCGATTGGAACGGGAGCGGGACCTCGAAAATCGGCATCTTCGATCCCGCCACGGCTACATGGTTCCTGGACTACAACGGCGACGGCATCTATACACCCGGAGTGGACAAGGTCTTCCAGTGGGGTTCGCCCAACGATACGCCCGTGGTCGGCGATTGGAACCGTAGCGGCACCACAAAAGTCGGAACCTTCGGTCCCGCTACTGGATTGTGGCTGCTCGACTACAACGGCAACTTTGCATGGGACGGCCCTGGCGTAGACAAGTATTTTGCGTGGGGCTCGCCGGGAGACGTACCGGTTGTCGGAGACTGGAACGGCAGCGGTGCCGCAAAGGTCGGAACCTTCGGTCCCGGCACGGGATTGTGGTTGCTGGACTACAACGGCAACTTTGCATGGGACGGCCCGGCCGTGGACAAGTATTTTGCGTGGGGCTCGCCTGGAGATACACCGGTGGTCGGGGACTGGAACGGCAACGGCGCCGCAAAGGTGGGGACCTTCGGACCCAATACGGGTTTGTGGCTGCTCGACTACAACGGCAATTTCCGATGGGACGGCGCAAACGTGGATAAATATCTTCCCTGGGGCTCACCGCGCGATACCCCAGTCGTTGGTGACTGGAACGCATCGGGAACTATCAAGGTCGGCACCTACGGTCCGGCCACAGGGTTGTGGCTGCTGGACTATAACGGCAACTTCGTCTGGGACGGCCCTGGCACCGACAAATATCTTCCCTGGGGATCGCCAGGGGATACCCCGCTGACGGGCAAATAACTAAGTGGCCGCACACAGCACCGCCAGCGATTCACGATACGGAGTCCCATTGATGCAGCAGGCGGAGAGCCGGTAGAACTCCGCGGAGCGGAAGTGCCTCCTCAGTAACCTTTCGAGGCTCGTCTGGTTAAAGAAGTTCACGTGAGTGGATTCAAGCAGGTGCCAGGGCACGACGTTGTGTTTGTGCAGTAGGGGAATGACGCTGATGTCCGGAACCGTGATAAACACCTGATTGCGGCATATCCTCGCCATCTCACTGACCGCGGTTTCGTAGTTCGGAATGTGCTCCAACACTTCCGAACAAATCACCGATTCAAAGGCTTTATCCGCAAATGGCAGCGGGAAGGCGCCATCGTACAAAGTGACCAGGGGCCTCATCTCGGCTGGAAGGCTGCCGGCGATTCCCGGCCTGTCGATCTCGATTCCCTTCGCTTCGATGCCGCGCGATTGCAGAAAATGGATCATTGCCCCGATTCCGCAGCCAAAGTCCAAAACAGGAGGCCGAAGCTGCTCCGCCAACGCCGCCACCTCTGGATGCACCTCTGTGTTCGGCGGCCCGAAGCCGTAAATACCTTCCCGGCCCAGGACTTCTCCGTCGTTCCTCAGATGGTGATAATGCGGCTCGCCGCATTCAACCTCAACGTCGTGAAGCGTGAAAATCGTCGCGCCTTCCCATGCCAATTCGATGGACCGGACGATCACCCCTCCAACATCGGCCTCGATGCAAATGCCCGCAGGCAACGTATCCGGCACATCGGGTCGTAAGTATCTGTGGCTTTGGAAAAACGCCCAGTGCACACCATTCACACGGATTGAGAGGTTCGTCAGTCGCTGCGTCGAGCCATGACGTTGCCAGCCGTACACCTGAATGAGGCCGCACTCGTGAAGGTACAACTCATCAAAGCAGAGGTCTGCATCGATCGGTCTGGCAACAAGGAAAGATTTCATCATTCCAGGGCACCTGGTCAAATCTTCCGCAACACGCAGACCGACTGTCCCAGAGATGTCTCCCCGGTGATCGATGCCCCACTCTCGTTCGTCAGCGGGTACGGCACGCGGATATGGGGGACGTCGCCGTCATATATCGTCTCGACCGCGAAACCTGCGTGTTCCTCCCACGCGGCGATTGCATCGCGGCTGATGAACTGATCATGCACCCTTGAGGCGCCGGAAGCGCTGCCGCTCACCATGTTTTCGAATATCGCCCAGTGGCAACGGATCGCAAAATCGAGAAAGGAGAACACTACCTTGCCGCCTGTTTGCAACACCCGGCGCGCTTCGAGCAGGTAGCGATAGCTGTCCTCATGCAGGAGGTGCGTGAAGACCGAGAAGAAACAAACCATATCGGCACGGCCGTCCTCCTCCGGTATCACGATCCGGTCCACGACCTCAAACCGCCAGTTTGGCCGATTGCAGATTTCGCGGGAATACTCGATGAGCTCGAGGACGATGTCGGTGCCCAGGTAACGCTTTACATCGAGTGTGTGCGCCAGCCTCCCCGAACCGCAGCCTACGTCAATCAGGTAATGCTCGGGCTTCAATCCGGCAGCAACAAGGATCTCCCGCATCAGGACACCGAACGCGCTCCACTCCGATCCGATCGCAAGCGACATGGCCTGCTCCCGGGGATAATGCGCGATCAAGTTCCTCACGTGATTTCGATAGGTCGTGATGTAGTCAACTCCCGCCACGCTCAGATTGTATCATCGGCAGCGCGACACGTACGGCCCGCGGCCTTCCGGTACGGTTCCATGACAGGGTTTTCGTCCGCCGAAACCCTCGAATGTGAAGAGACGGACTTAAGCGCCACGACTGTGGCATTCGTACCGAATCGGCTTACCGTACGCTGCACAGCCCGAATAATTGTGCGCTATACTACATGCTCGGATTGTCGTGAATCTCAACTTTGACGGACGTTTGCGGGACTCTTTTTGTATCTCTCGGGTCCAGCGGCGTTCGCTGGCTGACTTGTGAATCGCAACCATCGACAAATTCTCTCTCAGGACATAGACCGCCTTCGACAGCGCGTCGAGGCGATCCAATTAGAAATCGCTGGATTGAAGGATGAGCTAACGGCTTCCACGAATGGCCTGTCTTCCCCGTGGGGCTGGAGCGCGCTCCGCGACTATTGGGCTCGCGCGAGGAAGGGGGTCAAATTGTATTGCGACGGCCCCCGCGACTCCAGCGAGTGCCGGCTCGGGGATACCGTAAGGATTCGGGGATGGGCGCTCTCCCCTGCCGGTGTTTCTTCGGTCGAGATCGCGATCGATGGCACGCCTGTCCAGGTTCGATGGGGACTGGAACGGCCGGATGTTCTCGCCTCTTTTGCTGATGTTCCAGGCGCTCGGGAATCGGGATTCGCATTCGATTGGGATACTCGCGGAGTGGCTCCTGGCTGGCATTCCATCCTAATCCGAGCGTTGGCAAAAAGTGGGGAGCATGCCAAAGTCGTAAGGCAGCTTATCCTCAAGCGCCTGTCGGATTTTCAGATTTTCTGTGATGAGCCTGTTGGGACTTTCCAGATGAATCCGAACTCGAAGCTGCTGGTTCGGGGTTGGTGCGCCAGCAAGACTCCGGTTGAACAGATTGAATTCCAGATCGATGGTACCAACTCGCGGAAACTTGCGTACGGACAACCACGTCCTGATGTTCATAACGTAAATCCCGACCACCCGGTGAACTGCGGCTTCTCAGGCGAGGCTGACGGTCTTCCGGCCGGCGAGCACCAGATTGTTATTGCGGCCAGAGCCGCCGGCGGAGAGTCTGCTGTCTTGAAACAGAACTTCTTTGTCAGACCGGCCTGCGATGACGTTCGTCTGTTTTGCGATCACCCGGGTATGCGTGGATGCAGGTCGGTTCGCGACGTCGTTGAGTTTCGGGGCTGGGCGCTAGCCTGGTCCGGGATCAGGCAGGTAACCGTAGCGATCGGAGACGCACCACCTTCCGCGGCATCGTTCGGCCTGCATCGTCCGGACGCGGCTCGCGAGCACCCCGGCTTCGCCCCAGGAAGTGCTTGCGGCTGGCGCTTCTTTTGGGACACTACGACCGTGCCCGAGGGGCGGTATGACGTTCGCATCGCGGCAGTGTCCCTGACCGGTGAAACGGCCACACTCACCATCGCCGTCCAGGTCGATCAGTCCTGCGATGTCGATTTTAGTCGCTGGATCGCGGAAAACGAGCCCCTGCAGGAAGAGAAGGACGCAATGGTGGCCGAGATGGCCAACTTCGAGCGGCGTCCCAAAATCAGTATCGCCGTTCCGGTTTATAAGACCCCCCCCGACCTCCTGGCGCGCTGCATCGATTCCGTTATCGCGCAAATCTACCCGGATTGGGAGCTCTGTCTCGCGGACGACGGGTCGCAGGATCCGGAACTTACGAAAGTTCTTTCAACGTATCAGGCGCTGGACGCGCGCATAAGATTCATCGCGCTAAGAGAAAACGCTGGAATTTCCGCTGCCACTAATGCGGCGCTGCAAATCTGTACCGGCGATTATGTGGGCTTTCTCGATTCCGACGATGAACTTGCTGATTTTGCAGTCTGGGAGACGGTAAAAGCAATTAACGAGGATCCGACAATCGATCTTTTCTATTCAGACGAAGATAAAATCGACGAGAATGGCCGACGGTACGACTGGTTCTTCAAACCAGAATGGTCTCCGGAACTTTTCTTATCCTGTAACTACTTGTGTCATTTTATTGTCCTTCGCCGCCGGCTCTTGGAGGAGGTTAAGGCACTGGACGAAAGCTACCGTGGCGGCACGCAGGACTATGAGTTTTTGCTGCGCGCCATTGAGCACACAGACAACATCAAGCGGATCCCGAAGATTCTTTATCATTGGCGCGCCATAGAGGGGTCGACCGCAAAAACAGCCGCGGAAAAGCCCCAGGCTGGTTTGAATGGCCAACGGGCGCTCTCCGAGTATATGGCTCGGAACCATCCCGGGGCAACAGTCGAACAAGTCGCCTCTTGCCGTTATCGTGTGCACTATCCAATCCAGGGGTCGCCAGATATCGACATCATTATGCCCACCGGCGGAAAAATGGATCTCTTACGCCGGGCCGTGGAAGACCTGCTGGAGAAAACAGCATACAGGCACTTCCAGATTGTCCTGATTGACAATTCTCAGAATGATCACGTGGAGCAGTACGCCCGCACGATGACTGCCAATGGCGCGCCGTTGCGCCGGCTAGACTGGCGGCACAAACGGTTCAATTTTTCGGTCATGAACAACGAAGCCGTCCGGCAGAGTGGCTCCCCTTTCGTACTGTTCTTGAACGACGATATGTCAATCGTGTCCACAGAATGGCTATCGGCGATGTTAGAGCACGCGCAAAGGCCCGAGATCGGGGCTGTTGGTGCCCAGTTATGGTATCCCCACGACGCAATTCAGCACGCCGGAGTAGTTATGGGTATATTCGGCAATTCCGGCCACGCCTTTCGAACTCTGCCCGTCACCCCGCCGGGTCATGGCCACTACTTCGATTTCCCTTGGTTAACTCGAAACTGCAGCGCGGTAACTGCAGCGTGCCTGATGGTAGGGCGCCAGAAGTACTGGGAGGTTGGCGGCTTTGACGTGGATCATCTCGGCGTGGCCTTTCAGGACGTGGATCTATGCCTCAATCTTATGGCGGCGGGATACAGGAACGTTTACACGCCGTACGCCATACTGTATCATTACGAATCTGCGACGAAAGTCGAAGTACGACCCAATCCGGTGGAAGACCATTTCATGAAGCGCAAATGGCAGTGCTATATTGAAAACGATCCTTACTACAACCCAAATCTAACTAGATCGAACGAGCACTACCGGCTCAGGGAATGATCTTGATCTGCATTCAACCGCTCAGTGAGGCGGGGGCTACTCACCCAAAGATCGTCAGGAATACATATTTAGACATACGACATCCGAGCCTCATACTCGCTCGGCAACAATCGAGAAGCAAGGTCCATTCGGATGATCTAAAGCCTCAAATCCGATGCGGATCTGAGTGAACCCGAACTTGCGGAGCGCCCCCAGGATTGAATCTCTTGTGAGCCAGGCGCAAAACTGACCAGTGCCGCCACAAAAGCCCGGCCAGTTCAGCGCTATGTCATAATTGTAGCTGTGCTGTTCGTACTGAAACCCTTCAAACTCAAGATGTTGGGCAGGGCCAAGGCGGTTTCGTATTACCTCGTTGGAAGCGACCAATGCCGGGTCGTAATAATGTGTCCAAATATAGAGTTGTCGCGTTCGAAGCGAGAGGTCAAACAGAAGCTGGATAGGGTCGGTCATGTGGTAAAGCACGCCAGAAGCAAAGATAACATCGAAATACTCATTGCTGTCGCGAAGATAGGGTCGAAAATCCCCGCAGAGGTATCGTACTTTCGCGAGGCCGAGAATCTCTTTCACGATCAGACAACGCAGAAATGCTACCGTGTTAGCCTCTATCGCCAGGATGTATTTCGCGCCGGATTTCTCGAGTATATAAGGGATGCCGCCTTCCAGCGGACCTAATTCAAGGACAGTCTTACCGCCGACACCGCCCATCTGCTCGATGGCCCATGTCGTACGAGTGTCTTCGAACAGTGGAACCGACCCGGCCACTAGGGAATCCCACGGCGGAGGCAAGCGCGAGGTCCATTGCCCCCGGAAAATGTCGAGTGCGTTTTGATGTGTGGGGGCGACCGTTAAATAGTTATCCAAGACGTTGTTCATATTGCTGGGCGGACCTCCATCGCACGCCACACAATAATCTACAAGAGTACTATCGAGATAGCGGACCGATTATTCGAAGTTCATCCCACACGGCCGGCCAACTCTCTCTAGAGCTTTCGCAGCACACAAACGGACTGGCCCAGCGAAGCCTCGCCGGCAATGATGCCGCCCGCCTCGTTTTCGATCGGCTTGGGCACGCGAATATGCGGCACATCGCCATCATAGATATTTTCAATTGCGAACCGGGCGTGCTGGCACCAGCCGGAGATCGCCTCGCGCTCAATAAACTGGTTATGCACCCGGGGTGTCCCCGCTGCACTATGATTGACTATATCTTCGAAGATTGCCCAGTGGCAGGGAATCTTGAATTCGAGGAAAGAGAATACGACCTTTCCACCAGGCTTCAACACCCGCCGAGCTTCTAATAGATATCGGTATGAATCCTCATGCAGGAGGTGGGTGAATACCGAAAAAAAACAAACCATATCGGCTTGCTCGTTCGATTCTGGTATGGCAATTTGATCAACTACCTCGAAACGCCACCCTGGTCGAGGACAGACCTCGTGGCAATAATTGATCAGCTCTGGAACAACGTCCGTACCCAGATACCGTGCCACATTCAGGACGTGTGCCAATCTGCCTGATCCGCATCCCACGTCGATCAGGTAGTGTTCTGGCCTCAGGCCTGCGGTGATCAGGATCTCGCGCATCAGAATACCGAATGCCTTCCACTCCGATCCCACAGCGAGAGACATCGCTTGTTCTTTGGGATGATGCGCCATGAGATCGCGCACATGATTTCCATAGGTGCCTACATAGTCGATCGACGGCATGGGCCCAATTTTAGCATGCGGCCAAAAGGAAGCAGACCCGTCGAGAGGGGCGAGATGCCCGAGAATACGAAGGAGGCGCCTGCAGAAGGTGCGAATTCGGCCCAAGCAGTGGTTCTATTTTGACCCGGGTATCCGATCAGGATTTTTTGAGAACGGTCCAGAACTCATTTGATCCGAAGGGGGTTGGGTAAAGCCGCTCCAAAGAAAATTCGATCAGGCCCATTCGACCGGTTAGATCGATGATCTCCCGGAAGCTGTCGGGCGTGAAATACCAGCCGTGGCTATCCACATAGGTTCCGCCGGAGGAACGCCAGGTCTGTACAGCCTGCATGATTTTTTCCGGATCTATAGCTGGGGGCAGCAGGTCTTTTTCCGCCCAATGTCTGGCGGGCTCATTGTGGACCCGGAGAGCTTCATACGTGATGAGGCTCTTCAGCGAGTGGACCGTGCGCCGTTGCTCGTGGGCTTCGATGACGTCGGCAATCGTCGATGGAGCGTTGAAACGGTCGAAACAGTAACGCTTGTCCGGAATGACGAGGAAGTATTGCCCGCCCGGCTCAAGCCTGCGCTCCACTTGTAGGAGGTGGCCGATCAGATCCGGCTGGTGTTCGATGAGGTGGCTACTGAGGATTACCTGGAAAGTTCTGGGGATGTCGTCTAGACAGCCCGTGTAGTGCATCTGGGGAACATCATCAGGGTTGTAGCCGTAATACGTGGCCTGCCGCCTTTGCGCTTCCTCGCCAAACGCATCAAAGTAGAAAGTATTTGGACCGTGGAGGAGGGGGGTCACGAAAGGGGCAATCTCGAGAGCTGATATCTCAGGCTCAATGAGGTTGGCGAACGCGATGCGATTATCCACTCTGCTGCAAACCCTTCCTTCGACCTTCCCGTAGGAACGATAGTGCTGTTCCAGCATTTCGTGGTTCATGTGGGCCAAATCCGGATTGTCCGGATTGAAAGATCGATAGATATCCGGGTCAAATTCGGGCGGAAGGTTCATTCGCCAAGCATACCAGACGAAAGCGACTGCTTTAAGCCCTGCTAGCCATCAGGGCGAAGCGGGATCCATGGGGATGGTCCAGGGCTTCGTGAGCTATCCAGATGATCCCAAACCCTGAAATGACCGAGGGCGTTCAGGATCGAAGCCCTAGTCAGCCAAAGACACGTGGGCGTTGACTTGGCGTAGCGTGTCTTAACTCTTTGTCTCAGCCAAGGCCGACCACATAACTCGACTTTCAATAGGACTCAACGTTACGACCGTCAGTGGTATCAAATTCTGAGAGTGGCGCATTCCAGCCAAGGCTCCCATACCAAGACCAGGGTAGCGAAGCTAAACGAGAGCGTCTTACTGAGACACGCGATCATGCTTGGCCACTATTGCAAAACACGGTCCGTGGGGATGGTCTGGCTCCTCATATGCTATCCCGACGATTCGAAACCCGAAATGACCAAGCGCGTTCAGGATCGAATCTCTGGTCAGCCAAAGACAAGTGGGTGCTGACCCGCCACAAAACCCCGACCATTCGAGAGTGATCTCATAGTTGTAACTGTGCGCCTCGTATCGCAGCCCCTTAAATTCCTGGTGCAGCGCAGGGCCGAGGCGCCTGCGCACAATCTCGTTGCGTTTTACGAGATCGGCGTCGTAGTAATGAGTCCAAAGATATAGTTTGTGGCACCGGCTGCAGATATCGTACAGAAGCCGGACCGGATCCATCATGTGGTACAGAACACCCGATGCGAAGATCACATCATACATACGGTCGGTGGAAGCGAGCAAGGCGCGGAAGTCCCCGCAACGAAATCTTACCTTCGGCATTCCCAGGATCTCTTTCATCACCAGGCAGCGTAAGAATGCGCTCGTGTTCGATTCCACCGCAAGAACATTAGCTCCCGCGCGGTCCAGCATGTACGAATGACCGCCCTCGAGAGGCCCCAGCTCCAGTATCTCCTGATCCAGTACGCCGCCAAGCTGCTCGATCGCCCAAACGACCCTACCGTCCTCGAACAGGGGAATCGATCCTGCTTTCAATTCGCGATAAGCGCCAGGCAGTAGAGAGGTCCACTGACCTGCAAAAATCGCGAGAGCATTCTGATGAGTCGGAGGCGATGTGACGTAGTTGTCCAGAACGTTAGGCATGGTATAAGTCTGCCGGACCGCTTGTTCAGTTTACCACCGGCGTGTCCCCCGGCGAGCCCCAGGCGAAATATTTGTCCACACTCGCGCCGTCCCAAGTGAACGTCCCATTGTAGTCCAGCAGCCACAGCGCTGAGCCGGGTCCAAACGTTCCGACCTTGGCAGTGCCCGATCCGTTCCAGTCTCCCACGAGCGGCGTGTCCCCCGGCGAGCCCCACGCGAAATACTTGTCAACACCGGCACCGTCCCAGGTGAAGTTTCCGTTGTAGTCCAACAGCCATAACCCGGTGGTCGGTCCGACTGTCCCGACTTTTGTCGTCCCGGAGCCGTTCCAGTCTCCTACCACCGGGGTGTCCCCAGGCGATCCCCAGGGGAAATACTTGTCCACACCCGCGCCGTCCCATGTGAAGTTGCCGTTATAGTCCAACAGCCACAATCCGGTGGCCGGTCCGAATGTCCCGACCTTGGTGGTTCCGCTGCCGTTCCAGTCTCCCACTACTGGTTTGTCCCCAGGCGAGCCCCACGCGAAATACTTGTCCACGCCCGCGCCGTCCCAGGTGAAGTTTCCGTTGTAGTCCAACAGCCACTGGCCTCGAGTGGGATTGAAGATTCCCACCTTTGTAGACCCGCTCCCGTTCCAGTCTCCCACGACTGGTATGTCTCCCGGCGAACCCCATTGAAAGAGTTTGTCGACCCCCGGTGTGTAGACGCCGTCGCCGTTATAGTCCAATATCCAGGTCGCCGTCGCGGGATCGAAGATTCCCGCCTTACGCGTGCCGCTACCGTTCCAGTCCCCGACAACGATTACGTATCGAGGCGAATGGTTTCCGGCTCCCCACGAGAACAGCTTGTCCGGCGGTGACCCGTCCCAGGCGAAATTGCCGTTCGCATCCAATAGAAACAGCGCGGACGTGTTGTTATAGACTCCGATTTTGCTGGCTCCTGTCGCGGCCGCCGTCCAACTACCGGCGAGTTGATATCCACTGGTCAACCCCGAGCTGTCGGTGGCTTGTCCCCAGACGCTTTTCACTCCGTTGAACCCGGACCGGAACGTGACCGGCAGATTCACCGACAAGCTGTTGCCGATGGCGCTCAATGAGCCCGACGCCGGATTGACCGTGCACTGGCTGTTCCCCAAGGCCGCTCCGCTGCCCAAGGCGGACGGTCCCAACCACGCACTGGCACTGTCATTGGCCAGGTACACTGAGTTGGCGGCACGGTTGTAGCTGACAAAGCAGCCCCCGGTACCCGTGAGGCTGCCGTTAATCAGCAGGACGGCCGATGTCAGGTCGGCAAAACCGTTCGGGTCTGCCGCCGTCACGGTAAACGTCGCACTGCCGCCGCTTCCAGAGGACGGGGTCACCGACACTACCGACGGCGGCTGATCGTCGCCGAAGGATGTACCGGTCTGGATCGTGGAGGCTGCCGATTGTGCCGTGCCCGTCAGGTTCCCGCCTGAGGTATAGAACGACAGCCTCAAATAGCCGCTGCCCGGGAAATCCGGCGCGAGCATGTCATACCGCCCGAAATCCGCCAGACCGGTCACGATGTTCTTCGTGCTGCTCCCAACTATAAGATCGATGTTGACGTAATCCGAACCGGGAGGTCCTACCCACTCGATGGGATACACTGTGCCGGCGTAGAACGTGGTCGCGGCAGCAGGCGAAGTGAAGCGGCCGTTGCCGTTGCGAATGGTCATCCAGCCGTCCGTCGAATCCACAAAGCTCCCCGACACGATCTGTATGGAGACCTTGTTGGAGCTGGCGGCGGGAACCGGCAGCGCGACAAAATCATTGGTCACGCCGGCCAGCAGGCTGGTGTAGGTGCCTGAGTCACTGTACCGGATGTTGACGTTGACCGGTTGCGTCACGTTAGCCGACTTCCTCCACGATATCCAGAGCGTCTGCCCGGAGTCCGCGATCTGGTCTCTTTGCGGAGACAGCAGGATCAGATCAGAGCTCGTGATATTGAACTGCGGTCCCACGGCACTGGCACCGACAGTCGCGCCGCCTGAGTTCTTACAGATCACCTGGATCCGGTACGCGCCGCTCACCACCGCAGGCACCGTCCATCGGTAGTATCCGTAGTCCGCATAATTCGAGGCAATCGAAATCGCGTTATTCGAGGCATTCAACAAGTTGAGGTCGACCAACACGCAACCCTGCGAAGTCCAGTTGAGCGTCTTCTGGGACCCGGCCGCGAGGGATGTTCCTGCGGCAGGAAGGTTCACCGTGACCCCATACATTTTCCCGAGCGATTCCGACGCGTAAGGATAGCGATCCGCATATACGCCCCGGTTGTTAGTCGGGTTATTGTTGTTGAGAATGTTTGTGTAAGGTGTGCTGCCGTTACTGGGATTCCCATTAGCGCTGGGAAAATCCGAAAAGAAATTTCCGCCGAGTACGGTCGACCCCGAATCCCACCGGACGGCGGCGCCAGTAAACGTATAGTGGTTGAGCACGTTGAAGTACCGATTCAGAAACAAGGAGGTATTGGTAGTCGCCGAATCGATATTCTCGCCTTCGTAAAAGGTCTGGACGACGTTGGCGTACAGGTTGGTGTTCGCCGTCCCCTGAATGAGGAACCCGCCGATCGGGATATTGATCTGCGAAGGGTTTCCGGCGATGAAGTTGAATCCGACGTCGGTGGCGCCCGCACCAGCGGTGATCACTCCTCCGTTCGATCCGTGATAGAAGAGGTAGTTCCTTTGGATCGAGTTGTTGACCGGCACGGTGTTGGTTCCGGTACCGGAAATCGTCGCCACGAAAACACCGCCCTGCGGGTTCTGGTGAAAAACGTTCCCTCGAATATAGTTCCCCACGGCATTGAACAGCGCCATTCCGTTCTCGTTGGCACCCGTGGCATCGTTGGAGAACGCCGCGTTCCAATCGCTGTCATTGTTGAACCAGATACCGTCGGATCCATCCTTGTTCGACAGCACCATGAGATTGTTTCCAACGTAGTTCCGGTTGCTCTGCCGCGCCGGGCTCCCGTTGTTGGTCAGGGTGACGCCATTGTGCGGCGCGGTAATGCTGTTTAGAGCAACGTAGTTATACTGAGACCCGATCAGAAATACGCCGTCGAAACCCGTGTTGCTGATTGCGTTGCCGGCAATGACGTTGTGATCACTGAGTTGAGCTGCCACACCGTCGCCGTTTGCGCCGGTGTTCTGAATTGTATTGTTGATAACGAGATTCCAATTGGCGTTGAACAGCGAGACGCCATGAAAATCGGTGTTCGATACCGTGCACAGCTCAATCACCGAGTTGTTGGCATTGAGCGCGATGCCCTGGCTATTTGTACCGGAGGCGCTGACCACAAGATTTCGCAGAACGATCCCCGAAATTACGCCGCCGTGGGTGTTGGTCCAGTCCGTCACGTCAACACCGAATCCGTTCGAGCCGGAGATCGTAACCCCGTCCAGAACGACGTTGTTCGTCCCGATGCGGACCGTGATGTACAGGGAAGCACCACTTAAAACCACATGTGAAGCCCCGTTGATGGAACGGATAGTGATTGATTGAAGGACGTCGAAGGCAACGCTGCCAGGAGCGCTCACAACGGTGTACGTGCCGTCATTGAGCAGGATCGTATCACCCGCCGAAGCACTCTGAATCGCGCTTTGCAATTGCGGACCGGTTGACACCGTCGTGGTGGCGGCCCCCAGCCCGAAACAGGTCACTAGTGATGCGGCAATAACGGGAAGCGCTTTCATGGCAGACCTCAACCGGAATATTCGACCCCCAAATCCTTTGGCATTCAGCAGTATAAATCAGCTTCCCGAGTGCTTCTCTGTTTACCGGAGGCCAAAGGGTACTACCCAATTCCGGGTATCCGGCCGTGGTCACGCCCCTCGCCCGCGTCCTTTGGAATCAGCGCGGAGGCGGCAATCGGCCGCCGGCGGCCGGCCGCGCCCTGCTTGCCTTTGCCCTATACTGATTAGGTGGCGCAGCGTCCAAAAATTCTCAGCAATTCATCGGCCGCCCTACTTTTCCTATGGTGACTGCCGCGCGGGACGTTTCGGGACACTCCCGCCCTGAAGGCGATGAGCGCCGATGGGCCAGATATCTTCAGGTGCTCCTTCTTCTTCTCCCTATCTTCGCGACGTTCGCCTACATTCATAGTTTTGCCGTTGAGGTGCCCATGTGGGACGACTGGGACCTGTTCGTGCCCCATTTTCACAATCTGGCCACCGGTGATCTCCACTGGAGCGACATTAACGCCCAGCACAATGAATATATCGTCGCCGTCCCGCTGCTGGTATCCCTGGCCTCCGCCAAACTCACAGGGGGTCGCCTTCTAGCTGTCACCTACCTGAGCTACGCCTTTCTCTGTGGATCTTTCGGACTCCTGTTCCTCCTCTTCAGGATGCTCCGCCTGCCAGGAGCCTGGAGCGATTTGTGGTTTCTGCCGGCCGGAGTTCTCTTCCTGGGCTGGCGCCAGGCGGACAGTCTTCTCTGGAGCACCCACGTAGTGAATACTATGACGCTCTTTTTCATCCTGGCAACGTTATACTGCTGCACCAAGTTTAGTAGCGCTCCAGTCTGGTTCGGTGCCGCCATCCTGTTCGCCTGGCTGGCATCCTTCTCGATGGCCTCCGGCCTCCTGGTATGGTTTCCGGGGGGCTTGGCCCTGGCAGCTTCCACCGGATTGCGATTTGACCAGCGGGCCCGAGCCACTGCCTGGTGGCTGGTCATGGGAGTGGCCTGCTGGCTATGTTTCTTCCTGGATGTGGCTCCTCACCCCGTTCCGTGGCCCACGGGGCTTTCTTTCGTGCTCAGTCATCCCTTGGAGGGGGCGCAATACGCCCTTGTATACGTGGGGGGATCGCTCGGCGCCACATCGCTCCAGGCTCTGTACCTCGGATTCGTTTTCGCTTGTCTCGCGCTCCTTGTTTTGGTGCTCGCTGTTCGATACCGCGGCACAACGCAAGAGACTCTCCCGGGGTTGCTGATTTTTGGCTACGTGGCCATGGTGATACCGCCGCTGCTCAGCAGCCGTCTGGGTTTGGGAGTGGGACAAGCTTTTTCCAACCGGTACGTCACTGTGAGCGCCGTGGCCCCGATCGGCATCTATCTCGGCTCGCTGGCGTTGGCATCCTCGATCCCGACCTGCCGGTACCTGAGGTTGGCTATGCTCCTGCTCTTGGCGTTCGGCGTCTTCAATTCCTACCGCACCGGTCTCGTGGACGGCCGCCTTGAGAACCTGAAGAGGACCGCCTGTGCCGCTGCGGTGAAGAACTTCCGCAACGTAGACCGCTCCAGCCTCGCGTGCGGATATCCGGATCCCGGCGTGGTTCTGGAACGGGCTCCGTGGTTGGAGCGTTACCACCAGAGCCTGTTCGCATACTAGTTTATTTAATCTAATAGTGCCTTATGCGTGCTTCTCACAGCCCTGATGAGTTGCGAACAATCTATAGCAATCGGTTCGACGAGCACCTAAGGTATCGGAACGAAGTGTGGCGGGTATTGACCTCGAGGTTCTTCTCTTCGCTAATCCCGCCTTCCTCCAGGGTGCTCGACCTCGGCTGTGGCTATGGAGAGTTCATCAACAACATTAATTGCGCAGCGAAATATGCGATGGACATGAATCCGGCTGCTGCACCGCGCCTCGCAACAGACGTTACCTTCATCGAGCAAGACTGCTCCCGGGTGTGGCCCCTGCCGGAAGGCCACCTCGACGCCATCTTTTCAAGCAACTTTTTCGAACACCTTGCGTCGAAGAACGAGCTCTCAGATACACTCGCGCAGGCTCACCGTTGTTTAAGACCCGGTGGCAAAATCATCGCGATGGGTCCGAATGTTCGTTTCGTGGGTGGAGCCTACTGGGACTTTTGGGATCATCACTTGCCACTCACGGACGAGGCTCTTGCCGAGGCACTTCGGCTGCACAAATTCCAGATTGTCTACTCGGTCCCCAAGTTTATTCCGTATACGATGGTCAACCGACGGCAAATCCCACGGTTCCTTATTTCGATATACCTCAAGGTTCCGTTGTTCTGGCGGATGATGGGGAAGCAGTTTCTCGTGGTCGGGAGGAAAGAGGGTTGAGGTGCCCCACTATGTGGAACTCCTCAATATGCGTTGGGAAGCAGTTTTCGGATCTGGCAGGTCTTTGCCATCCTTATCGACGGTTTCCACGTTGTGAAATCCACGTCCACAGGCTCTTTCGCTCCGCGAAATATCTGGGCCGAATGGTCTGCCCATCCGCTGCCGGTTCCGGTCCCCGGGAATGAGTGGCCGAAATGGCCGCCGAGTCCGCGGAGCTTGAGATTTTTACCGGCTCCCCAAAACGCGCCGACTTTTGCAGGACATAGATGCCCTCCTGCCCGTTATCCAGGAATAACCTGATTTCGTAGCCCATCCGATACTTCTGATTCACGGATGCCAACAACTCCAGCACCTCCGGCTTGTTCCACACGTGAAAATGGATGCTATAGTCGAGTCCGATCAAGTACTGTGCTCTCAGTTCTTCGGCTTCGCCGGTGGCAGCATGATCGACAAGCCGCGCATATTCCCGGTAGTGCTGCTCCTTGGACCACGCCGGACCTTCTTCGAAATCCCGGACGATGTGCTGAATACTCGTGCTGGGCCGCTCCTTGTCGAATGTATAGAGCTTGTCTGGAATCACAAGAAACAAGATACCGTCGGGCCTCAGGACGCGCACGAAGCTTTGTAGGGCCGCAACCGGATTTTGACAGTGCTCGAAGAAGTGGCTCGCAATGATGAAGTCCTGGCTCTCGGTCGGCACTGTGGAGAGGGTCTCGCCATCGTCGATGATGTCGGCATCCACCAGCGGCAAGTCCTTCAACTCGGGATATTGCAGCCTTAGCCCCTCGGCGGACATCCGGTCCACATATTTCACTCGGGCCGGGGGCGGAACAGGCATCGGATTGTGTAACGCGCCGATTTCAATACCATCGCCGCGCAGAAACAACCGAGCCACCAACGCGCGATTTCTCGCCAGATCTTGTTCCGTCATCGCTCAAGATCCTTCCAGCAACGCTTCTCCGAATAGCCCCCCGACCCCATCTCACCATTATCGCGGATCCTGGGCATCCCTAATTCGCGCCTAAAGAAATTCTCCCGGCCCATGACGCTTCCGGCGGGCGATGGCCCCCAGCCTGGTTTTCTAACGGCCGGCGCAGGCGCCAACCTCAGCGGGGAAGACGAACCTGGCTCGCGTTTTGCACGTGCAGCCGTTCCTGGTTTTGGGTTAAACTATTTCTTCCGTTTTCCGTCTGCTCTCGTGCGAAGAGGGGCGGTGCGTGAAGTGGCGCTTCAAGTTCACTAAAGGATCTTAATTACATGAACGATTCAGGCTCGGTTCTGGTTGTTGGCGGCGCGGGATACCTCGGCTGCGTCTTGACGGAAGAGCTTCTAAACCGCGGATATGCGGTGACGCTCTTCGACCGGCTGTTCTTCGGTGATTTCGGAATGCGGAGATTTCGTGACCGCATCCGGCTGTTGACCGGCGATATTCGTGCAACCTCTCCGGCGATCTTCGATAACGTCAGCGCTGTAATCAATCTGGGAGGCCTCTCTAACGACCCGACCGCGGAATACAACCCCGATGCCAATCACCAGATGAACACGGTCGCCACGAGGACCCTGGGCGAGATGGCCAAGAAAGCCGGCGTGCAGCGCTATATCTTCGCCTCATCCTGCTCGATCTACGACGTGGGCGTGGTCGATGAGGAGCGCGATGTGCTGCTCAACGAGGAGTCCCCGGTTCAGCCCCGCGCGGCCTATGCGGTTTCCAAGCTTGCCGGTGAGCGGGAACTGATGAGCCTTCATGACGCTGACTTCTCCCCGGTCATGCTGCGCATGGGCACTTTGTTCGGGTTTTCCCCGCGGATGCGCTACGACCTGGTAGTAAACACCTTTGTCAAGGACGCTTTCCTCAAAGGCGCAATTACGTTGCATTATGGTGGGCAGATGTGGCGCCCGCTGGTCGACGTGCGCGACGCCGCCCGCGCATATATCCTTGCGCTCGAGGCGCCCGATTCCCTCGTTTCCGGCCAGATCTTCAACATCGTCGCCGAAAATTACCGTATATCGGAGCTCGCCCTGCGCGTTCGGGAGGGCCTGCGCGAATGCGGAGTCAACACAGAAATCTGTTCTCAATTCCAATACGCCGGCATCCGCAACTACCGCGTCTCGGGTAAGAAGATCGCCCACACTCTCAACTACAAACCTGTCATCTCCGTGGAAGAGTCCGTGAAGCACATGGTCCAGCAGATCCGGGAGCACGGCTACACCGATTTCGATAATGACCGCTACTACAACATCCGCTGGATGAAGCTGCTGGAGCAGATCAAACAGACTATCGACATTACCGGAACCATCTTCGACATGCCCGCAGAGAAGACCACCCTGGAACTGACTGCCGGAGCCCGCGGCCGCCGAGCCACCGCATGAGAGTTCTGATCATTGGCCACCGCGGCCAGCTGGGCAATGATCTCCGGGCCGCTTTCGCAAGCGATGAGCTCCTCCTTGCCGGCCGTAGCGAACTGCCGGTCGAGGACCAGGCGGCGGTAGCCTCTTTCATCGAAGCTAACCGGCCGGACATGATTTTGAACTGCTCGGCGTTTCATCGTGTCGACGATTGTGAAGACCAGGTCGAGCCCACATTCGCCGTCAACGTCTACGGCGTGCGGAACCTGGCGCTCGCCGCCCGCCAGACCGGTGCAGTGCTGATTCACTTCAGTACCGACTATGTTTTCGATGGGCCGCAGCGCAGGCCCTACGTGGAGACGGATGCCGTCTGTCCGAAATGCATCTATGGTGTTTCCAAGGCGGCGGGCGAAATCATGCTTCAGTCGATTTGGCCCAAGCACTTCATTTTCCGGGTAAGCGGCCTCTACGGATACGCCGGTAGCAGGGAGAAGGGAACCAACTTCGTCGAAACCATGATCGGCCTCGCCCGCCAGGGCAAACCGATTCGAGTCGTGAATGATCAAGTGGCCACACCGACTTGCACCCTCGATGTGGCTTCCGCCGTTCGACAAGTGGCGCTAACGGACCGCTACGGCCTTTACCACTTGACGAGCGCCGGGCAGTGCACCTGGTACGAGTTCGCGTCCGCGATTTTCCGGTTTGCCGGTCTTGCTCCGGATCTGACCGCCGTAACCTCGGAAGCCTTCCCGACGCGGGCCAGCAGGCCCCGCTATTCTGTGCTCGACAACGCCCGCCTGAGGGCGAACGGCTTCCCCGAACTTGCGCCCTGGGAGGCCGCTCTGGAGCGTTATGTAAATGGCCGGGCCGCCGCTGGGCGGGGCTGACGCATCGCGATGCCCTCACGCACCGCGCTTGTTACCAAACCGGGCATCTGTTATCCTGTGCGGCGGTAATTAATGGCTAACCCGATTTCAAAAGCAAGAGTGGCATTTATTTGCCAGCCCGAATACTTTCAATGGTTATACGAAAGCGACCTCGACGATGACTTCCAGGTTCGCAGTTTCCGCATGCTGTACGACATGCAGCTGGACGATTACGCCGACCTCGTAGCATATAATGCCGATGTCAATATCTTTTTTCGGGGAGAGTTCATTCCTGACGGGCTCTTGAGCAGGCTACGCGGAAAGAGCATCAATTTATCCAGTGAGCCGTTCCCGAATTATCACAAGGGCCGGCTCAATTATACCCTGGATTCCTTGAACCGCCTGCGATCGTTTCTGGGATGCTTCAGTAAGGGGTTCACTTATATCTTCCATTATGACGCAACGTCTTTGCCGGTACTGGAAAGGCTTGGTGTCCATCTTAGCGGCACGTTCTACTTCCCAATAGCCACAAGGGTCTATAGACCTGAGCCCGCTGCCAAGAAGTTCGACCTGCTTTTCACGGGACGCTCCACGGATCACCGCGAGCGGCTTTTCGGAAGACTAAAACATCATTTCAACTTTCTGCATATTGTCCACGGGATCTTCGGCCGAGATCTAATTCCATATATTCACCAATCCAGGATACTCCTGAATGCGCATGTTGAGCCCGAGATTTCCATCGAGCCGCGGGTTCCGCTTTACATGTCATGTGGAGCATTCGTGATCTCCGAGGAGTTGTCCATGAATCCATACCTCTCCCCGGGAACCCACTACATACAGTTCGACAGCGAATCCGACCTCTTCGATAAGGTCGGGTATTACCTGAATCACCCGGAGGATGCGAACCGCATAGCCGCGGCCGG
>Ga0335069_10001088_pt1 | contig 43737 bp, 32 predicted proteins | sample Lox_Sample_11_FD_206714 | JGI IMG/M metagenome (GOLD analysis project Ga0335069, IMG submission 206714) | Soil microbial communities from Loxahatchee National Wildlife Refuge, Florida, United States - Lox_Sample_1.1 | ecosystem: Environmental > Terrestrial > Soil > Wetlands | place: USA...
GCCGTCCATCCAGTGGTATTCATCGGCAAAGCATCCCCCCGGCCAGCGCAGGACGGGCACGCGGAGCCGGCGAAGCGCGTCCACGACGTCCTTCCGTATCCCGTGGATGTTGGGGATATCCGAGTCCCCTCCCACCCAGATGCCGCCGTACACAAGATGGCCCAGGTGTTCGGCAAACTGTCCGTACACATTTCTGTTGATCCTGTATTCCTGTGCGCCTGCATCAAGCACGACTGAGGCCCCCGAACCCTGCGCCATGAGGGAGATCGGGACGAACAGGAGCGGGAGAAGACAACGGATCGCTGCTGGCATTGGTACTCCTTGCGGCTTCTGAAGAGGGAGCGTTGCGATTCAGGAGGAGCCCGTGTCGCCGGGGCTTCCCGGGTATTCGCCGGCGCAATAGTAGCACATTCATTCTTCAATATCCAGGCGCCGTTCTTGATCAACTCCGTCAATTGTGTATCTTGTGCGCTATCACGATGTCGGAGACCTGCACCATGTCCACCACACGCACCTTCATGACGCCCGCTCTCTGCGCAGCACTGCTGATGCTCCCCGCCCCTGCGCAGGCCGGCAACGACGGCTTGCCCCGTGTGCGCCGCATAGAGAATTTCAATCACGGGTGGCGTTTCAGCCTCGGCTGCATCGAAGGGGCGTCCAGGCCCGAGTTCGACGACAGCGCCTGGCGCGTGCTCGATGTGCCCCACGACTGGAGCGTCGAGGGGACATTCCTGCAGTCGAACGCCTCTACCCCTTCAGGCGGGGCGCTGCCGGGGGGTGTCGGATGGTACCGGAAAGCATTCCAACTCCCGGACACAGCATCGAACCGGGTCACGTACATCGAGTTCGACGGCATTTACTGCAACAGCGAAGTGTGGCTCAACGGGCACTACCTCGGCAGACGTCCGAACGGGTACATCTCCTACCGGCTCAATCTGACGCCGTATCTTCTCCCCGGCCTGCGGAGAAACCTGATCGCCGTCCGGGTCGACAACTCCATGCAGCCCAATTCCCGCTGGTATTCCGGTTCGGGAATCTACAGGAACGTGCGACTGGTGCAGACCGATCCCGTCGCGGTCGACCAGTGGGGCGTCGCAGTGACCGCGTCGGAGATCACGGCGGCTTCCGCCCGCATTTCGGTGCAGACGGCCCTGTGCAACGCTGCGGCCGGCGACGCCCGTGTTGCGGTCATCAATACGATTCTGGATCCGTCGGGAGAGGTGGCGGCGCGAATCAGCCGGCAGGCCGTCGTGAAAGGGCACGGCGTCGATACGGTCAGGCAATCGGTGACCGTAAAGCGGCCGGACCTCTGGTCAGTGGTCCATCCCGCACTCTACCGCGTCGCAACCACGATTGAATGCGACGGCCGGAAAGTGGACGATTGTTCCACGAGTTTCGGCATCCGGTTTTTCCGATTCGACGTGCTGCGCGGGTTTTTCCTGAACGGCGATCACCTGAAGATCAACGGCGTCTGCAACCACCACGACATGGGATGCCTCGGAACAGCCGTCAATGCGCGCGCGCTGGAACGCCAGCTGGAGATCATGCGCGCGATGGGGGTCAACGCGATCCGGACATCGCACAACCCGCCGGCCCCGGAGCTGCTTGAACTCTGCGACCGGATGGGCTTCCTGGTGATGGACGAAGCATTCGACATGTGGCGGATCGGGAAGACTCCGTTCGACTATTCGCACGCATGGGACGAGTGGCACAGAAGGGACCTGGAGGACCAGGTGCTCCGTGACCGGAACCACCCTTCAGTGATTATCTGGAGCATCGGGAACGAAGTGCGGGAACAGAAAAATCCCCTTGATACGACCGGCTCTGTCATCGCAAGGGAGCTCTGCGGCATCGTGCGCGCGCTGGACGCCACGCGCCCCATCACCGCGAACTGCAACACTGCGACGACATGGAACCCGGTGCTCGCACCCGGGATACTCGACCTGGTGGGATTCAGCTACAACCAGAAATCCTACCCGACTGTGCTGCGCGACTTCCCGGGCCGCCCGTTCATCGCCTCGGAAACCGTGTCTTCGCTTGCCTCGCGCGGGTGGTACGAGATGCCCGCCGACAGCATCCGCCGGTGGCCCACCGATGAGCGCGTCCCATTCCTTGAGCACTTCCCGGCGAATACCTGTTCGGCGTACGACAACGTCGCGACCCCGTGGGGGAACACACAGGAAGAAGCCTGGAACGTCATCAGGAAACTGGACTGGGTGTCCGGTCAGTTCATCTGGACCGGGTTTGACTACCTCGGCGAACCGACTCCCTTTGGGTGGCCGTCGCGCAGCTCGTACTTCGGTCTCGTCGACCTCGCGGGATTCCCCAAAGACACATACTACATGTACCAGAGCGAATGGACGACCCGGCCGGTACTCCATCTCCTCCCCCACTGGAACTGGAAAAAGGGGGACACCGTCGACGTCTGGGCGTACACGAACGCCCCGGAGGTCGAGCTGTTCCTGAACGGGGTTTCGGCGGGCGTCCGGTCGAAGAAGGGGGAGGAACTGCATATTGCGTGGAAGGTCCCGTTTGTCCCCGGGACGCTTCATGCGGTGGGGCGTTCGGGCGGGAAGGATGTCATGACTGCGGAGGTTAGAACGGCGGGCCCCCCTGCTGCCGTCATTCTACATGCGGATCGGTCGACAATCGCGGCGGACGGCAACGACCTGTCATTCGTCACCGTCTCAGTGGTGGACAGCGCGGGAACCGTCGTTCCCGCGGCGGACAATCTGGTCGAGTTTTCCGTAGGCGGGCCGGGCTCGATTGCGGGCGTCGACAACGGGTCCCAGACAAGCCACGAGTCATTCAGGGCCCCGACGCGGAGCGCATATAACGGTCTCTGCCTTGCAGTGATCCGTTCGACCGGAACTCCCGGCAGGGTTGTCCTGACAGCCCGTTCGCAGGGACTTCGTGAAGCCTCAATAACGGTCATTTCGAGGGAATAAAGAGGGCAAAGCCGGACGGACCCGGCCGGGACCTTGCGCGGGACAAATAACGGCGAATTGCCAGAGTATCTGAACTTCTGCCCGGCGCCCGATGTTCAGTTGTCAGCTCATGTGAGCGCTCAACAGTCCAATCATACATCATCCAGGAGGGCGCATTGATCAGATTCTGCTCATTGCTGTGTGCAATCGTCGTCGGTCTTGCGGTCACGTCGTACGCACAGGAATCCACCGGCAAGTCCGCCGGCGGCAAGGTGACTGTCATCATCACGCACGAAGTCAAGGACTACGGCACGTGGCGGAAGGCGTTTGACGCCGACGCAACACATCGCGCTGCGGGTGGATTTACGGTTACGGGCGTCTACGCCGACGTGAAGAATCCGAACCTGGTGTCGGTGGTGGGAACGTTCCCCAGCGCGGAGGCCGCTGACGGGTTTATCAAGAACCCGAAGCTGAAGGAAGCGATGGAGAAGGGGGGCGTGATGGGACAGCCCGACGTGAAGGTGTTGACCGCAAAAGGGAAGTAGTTCCGGAACAGGTCATGACGCTGCGGGAGAGCCGGCCATCGTGCCGGCTCTCTCAAGCGCCTCCGCAAGTGTGCCGCAGAGATTGTCCTCACCTATCCGGTCCAGCAGTCCCGCCTGTGTGATCGCAAAAAGCGGTTGTTTGTGAATCCCGGAGAGTATGAACCTCGTCCCTCCCCCCTTCAGCGTGGAGAGGAGCTCTTCGATGGCGCGCAGCCCGGTGGCATCGATCGCCAGCAGGTTGCGCGTCTCCAGGATAAACACCCTGGGAGGCTTTTCGAGCGCCCGCATTGTCTCGGAAAACTGTTCTACTGCACCGAAGAAGAGCGTTCCGTACACCTCGAACACCTCCACCCCCTCGGGCAGTTTTCCCTGGCGCACGCTCTCATCTTCGCCCCCTTCGGCTTCACTCAGGTCCCTCGTCAGCGGCGTCACCTGGCTGACCTCCGCCATGCGGCGGATGAACAGCAGTGCGGAGAGAATCACGCCCACCTGGATTGCGACCGTCAGGTCCACGATCACCGTCAGAGAAAACGTCACGAGCATCACGGCGACATCGCTCCGGGGCGAGCGGAGCATCTTCACGAACGAATGCCACTCGCTCATGTTGTAGGCCACGACCAGGAGGATTGCCGCCAGGCACGGCATCGGTATGAGCGCGGCCCACGGAGCGAACAGCAGCATGATCAGCAGGAGCACGATCGCATGCACGATGCCCGCCACGGGTGTTCGTCCGCCGCTCTTGACGTTCGTCGCCGTTCTCGCGATGGCCCCGGTCGCAGGGATTCCGGAGAAGAGCGGGGAAACGACGTTTGCCACGCCCTGGGCCACGAGCTCGATGTTGGACCGATGCCGCGAGCGGATCATCCCGTCGGCAACCACCGCCGAAAGCAGCGATTCAATTGACCCGAGGATCGCAATGGTCACCGCCGGCGAAAACAGCTTTGTGACCGTCTCCCACGAGACATGCGGGATCACGGGGGCGGGAAGAACACGGGGCACACTGCCGAAGCGCGATCCGATCGTTTCGACCGGGAGCGCAAACGCCTGCACAAAGGCCGTCATGCAGAGTATGGCCAGCAGTGAGCCGGGAATGCGCGGGGCAGCCCGCTGCGCGATGAGGATGATGGCCAGCGACGCGGCCCCGACGGCCACGCTGGTCGGATCCAGCGCGCCGGCGTGCGTTGCGTAGACCGCCCATTTCCCGACGAAATCCGCCGGCAGGTCCGCAATGCGGAGGCCGAGGAAATCGTTGACCTGCGAGGAGAAAATAATGAGGGCAATGCCGCTGGTGAAGCCGACCGTCAGCGGATAGGGCACAAACTTGAGGAGTGTCCCCAGCCGCGCCAATCCCATGATGATCAGTATCACGCCGGCCATGAGCGTCGCGACTGCGAGTCCGTCGTAGCCGTACGTCCGAACGATGCCGTACACGATCACGATGAAGGCGCCCGTCGGTCCGGCGATCTGGACCCGGCTCCCCCCGAGCGCGGACACGAGGAAGCCTGCGATCACAGCCGTGAAGAGACCCTGCTCGGGTTTTACGCCCGAAGCGATGGCAAAGGCAATGGCGAGCGGGAGAGCAACGATGCCGACGATTGTCCCGGCGGTCAGGTCGTCCAGGAACTGCCTGCGGGAGTAGCCGGCGCGGAGGACGGTCAGGATCTTTGGAACAAGCGGGTGTGATGGTTCCATGGGCACCACAAGATATGACTCGGCGCCCACTTCTTCAACCCTGAGACACGGCGGTGATCCGCCCCCCCCCCCGCGGAGATGCAATCACCGCATCAGCGTCCTCCGTCGCCGCATGAAGAGGGGGAACAGGACAAGACCTGCAACAGCCAGCGCCGAGGCGACAATCGCCCATGCGTTGACCACACGTGACACCACGTGCATCGGGATATCAGCCACGAATATCTGCCGGCCGTCGATCTTCCAGCTCGCCCTGTTGCCGGCCACCTCCGGCGCGTTGGTGTCGAGGATGACGCCGGGCATGACCACCCTGTTCGTGTATGATCCGCTGATGGCCCCTTCCCTGTCCCCTGCAGACATCACCTCGTCGAGGGCACTGATGAATGGCTCGCGGAGCTGCCGGACTGCTTCCGTGCGGAACATGTCCTGCAGCGCACGCAGTGCGGGCACGGCCGCATCCTCAGCTCTCTCCGCGTCGGACTTCGTGACACGGCCGGTCCCGTGCCGCTTCGCAGGCTCACGGTCCGGCGTCTTGTAGATGCTGTCCCCCGCAAGCACCCGGATCATCTCCCCCCGCCGCGATGTGAAGAGCTCGGGTGTGAGCTGCGGGTCGTGCATCCGCCCCACAGCCGACAGGAGCCTGGTGAACAGCAGCACTTTGTTCGTGCTGTCCTGCCAGGACTTGATCCGCGCGCCGAGTGTGTCAGAGAGATCGCCTGCGACAATCCGGCGCAGCTCGTCGGGAGTGAAGTACTGTGTGGCCGGGAGCAGAGTGACCGGGACGGGATTCCCGTATGTCTCCGTGTAGTCGAAGTACGTGTAGAACCACCGGAAGCGCCGTTCGACGCGAACGCTCGCCCGGACTTTCCCCGAATCGCGGGCGTCACCGCACTCCTGCGAAAACGCCTCAAAGGTGTCGAAGCGCTTTGACCATGTCACGGTACCGACCGAATCTTTCCCCGCGGGGGGGGTGTACACGCGCTTCCAGGTCGAGTCCACCCGGAACGGAACCCGGGACGACCGTGTGCTGTCCGATGGCCCGTGCCATTCCAGGATCCGATCGATCGTTCCTTCGAGCGAAACGATCGTGGTGATGACGTAGTGTTTCTCGTCGCACCCCTGCAGCAGCGTCAGGAGGCACAGGACCGATATCGCCTTCATCCATCGTGCACTGTTCATGCTAGCGTTCTCCCATGCGGACAAGATCTTCGACGTCGCGCAGGAAGGCTTTTCCTTCCGTGCGGAGGACGCGTCGGGCCGTGGTATCGAGGCCATGATCAAGTGAGAGGGACCAGAGTTCGGGGTACTTCTTCTGGAACCTCTCCATTTCCGGTGTACCCTCGAAACGTGAAGAGCGGAACAAGGACAGCACAAACCCGGCATCCAACCCGGCGAGCGCCGGCTCGCGCGCCTCGCCCCGTGCCATCTCTCTGACACGTGCGAGTGAGGCCGCCTGCGTCTCCCGCAGCGTGCGCTCCCTGCGCGAAGCGTCATCGGCGCTGGCCTGCATCCGCTTCTCCAGATTTTCAATCTTTCCGGCGTCGTCATACGTCTGCACGAGAAACAACGCGCAGAGCGCGGCAGCGACGGCATAGGGTGCGGCGACATGTGTGCCGTGCAGGGCAGGATGCAGCCTCCACGAGCGTTCCCGCGCCGGGGGGCCGGCAGCGACGGCGCGCATGATCGATCCAGTGAGGTCGTCGGCTTCATGGAGGACCGGGGAGATTGTCCTGAGCCTGTCGACCGGGGCCGCCGCCGCGTCGAACGAGGCACGCAGGGCCGCGCACCGTCTGCACGATGCCACATGACGATCGAGCATTCCCCGAACCCGGTCGTCGAGCTCCCCCGCCCGATGGAGCGGCATCAGCTTCTTCGCCTTCCAGCACCGCATGCCGGGCTTCTCCTATGCTGTCAGATCGTTCAGCCGTTTGCGAATCCTCGTCCGGGCATAGCTGAGATTCGCTTTCACGGACGAGTGTGATAAACCCAGCGTTTCAGACACCTCGTCGACCGACATGTCCTGCAGATCGCGCAGGATGAATACTATCCGTTGAGTCGGTGGAAGCTCCCCGGTAAGCCGGCGGATCGATTCCGCCAGGTCGCGGTTTGACACTTCCTCGGCCAGATCCCCGCTCCCCGCCTCCCTCTCCCCCTCCTCCCGAAGAGAGGTAAAGAGACCCATCCGTCTCCTGTTGCTGCGCATCTCGTCGCAGGCCTGATGCGCAACGATGCTGTATAGCCATGTGGTGAACTTCCTGTCCGGATCAAAGCGATCCAGGTTCTTCCAGACGCGAATGAAGCTCTCCTGCACGACGTCACGCGCCCGCTGTTCAGAACAGACCAGGCGGAATGCTATCGCGTAGGCGTAGTGTTCATGCCGCTCGACCAGCCGGCGGAACGCGGAACAATCCCCGGCGCGACACCGTGCGACCAGGGCAGAATCCGTCTCGCTGTGGGAGTGTTCGTCCTCGTTCTGCACGTGGCCGTTGCTGAACTGTGGGTGATCCTGACGATGATACGTCTGTCAGCGGGAAAGGTTAAACGTCTGATTCAGCAGTGGTCGACGTTGCCAGATGTGGGAAAAATCTGTCAATGCACGAATGTATCCCGGAAGTGCATCCAAAACAAGTCCCCCGACGACAGTAATTCTGATGCGAACGTTCGCGCTCTTGATTTTCGGGATGCTTCTTCTGTCATTGCGCGCGATCGGGACAATCTGGACCCGCAGCAATAACCCTGTTCCACACTGAGGGGAACTGTCAGCGTTGAAATACATGACTGCTGTTCTCGGAGCCTTCGCCTGCGCGGCGCTCCTGAGGCTGCCGCATTCCGTCCAGTCTGCGACACCCGGTGCCGCGGACTCGGTCCATCACCCGGAACGAAGAGAGCCCGCGCGGATCTTTTTGTCTTCATCATCTGTGCGCGAAGGGGACACGCTGCGAGTCTATCCGAAGCGGGTTCTGCGATCGGGCATGCTGTCGGATTTCCCCCCCGGTCAGCTGTTTCACGTTCGACTGGCCGATGGAAGCGAGCTGGTGGAGGAGGCGCTCGGGAGATTTGTCTTTCCTGACGGCACCGGCTGTGTCGATACCACCGGCGTCCCGCTCCCCCTCAATATCTATGTGATCGGCCGGGTTTCGATGTCGTTCTCGGCAACGGTGGAGGCGCTTGATCCGCCCCCTCCGGGCGATCCCCTCTGGGATCGGCGTCCCGACCAGGTCGTGCTGACCGGACCCACGCCGCGGTTCGAGGCCGGCATCTGGGACGCGGCGGGGAACAGCCTCCTCAGGAACAGGCACATCGATGATGCCCTCATCTGTTTCCGGCGCGCTGCGGCACTCGACACTGCCGTCGCGGCGTACGCGTTCTACAACATTGCCTGTGCGCATGCGGTGGCGGGGCGGAATGCCAAGGCACTCGACTCCCTTCGCGCAGCCGTGCGCCGGGGGTACAGTGACTACGTCTTCGCGCTGAAGGACTCGGATCTCGTCTCCCTCCGCGGCCTCCCCGAGTTCAAGACCATTCTTTGCGCGCCGCACGTTGACCGCCGGACCGCTCTGATCACCGAGCTCGGTCGCGACTCCGCCCGGCGGGGGGCATTGTACTTCGAGATCGCCCGGACATATCTTGCCGAGGCAGAAACCGACAGTTTCTTTGTCGCCCTCGACCAATCACTCCGGATCAGCGCTTTTCCTTCCTCTGACATTTTTGAGGCCGATGAGTTTCGCGCCGTCAGGTCCGACCCCCGGTTTGACTCCATCATGACCTCCTACGCAGCGCGCACCCCAAATCTGGTGTTCACCAGGGAAATCGAGGGGGACAGGTGGCCGCACGTCATCCACCGCATGTATTCCAACTCCTATCCGTTCAATCTGGGAAACTGCTGCAACCTGATCAGCCTCACTGTGTGCGACGGCAGGGGGGGACGCGTGCCCCCCGCGCTCGGACTTCTCCCGCACCTGCGCTCCCTCCGAATCTACACGTGCGAAGCGGACTCTTTCCCCCGGCCTGTTGCTCTCCTGACACATCTTGATACGCTCGAGCTGACGGATTGCCGGTTCCACTCGATTCCCCCGGACATCCAAAACCTTTCATCGCTCCGGTCGCTGTCACTTCACGGGGGGAGGTTGACCTCCTTCGACAGCCGGGGCGGGAGTCTGTCCAATCTCAGAGACCTGGACCTCAGCGAAAACCGCTTCGAACGCTTTCCTGACGGCATGCTGCGCTCGGCATCCCTGAGTCGTGTCGACCTCTCGGCAAACAGCATCGGTGAACTCCCCCCGGACATCGCGCGCCTGAGAGACCTTTCGGATTTGCGGCTCTCGGACAACCGGCTGAATATGATTCCACGGTCGCTCGCCGGGCTCCGGCGTCTCAAGTCGCTGGACCTTTCGATCAACAGCCTGACCTCGATCCCACCAGAGCTCGGGGAACTGGACTCCCTCGAGAACCTCGACATTTCGTTCAACGATTTGACGAGCATCCCCCGCACGTTTGCGCATCTCGCGCACCTGAAGACGCTAAACGTGGAAGGTAATCAGCTTGACGATGCCGAGATCTCATGGCTGAGGAGTTCACTCCCCCGCTGCAGAATACTCGGGTGCGGCCAGGATTCCTTTGTCCAGGGGAGACTCCCGGGCGCAGCCCGGCACCGCGATTCCCACCTGCGCGTTTCGTTCCTTGTCCCCCGGGCGATGAAGCGGGAGATGCCTGAACGCCCGTCGCCCGAGGACGGGCATGCGATCACGTTCTCACGATGCGATACGACATACGGTGCGGAGGACACCGTCACGTACGCGTACGTGGATGAAACGGCATTTACGATTCGCAGGGAACGGGGGACATTTGCGCGCCAGGCTGATGAGGCAGGATTCGAACGTTCGCACCGCGAGGACCTCGCTGACAGCAAAGACTGCGGAGAGGGGGGCTCACAGACGTACGTCAGCCTCGGCAGGCAGGGAATGGAAGAGCCCGCATTTGCCATCAGTGCAGGCGGCTGGCGCGGGTTGTACGGCGGCAACTACACGGGGAGGTTCGGGCAATCCGCGTCCGGTGAGGGGTCGGGCTACCAGGGGCTCCGGGAGATATTCCTTGGGTTCGCCAGGAGAAGGCTCCCGGACGGATCGGCGGTGTGCGTCTCGTTTTACAGCGATGCAGGAGACGGGAAAGAAATGTTCTTTGCGATCCTCACTTCGGTCCGCGTGGACCGCTGAGAGCATCGAATTCACCTGAGCAGAACCAGCTTCAGCGTTTTGACAAACCCCTCCGCCTGCAGGCGGTAGAAATATACGCCGCTCGGCAGTCCGGATCCGTCGAATCTCACTTCATATGTTCCCGCACCCCTTTTGTCATTCAGGAGGACTGCCACCTCCCGTCCGAGCACATCGTACACATTCAGCGTCACACGTGTTGCGTTCTGCAACGTGAACCTGATTGTTGTTGCAGGGTTGAACGGATTGGGATAATTCTGCGAAAGGCTGTACCTGCCGACAGTTCCGGCGGAGGCCGCGATGGATGTCGTCTGCCAGGCCGCGGCGTATTCATCCCAGACGTAGGAATGGCTGATCTGGTTGTACTCCCAGAGACTGACCCCGGGATAGTGATACGTCGACCGGGACAGATTGCAGAAGCTCGCAACGTCCCCCGCCGCAACGTCGTTGCTGTACCCGAAATACTCCCCCTGCCCGAGGGGCATGATGGGCTTTGCGGCAGCACTGTCCCCCTGGCCGATCCAGCCGGCCGTGGCCGCCGCGAATTGCCCGCTCATCAGGCTGAGTTCGTTCTGGGGTGTCGTCGGGCGCGCCGCCCAGTATGTCTGCGGCATGTTCACGTCGACACGGTCAAGGAACGCCTGCCACGGGAACGTGGCGTGGCCGTTGATGCGCGCCCAGGCGGTGAGCCCGACCAGGCTTTTCGGGTGGCGTGCCCTGATGCTGTCGCAATACGCCTGCGCCGATGCAACGCGGGTGGCAAGCGTGTCATACTCGATCTCGGCATCAATCAGAAGACCGTCGATGCCTTTGACATCCAGGATCATGTTCGCGACATCCGTCTCGGACACTGCGTTCCCCCAGTGGTGGGGCACGCCGTAGACGTACTGAAATGCAAGCAGTTTGATCCCGTTCCTGTGGAGAAGCGAAACGACACTGTCAATGCTGGAATAGTTCGGAACGACCCAGTTGTACAGAGAATGGTTGGGGCTGTTGTAATAGCTGTCGCCGTCCGCCATTTTAATTACCATCCAGCCGATGCCGGCGCCGCGCAACCTCGTCATGATGGAATCAAGATTGTGACCTCCACCGTTCGTCGACCAGAGCTGCCAGAGGTACATCCCCTTTGCCCCGATCGACAACGAGTCCCCCGCGGCGCGCACCTCTGCGGGGGTCACAACGGCCCCGGCCATCACTGCCGCGGCGAGGCATGACAGTCCGAATCGTCTCATGCGGGTCACCTCGTTATCGGTTGCCAGTGCCTTGAACGGAGGCGAGGAGTTCTCCAAATCGGCCGTTGAACTCCCCCGTCGAATCGCGGAGAGCGGCAAGAAGCCCCGCTCTCATGTCTTTCGCGCTGAGCGTGCCGCCCCCCACCTGCTCTCCCGGCTTGCCCAGGGTCATTTCCCGGACAAGCGAAACGATACAGTACCCGGCGCCCGCCCGTGCGTAGCAATTGATGACGCCTTCCCACATTCCCATACCGGCATAGACGGCCCAGTATTCGCGGCGGAATCCGAATGACGCCGTAAAAACAGAATCGACCAGCACCCTCGAACGTAGAATCCCCGCGTCGTGGGGCGCGTCCGGATACAGCCTTCCCCCGTAGCTTCCCGGAAGATCCACGTACGGCATGTCACTCACGGCAACCTCGGCCAGAGCACTCCCGGCGGATGACTGAGATGAAACCCACCTCATTGAGCATGCCGCGCTGTCACGTTGCTCCACGTTTCCGGTGGATGCGAATGAGATGCCGAGACCGTTTCCCCTGAGGTGCGAAATCCCCGGCTGCTGGGCCCGTGACAGGCCGCCTGTCGGGGCCAGACCAAGCACCGCCGCGGCAAGTACCACTGTTCCCAGTTGCTTCGATGTCATCATGAATCCTCCCACGGATCGTCCGCGACACTACTTCATGATCAGCATGCGTTTCGCCTCCACAAAACCTCCAGCCTGAAGCCTGTAGAAGTACACGCCGCTCGAGAGGTTCCCGGCGTCAAATCTCACTTCGTGCGGGCCGGCGTCTTCTCTCCCGTTGACAAGGACAGACACCTCGCGGCCGAGCACGTCATACACGCTCAATCGGACTGACGACGATGCGGGGAGGATGTACCGGATGGTCGTGCCCGGATTGAAAGGATTGGGATAGTTCTGCAGGAGAGCATATGACCCCGGGAGTGCCGGAGCGTGTTCGGGTGCTATACCCGTGGGCACTGCGAGCGCGCTGAATACTGCGTCAGTGTACGACTTGAGGTTGTTGGCGGCGTACACCATGATGCCCGCCTTGGGGGACACAGCGGGCGGCCATGCTGCCACCCCCGTCGCATATGCCAGCGTGAAATAGTCGTTGAGGACTCCCACCATCACCCTGGCGGGTCCCAGTGAATCGGCCCACTGGCCGTAGCGGGACGCATAATTCGAGCTGAAGTACGCCATGTCCATCACGAAATTGAAATACGATCCGACATCCCGCGATTTGCCGATGGTGGATGCCGGCGCGCCTCCGGAGTAGATGGCCGCCGTGTACATCTGTGAGGTGCTGTTCGACGACAACGGGCCGAAGTACTTCCCGATTTCCTTCAGGAGCGAGACATAGGCGGCGTTTCCTGTCGCGCCGTGTTCCACATCAAGGGATATGCCGTCCAGATGGAGGGAATCGATCGCGCAGGTTTTCAGGAACGAAGCAAACTGATGATAATCGTACTGCTGTCCGTCGTACGTGGTGAAGGGAACCGACGTGCTCCACGAGGCGGCATCATCGACATTCATGAGGACTTTGACGCCTCGTGCCTGCAGCACCCTGACATCCCGGAGGATCTGGGCATACGACTGGTAGTTCACGTTCCTCATCCACCCTGTGGCATAGTGCGCGGAATCCACCAGCTCCCACAGTTTTCCCTCGAACAGCACCACGATATTGGCGGAATCGGTGAACGAAGTCAGGGGATAATGGTCAGGCCCCCCGGAATCAAAGACATAGTAGGCGACTTTGTTCCTCGCGGGAGGCGGGAGACTCCCTGTTGCGCCGGACATGGTCTGGTACAGCAGGGCAATCAACGACATCAGCGCGAACACGATCCTGTGCAGTGGCAATCGTTTCATCTGTCCAACCTGTGTGAGACGTGTGGAGGTTCTGCGAACGTAATATAGTGAAATCATCGAACAGGCACGAGGGATCTGCGGCAGATTGCTTCGTCGCAAAGAGCGCTCCTCGCAATGACGTCCCGCCGTCGTTCCGATGATGCGCGACGTTCAGCGGACCTTGTAGCGGATCCAGAGCGCATCGTTCTTCCGCCGCTCGACCGATACCAGACTCAGGGGAACTGCCTTTGAGTTCAAGGGGTTGACGCCGTCGAAGACTGCCGGGACGTCATGGCGTCCGTCAACGCCGGGCACCAGCAGAAGACTCACTTCGTCCACGAGGCCCGCCTGGAGGAAGCCCCCGTTGATGTGGCCTCCCCCCTCCAGGAGAAGCCTCCTGATGCCGAAGTGCTCGCCCAGAAGGTCGACAGCACGCCCCAGGTCGACGGCGGGCGTACCCGCGACGACATAGGAGATCGCCTTCTCCTCGAGCATTGACAGGTAGTCCTCCGGCGCGCTCTCGCTCACCACGCAGATAATGTGGTCCCCGGAAATCTCGTTCTCCCGCCACCGGAGCGAGCCATGCGTATCGACTGCTATCGCATATGATCCGGCGCGCTTCGCAACGTGAACTGGCCGCCGGCCCGCCGGGATGTTTGACCGCGACACAAAGGGCCCCTTCTCCGCAAAATGCTGCTGCATGGTGATCCTGCCGCAGATCCAGGCGTCTCCATTGAGCGCCGAGCCGGTGGCCTCATACTCGTCGCTTCCGCCGACTCCCCGGAGCGCGGCTCCGTCGGTCTTGCCGTCGATGGAGGCGCACATGTGGCAGATGATGTATGGTCGCATTTGATTCTCTCCCTGGCCGTGTTTACGTTCTCTTCTGGTTGTGCACGCTACTTCTCTCCTGACGCCACGCCATGAGCATCGTGCGACTTCGCTTCTACGCTGAATTGAACGAGCATCTTCCGCCGGAGGCGCGGCAGGTGGAGTTTGAGCGGAGCATCAATGACGGCTCAACAGTGGCGGACGTCCTGGCTCAGCTCCACGTGCCTGCCGACGAGGTTGACCTTGTGCTCGTCAACGGGGAGACCGAGAGGCTCGATCGGCGGCTCTCAGACGGAGACCGGGTGAGCGTCTACCCGGTGTTCGACGCCATGGATGTCTCATCGGCGACACGAATCCAGCACCGGCCCGCCCGAAGGATGCGGTTCGTGCTCGATGTCCAGCTCGGCAAGCTGGCGCATCACCTGCGGATGCTCGGCTTTGACACAATCTACCGGAATGACTATCGCCGGGAGGAGCTTGTGCGCATTGCCGCAGGCGAGGACAGGATACTCCTGACGACGAGCGGATCCCTGTTCGGGGATGACCGGGTGCGGGCGGGGTACCGTGTCCGGTCGCCAAACCCGCGTGAACAGCTGGCAGAGATCCTCGGCCGCTTCGACCTGTGGCAATCGGCGCGTCCGTTCCTTCGGTGCCTGCACTGCAATGCAGTCGTCGTGCCGGTGTCCAGGGCAAGTGTTCTCGACCGCCTGCCGGAGAAGGTGCGGGAGCACTATGACGACTTCACGTCATGCCCGTCGTGCAGGAGGATCTACTGGAAGGGGACACATGTCGCGAGGATGATTGAGTTGTCGCGCCGGCTCTATGCCGGGGCCGGGGAACTGCTCCCCCCGCACGCTCTGTAGATCAGAAGATGCCGGGTTCTGCGCCGACAACGCCGGCGGGCGGGTCACCCCCGCCAGGGCCAGAACTTCGTCGAATAGAACACCCCCAGGGCAAGGAGCAATGCGCCCCACCAGACATCCGCGTGCAGATCGCTCAGCACGATGTGCTGCGGAGGAGCACTAAACAGGTGATAGACGCCGGCACCGGTGATGAGCACGCCGTAGAGCACAAGGAGTGCACCAATGAAAAACCAGATCTCGATTTGACGGGGAGCCTGCATTGGTCACCTCCCTACCAGAAGATGATATTGACGGCTACGAGCACGACGAACACGACCGCGGCCCAGAAATTCGGATGTTTGTACCACGGGGTCGGGCCTTCATCCGGAATCTTTGTCAGCCCGTAGACCAGGTCCTTGAGATCCTCGCGCGTCTTGGGCCTGGTGAACAGGCTCACGAGCACGGTGACACCCATGCACACAAGCAACGACCAGAATGCGCTGTACATGTTGACGGCCATGTCCTGTGCCAGGGGCGAGAGCGCGATATGCCGGACATGGTCGGGATTCAGATGCGCCGGGTCGAAATATCCCGGGAACACGTGCACGTACACGAATTCCCCCATCGAGGTGAGAATGCCGGCAAGAAATCCCCAGAAGCCTCCCGCAGCCGTCGCCCGCTTCCACAGCATCCCGAGGATGACAACGCCGAAGAGCGGGATGATGAAGAACATCACCAGCACCTGCAGGTAGACAAGGATGTTGCTGAAGAATTTCGCCGCGTATGCCGTCATAATGGCGAGAAAGACGCCGACGATCGAGCTCCAGCGTCCCATGCTCACGTAATGGGCGTCGGATGCGCTTTTCCGTATGAGCGGACGGTACACATCATACGTCCACACGGTCGAGAAGGCGCTGACGTTGCCCGCCATACCGGACATGAACCCTGCGATCATGGCGGTCACTCCCAGCCCGAGGAGCCCGGGTCCGAGGTAGCGCGCCATCATCAGGGGGAGCACCTCGTTGAAACTGTGCCCGCCGGTGGCCTGCGCAACGCTTTCCGGAACGAGGACAATGCCCTCTTTCTGCGTCAGCACTGCGAGCCCCAGAAGCCCGGGAATGGTCACGATAATCGGAACGAGCATCTTGAGTACCGCACCAATGACTGTACCGTTTTGCGCGGCGCGCAGGCTCTTGGCGGCCATGACGCGCTGGACCTGGAGAAAGTCGGTGCACCAGTAGCCGAACGACACGGCAAGGCCCAGGCCGAACACCATCCCCGTCCAGTGCATTCCCATGGGGTTGTCGGCGGCAGACCCCATGTTCGCCCAGAGGCTTGTGAAGTTCTGGCCGGGATGCTGGGCGTTGATGGACGCAAGCATCTTGCTCCACCCGCCCGCCTCGATGATCCCGAGGATGGGGACGAGGAGCGTGCCGAGCCAGATGAGGAAGTACTGGAGGACCTCGTTGAAGACGGCGGAAAGAAGTCCCCCGAGCGAGACATAGACGGCGACTGTGAGCGAAGAGACCCAGATGCAGAGGTCAAAATTCCACCCGAGCAGAAGCTGCATGACCTTCGCCATGGCAAACATGTTCACACCGCAGACGAGGACGGTCATGATCGAGAAGGATATCCCTGCCAGCGAACGGCTCGCCTCGCCGTAGCGGAGCTTCAGGTAGCCGGGGACGGAATGCGTCCTGCTGATGTAGTAGAAGGGCATCATGACCACGGCCAGGAAGAGAATGGCCGGGATGGCCCCGATGAGATAGGCGTGGGCGCCAAGCATGCCGTACTGGTATGCCATTGCCGACCAGCCCATGGTCTCCAGCGAGCTCAGATTGGCGGAGATGAAGCTCAGACCGGCGATCCAGGCCGTAATCTTCCTTCCCGCCATGAAGAACTCTTCGCCGGTGTGCGTATACTTCTTCAGGTAGAAGCCGATGCCCAGCACGGTGAGGAAATACAGGACGATGATCACGAGGTCGAGCCCCGTGACGGACAGGAGCTGCGTCGAGCCGCCCCCGGAGGGGTTGCCAAAGGTCATCGCCGTCCCCCCGAGCAGAGCGAGGAGGGTGTACAGAACGCGTTTCAACGACGTGAACATGAGTTTCCGCTATCCGCTGGTTGAGGATGTCGTGAATTATGCCACACCGTGACGACGGAGCGCAGGAGGGTGAAAAGGAGCAGAGAGAATGTACGCGAGACCGACTGAATTGTCAATACACTCTCGCGACCCGGCCTCTACGGCGGTGAGGACACGATGGACCACGGGCGATTGTCTCTCGCTTCACACGTGAAAGAATTCCCACGCGATGCGATCCGGGTCCTTGAACGCCACATACCGCTTCCCCAGTGTCTCATCGAGCTTCACACCGGTGTTTTCAACGCCCGCGTTCGACAGAGCCTGAGCAACCCTCTCGAGTTCGGCGTCATCCGTGCAAGCCAGGGCAATGTGATTCAATCCCACCCGGTGAGGATTGAACGCGCCGGCCTCCCGGGCCCGGCTGATGCCGACCACGGTAGTTCCTGCGGAAAACAGAAAGAGGTCGGGGAATTCCATCACCGCGGGAAAACCAAGCGTTTTGAGGTAGAAATCTCTGGAGCACTCGAGGTTTGAGACCTTTAGTGCGATATGGTGGACAGCGGGGGTCTTGATCTCTATGGACATGTTTTCCTCCTGACGTTTTCTGATCGGATTTCCGTCTACCGCAATGCAACCTCCACCGCCTCTTCCATCCCCGGACTGTTCACGCCGGACAGCGCGTCTGAGACTTGCCGCGGACCGAGCCTTTCCCGCAGCGCCACCAGCAATCGCTCCTGATCAGACTGGAGACACAGCGGTACCGGAGATCCGATGCTCATACGCAGTGACATTGACGCACCAAGAAGGAGCAATGCCCTGTCAGCATTGTCCAATTGGCATGCCACCCCTGCCAGCCCTTCCAGGCACTCAATAATGCCCAGCCTGTCTCCCATTTCACTTCTCAGCCGCAGACTGTCTCTGAAGAGCAGAGAAGCCGAATCGTATTCTCCCCTGCATCGGGCGACTTCCCCCAGTCTGTGCTTCGATTGCGCGACACCCCATTTGTCGCCGGCCTCTTCCCTGAGCGCCAGGCTCTCGGCATAGAGAACAGAAGCACGGGAATGATCGCCCCGACGAAGCATCACGTCGCCGAGAATCAACTGAGAGAACGCAATCCCGTACTTGCTCCCGATTTCCCGGTCTATCGGGAGAGACTCTCTCTCCAGAAGCGCCTCAGCCTGATCGAAGTTGCCTCGATCATGCTCCACGCCCGCGAGCATGATGAACGCAAACGCACGGAGCTGCCTGTCCCCCAATTCCCGAAACAACGTCGTCGCCTCGTGCAAGAAATCCGCAGCCTGATCGTACTCTCCCTGCTTTCCGATCGCCCACCCCAGATTGGCCAATGAGAAAGCAATGTCACGCCTGTCACCCATTCTCCGCCGCAGAGAGAGACTCTCCTGGTGGAACGAGCGCGCCGCCGTGAAGTCGCCCTGACAGTGCGCCACAGTCCCCAGATTGGTCAGAGACGTGGCGATCCCCCGATCTTCCTTCAATTCCCGATGCAGCGCCAGGCTTTCCTCGGACCGGGCACGGGCTGCGGCATAATCGCCGACACGGAACGCGAGCCAGCCCAGATTGTTCAGTGAGCCCGCAACGCCGTGTGTGAGTCCCAGTTTTCTGTAGATCGCAAGTCCCCGGTCGAACAGTGTGCGAGCCGAGGTGTAGTCTGCCTGATTTTGCGCCAGCTGCCCGGCCATTGTAAGGACCTGAGCCAGCGGCTCCGAGCACATCGACGCCGGCACATGTGCCACCAGGTGTGCCAGCTTTTCCCGCCCCTCCTCCAGGTGGCCGCGAATCAGCCAGAAGCGCGCAAGGGCTGCGCACAGACGAAGCTCCGCATGGATATCCTCTGCGTTCACCGATGAATCGAATGCGGCGCGCAAATTATCGTGCTCCCGATCCAGTTTGTCCAGCCACTCCTTCTGGCGCACTCCCGTCAATTCTCGTGCTGCTTCTTCTGCAAGCGTCAAGAAGAACTCCCTGTGCGCGCGGGTGATGGTCATCGCTTCGCCGGTCGCGGCCAGACACTCAAGTCCAAATTCCCGGATCGTCTCGAGCATCACAAACCGGGACTGGTCGCCCTGCCTCAGCAGACTTTTATCAACCAGCGAAGCGAGCCCTTCCAGGACGTCGATCTTCAGATCGTTCGGTCCGGTGCACACCGCTTCAGCAGCCTCCAGCGCGCAGCCACCGGCGAAAACCGCCAATCGCCGAAGCAGCTTCCTCTCGTCGTCATTGAGGAGAGCATAGCTCCAGTCGATTGTCCCCCGCAGGGTTTGCTGCCGGGCGGGCACGTCCCTGGGACCATCGGTGAGCAGGCTGAGGCTCCTCGCGAGCTTTTGCAGCATGATTCTCGGCGAGATTGACTTGATTCGTGCGGCCGCCAGCTCGATGCCCAGAGGCAGCCCGTCGAGGTGGAGGCATATCTCAGCAACCGACGGCCCGATATCCTCGTCCAGGGCGAACTCGGGTCTGACTGCCTTCGCCCGGTGCAAAAACAGGACTATCGCTTCCGATCGGGCGAGATCTTCCAGCGAATGCTGAGCATTGCGATCAGGGAGCGCCAGCGGCGGCACAGGGAACTCCTGCTCGCCGCTGACGTGAAGCGGCTCCCGGCTGGTCACCACGATCTTGAGCCCCGGACACGAGGCAAGCAGTTGCGTGAGCACCACCCCCGCCGTCACCACCTGCTCAAAGTTGTCCAGGACGAGAAGGATTTCCTTGTCCACGAGATGCCGCCTGAGACTCTCCACCGGCGGCTGTCCGCCGACTTCACCGAGTCCCAGCGTCCGACAGATCGCAGAGGCAACTACTCCCGGATTGCTGATCGGCGCCAGATCGACGAACACGGCGCCATGCGCAAAGTCGCCGTGCACGTCCTCCGCCACCCGAAGAGCCAACCGGGTCTTGCCGGACCCACCCGCACCGGTGAGCGTCACCAGGCGGACATCGTGCAGAAGATTCCTGATCTCAGCGGTTTCCCTCTCCCTCCCAACAAAACTCGTCAGCTGAACAGGCAGATTGCCCGGCTCCCGTTCGGCGGAGCGGCCGGGCGAACTCCCCGAAGCGCCGGAACCCGTTGCCGCCGCGAGTCGCATCAGATCCGCCAATATTGCAGCGGCACTCTGATACCGATCGCCCGGATTCTTCTGAAGCGACCTCTGAACAATTTCCTGCACGGCATCGGGGACGTCGCTCCTGTACCGGCGTACCGGTTCCGGCTGTTCGTTCACGATCGAGTACATCACGGCTGCGTCAAATTCACCCCGGAAGGGCAGGTTCCGTGTCAGCAACTCATAGAGCACGACACCGAACGACCACAGGTCCGTTCGATGATCGGTGCTTTCCCCCTTGATCTGTTCGGGGGACATGTACGCCGGTGACCCCTGCAGAGTCACGCTGCTTCCGGTCCTGCCCCCCCCATGCATCGTTGCGAGGCCGAAATCAGTGATCTTGACGACGCCGTCGCCTGTCACCAGAATGTTGGACGACTTGATGTCACGGTGAACCACACCTTTCGCGTGCGCGGCCGCGAGTCCTTCCGCGATCTGTATTCCACAGGCGATGGCATCCTTCACCGGCAGCAGCCCACATGTCGTTGACTCCGAATCGGCACACTCCGTTGCTGCAATGTGTCCCAATTCTCTTCCTTCGATGTACTCCATCGATATGAACATCTGGCGTTCTTCTTCCTCGATGGAGTAGATCGTGGCAATATTCCGATGGTTCAACGCAGCCGCCGCCCTGGCTTCGTTCGTGAAGCGCTCTCGGTGTTCGGAGTCCGGAGGGAAGGAGTCTGGCAGGAATTTGAGGGCGACCTTGCGTTGCAGCGCGGTATCTTCGGCGAGATAGACCGCGCCCATGCCCCCCTCACCGAGCTTGGCGAGGATTCTGTAGTGGGAGATGGCCCGTCCGAGCATCATCGCGCGCACCACGCCTGTTCGTTCCAGAGGGTGAGGCAGTGCGGCATTCTATCGAGATTTCGTCAGACAGTCAAGTCGTTTCATGATGTCCGATGGCGTCACGAAGAGGGCCAAATCCAGACCCCGGCGGATGTGGATGGCAGGTCGAAGTCTGCGAAAAAACCTGTCAAGTGCTCGGCTGTCGTCACCGGAACGCGAATTGCAGGACATGGGTTCACACCTGGTCGACCCATGGGGTATTCTGAGGCCATCAGGTCATTGAAAAAGCGTCCTGCTCCCTCCCAGGACGGACACCTTTTTTTCCCCCCCCGGGGGACGTCTCATTGAGCGCTCCGAGACCGGCGGGCCAAAAAAAATCCCGCGCCTTTCGGCGCGGGACGTTTTGGAGCTACCAGAGGGTGGATTCTAGTAGTTCGACCACCCCGATCCGCTGGAATCCGAGGAGTAGGAGTCCAGTTTCCTGTGCTCGGTGCGCTTCCGCCCGGGCTGGAACCGGGTTTGACGGCTCCCTCCGCGCGCGCGGGGGGACTGTGACCTGGAACGCGACGGCGGACCCTGCGTCACATGCGTCTCCGGAGCGGAAGGCACAAACCCCGGATACACCTTCACCGGATACTGTGTGCCGGTATATTTCTCAATGCGCGTCAGATACTGCTGCTCCTCCCGGCCGACGAACGTGATCGCATCTCCGGATGCCCCGGCCCTCCCCGTTCGGCCGATCCGGTGGATGTAGTCCTCGGGATGCTGGGGAACGTCGAAATTGATGACGTGGGAAATCCCGCTCACATCAATTCCCCGTGCGGCGATGTCCGTCGCCACCATCACCCTGAATTTCCCCTCTTTGAAGCCCTCGAGAGCACGCTCCCGCTGCGACTGCGTCCGGTTCGAATGAATCGCAACGGAGGCGATCCCCTTTTTCTCGAGACGCCTGTTGATCTTGTCGGCGCCGTGTTTGGTCCTGGAAAAGACAAGGACGCTCTGCATCTTCTCCGCCTCGAGCGCGTGCGCGAGGAGATCGTTCTTCGCCCCCTGCGGCGCACTGTAGAAATGCTGGACGATGGTCTCCGCCGGATTGCGTCGCTCACCCACCTGGACTGTCTCAGGATTGTGGAGTATGCCGGACGCCAGCGACTTGATCTCCGGTGATATCGTCGCAGAAAAGAGCATGGTCTGTCGGCGCGCCGGGATCGCCGCGATGATCCGCCGGACATCCTGGATGAACCCCATGTCGAGCATCCTGTCGGCCTCGTCCAGGACGAGTATCCGGATGGCGGAGAGATCGACTGTCCTCCGCTGCATATGGTCGAGAAGCCTGCCAGGCGTCGCCACGAGTATATCCGTCCCGCGTCGAAGCGCCTTGACCTGCTGCTCCATGCCGACGCCTCCGTACACCGACGTCGAGCGAAGCACGAGAAACTTCCCGTATTTCACGACCGCCTGCTGCACCTGGAGGCAGAGCTCCCGAGTTGGAGTGAGGACGAGCGCCCTGGGAAGCTTTCCCGCATGCTCTGTCCCCTCCGCGGAGGCGAGATGGTGAAGGATCGGAAGCACGAATGCCGCCGTCTTTCCCGTCCCCGTCTGCGCACAGCCGATGACGTCTTTCCCCGCCACTGCAGGCTCAAGTGCCAGCGCCTGTATAGGGGTAGGCTCCTCGTATCCCGCCGCATCAATCCCCTGCATAATATGGTCTGAAAGACCAAATTCCGTAAAACCCATGAAAAACCTCTGAAGTAATGAGATGTTCGTGATCCCTTCCGCATTCACAATGTGTGAACGCCGAAAAGGTCTACCATACCATGAAACAAGCCGGGATCAGGAACGCAGGAGGGAGTAATGCATTCATCATCGAAGAGCGAGTCTCAATGCCCGCCGCCAGGAGAGTATCGTCTGGGTGCGGACCGCTTGGTAAGCAGTGATTCAAGTATACATATTCTTTTTTCGAATTCCTAGCGAATTCTCAACTATTTTTCACTCCCCCTGAAGGAAGGCAGTCATATTCCTCGTCAGAGACCGGATCGAGCCACCGGACCGCACCCTGTTTCGAGTTGTTCGTCACCACGATGTGTGTGAGACTGCTGTCGTGCGCCGCTCCGTGCCAGTGCTCGACATCGCGCGGTATGACAACGATATCACCCGTCGTCAATGCCCTCGCCGGTTCGCCTTTTTCCTGGTAGTAGCCCCTGCCGTCGGTGACGAGCAGGATCTGTCCCGCCGGATGCGTGTGCCAGTTGTTGCGACATCGTGGTTCAAACACTACATTGCCGACGGCATAGGTGCCCGTTTCATCCTGCGGCACCAGAATGTTCACCCACGCGGTGCCTGTGAAGTAGTCAGGAGAGGCTTTTTCACCCCTCGGGAATATAGCTGCGTATTGTCCGGCTGCGTTCATGAGAAACCCCCCGTTCGTTTGCGAATCGCGTACGGCTGCGCCCTAGAACTGCAACATCACCTTGATGGCTTCCCGTTCATTCATTGCCCGATAGCCCCCGGGAGCGCCACCGGGAAAGCTACAGTCCCGTTCTGCGCTCCAGATGCTCAGGATACCGGGCTCCGTGAACATCGACCGCGGCAAGGGCAGCATCGATCTGCCGGAGATCATCTGCGGTGAGGTCAATGGCGTCAGCTCCGATATTCTCCAGGAGCCGGTGTTCCTTCGTTGTGCCCGGTATCGGTACGATCCACGGCCGTTGCGCCAGCAGCCAGGCAAGAGCCAACTGGGCCGGCGTGGCGTGTTTCGCCTGCGCCAGGCGGGCAAGCAGGTCTACCAGGCCCTGGTTCGCTTTGCGATTCTCCGGGGTGAACCTCGGAACGACGTTCCGGAAATCGTTCTTGTCGAATGTCGTTGTATCGTCGATTTTCCCCGTGAGGAATCCCTTGCCGAGCGGGCTGAAGGGAACGAAACCGATACCCAGTTCCTCCAGCGCGGGGATAATCTCCGCCTCCGGGGCCCTCCACCAGAGGGAATACTCGCTCTGCAGCGCGGCCACGGGCTGAACCGCGTGCGCCCGCCTGATCGTCCGCACTCCGGCTTCCGACATTCCAAAGTGCTTCACCTTCCCCTGCCGGATCAGGTCCTTGACGGCCCCGGCAACGTCTTCGATGGGAACATCGGGATCCACCCGGTGCTGATAGAACAGATCGATGGTGTCGATGTTGAGTCTCTTCAGCGACTGCTCCGCGACGCGTTTGATATGCTCGGGCCGGCTGTTCACTCCTGACTGAACCCCCGCATCGTTGAAGGCGAATCCGAATTTCGTCGCGATCACCACGCGATCGCGGAAGGGGGCGAGGGCTTCGCCGACAAGCTCTTCGTTGACATACGGACCGTAGGCTTCCGCTGTATCAAAGAACGTCACACCGCGTTCCACTGCGGTGCGGATAAGCGCGATCATTGCCTTCCTGTCCGGCGGCGGCCCATAGGCGTAACTCATTCCCATGCACCCGAGTCCCAGCGCGGACACTTGCAGTCCACTCTTCCCCAGCGTTCGTGTTTTCATCGTTCTTCCTTTCATTTTGCTTCCACACCAATATAGACAATGCAGCATTGCCCGCCTATCCTAATGCTCCTGTTTGCTTGCCTAATCCTCCAGGACGGTGGAGGTTTGTGTTAGAACCCCGTATATTGCGATCAGACAAAGGAGCACAGCGATGAAGAGACCGACTGCCGGCACTACAAAACACCTCCTGGGCCTCGCAATGGAATTCTGCGGCCGCGAAGGAAGTCACAGCACGCCGCTTCCGGAACTCAAGGTGGTGAGGAGGGACAAGACCTCGGAGGCAGTCCCCGGCAGGTATGCGACGCTGGCCTGCCTCGTTCTCCAGGGAGAAAAAAGGGTATGGAGCGGAAGGAAAGTATTCCGGTACAATCCTGAGAATTATCTGGTGAGCTGCGTGGATGTGCCCGCCATCTTTCAGGTGACCAAGGCATCACCGAAACAGCCGTATGTGGGACTTACGCTCGAACTGCAACCATCCATCGTCTACGAGATCCTGCATGATTCCTCCATGCTGGAGATCCGGGAAGACGACTCCGATGGAGGATTCTTCGTGGAGCGGGTCACAGCCGACCTCGCCGACGCCTTTGTCCGCCTGATGAAATCGCTGCAGAATTCAAATGAGCTGAGGATCCTTGCGCCTTCGATCGTGCGGGAGATCTACTACCGCCTGATGAATTCCCGGTATGGCATGAAGATCCGGCAACTGGGGGTGGTGGGGAGCGGAACGCAGAGAATCGGCAAGGTGGTGGAACACCTCCAGAGAGACTATGCGGCGCCCCTCAGGGTGGCCGATCTGGCCCAGATGGCGGACATGAGTCCGTCTGCATTTCACCTGCATTTCCGCCGGGTGACAAACATGAGTCCCCTCCAGTACCAAAAGCAGATACGGCTTCAGGAGGCGCGCAGGATTTTGAGCATTGAATCCGCGGATGCGGCAAGCGTTGCATTCAAGGTGGGCTACGAGAGTCCGTCACAGTTCAGCCGCGAGTACCGCAGGCTCTTCGGGCAACCGCCCATGCGGGATGTTGAACGGCTTCGCCTGAGCGGGGCGCCGCAGGACTGACTGCGTTCCCGCACCACAAGACCCGCAACAGTCAGGATCCTGGAGAGTCAAACGACCCGGCAGCCCGGACTATTTGATCTTCCAGAAATCCAGCCCGCCATCGTCCTGCTGAAGTTCGGCTTCGGAAGGTTCAACCTCCGGGAGCATGTGATCGCGCTGGTAGAGTTGCCCGGGCCCGTTCCGGCCGTAGAAAACCCCCACGTCGGCCTTCTCAAAATCGGAGTAGGCCGTCTCTGCGTCGTTATCGACCGGCTCCATACGGACCACAGTATCGCCCTTCCATGCGGCTCGATACCGCCATTGCCTGAATCCCGGATTGCCGACCACGACATCTTCCGTCCTGATCGGCAGAGGATAGGCAACCTCGATGCGATCTCCGGCGCGAAGCTGTTTCAGCTCGAGATAATTCCCGAACGGCGTCGCGGCCGTTGGCGGTTCCGCGCCGTTCACACGGACACGCATCTCGGCAGCACTGGTGAATTCGGGGATGCGGACTCTCACCCCGCAGTCCTCTTTCAGAGCGATTCGCAGGAGGCCGCGATAGGGCTGTTCGCAGCGTATCTCCGCCTGGGGCAGCTTCTTGTCAATGTGCATATTGACAGACAGGGTGCCGCCCTCGAACCGTGCGGCGCTCTTCCACAAAATGAAAAGTCCGTGCGGGCCGGAGCCCCCGCAGCAGTTCTGGAGAACCCGCACCTTGTTCTTCAGCTCCGGGCCCCCCCAGTGTGCGTTCAGCGTTTCGCGGCACGCAAGGATATGATTCGGTGAGCTCCATCCGGCCCAGGCGCCCAGGATGCGCCGGCCGATGCTGCGGTAGGTGAACTGGGGCGTGTCGGGGCGGGCGGAGTCGGACTCCAGCCAGGAGGCGTCCCGAACCTGACTCTCCACATAGTGGTTCCGCGCCAGTCGCTCCATGTCGCCCCAATACTCAGGATGTCCATGATTGGCAAGGGTGACACCGACGCCCGCAAAATCCATCAGGGCGCACGTCTCGCAGGGAATGATGTCGCACTGCCGTCCGACGGACTCGGGCAGGAAGCCGAACCTTGTGCCGGTTGTCTTGACGTAGCGATACAGGGCGTCGATGCGGCTGTAGAGGACGGAATCTCCGGTCGTCAGAGCATAGTCGGCGGCCCCGACCATCGTCCTGAGATTGCCATGCATGTGACCCGACGGGCCGAAGGTGTTATCCGGAGTGAACGTGCGGGCGTGGGCGATCGAGCGGTCGACAATTATCCGGGCCGCCTCCAGACCTGCTTCGCATCCGAGGAAGCGCGCCGCGACCATGAGGCTCTTGATCGCGAAACCATTCCCCTGAAAGCGGCCGGAGCGCAGTCCGTTCAACATCCCTTCTGCCATCTTCCGTGCCGCCTGCCGCAGGATGTCATCGCCGCTGTCGACGGCCGCTGTGACCAGAGCATAGAGCGTAAGAGAGGCGTCCCCCCAATCCGCAACCGGCTTGCTGTAGGATGTCGCGGGACGATGGAGGAGTGCGTCGGCGGGGTCGATGAAGGAGAGGACCTTGCGCCTCCAGACTTTTTCGGTGGCGGCTTCCCGGCCGGCCATCCGGCGGAGCATGACAGCGCCCTGCCACTGCCGGGACATCACATCGCCGAAATCCGGCCAGTCGTGGGCGGCTTCAGCGGGCTGGGTCCAGAACACGTTGAAATACGGAAGTCCATCCGCATCAACGAGACTTTCAAGGTAGTTAACGGAATATGCGGCATAACTCTCGAGAGTGAAGGAGGCCGGCCTGGCCGCGGGTGTTCCCCCGCTCTGCTGCGGCTTTCGAAGAGAGTTGTGTTCAGACAATAGTGGCGCCATGGCACCGGCAATGACAACCGATGATGCGCCCGTGATGAAGTCGCGCCTCGAGAGTTTCATGGTGCACCAGGCCTTATGACAGAATGCCGTATCAATGTCGCGAAAGGGGTCAGGGTCAGCGCGGCTCTATTGATCGTCGAGCATCAGATATTTCGAGAGCAATCTGCCCGAAATGACCACGGCGTCCCCCCGGGGTTCTGAAGGATACTTTTCCTTTCCGTGACACCATCTGTCCTCCCAGGGGTAGAAGTCGATTGCCGGCGCCGCTTTCCCTTCGATGCTTGCTTCACATCCGTCGAAGAACATCCTCCACCGGGGTCCATAGAAGCCGCTCAACATGCCCGCCCACTCGCGAAACGAATAGTCATGGAGCATCTCTGACGCCTTTCGGTCTCCCCAGAGCGTGATCAGGGTGCGCGCATTCAGTTCGAACAAGTCTTCCTGCCCGACCGCCTCCCCCAGCTTCCTCGCTCTGTCGATCCATGCTCCGAGGAGATATTCCCTCCGGCAACTGAGCAGCGTATCAAGATCATACACGACATCCATAAACAGGTGCGAGTACCGGCGGAACCTCTCCGCGTCCTTTTGCCTGTACGCTCTCATGCTCTCGGCGTAAAATCTGTGAGCCACGTTTGAAATGTACTGCCTCGTGACACTGACGAGATCATATTCGTACGTATCGACATTGTTCAACTCCCCGGCACAATCGAGAAGATCCTGCGCCGCCTTCCCCAGCAGTTTGTTGTCGATCCATATCTTCGAGCTTGACCAGGTCACGACGCGATCGACATTCTCCGCCGGTCGGGCACAGACGATTGGATCCGCCGGCGCGGGTGCAGTGTACACCGTCCGGTAGAGTATCTGCCATGCCTGTTGGGCGGACGGAATCGATTTGCCGTAACGATAGGTGACAAACCCGTGAAGCCAGTCCCCGACGTCGAGATTTCCGGCATGCCAGGGAGACTCAAAGAAAAGGTCGTAGTTCACAGGGTCGTTGTCGAATCCCTCCATCAGGAAGCCGATTCCTTTCATGTATTGACCGTACGGTGTCTTCAGCGCTCGCAGGGGCGCCTTGACGACCGAATCGAGCTTTCCGTACATGAACGTGTTGTCGCCGTAATACAGAATGTTGCACCATAACCACGGAGACCCGCCATACGCCTTCCGTGTCTCCCATTGCGGAGAGCTTTCCGCGTTGAGATCGAGGACGAGGATGCGTGTCTTGTCGACACCGGCAAGGAGTTCATCTTTGGGATTTTCCTGCCATCCCTGGAGCACCCAGACAGCGGACGGATCCGCTTTCAGCATCTCGCGCTGAATATCACCGGCGGCCCGTCTCACGTCTATCCCCTGGGTACTTCCGCCTTCGTGGAACGGATCCCCCCCGTAGAACCCTGAGGTTCCGTAGAGACGTGTGAGTGCACGGTAGTACGCCTCGGCCATGCGCCCGAACAACGTATCGGTCGGGTCCAGAATATCCGGCCTCTGGAAATCTCCCCCGAAAAAACCCTGATCGACGATATGATGGTTCGGGAATATCTCCTTCAACCGTGTCGGCACGGCCCCGTAGAATCCCTGTAACACCGGGCTTATGCCAAGCTCTCGCATACGCGCGACAATCTTCTTTTGAAGCGTCGCCCTGTCATCAATGTACTGTTGTGAGACCGGTCCACGCCATTTCTCAATATTTCCCATCAACCACCACGCGGTGTACGCGGGGCCGGGGAGAAACGCCCGTATTTCATCCTCAGTAAAAGCAAACGTGCGCAACACATCCTGCCAGACCTTCTCAGTCCCCGTGACCGCCAGCGCAAGGTTGATGCCGTTGAGCGCCATCCAGTCAAGCTCCTTCTCCCAGTCCTTCCATGTGTACCACGACATGCTGTAATTGAACGTGCAGTAATTCAGGAAGTATCTGTATCTGCTGGCCGTTTCCCTCCGGATCATCTGTTCCGGACAAGGAAGTTTATCGGGCAAATTCAGATTTTCCCCCATTCTCGAAACAGAGCAATGGCAGATGTACTTCAGGTAGTAATTGAGCGCGAATGCCGCCCCGGACGGTGATGAGCTTCTGAGGGCGATCTTTCCCGACACCGTATCTATTTCAAATACTTCCTTCCCTGATTCCGCTGCGATGGAATCCACCACGAACTCGCCCGCGTGACGAGGGATCATGCGTCGGATAAGTCCTTCAACGCCCGGAAAGGCATCCTGAGGAGTTTTCCCCTCCAACAGTGTCAGGGGGCACATCAACAGTATCGACAGGACGGAGAGTCGTTTCATGGCCCGCAATCTCAAGTGTTTTTCTTCAATCAGGGAATTGGTTTTCCGCACCTGCGTTGCAATGGCTATTCCAACTCCTGGCCTTTCTCATCCCACCGGTTCCACTGCCCGTCCTCCTTACCGTCGACGTAGCGACCCTCTTCCCGCTTCTGCCCGTTCGGGTACCACGCGGTCCACTGGCCCGTCTTGATGTCATCGACATAGTCCCCCTCAAGTTCCTTCAGACCGTTGTATCCCCACCAGGTCCAATGGCCCCGTCTTTTACCGTCATTATAGTCACCCTCTGATTCCTTCCCCCCATTCCAGCGGTCCCACCAGATCCAGTGCCCCTCTTCCTTTCCCTCAGCATACCGCCCCTCCGACCGTTTAACACCGTTATCCCACCACTGAATCCACAGGCCCTGCTTCTTGCCGTTCACATAGTCGCCCTCTTCCATCTTATCTCCGCCCTGGTTCCACTCTGTCCAGTGTCCGTGTTTCTTCCCGTCAACATAACTTCCCTCTGAACGCTTTCTGCCATTGCCGAACCAGCTCTCATAATGCGCGATGGTGCTATCCGCCGTGATATGCTTTTCAGTCCAGCGTTCTTTTCCTTCTCCTATTGGACAACTCGTGTGATTCTCTTCTCTGCGAGCACATCCGCTAAAGAAACACATGAGCACGAGAACGGACATTACCCGTTTCATTGGCCTTGGGGCGGTTGCCATAGCTCGACCTTGTTTCCCTCTGGATCAATGACCCAGGCAAACTTTCCGTACTCCGATTCGTCAATCTTGTCGAGCACATTGCAGCCTTCCTCCTTCAAGACCCTGACCAGGGCGTGGAGGTCCTCCACCCGGTAATTGACCATGAACGGAGCGGAGCTCGGAGCAAAGTGATTACTTTCCTGCGGATCGATCAACCAGGCAGTTGTGCCTGCAACCGGCTTCCCCCCGGCGTCGGTCCAATCGAAGGCAGCTCCGCCCCAGGGTTGGACATCGATTCCCAGATGCCGCTTGTACCAGGCCTGCAGTGATGGAGCGTCTTTGGCCTTGAAGAAGATGCCGCCGATGCCGGTGACTCGTCTCATGTGACCTCCGATGCGTGGTGGTGAGAGGAAAATTTCTTCTGCGTCCTAATGGCCGGGGCTGACATGCGGCGATAGCATTTCCCGGCTACGTACTGCAGGCTGGTCGCGCGATTGATTTGAAGATACTGCCCTATTCGAGGAATAGCAATCAAGCCGGTATTCCCGTCTATCACATTCTCTCAAACTTATGTATCTTGGCGTTGCACGACGCCTCACGAACCTCCACCTTCCGGATGAACGGGTTGCATAATGAAAACACCAGCGAAGACTCCACCCATCATGATTCGGTCCCCCATCCTCCTGATGACCGTTCTTTTGCTCTTCGGTTGTCGCCACCCGCTCCTTGCTCAATTCTCGGGGAGCGGCGCGAACGCATCAGCCCGGGTGAATCATTGGACCGAAGAACGCTTCGCGCACGGGAAACTACCCCCCTTCTCATTCACCTACGGCGGCCACCGATCGGAGGATTTCATTCGGACCTGGAAATACAGCCGCGAAGATCTGAAATCATCCGATCCCCTGGTTCATGAATCCATTTACACGTACTCAGACAGCATGACCGGCCTGACCGTGCGATGTTTCGTCACCTGCTTCAGAGATTTCCCTGCAGTAGAGTGGGTGCTCAGATTCTCGAACTCCTCCGGAACTACGACCCCGCTGATCGAAAAAGCGGCGGCGATTGATGATGTGTTCAGAAATGAACTTGATGGGAATGTTGTTCTGCATCATTCCAACGGCAGCAATGCAAAGAGATCGGATTTCCACAATCTCGACGATACGATGCTCGTCGGCAGGAACATCTATCTGACACCCCATGGAGCCAAGTCGTCTGACATTACCGCGCTGCCGTTCTTCAATATTGAGTCTCCCGGCGGCAGGGGTATCATTGTTGCCATCGGATGGACCGGCAAATGGTTCGCCGATATCACAAGGAGCACTGAACAGACTCTCAGTCTGAAATCCGGCATGGAGAGAATGCGGACTGTGCTGCTCCCGCATGAGGAGATACGAACTCCCAGGATTTGCATGCTGTTCTGGGAAGGCGAAGATAAGATGACGGGTCATAACCAGTTCCGGCAGTTCATTCTGGCACATCATTCCAGGAAGCTCAACGGGAAGTTCGCCGAATATCCCCTCTCAGGCGGCTTCGACTATGGTGATCCCGCTCCATGCGGCGAATATGAGTGTCTGACAGAGGACTACGCCATTGCACTGGTCAATCGTTACAAGATGTTCAACATCCTGCCGGAAGTCTTCTGGCTTGACGCGGGCTGGTATGAAGGATGCGGGTTCAACAGGGAAAAGGGAACCTGGTGGGAGAACGTCGGCAACTGGACGGCGGACAGGGAACGTTTTCCACGCGGCCTGAGGCCAGTCGCCGATGCGGTTCATGCGGCCGGCGCGAAGTTCATGGTGTGGTTTGAACCCGAGCGGGTGCGCCCCGGCACGATGATCGAACGTGAGCATCCCGGGTGGATCCTGAGACGTCCGGGGAGCGACAACTTGCTGTTCAACCTCGGCAACAAGGATGCACTTCGCTGGCTGACAGACTACATCACGGATTTCGTGAAGAAGGAAGGGATCGACTACTACAGACAGGATTTCAATTTCAACCCCATGCCGTACTGGGAGCTCAGCGACGCGCCGGACAGAATCGGCATGTCTGAGATCAGGCACATTGAGGGGCTCTACGCGTTCTGGGATAGCCTGCTCGTGCGTTTCCCGGCGCTTCTGATCGACAACTGTGCAGGGGGAGGCGGACGGATTGACATTGAAACAACTTCGCGCAGTTCTCCACTCTGGGTTTCGGATTACCAGCCTGGCGAGCCGAACGGGTACCAGTGCCACACACTCGGGCTCAACCTCTACATTCCGATACACGGGACGGCAATCTACAAGACGGATAGTTACACGTTCAGATCCGGCCTCGGAGCTGCAGCCGTCATGAGCTGGGAAATCACCGGCAAATCCTCTGAACCGATTCCATCGTTCCAGAAGAGGATCCGTGAATTCAAGGAGCTCAGACCTTTCTATTACGGGGATTACTATCCGCTGACCGAAAACAGGGACAATACCGTCGACAATGTGTGGATCGCCTATCAGCTCAACCGACCGGACAAGAACGATGGACTTGTCATCGCGTTCAGACGGCCTTCTTCAGAGACTCAGCTGCTCCATGTCAGACTTCACGGACTTCACAAAGACTTCATCTATGAGCTTTTCTTTGAAGACTATGGGATACGCGTGAAGAAGAAAGGGGGGGAGCTGATGGAAGGGGTAGATCTGACGATCCCTCAGGCGCCGGGCTCACTGATGATAAAGTATGAAGCAGCGAAGAACTGAGCGCGGTAGTGACGTGATCAACAGGAACCTGTCGTCTGATTTACGCTTTTCATTACAGAAACTTCAGACAGACCGGTGAGGGAACTTCAACCATATGACCATTCGGAGCAAGAGTCCCGGACTCCGCGTCTATGTCGAACACAGTGATTGTATCCGATCGCTGATTGGCAACCAACAGGTGCTGCCCCGTGGGATCAATCGTGAAATTGCGCGGCCATTTCCCGCCTGTCGATTTGTGCTGCAACCAGGAGATATCGCCCTTGTTCGAATCGACGGCAAAAACCGCAATGCTGTCGTGCCCGCGATTGGAGGCATAGACAAATCTTCCTGACCGGGCGAGATGTATGTCCGCAGCGAAATTCTCGCCGCCAAAATCGGGTGGGACGGTCGACAGGGTCTGCCGAGGCTCCAGGCTTCCCGTTGATTTGTCCACTGAAAAGGCGGTCACTGTTGAGTCAAGTTCATTTATGACATAGATTGCCGATCCGTCAGGGGAAAATGCAAGATGACGCGGGCCGGCACCGGGCTTCAGCCGAGCCCAGGCAGGGGTTGCCGGGAGGAGTTTACCCTGTTGATCATCAAAACGATATATCATCACTTTATCGAGCCCAAGATCCGCAGCATACGCATGCTGCCCGGACGGATCGAGGATAATCGAATGTGCGTGCGGCCCCTGCTGCCGGGGCTTCACGCTCGAGCCCTTGTGTTGAGCCACATCAGTTGCCTCCCCGAGACTTCCATCATCGCGGATCGGCAAGACCGCGAGACTGCCCCCTGTATAATTCGCCGCCAGCACGAATCGACCATGGGAATCAATCGTAAGGTAGCACGGACCGGCACCATGTGTAGAACTACTGTTCAGCAGCCGCAGGTCGCCGGTCCCTGGATTAAGGGCAAACGCGCTCACGGAGCCGCCGGGCTTCCCTTCGAACTCAGCAGTTTCGTTCACACAAAAGAGCCGACTCCGATTCCTGTCAATGGCGAGAAAGGATGGGTTCGCAACGCCTTTTGTAACGGATTCAACATTCAATTCCCCCGATTTCACATCAAAAAGGCAGCGATAGATGCCCTCACTTTTCCCGCCCGTGTATGTGCCGACGAAAAGTTCTGCACCGCCGGAGATTGCAGGGATCCGTACGCCGGCAAAAAGTTTGTCGGCTGTGACGCTTCCGGCAATCCCGAGGCCGACCGTTTTGAGAAAATCGCGACGCGTGATTCTCAGGTTCATAAGACCCTTCAGTGGACTGACGGTGCGGCGCGGCGTGACGCCGCACGCATCCTTCATTTTGCGAGGATGATCTTTCGAGTCTCTGTATGGCCCCCCGCCCGAAGCTGGCAATAGTACACACCGGAAGAAAGGGAGCCGGCGGTAAACCGTATCGACTTGAGCCCTGGTTCCTCGACCCGGTCCACGAGCGTCACCACGGGCCTCCCGAGGAGATCGAAGAGCGTTATCGTCACACGGGCTGTCAAGGGAACCCTGTACTGTATCTGAGTACCAGGATTGAACGGATTGGGGAAATTCTGGTAAAGCACGAAATCGAGAGCGCTCCCCCGCGACCCCGTGACGTCCGTCTGGGGGAGATTGTTCCTGTATGCAACCCACATGTCGTCCACGAACGAGTCCCACGCCTGCCCCTGCCGCTCCCAGTCCGCTGAATAATCGAGACCGGTCTCCGCTTTGATCGTCGCAACCGCCTGGGCGTCGTTCTCAGTCATCCAGCGATCGACGTAGTCGAAAAACGCCTGGTGGTTCCAAAGATCTTCGGCATGCATCATCCGTGCCGTGAGAGCCTCTCCGACCCAGGCAATGCTCGTGCAGCACCGGCGGTAGTCTTCCCCGATATGGTAATCCGCGTCTCCCGCGAATGCGGTGGCCCAGGCTGACGGGGGCAGGTTCTCGTACGGCCCCCAACTCGGAGTCGCGCTCACCGGCTTGCCGTTCCACACCCCCTGGTGACCGGCGTAGACAACCCCCGCGCCGGTCCACCCGATATCATACATTGTCTGCATATCCTCGCCGAACCTGAGCGCAGGAAACGCCCTGTCGGGTGACTGCATCTGCGCATCCCCCAGGAGGATTCCGGCGAAAATGATCGGCCATTTCCGTCCCGTCCCGTGCCCGCCGAATCCCATCCATCCGAAGTAGCCCGACTTCGCGATACCCCAGAGGTCTATCCCGTACTGAACGATGTTGACAAGAAGCGGTTCCTTCTCGGCGTCCGAGTAGTCCAGCATCAGAAGAAGCGTGGCCATTCCCACGGAGCGCCCCACCTCGCGGCCGTATGTCGCCTGATACTCCACCGCGGCGTCGAATCCGAAAAAGCAGACGTCGAGCCACGGCCTCCTGAAATGCGCGGAGATCGTCCCGATGTCGGCCATATGCCGGACCTTCGGGACGCGGGGGAGCACGCCGAGCCTCATCGTCCCCGCATAATAGATCTTTTGCGTCCTGTCGGCGTACGAGGGCCGGAACGCGTCGGCTGAGACCGCGGAGGCAAGGCAGGTGAGAACCGAAACGGACCTTACCGGGCTGTCCGGAGTCTCCCCCTCACCTTCCCTCAGCCATGGCTGATAGTCGCCGATTTTGCTCACGCTCACCGAAGAAATGAGCGCGTCTCCGGGATGCATCGTGAATGGGGGATTGACCCGAAGCTGGGGCGCGTACCTGCCCGAAGAGACCCGGTCGTCGAACGGGCTCACGCTGTTGTTATTGACCGGCATGTTGAGGACCGAGCCGTTCCGGCCGGGCGAGGTAGTGGGAGGCGGAATGATCGCGACGACCGTGACAGGTCCAACGACGTAATAATCCCCGTTGACGAACCGTCCGACGGGGACCGGCGCACTGAATCTCCATGTGATCCCGTCGATGGAAACGCTGTCGATCAGGGGGAGATCTGCCGAGGAGGAGTTTCCGCAGAAGGAAGTGGACGTCGGGAGCATGCAAGCCATCGCAGCCAGGAGAGGAAGAGAGCAGGCACATAGAGAGATCCGCCCCGACATATCACCCCCGTTTGGTCGTCTCGGACTACTCCGCAGCGAAAACAGCACATCTACCTCGGCGCAATATAGCACGACAGCTCGCGTTAGTCAACGCTACCGACGCACTCGCACGCTGGTTGTTGAATTCTGGGCGGAAGAAGCGTAGTTTCAGCCCAGGTTCCCTTGATACAAAACAGAGGTGATCCCATGAAGTGGTACGCATTCGCGGCTTTGCTCCTGTTCAACCTCGTGTCGTTTGCCCGGGAGGGCGAGACCCCCGAGCAAAAAGCGGAACGGCTCAGATGGTGGCGGGAAGGACGTTTCGGCATGTTTATCAGCTGGGGACCGGTAAGCATCGAAGGAACTGAGATCAGCTGGTCGCGCGGCGGAGAACGACGCGGGACCCAGGGAACGGGAGAGATCCCGGGAACGAGAGATATCCCGGTGGAGATCTACGACAGTCTCTACAAGCAGTTCAACCCGCTTCTCTTTCATGCCGACGAGTGGGTCGCCATCGCCAAAGGCGCCGGCATGCGCTACATGGTTCTCATCGCCAAGCATTGCGACGGGTTCTGCCTGTGGAGATCGAAGGCCGACCCCTACTCCATCGCCGCCAGTCCTTTCGGTCGCGATGTGTGCGGCGAGTTGGCCCGTGCCGCGCACGATGCCGGCATGAAACTCGGTTGGTACTATTCTCCCATGGACTGGCGCGACCCGGACTGTCGGACGGAACACAACGACGTCTACGTGGCAAAGATGCAGGAACACTTGCGCGAGCTTCTGGGAAATTACGGAACCATCGATCTCCTTTGGTTTGATTCCGAAGGCGGACCTTGCCCCTGGCATCAAGGTCAAACCTACGGCCTTGTCCGTGCACTGCAACCGAGAATCATTATCAATGATCGGCTCGGGATAGGAAGCGGGACGCCGTTTGACAATGAACATCCCGACGAGGACGCAGACTATCAGACGCCCGAACAGCGGGTTGGAGCGTTCAACAATGGTCGCCCCTGGGAAACGTGCATGACATTGGGGACCCAGTGGGCATGGAAGCCGCGCGATACGATCAAGACAGCAAACGAGTGTATCCGTATCCTCGTGCAATGCGCAACGGGCGATGGCAATCTGCTGCTGAACGTAGGCCCCATGCCCGACGGGCGGATCGAACCAAGGCAGGTGGAGGTTCTGAGACAGATCGGTGCATGGCTGAAGAAGTATGGCGAAAGCATCTACGCTACGCGGGGTGGACCATTTCACAACGGCCTCTGGGGCGGTTCCACGTACAAGGGAAAGACCGTCTATCTTCACATTCTCTCGTGGGACAACGACCGGGTGGAACTCCCCCCTCTTCCCAGGAGAATCCTGAGGAGCACACTGTTGACAGGCGGCGCCGCAGTGAAGGTCAGGCAGGACAAGAAACACATAGCCGTGACCAGACGAAGCGGAAACCACGAAGAGGGTGACAACATCGTTCGGTTGGAGCTCGATTCCCCGTTGGAGAATATGGGCGTGTTGGCTGTGCCGGTGAGGAAGACATTGGACAACGTCTCCATAACACTTGCCAGGAATCCTGACGTACCATTTGCGGGACGCGGCGCCGAGTCACTGGTGGACGGGATACGAGGGTCAACCGATCGGATGGACGGACAGTGGCTTGGCTTTCTTGGTGAGCGGTGTGAGGTGGTGATCGATTTTCATGGGAACCGAACAGTGAGCAGCGTCAGCGTCGGGTGTCTTCAGGAGCAGGTCTCCCGAATCTTCTACCCCACCGCCATCGAGATTGCAGGCTCCGACGACGGGCAGACTTATCATGAAGCCGGGAGGATCGACAATGGTCAGCCACGGCTTGACGCCGAGATCCGCCCGCACGACTTCACTGTGTCCTTCACGCCAATCACAGCAAGATACCTCAGAGCGCGTCTTCTCAACCCAGCCGTCTGTCCCAGCTGGCACAAGGCCGCCGGCACAAAAGCGTGGATTCTTGTTGATGAGATCATTGTGAAATAGAATTCATGGTCATTGGGGCTTGATCCGGCCTGATTCGTGAGAACGGTTCTTAGCCATGGTCGTATGGCGTCTTCAGCTATCAACGGGTAAACTGAGTATTGGGGATGATGTTCACAGCAATGTGTAGCCGCAGAACTACCAAGTCAAGGGTCGGGAGCGCGTATTGAGCTCGAGTTTGTCGCATCAGACATCAAATAACCATGTGCGGCAGTTTCGCACAGCGGGTTCTCTTTGCGCCGCGGAACACGTCGCAACTCAAGCTTTCTGTTGCTCCGATTCCGCAGGAAATTCGTCGTCCCGCCAGGAGCAAGAAGGTGTTATTCCATCTCAGAACTCCAACTCCCCTACGCCGGAAGCAAATCAGACAGCTGGTGCTCGAGGTCGCTGTAAACAGGGTCTGGCCCGGCTCCGAGCGCATTGAATGTCTTGCTGGCAAAGCTGCGCATCGTTGCCGTGAGTGTGATGTCGAGGATTTCGACGTCTTTGAGACCCAAATCACGCAACACGTTAACATCCGCCTGAGTCACTTCGTTGGCGCTCCGGGCAATCTTCTGGGCGAACTCCATCATCGCAACTTCTGCGCGTTCCAACCCCGCGTCATGGAAATTCGTAAGCATCGCACGCAACTGATCTACGTTGACCCCGTTCTTTAGCAAGATTGCGCCGTGAGCAAGGATACAGTAACGGCAATTCAAGGCCTGCGCAGCCGCCAGCGTGACCAGCTCGTAGCGCCTGAGTTTCAGGTTTTTCCGTATACTCCCCTGAAAGGCGCGCCACGACTCCAGCACCTCCGGGCGCAGGCTGAACACCGTGGCGTGATTTGGCACGTACCCCAGACTCTTTCGGTCGCCTTCAAAGATCTCACGGAGCTTGCCTTCAGCCTCCGATCCCTGTGTGGTTTGAATAAACATGAGCACCTCCAACTTCTCTTCGTTGGTCCTTTGGTACGAATGCCAAGCCTGTATCGAGGACAGTGTGTAAAGAACGTATCCATAAATTTAGGACGTAGCAGAAGCAGTCGCAAGAGCTTTTCGCGCCGGGAGGTCGGAAATACGGCGGGGAAAACGGAATCCAGATATGCGAGAAAGGCCTTCCGATCCAGATGCGGGAGGCTAATAAAAGAGTTGGGGCTCCCCCCCCCTCCCCCCCCCATACGATCTGCGGGATCCCCTGGAACCTGGGACGGTGGGTTTTCGTTGCATCTCTTAGTCCCGCCTAAAAGCAATCCACCGATTGGAGGTGTGTATGAAGCGGCAGATTATCCTTGGTTTCTCTCCTGTTTTTCTCTCTATGTTGCTCACCGCAATCGCCTGCGCGCAGGGGCTGTACATAGAGACCACCCGCTCCGGCAGTTCCGACGACAAGGACAAAATGTACTACATGCCGAAGATGTTCAAGTCGGTCGACGGGGATGGATCGAGCATCTCGATACTCCGGTTTGACAGGGAGACGATCTATCATCTGGACCCTGAGAAGAAAACATACACCGAGATAACGTTTGCCGAGATGAAGGCCATGGTGGAAGGGGCGCATTCGATGGGTGAAGAGATGATGGCCAAGCGGATGGCGTCGCTTCCTCCGGATCAGCAGGCGAAAATGAAGGAGATGATGAAGAAGCTGTCGCCAACCTCGGGCGCTACTCATGAGGTCGTCTCTACCGGCGAACACAAGACTATAAACGGATACCTCTGCGAAAAGTACATTGTGAAGACTAATGGGAAGGAGTCCGAGATCGTCTGGGCGTCGAAGCAGGTGGCGGGTTATGAGGCCATGAAGCGTGACATGGAGGGGTTCCTCGACCGCATGTCCGGCATACTGGGGAGAAAAGAAGCCCTCGGCGGATGGTTCAGGCAGATCGATGGATTTCCTATTGAGACCGATTCACACGGGACCGTGCACACGGTGACAAAGATCGACCGCAGATCCATCCCTGCCTCTGAATTTGAAGTGCCGGAAGGCTACACCAGGGAGAAAAACCATATGCCGGGGAAGACGGGGTCCGGGGAGTAGCGGGTCTCCATCACATTCCTCCACTCAACGTTCTGAGGTTCTCTGCAGAGTCCGCGATTCCCCTCTCGCCCGCTTTTCTGAGCATCTGCACGCCGCCCCAATTCTGCGGCGACTATGCAGAAAGCTCCGAGACAATTCTACGGCACTGCGAATTCCGGGATTACCTGCATCGCCATTGTGAATTGCTCCGACGCCCTGTCTTTCCAGTGCCCGGCTATTCCCATCTGCCGCTTTTCGGGTGAGGGCCGAATGCCCTGCACCCGAAGTATCCGGGACAAAATGCAGTTCACCTCTCTCCCCTTTTCAAACAGCAGCATCGCCGCTCGAGGAACCTGAAAGCGTCCTCCCAATTGGGGGTTGCAATTGTCAAATGATTGGCTATATTGCATTGCTTTTTTCCCAAGAGTCAGCCACTGGAAACCTTGACCGCTCTTCGCAATTCATCTGCAATACTCGCCGTCGCAGCATTTCTGCTGCAAACGCTCAACAACGACCTTATCATTGCCGGCTTTCAGCTCAACCGGAACTACATCGCGAGGACTCTTTGCGAGCAGCGCAGTGTTCCTAATAACTCCTGTCACGGATGCTGCCAACTCAGGAAGAAACTGAACGATGAGGAACAGAAGGAAACATCCAGGATTCCCGGCAGTTCACGAGAAGAGGACGAACTTCAATACGTGTTGACCAGCTCACCCCAGATACTTGACCCCTCACCCGCCGCGAAGCGACTCCTGCATGTTGTCGAGGCATTTGCACCAAGCAGACCGGCCGCAGAAATCTTTCATCCCCCCCGAATCGGCTAACCGACTTTCTCTTCGCAGTTCCTGACACTCTGCCACGCGTCACAGACGCCGCGGCACCGTTGCATATTGCTGTCGCGGGCGCGCGATACCATGGCGGGACTCCAGCCTCCGGGGATCGGATCTCCGGGGAGGAGCGTCTCTTCACATGCCTTTCCCATTGCGCAGGAGGATATTTATGTACCGTTCTCAATATGTGAGATTGGCCCTTTTCGCGCTTGCCGTGCTCCTCGGCCTTCAGCCTTCCCGGGCACAGCAGGGCGACACGATGAAGACTGTGGAGCTCAAAGAAATAGTTGTCGAAGGGTCCACGGTTAAAGACTATGTCACAAGCATGTCGGCGGCGGGAACACGGCTCCCGTTGCCTCTCATCAAGACGCCTCAGTCCATTCAGGGAATCAACCACCTCGTCATCCAGGATCAGCAAGCCCAGAACCTTAACGATGTCGTGAAGAACCTCACCAACGTTATCAGCAACAGCATGTACACGTCGTATACGATGCGGGGTTTTCTCAACAGCTATAACAATCAGTTCATTACGTTTGACGGGTTTCTCGGGAACATGTACTGGTGGAACCAGATGGTGCAGCTGTACAATATCGAGACGGTGGAAGAAATCTCGGGGCCGGCGTCGGCATTATTTAGTACCGGCAGCCCGGGAGGGGTCATCAACATGGTCACCAAGAAGCCACTGGAGGCCGGAACCTACACATTTAACGTCACCAGTGGCTCCTGGGGACTGGTCGACGCGGCAGCCGATCTCGGGGGCCCGTTGACCGAGACGAAAAACCTGCGGTACCGGCTGAACGTGGGCTTCAATCGTCAGGACAGCTTCCGTCCGTACCAGTTCAATGACAACCTGATGGTCGCACCCTCCCTTCAATTTTCCGCAGGCGAGCGCACCACCATCATCCTCGATTACGTCAAAGCATACAACAGAACGCGATTTGTCGAAGATCACGGCGGTCTGCTCCTGATGAATCGGGACAGCACGTACGACTGGAATAACGTGAACACGAAGTTTCTCTTCAACAGTCCGGGAGATTACGGCAATATCGACAATAACTCGCTGACACTCCGCGTGACTCACGAGTTTTCACAGGATCTTGCCGTCACGCTGATGTCCAGATCGATCTGGTCCGTGCTCAATCAGGGCGAACACTACGGCGACTACTATGCCAACAACTACTTCACATCGCTCCCGGATTCCATGCAACGGGCGTATGACACCTGGGTGTACGATTCATACAATTTTCAGAACAGCCTTGTGGCTACCTACGCGTTTGAGCACGGGTTTATCCACCACACCATCGTGGGAGGCGTGGATTTTCAGCTGTACGGCGATTCGAAGAACAGGTATATCAACGGGCCGGCCCCGGCGGTCTCTTTCTCGAACCCGGACTACAGCAACGACAATTTCAATTATCCGATCGACGCGAACACCTATGTGTGGGACGTGAAATCCTCGAACCGGCAGGTCGGCGTGTACCTGCAGGATCTTATCGGCATTTCGGACAACATCAAGCTTCTCATTGCAGTGAGGTATGAGAACTTCCGATTCCTGCTGAAACCGAATTCCGCGGACACATATGTAACAAACGACACCTCCACGGCGGAAATCGTGCTTCCTCGATTCGGCGCTGTCTACGAACTCGACAGGAATAACTCGGTCTATGGAAGCTATTGCGAGTCGTTCACGCCGCAGTACGACAACATACGCTCAGCAGGAGGGCCTTTCCCCCCGGAAAGAGGAAAACAGTATGAAATCGGGTACAAGGGAATACACCTGGGCGGCGAGTTGTTGACGACGGCCGCATACTACCATATTGACTACGTGAACATTCTCGCCGTTGATCCCGCAGACCCCTCCGGAGTGCGACAGATCGTCGTTCCCGGCCTCACGAGCAGCGGCGTGGAAGTGACGCTCCAGGGAAACATCGGCCGACTCAGCCTCATCGGCGGGTACGCGTATAACCATGTCGTGTTTTCGGACAACAGTCCTCTCGGGCCCAAAGGGGGACGTTATGACAACTCGGCGAATCATATCGCAAACGCCTGGATCAAGTACTCACTCCCGGAGAACTCGTTCCTCCCAAATCTCGGCCTTTCCGCAGGAGCAAAATATGTCGGCGATCGTGTTGGCATTGCGACCAATCAGCACTTTCTCATGCCGGCGTATCTCACTCTTGACGCCGGGCTCAGCGTACCAATCGGCCGGTACACTGTCGCTCTCAACGGGTATAATGTCCTTGACAAGAAATACGTCCTCGGGTATTACGCATCTGATCTAATGGTTCAGGTCGGCCCGCCAGTGAACTGGAAGCTGAACCTGAGTTATGCCATTCGCTGACCATCAGGACGTTGCCCATATGGAGGCGACTTCAGGGCCCCCCGGACAAAAGCGCATTTGCGGAGGCGAGTGAACATGCCGAAATTGAATCTCACCAGAAAGCTCTTCACGATACACAGTTGGCTCGGGCTGTTCCTGGGTCTGTTGTATCTGCTGATCTCTGTCAGCGGTGCAAGCGTCGTCTTCGTCAACGAGATCACGCAGTGGGAGTACGGCGACAGCTTGAAGGTCGCTCACGATCCGGAGATCCCACGACTCTCCTTCGACGATCTCTATGCAGTTGCGAGGAGGGAGTATCGCAGCGAAGGCTATCTCGTCGTCGGATATGACGCCGCCCACCCGGAAAATGCCGGGACTGTCGCGGGGGTTGAACCGAGGCCG
>Ga0335069_10001089_pt1 | contig 43731 bp, 69 predicted proteins | sample Lox_Sample_11_FD_206714 | JGI IMG/M metagenome (GOLD analysis project Ga0335069, IMG submission 206714) | Soil microbial communities from Loxahatchee National Wildlife Refuge, Florida, United States - Lox_Sample_1.1 | ecosystem: Environmental > Terrestrial > Soil > Wetlands | place: USA...
ATTCTGATAAAACTTGCGGCTTATGAACATGTCCCATCCAAACATAATCGTATCCGTTAAACATATCTACTGGACAATATAATTCGTTTGACATATCATCTATTTCATCTCCTACCGGAATAGATCCTTCTATGGATATGTGCCCAATAACAATTTTTTTATTCTCTAATGGTATAGAATAAAGTTGATACGGAAGTTTTTCTTTTAATTTTTCAATCGCCTCTGCATTTGAATCTGTATTAAAAGATCTTCTATCTCTGAACGGAATTAAAGTAAATGACATTCCATCCAAATCTATAGTATCTATGTTTTTATAGACAAAAATTCCAGATATGTCTGCTGCAGAAATTATATCGAGAGCAGACATATAGAACTGCCCGCTTCTTAATACATCGTGGTTTCCTATTATAATATGAACTCTTATATTATGAGATGAGCATTTCTTTAACCACTCAATAAATAATGTTATTATAGATGGATGTGGTTTCGGATCCTCAAACACATCTCCTGTTAGAAACATATCCGAAACAGAACTATCTATTGCCGTAGACAGTATCCACTCTAATAACGAAATTTGATCTGATATTCTCGAATTTAATGAGTGGCCTATTCCAGGTTTGCCTATATTAGTTGAACCGCCTATATGGACATCGCCTACAACCATTGCTATTGACATTTATATAATCCAATCTTTTTTATAAAATCATTTAAAATAACAGAATAAGCTTTAATATTTAAATTATGCTTATTAAATACATAATCATACTCTTTCATTATCTTTTCTACATAAGCAATACTATTTTTATCTTCTTTATTTTTTGAAATAAAATCTCTCATTATTCTGGAGATTTCTAATGTTTTAGAAAATCTTAAGTTAAAATCCTTTACTATATTATCCGAATAACTAAAATCATTATATTCATCTAATATTTTTGTTGCTGCTTGTTTTTTATCTATATCCAAGTACAGCATAACAAAATCAACGCATCCACCACCATGATTACAGCCAAAACAAAAGAAACTATTTGTTTCTTTGTAATAATAAAATGATGAACTTCTTTCTAGCCCGCCCTTATGAAAATAAAAAGGACATTTTATTTTTTTAGTATATTCATCTATATTGCATCCATAGTCATTTAATATCTTAAGCAAGGATACACTATTGGCTTTTTGTATTATATTAGTTTCAAAACCGCTTCTAAAACTTCCATCTTGGCCTGATGCTTGGCTTGCGCTACTGGATCTGGATTTATCTGATACATCGAACATAATTGTAAATACTTATTAAAAGATGATTTTTCTTCTGATATTAAGTCTAATACCTTATCCTTTGGTTTCATCTGTTTTATTTTTTTCTAAATTACTTATTCTATAATTAAGATCGTTAATTTTATCTCTTTGGATTAGCATGCATTTTAATAATAGCATACAGAGAGCATTGCTGCCTTCGCCTTCTGGTTGATTTTCATCTTTGTTCATAGAAGAGGCTAAAGAAATTAGACTGTCAATTGTTTCTTTTTCGATATCAAGAACAATAGAGCTTTTATTTTCTTTTAATTTACTATCTTCTATAAATGACTTATATCTAACTGCTAATTCCCAGGCCCTATTTTTATAGAGTTCTTCATCTCCTACCGCCTCTTCTGCTTTTTTTTCAAGCTCTTTTACTCTATCTGGTTTTACAGAAAATTGAGATTGAGAATTATCTATTTTAAGACCTTTAGACATTATTTTTTCTCTTCAGCAAAATCCACCGCTATGTATTCGCCCTCTGCTCCACAAAGAAAATCCTTACCGAGAGTTTCCTCCAAGGCCGGCAAAAATGAAGTTATCTTATATTTAAGAAAACATTTGGCTTCAGAAATTGGCATAAATTCTGATAACTCAGAAACTCTCTTGGCGGGAAGGGCAAATAGCGCAACCTCTCTGTCCTTTATTGTTTCCCAAATTTTTTCAGCTCTTGTTTGTTGCTTAACTTCTTTTGGTTCATGTACTTTCTTTGACTGCTCTACTTTATTCATCGATTTCTCCTAAATTATTGAGATTCTTGTATATGGAATATATCAAGTTTTTTTCTATCTTTTTCTAACCCATTTTCAAAAAATATTATTTCTGGCATACTTTTTACTGAAAAAACCTTATGGGCATTTATATTAAAATCTTCATAAAAAATCCATATTTTATCTAAATTATAATTTTCTAAATAATCTAAAATAAAATTATTAATTATAATATCTTCTTTTTTAAGAAAGACTATTGCTATATTTTTATCAAACTTAAAATCATCAAGGGATATTAAGTAATCAATTTTGTTCTTTTTTTGTTTCTGCAGATGATACACTTGCATTTATATTATCTACTATATTCTTAGTAATTGCCGAATATTCTAATTTTAGATCTTCGGCGGTTATGATATTTTTGTTTAGAAGTATTCTTTCTACTGCAGAAATTCTAACTATAACCTCTGATAGCAAGAACTCTAAATCAAAATTATCTTTTTTATTATTTTTATCGTCGCTCATTTGATTCTCCCATGACATTTTTTATATTTAATATTTGACCCGCAAAAACATAACTCATTTGGTTTCATTTTTATATTTTTCTTTATAGCATTATCTGGAAGAAGTATTCCATTAATATGATCTAACTCGTGTTGAATAACAACAGAAACTAATCCAGTTGCTACAAATTTTTTAGGAAATACTAAATTATTCTTAACTGTTATTTCCTGATATCTCATAGTATCTTCAATTCTTCCAGGAAAGGATAAACATCCTTCGTTTCTAAACATTTGTAAATCGAATTTTTGATCTAACTCTGCATTTACTAAATTTAACTTAATGTCATCTATTCTGACTATAGCTATCTTCTTCCCTATTCCGCATTGTGGTGCTGCCAAACCGATTCCTGGATTACCTATTCTTGCAGAATACTCCAGCTCTCTTTCAAGCGTTGCAACAAGTTCTCCAACTTCATCTGGAAGAACATCTTCACACTTTATCCTGAGGGCCTCTTCGTTATTGGTGATAATCATGACTAAAATCTAACCCTTCCTACAGGAATTGCAACCCCCTCTAAACATATTTTTTAGAGACGGATTATAGCCAGCAGGAGTTATTTTTTTAAGACAAATAGAACATACTGATTCAGAAGTTGAACAATTATCACATATACAGGATAAATTATTATTAATTGAACCCTGACACCTAACACAAATTTTAGTAGTGTATGTCATTGATAATTTTGAACAATTTGGGCAAAGCATTTTAATATTTCCGCATTATTATATGATGGATTTTTTAATTGAAAAACAACTAAAAGAAGAAAAAAATAAAAAAGAAAATGTCATACAATTAAATATATCAGAAGAAAATAAGAAAATAGAAAAAAAGAAAGATCATGAAGAAGAGGGATCTATCACCATCGATATTCTTTAATCTTTAGCTCTTTTTAAGAAAAAATCCCATTCTTCGTGCCAAAAATTAAGTTCTGGCATAAAATATATAAAGTCTTTTGGAAGAAACGGTTCTCTTAATAATCTCATTCCCGCCTCTTCTGGTGTCTTATTTCCCTTTTTAATATTACACGATCTGCATGCAGCAACACAATTCGCAAACGAATTCATTCCTCCACGAGATCTTGGCACAATATGATCGACTGTAATATTTTTCCTGCTATCGATATACCCACAGTATTGACACTGATAAGAATCTCTTTTTAAGATAGTTTTTCTTGAAAATATTATTTTTTTTATAGGTCTTCTTTTTACGATATTTCTCATCCTCATTATGGCGGGAAAATAAATATTAGATTTATTTAAATAGATTTTTTCATTATGCCAGTGAGAAATAACCTCGGCTTTTTCTTTTATGAGAAATTTAATTACTTTTCTTTCATCAATAAAATCTAAAACCTCATAATTAGAATTAAGCAATAATGTTTTTTTAGATAAGAACATCTTTATTAATTATTTAGCATTAGATAGATCTCGACGAATAATAGCAGTATTTAATTTTAAGGTTTGCATTTCATTAGATACTTCAAATTCTTGAAGAGACTCTATTTTCTTTTTTGTGGTATTATCTATTTTCGATATGTGAACATTATATTTTCCAGCTGATAGGTGAGCTTGCCACTTACCTACTGCATTTGTTTTTATTTTCTCAACAACTGTATTATTCTCATCATAAATAATAACATCGGCCATAAATAAATCTTTTCCGTTATTATCTGTTATTCTTTGTGATACCGGTATTTTTTTACTCGTATCAGAAGTTCTCTTTCTTGCAGCCGGCTCCTTTGAAACATCAATTGATATTTGTGGAGAATTAATCTTTTCCTGTTGCTGATTTGTGGCGACTTGTATCTGTTGATTCGGTGGACTTGATATTTTTGAAGTATCTACAGACACACTGGGACCACTTACCTGCATATCATTTAGTCTTTTCAGAATGAGCTTTGCAGTCAAGTCATATGTGCTCATTAATTTTATAAGCACATCTACTTTTTTTTCCAAATCAACTAAAATATCAGACGCTTTTCTTTCCATTTACTCTTCCAAAAAAACACCAAATTTAATATTTATTTTTTTAAGAACAATTAGATCATCTTCTGTAATATCTTTAAATTCTGGTTTTTCTTTTTGAAGAATGGCAGAAATAATTCCTTCTACTCCACTTTTATTACCAGTATATATTACTTGTCCAGATGCCATCAATATATAATCATAATCTTTTTCGATAATTTCTTGAGAGCTTGCAAAAAAATTATCATTATTATCAGTATATTGATTAAGAGAGGCTCCTTTGTAGGGGTCTACTTCATAAGACTCAAAACTTTCAGAGCTATCTTCATCAAGATCAGCTGATGATTGTTCTTCTTCGTTTACTGATGCAGATTTATTTGCGTTGATGTTGGAATCTTTGGCATTGCGGCTTACTGAAAAATCCTCTCGTTTTGGCTCTATATTCATAGAACGATAGGCTGGAATCGGTGTTGAAATTCCAGATAAATTCCTCATCTTATTTCTAATCATTACGCTCACAAATTATCTCCGTTGCTGCGACTTCCGTCTTTATGCCCCTTCTTTTTTGTTCTTTCCTTATCATACTCTCCGGAAAGAATTTTCTTCTGCTTCATTTCTAACTCAAAACTTCTCTGTCTGGCTTCTGCTGCTTTTCGACGACGCTTATCAGAGGGCTTCTCATATCTTTGTTTCTCTTTATAAATTGATAAAATTCTTTCTTTTTGAACAAGCATCTTAAATGCTTTAAAGGCTCTATCAAAATTATCATTAATTACTTCTACTTCAAGTGGCTTTAGTCCTAATTCTTTTGGACTAAAATCTTTTGGAATACGATGTGTCATTTTAAATACCTTATTAAATATAGAGAATTAAATAAAATTCCCGTATTAAATACCTTTCTTTGATTATATATATCAGTTGTTTTTGTCGTTGGCGTTGTCATTTACAGATTTAGAGAATTTACACTTTGGATACTCTCCGCATGACATAAAAAATTTGCCTTCTCTTGTTTTTCTTTTAACCATAAATGATCCACACTTTTCACATTTTTCTGCTCCATATTTTTGATATGCATTATTTAAGTTTTTACTAAAAGTAGAATAAAAACTCTTTAAGACATCAAGATATGTTTGTTTTCCGTCTGCAATCTCATCAAGAGATTTTTCCATATTAGCAGTAAAATCATAATCCATAAATGAAAAGTTATCTTTTAATATATTGGTTATTTTATTACCAAGATCAGTTAAGTAATAACTATTTCCTTTCTTTTCAACATATCCTCTATCTAATATTTTCTTTAAAATATCAGCATATGTTGCCGGCCTTCCTATTTGCTTTTTATCTAATTCTTTAATTAAAGAAGCATCTGTGTATCGTGGCGGAGGTTGTGTAAATTTTTGCTCATATTCTAAAGGTTTCTTATCATCAATTATTAAAATCTCATCTTTTGTAAATGGAGGTATATGATTTTCTTTATCACTTTCGTAATCAAGAATTTCAAGATATCCTTTTTGTTTTAAAACTTTTGCGGATAACTTAAACGAATGATTTTTTTCATTTTTTATAGACACATCTGTAATAGCCCATACTGCCGATTCCATTTGACTTGCAACGAAATATTTCCAAATTACATCATACAATATCTTCTCGTCTTTATCTAAAGCAATTTCACTTGATGTTGTATTAATATTTGTTGGTCTTATACATTCGTGGGCGGCCTGTGCATTTTTATCTTTATACACATTGGCGGATTTGGGCAATTGATATCCCTGATCCTTAATCCATTTTCTAACACTCTTTAATGCCTTATCAGAAATTTGAGTTGAATCGGTTCTAATATATGTGCAATAACCATACTCATAGAGAGTTTGAGCCGCCTTCATAGTTCTATCGGCACTGAAACCAAATTTAGTAGACATTATTTGTTGCATTTTAGATGTTATAAGCGGTGGATTTGGTTTATCCTTTTTATCTTTTTCGCTTACAGAATTAACATAAAATGATGTTCCACTAATTTCGCTAATTATTTTATCTAATTGATCTTTAGACAAAATCCTACCATCATATTTGGCCTGTATGATATTGTTTTTATTTATATTTAAAAATAAATTCCAATATTCTTTTGGTTCGAAATCTTTTATTTCCTTCTCCCTATCAGAAATCATTTCAACACATACCGACTGAACTCTTCCAGAACTTAAATGATCTCCAAAAAAATTAATTAAAAACGGAGATACCTTATATCCTACAATTCTATCAAGCGCTCGTCTGGCCTCTTGAGATCTTACTAAATTAATATCAATGTCTCTCGGATTATTAAGAGCTTCCTCAACCCCTTCTTTTGTTATCTCTGTTGAAATAATTCTTTTAATTGGTTTGCCAGTACTTTCTAAAACCTCCATTAAATTATGCGATATCTTTTCTCCCTCTCTATCTAAATCGGAAAACAGATATATGGACTTGCATTTTTCAGCAGCATTAATCAGTTCATCAACCACTCTAATCTTATCCGGCAAGATCGAATAATACAACTTAAAATTATTATTAACATCTATTCCAAGGTTATTCTTGTTTGATAAATCCTTAATATGTCCAAAAGAAGACATTACAATATAGTCGTCTCCCAAATATTCTTGAACCTTCTTGGCTTTGTTCGGACTTTCTAATATGAGAAGTATTTTATTCATCTTAATATCTTTCATTATTTTTGTATATTTTTGAAATGTTAATTAAAGAAAACTTAATTGATGTTTTTAGTCGGGAAGTGGAAAAAATTAAATGCGAAGATCTAACAAGAGCCTATATTGTTAGCATTTTAGGCAAATATAAAACCTCAGAAACAGATTTCAGCAAATATAGTCTAACCACTCTATATCAGAAGGCAAGTGAAGATGGAAATTTTATAGTCTTCCAAAACATAGGAGACTGGATCTTTTTTTGCCATTCATTATTTCCAGAATTCGTTAAATATTATAGTGATTATAGCGTAGAGCTTGCAAGATTATCATACGACAGATGCTATAGACTAATCAACCGACAATTGAAAGTATATCAAAATATGTCAGATGATTTTAAATACCTTACCTCTACAACAAGAAAAATCATTCATAATATTTAAATTTATATTTATACATTCTACTTTTATTTCTTTTTACCATTCTTGCAGTCATGGAATTTAGCTCGAATGCAAATAATCTTTGTGGAGCATCACCGCCTAACATTAAATATCTTGAATACAAAATAGGATCCTTTGATTTAAATCCATGTGAGGCAACAAAAACCTTATCATAATTATCAAACAAACTTATTTTTTCGTTTTTTACAATTGCAGATTTAACCATACGCGCACATGTACGGTCGTATATGAAATTTCTATCACTATTTTCTTCTATTTTCTTAGAGGGGTCGAAGCTGCCGTGAAAGAAAACATAATCATCAAAAGAAAAAATAACATTCATATTACTAATAAAATCTACATGATCTTTGGGAACTATGCTTTGAAATCTTGACAGCGGAAAAGTCATCACATCACCGTCTAAATTTGCTTTTTGCATATATGATTTAATGGTGTTAGAGCCAAAATTTATTTTCCAGGCATTATAAGCATCTTCTGACCTTAAAGAATTTTCCATCATGTCTTCATGGTTGCCTTTTAATATAATAACTCTATCATTGTATTCTTTTTTTATATTAATCAAACATTGAATAACATCATATGAATCAGTTCCTTTATCTATATAATCTCCTAAAAAAACAATTATATCTTCTTGACCCGAATGCACCCTTAATGGTAAGATGCGATCAAGAATTATCTCAAGGCTTCTTATATTGCCGTGGATCTCTGGGATAACATACAGACACTTATATGTGGGTCTCCATTTTTTAATTTGCATTCAAGTTCTCACAATTAAGTCTTGTAGAAGTATATGCTGTCTGAAATCTAACGAAATCATAATTATAGTTATTTATAATCGAATCGCCGCTGCCAGATAATAACTCCGCTCCCTTTTTATCAAGAACTACCCGAGAATCAATTGCCGACGATACCTTACAAGATATCCTTGCCGGGAAATTTGCTTTTATTGTTCCATTAATAACATCAGAAGACGGCCTCTGGGTAGATAAGACGCAATGAATTCCTGCCGCTCTTGATTTTTGAGTTAATTCAGCTAACATTAATTGCAACTTTTTATTTTCATCGCTAACAATTAAATCGGCAAACTCATCTATCATTAAAACTATTGGACTTAATTCTCCATTCTGTGATATTTTTATTTTATTTTTTTCCATTAATTTATATCTTTTATTCATAACCAAAATTAACATCTCTACTAATTGCAATGCAGATGTATAATTATCAAATATCTCTATGTTCTTATATTTACTATAATCATTGTATTCTGAATTCTTTGTATCTATAATGAACAATTTTGAGTCATTAATGATGATGTTGGCAATGATAGTATGAAGAAGCGTGCTTTTACCAGAGCCAGTAGATCCTGCAATTAACATGTGAGGATTTTTTGCCAGATCTATTATTACTTTTTTATCTTCAAAAGTATTTCCAAGATAGGCCGGAATTAGCATATCGTCATCATACTTAATATCAATTATCTCGTCAAATAAATTAATCTTATCTATCTCTCCGGTCATTACCTGCAACTTAACTATCCCTTCATTATGACAAATATTAATGATCGGTTTAGCCTTAGCCTTAAGCATCAAGGATATTTCATCTGAAAACTTTTCTATTTGTCTAACTCGCGTTCCAGGAAACAATCTAATACTGTAAGTATCTATTTTTCTATTTTGAGAAATATCAATACATTCTGCATCAATGTTAAAAGCATCAAATATAAAATTTATTTCTTTTATTTTATCTGTAGTCATCCTGCTCCTTGTCCGGGTCATTACAGCTACAGTATAACCACCGACCCACATGTAGTCAAGTGGGGGCTCCGGTGAGACAGGAAAATTACTTACGCTCGTCGTCCAACCAAGTCTACAGAGCAGCCTACATCAAATCCATTTATTTTACAAGTTCCATATGGCATTTCTACCACAAGATCTGTTGGCTCGTCAGGCCCTAATATTTTTGTAGAATTAGGCTCTCCTTTAACTATATTTATTATTTTGCCATTTCTACAAAAAATAATATCAAGAGGACAGTAGCAGTTTTTCATCCAAAATTTATTAATGCAGGGGTTTCCATAGACAAAAGACATAACTGGAGGAGGCCACTTTACAAACATCAATCCTCTTTCTTGCTCTTCTGGGGAAATGGCCAAAAGCGTATCAAATTCTTTTTCTCCGATAATTATCTTTGTCATGATCTTTATAGAAGCTCTTTATCAATATCTCTTTTAATCTTTCTTCTTAACTCTAATTCTAACAAATCTCTTCTTGATGGATGATCTTTTTTATCACGATCAACTGAAAGATAATGCTCTTTATTGACAGTAGAAAGTATCTGTATTGATTTTTTCATTTCGTTGAACAAACCATCTATTTCCGCTACAACGGGGGCTAATTCATCAACATCTACTCTTTCTTCTAAAATATTCATTAACTTATCTAATTCTTTCATAATTTGTTCGGTTAACTCAATAATTTCTAATCTGGCCGCAGCAGTGTTGTCAAACGGGGCCATTCTATATAATTTCTTTTTCATCCAACGAGACAATGGATTTCCGGCATTAATTACAAATGCTTTCTTCTCTTTTTGTTTTAACATAAATTGCTCATACCTATCAGCAATTTCTGCAAGAGTGGCGTCTTCACTTAAATCAAGACCAGTTTTTTCTTTGATTATTTTTCTTGCTTCAATTATAACCTTATCATATTCATCATAGATAAGATCTTTTAATAATTCTTTTTTATCTTCATCTGATGTTCTTTCGTATTCCATTAATTTTGATGTTACCGGCAAAATCATAGAAATAGGCAAACCAACATCAATGATTTCCTGCAAATCCTTCTTTAATTCACGAAGGTTTAAGACATCCCAATGAACAAATTCTTTTTTCTCTTTTTCGTGCGGACTTTCTTTTTCTTTTTTCGGAGTTTCTATATCTTCTCTTAGCATTGGCCGATGAAGTTCTTTTGAGATATTTCCTGTATTATCAACAATTGGAACATCATCTCCATGCTCTTCTTTTTGCATAACTTCTTTTAATCTATTAAGATAGTCTTCGATAAGTGAGAAAGTATAAAGATTTTTTAAGAAGGCATCCATAATTACAGGAAGATCTTCTATTTTTCTATCTAATACTTCATCTTGAAAAATTCTTAAATTTTTATATAAGTTAATAGAGGTATTTAACATCGCCATTCTATAGCCCTTATATTTATCTGAAGAAACTATAGACTTAATTCTGGAAACTAATCTTGTTAATGGATTAGATGCCTCAACTTCTAATTCGGCTTTCTTTTCTACTTTTTTGCGTCTGGTTTTGCTATAATTTTCTTGCTCTTTAATAATTGAGTTAGCTCCGGAAATAATATGCTCATAATCTCCGGAAATTCTGTTTAAAAGCGATAAAACCTGAGATGGCAGAGGATCCTTAATATTCGATGGGGGAAGTGAATATTTTGGATCTCCTCTGCCATTTAAACCCTTCTTAAAAGCAATAAGTTCAGCAATAAATACACTGCACGCCTTATTCCAGGCTTCTTTATTTGCTCTTAATCTTTCTTGCAAGGGATCTGGCGATTTTTTCCTTGCTTCGTTTATAAATGGCATCAAACATATGCCAAATTATGCAAATCTACGACTTCTCTCTTGCTTTTCGGCGCATAGTATACAATTAACAAATGACGGATTAATCATCAATCTTTTAATAGCAATTTCCTCTCCACATTCTTCACAAGAGCCAAAATCGCCGTTTTTCATTTTATCCAATGCTTTGTTGATTTGATTAAGTCTGACAACATCTCTATTTGCAATTGATTTTTCGGCTAATACAATCATTTTTGCTTGTATTTCGTCTGTATCATCTCCGTCTGCATCAACTTCTACACGCTCTGCTTGCATACGATTAATAATTTCCTCTTTCTCTAATACGAGGGCTTTCTTTAATTGAACGATATCTTTTTTATTCATTTTTATTTTCCTTTTGTAAATTCAAAAATAGTTTCTTTAACCTTCTATTTGGCCGAAAATAAAGCTTATAACGACCATTAGAAATAGCCACCTTACTTCTTACAATATCAAAATATCTCCTTGGTTTTGTTTTTTTATAAATAAACTTACCAAAATTATCAATATTAATTACTTTTTTAGTTTGCAACTCATTCCAAAACTCTTCAACAAATATATTGACTATTGAAGAGATATGGCTAGAAGGAACTTTTTTCTGTAATTTTTGATAAATAAGAGAGATTAGCTTTCTTTTATCAATATTACTCATAAATTAGCCGTAGGTTTTTTCAAGATAATTTAATAAAATAGCATACATTGATTGATATTCTGAATTTTTTTCAGCTTTTACAAGCATTCCGAAAATCTGTTCAATGCCACATAACAATTGCGCTTGTATCAAAAGATCTGCTTCAACCCATCGAGTATTGTTTTTCTCGTCTGTATGGCGGAATTGAATATATGCATGCTCTTCTTCGTTGTCAATCTCTAATCTGATGCAGTACGGAGCAAAATCGTTCATCTGAATAATTAAAATAATCTCCGGATCTTCTTCTGCTCCAATGTTGGTTAATATTGATTTTAAATGAATTCCTTCTACTTTTAAAGAATTGCTAAATACTTTCTTTTCTATTCTCTCTCCATCTAAATCAATTGCGATTTTTTTATCTAACAAAAAGCTTTGGGATTTTAACGGCTCTATTGTTCTAAATTCATCAAATTTTATTGATCCATATCTATCAAGAATATGTTTGACTATTTCTTTTGTTAAATTAGCGTTCATTTGATATCCTTAAGATTTTGTAAATCCTTCCAGCTTGGCCCTAATATTTTTCTTAAATCTAAATTAAAAGATGGTAATTTTTTATACTCTTCTTCTATATATTTTTCAAATTCAAATAAGCTTCCGTCTTCGCGTCTTTTAGCCAGTTCTTTCATGCACTCAATTGACTCATCCTGCATTATTTTTAAATATCTAGAAGTAATTATTATTTCACATAATCTTTCATTAGAGAATTTACTAATATTTTCTTTTATTTTCTCACTGTCTTCTTTATTCATTTTTTATCTCTCGGAGTTGAAATTTTACTTCTAACCAAACTCATTTTTTTATTTTTTCTAATTCTAGTCTGAGCAACAAATCTTGCAAAATTCATAAATTTATGAACATGCATTGTATTTCCTTTTATCAATTCTTCTCTTGCTACCTCGAAGACGGTTTTTATTATAATTGTTGTAGTTATTTTGTCAATCAGCGGGTACTTATCTTGCACTCGTTCTATGACATTTTTCAGATCATCCATTGAAATTGGTTTGTTTTCCATGCAGATTATTATATCTTGAGATTCGTCTCTTTTGCTAAAAAATATGTGCCTTTTAGCAATCTCTTTCTATTCTAATTTTAAACATTACGATAAAGTATCAGACATATGGAGATAGCTTACAGACATTACTCTAAAGTTAAACATTGCTTTAGATAGCAACAAACACAGTCGTTCAGTTGTAGTCATACTAACAAATACCAAGAATGTTAAAGAAGCAAATACAAAGTTCATCTTAAGTTCTTAATCAAGTTTATATCACTTTGGTCTATAAGTATCAGTGAATAAGGTATGTAAACAAACATATGATACTCTTGTTGGGTGCCCCCTCAAAGGGGGCTTTAGGGGTTATTAATAATGACATTTATTCTTATAATCAAGAGTTATACAAGAGTATATATATTTATCGCCTGCGCGCGCGCGTCACGCGTGAGAGAAAAAAATCGCAGACAATATTTTAATTAATTTGTTCGGGAAATCGTGGTTATAATTCCTGACACAAGGAGTTTCAAAAAAGGCAATGAAAAAAGAGCTGCGGCTGCTAGAAAAAATAGTGAAAATTTGTCATAATCGAGGATTTGATAAGTTTTCGGAAACTATCATAGAAATGGCAAAAGAAGAATTAAATTTATCAAAAGATGATATATTATCAATTAAAAGAATATTAAGGGCTCAAAGTAAAACAACAAATAAGGCAACTTTTATTGAAAAAAGTTTATATAATAATATCTGCGATATTTGTGAAAAAAGCATAACAATTGGAGATCCGATATACCTGTCGGGAAAAATAGCAATTCATAAAGAATGTATGGAGAAAAATAGAAAAAATGAAAATTTCACAACTCTTAATTAACGAAGATATTTTTATTTCCACAATAAATGAGCAAAACATAAATAAAATAATTAATAGGCAAGATGTTAAAAAAATATCTTTTATTAATGTCGATTTAATTAATAATTTTGAAAAGTTAAAGACAATTGATTTTCCTATAATCTTAACAAAAGAAAACATAAAATTTTATAAAAAAAACAAGTCTAATTATATTTATGTAGAAATTATTAAATGGTTAGAACAATGTCATATGTTTTTAAATATTAAAACAAATAAATCTCAAATGATAATTACCGACCTAAACCCATCTAATTTTTATAATAATTTTGACGAAATACAGAAAAATCCTTCATATTTATTTAAAAATGATCCGAAAGAAGATTATCTTGGAAAAATTGGATATTTTATAACTCCCAGCAATAACCTACAGCCAAAATATTTTCAATATGGAATGGAAATTCCTTTAAAATCCGATAATTTTTATATTTTTAATGAAAATGGATATCGGAATAAAGAGGCATTAATGTAGAGGTTTATTATGATCTTGAAAGATGCCTGTTGTTATTATGTTGCATATTTAAGGGCATTATATGCAATTCATCAAAATCATCATTGGTTAACAAAAGGTAAAAATTTTTATGGAAATCATCTTCTCTTTCAAAGAATATATGAAAGTGCGCAAGAAAATGCCGATGATGCCGCCGAAAAAATAATTGGAGTTTTCGGAGAAGAAGGCGTTAGTTTAGAAAAACAAAACGAATGCATTTATAAAATTATAAAAGAATGTAATAAAGGCGATGATTTATTAGAAATATCTCTAAAATCAGAGAGTAAATTTATTGAATTTTCTAAGTCTTTTTATGATGAATTAAAGAAAAAAGATTTATTAAGTCTTGGTTTAGATGATTTAATAATGTCAATTTCCTCAAAAAGAGAAGAAAGCGTATATTTATTGAAACAGGCATTAAATGGTGAGAAAATGAAAAGTTCGGCAAAAATGAAAGAATTGGTTCGCAAATTTACTAAAAACGCTCAGGCAGAAGATTTTGTTAAAAAAGCAAAAGAAGCAGCTGAAACCGCTCTGCTTGGAATGGGGTTAGGGGTATTTGGAACAAATATTAGGTACTGGGATAAAAACATAGAGTGTACCGTTCTTGTTAAAAAACCAAATTTGCCACTATCAAGCAACATCAAATCGAAAGTAATGGATGCAATGAAAAAAGCCCTACCTTCAGATTTTGTTGTATCTGTTGTGGTTGCAGAATCAAAATAATCAAAAGTCCCCAATGATATACTGGGGACTTTAATTGTTTTTATTGTAGGTATTTTGTTATCTAATATCTATTTTCATCAACTCAATTTCTGCCATCAATGAAGCATAAACATTGATATTTTCTTGAGCAGACAACTCGCATAGCTTGACTACTAATTCACCAAGCTTTTTTTGCTTGACATACATCTTTGCTTCTTTTGGTATTTCTGAAGAATTTAATGTTTGATATTCTTTTGTGATAATCATAAATTCTTCAAGAATATCATTTATTGATTTATTCTTTTCTGCCTCAACTTTTTTAATGATTTCTTCGGCTTCTTCCCAAAGCTCTTCAAAATGTTTAATATCTGACATCTTATTCCCTTCGCTTGTGATCTAAATCTGCAATATGTAATTCTTCTTGATCTTCTTCGCTGGTAAAAACAAGAAATGCAACACCATCCTTGCAATCTAATAAAACCGGACCTTTTAATTTTCCTACATAAAATATTTTACCGTGGCTATCAACTCTTTTTTCCAATTGAATTTTTAATCTACCTTCACTCATTTTTTTCCTTTTTAATGTTATTAATATATTCTTTTACCGATAACTTAATAGCGGTTAAAGAATCAGTCATTTCAAAACCAGTTCCTAATAATTTTGAATTATCTAATATACAATTCGATCTTTTTGCAGTTGTTAATTTAGATAATTCCTCTACTCCAATTTTTTCATAAGAATGCGATGGAACATATTTTTTATATTCATCTAAAATCATATCGTGTGTAGTTGGAAGAGAGTTATTTACATTATATATACCGGTTAAATTTTTATCTATAGCAAAATCAATAAAACGAACTAAATCATCTACAAAAGTAATTGAATTTGGCTCAATTAATACCTTTGAATATTTAATTAATTTGCTAATTAGATTTCTTGAATTTGAAGAGCCGGATAAAGGCATTCTTAATCTTGGAAGTAAAACATTTTTGTATTGTGATAAAACCAAATCACAAGCATATTTAGAACGAGAATACATTGCTTGAGGATTAGAAAAATCAGTCTCTTTCCATCCAGAATCTATTTTCTTACCGTCTACAAATTTAGTATGTGGACTATCACCATAATTAACACAGCCAGATGATATTTGAATAAGCTGAATATCATGTCTGTTTGTATAATCTGCAATAATGGTCGGTATAGTTAGATTTGTCTCTATTGTTTTTTCTTTATTAATCTCACAATCATCAACATTTTTATTTCCACAATATGCTATACAGTTAATAATAACATCAGGAAGATGACTGTCTAATATTTTTTCTATTTCATTCTTGTTTGCAGGAAATCTTTCGTCTGCTTTTGGGTATTTTAGATGTGAGGCGATGAAACTGTTTTTTCCTAAAATTAATATTTTTTTCATTTACTTTCCAAAATAATTAGAGACGAATTTTACTGTCTGATGAGTTCCAGCATCAGACCATAGTTTACTGTTATCCAAAATGACATGCCCTAAATATGAATGTTTCTGATACAATTCTAAAATATGAGTGATTTCATATTCTCCACGAGCAGATGGTTTTAGCTCTTGAAAGAAATTAAAAAATTGCTGATCAAACATATAGTATCCGATAATTGCATAGTTATCACAATCTTTTCTTAAGACTTTTGGCTTCTCCTCTATATTAATTATCTTATTATTTTGAACAGAGGCCACACCAAATCTATGTAATTCTGGATGATCATATAAAGCAATTTGTGCTGGATAAGTTCCGGGATTAAAAGTTAAGTCGTGCTCTAAAATATTATCTCCAAGGGCAACTACAAAATTATCCGAATGTATTTGATTGCGACATAAATTTATAGCTGCTGCAATTCCGGAAGGGTTAGGCTGATATACATAGCTGACATTAAGTCCAAAATTAGAACCATCTTGTAAGTATTTAACCATCTGATGAAAGTGCTCTCCACCAAGAACAACAACCACATCAGTAATTCCCATTTTTTTTAATGTAGAAATGGGATAATCAATAATGAACTTATCGTTAATTGGGACAAGGTGCTTATTATAAAGTTTTGTTAAAGGATATAATCTACTACCGGTTCCACCAGTCAAAATAATTGCTTGCATAATTTCCTAGTAAAAAATTAAAATACAAAATATATATATCGTGTCTTACAAAAATATAACCGGCTAATACTTATTCAGTTCTGCCCATTATATTTGATTGGATTTTATATCCTCTTAATGTTTCGGCGATATTTCTTAATATTTCTGCCGCTAATTTTACTGATTGATGATCTCCTTTATGAAAAAAGTTTCCATGAAGGACATTATCAGCAAGAGAAAGATCTTTAAATGATTGGCGCAAAAGCTTATCTGCATCCTCTAATTTTACAAGTTTAGCCTTAACTAAACTATCCTTTAGAATAACCAAAATCTGTTCAAGTGTCATTGAGGCTGATTTTTCAAATTTTCTTGCTAATTTAAATATTCTTTCTGTAGACATTATTATTCTCCTAAATATATGACGGAATAATACCAAAATTATAATACTCTGCTTGTTTTTCTTTGGGAAGTTTTTTATACCCAGAAATTATCTTTCTACATTCAGGATATCCGCAATAACATTCCATACTAAATGTATCGATATCTTCTGTGCTAGAAATGCTATAATCAATAAATAACTCTTCTTGAGGCAAAATATTTCTTATCGAAAGCAAGAAAACCTTATCAATTCCTGATTTTATAAAACAATTTGGATTACAGGAATGTCTCAAATAAAACTCATTTGTTCCGTTTAAGTCTAAAAATCTATTGCTATCAAATTGTAAATAATCAACTGGAATAGAGGCAAAATCATTCGTTTGTATTATTTTACCATCTATTCTAGAAATTACTTCATTTTTTTTAATAAAATTATTGGTAAATAATCCGTATTTATTATATATATTTTTAACTTCAAGGCTCATAGTTTTAATATATTTTTTCCGGTAATTATTTCAGATAAAAAATCTATATTTTTAGAAAAGGTAGGTAAATCTGCATCTATTGTAATTTTATTTTTAATCTCTTGACTTCCATCCTGATGATCAATTAATTTTGGCGCTCGATAACACGCAGCCCCTTTTCTAAAAGAGGAAGAATATGAGTTAAATTCAATACCGGTTTCTTGAAATAATAAATCTATTTTCTCTTCAGAGGTTAAATTTTTTAGGGTATCATCAACAGTATCATATGTATACTTTTTTAATAATTCAAAATAACACGCAGAATGAACCGAATAATTAAAAGCCGATTGTTGCTTATTAATTAATGTATTTACTACCTCCATAGTGTTCGGAACGACAAATGAAGAGGATGTAAAAATAGGATCTCCAATTAGATTAATATCATTCTCAAGTGCTGACATAAGAAAAGATGTGCTTGCAATCGAAGAGGTTGCCGAGGATATTTTTTGAATACTACCGTTATACCACGGCTCTGTTTCATGCGTTTGGTCATTACGAGAAACAAGAGTAATTTCATCGCTATAACAATAGGCAAATACTGCACCATCAACTTCTGCAAGCAGCCTAATCATAGTATAGCACATCAATTTTAAAAAATCTTCTGAAAAAGGCTTCTTTAATAAGGAAGTTGTTTTTTTAAAAGATCTTCCATTAATGACGGTAATAATGGGCAGTTTACGAATAAATCTATAGTCATAGATTTTTTCATATTCACTAATTCTTTCTCTGAGCGTATTTACTTTCACACTATAAATATATCAGATTAGCTTGACTTTAGTGTGGAAATCCAGTTATTCAGATTATTTAAAATGTCTGTTTTATGTTTTGCTCCATTTTGAGAAACAAAATCTAAAGAATTAGTTAAATTTAATAAATTAATCGCGGCATCGTGGGCTTGATTCATATCGTATGGTTTTCCACCATTATCATTTTCTTTAACAATTTTCCATATTTGTCTAGAAAGTATAATCATATTCTTCAATGCGCCTGTTTTCGAAGAACCAACAGAAGGGTTCATTATTATTTTTTGATAATTTAACTTATTATCTTCTTCAAATATACCAAGATTTAATATATTTACAATCTTATTAATAAATCCCCAACTAATATCGCCAAACAAATATCTATGAACTCCCTGCATAGTTCTAATATCCTGGGCTTGCGACATTTTTATTAGTCTTAATATGATATTTTTTCTTAAATTAATTTTTATCATAGAGGCTCTTATTCTATATAATATACATAACTATTCGCTCTGGGTATTATTTTGTATTTTCTAATAGGAGCCCGTAAGTATGATTAAGTTAATTGTAAGCGATTTAGATGGTGTTTTGGCATCTTTAAAAGAAGTTCATTATATATCACTAAATGAAGCATTAGAAACAATTGGAAAGGAATTTATAATTACTGAAAGCGAACACATATCTACATTTGATGGGCTATCTACAAGAAAAAAACTTGAATTATTAATACAATATAAAAATTTTCCAAAAGATAAAATAGAAGAGGTTTTTAATTTAAAACAACAGTTAACAGCTAAAGCAATTCAAACTGTTCTTAAAAGAGACGAACAATTAATTTATACATTTAGCAAATTAAAACAAGAAGGATACAAGCTTTTCGTCGCCTCAAATGCAATAAGAGAGACGGTAGAAAGCGCATTAAAGAAAATAGAAATTTTTGATTTTTTTGATAAAATTATCGCCAATGAAGATGTAAAAAATGTTAAGCCTCATCCAGAAATATATTTAAAATGTATGGTAGATGCGGGTGTTTCTCCACACGAAACCTTAATATTAGAAGATAGCAAGCATGGAAGAAATGCCGCAATATCATCTGGCGCCTTTGTATGCGATATCGATGATGTTTCCGATACAAATTATGAAAATATAAATTTATCAATAAAAAATGCTAGCAGACCAATTAGATATCCGGCTAAAAATAAACTAAATATCCTTATTCCTATGGCTGGAGCGGGCAAGAGATTTTGGGATACAGGAAAATATAATGTTCCAAAACCAATTATACCCATTGGAGGAAAACCAATGATACAGTGGGTAGTGGATTGTTTGAATATAGATGCAACATATACTTTTATAGTGCAAAATCAACACTACGAAAAATATAATTTGGAAACAATATTAAATCTAATAGTTCCAGGTTGCAATATAGTGCAAACTAATGGATTAACAGAAGGGGCCGCCTGCACTGCATTATTAGCAAAAGAATTAATAGATAATGATAAACACCTATTGATAGTTAATTCAGATCAATATTTAGACTGGGATCCTGGCGATTTCCTATACAAAATGGCCTCATCTAATGTTGATGGAGGAATTATTACATTCTTTAAAGAGAATGATAAAAAATGGAGTTATGTTAAAACAAATGACGAAGGATATGTAGTGTCTGTTGCTGAAAAGGTTCCAATTAGTAATGCAGCATCAATTGGCATTTATTATTTTAAACACGGAAAAGATTTTGTAAGTGCAGCCGAAGATATGATAAAGAACAATGATAGATCCAATAATGAATTTTATATAGCCCCTACATACAATTATTTAGTTAAAGAAAATAAAAAAATTATAACCTATGATATTAAAGAATGTGATTTTTATCCTACCGGAACTCCAGAGGACTTAAATAACTTCATTGCTAAAAAAATAAAATGAAAGTAGCATTATGTTTATCCGGACATATGAGGAAGTATAAAGAGACAGCTCCCTCTATTATTAATAACATAATTAATCCTACAGGGGCGGACGTTTTTATATATACATCAGAAACGCTTGGATATCATAATCAATTTAGAGCAGATGCACAACACCTAATAAATGATAAAACACAATATCATTTAAATGAAATTAATAAGCTCTTTCGTCCTAAAAAAATAGAAATTCAGCCAGATAGCTATATGGAAACATTTTACGAAGAGATAAAAACATATCTTCCTCATTTAGTAGGAGATCCGAATGTTCCAAAGTCTCCTGCACATATGGCCGCACAATACTATAAGATATGGTATTGCAATGATATGAGAAAATATTATGAAAGAGATACTGGTGTTAGATATGATATAGTAATAAGAGCAAGACCAGATTTATTTTTTACAACTCCAATTACTCAAGAAAATTTAATACAAGCAAAAACAAAATTATCAGTTCCATCAATAGAAAATTATGCCGGAATTAATGATCAGTTTGCTCTGGGAAATCCTCATATGATGGATTTTTATTCTATGATGTATCATAGCCTACCAAGATATTTTAGAGATAATAATCCATATATACCAGAAATGTTTGTCGCCTGGTATTTAAGAACGCAAGAAATACCATATTTTCATAACAATATTTATTATCATATGTATCGGTGAAATCATGTTTGCAGGAGAATACAACGATTGGACACATAAAAAAGTAAAGGCCATAATTGATCATTATGGCGCGCAATCCTTTATTGGAAAAAGAATTTTGGATTTAGGGTCTGGTTCTGGAGAAATTGCCGGATCAATGGGTAGGCTTGGGGCGGAGGTTGTGGCAGTAGAAGTAAGAAAAGAACACGCCAATATCATATCAAAAAAATATCCACATGTAAAGGTAATGCAGTTAGATTTAGATAATCAATGGCCATTTGTTAATCAGAAATTTGATTTTGTTATCGATATAGCCACCGCATCACATTTAAAAGATCTTAGAACACATTTGATTAAGGTATGTAATGCAACTGATAATTTAATTTTAGAAATGGAAGTTTGTGATTCAGACCATCCAGATTTTTGTATGTTTGTAGAAGAACACAGAAGTGTATATGATTGGTCGTATAATGGTATTGGTGTAAAACCTTCGGCTGCACATGTTGAAAAAATATTAACAGAGTGCGGTATGAAGTTCGAGAGATTTGATTCTCCACAACTTAACACAAGCACATATAAATATGATTGGCTGGAATCGAACTCAGGAAAAAGATCGGTAGGACAAAGAAGATTTTGGTTTGCTCAAAAAAATGAGCAAAAAATACATATGCCAATAGCACCTATAACTGCTAATTTTCCAAAACCAGTCATACAGTTTCCAGCAAATATTCCGGCTCAACAAGCACAATTACCGCCCCCAATTACCGGATATACCCCCAATAGAGATTTTAAGGTAGCAATATGTATTTCCGGACATATGAGGGCTTTCGAGGCAACATTTGAATCATTAAAACATGCAATTATAGGGCCGTTAAATGCAGATGTTTTTATTTCTACATGGGAATCACTTGGAACGCCTTTTAGAGGATTTGATCAAAGAATAGTAAGAATGAATACCAATGATTATATTTCAAGAATAAATTATTTATATAGACCAAAAAAATTATTTGTCGAGCCATTTATTCATTTTCCCTATAGGCCTAAATTAATAGAAAAAAATTGGGAAGGAAGAGATTTAAACGGAATTCTTTCAATGTATTATAAAATAAAAATGTGTAATGACTTAAAATCACAATACGAGAAAGAGAATAACTTTACATATGATTGTGTGATAAGATATAGGGCGGATTTATTTATTTTACAGGCCCCAATGATTAGGAAGGGAATGGATTTGAATAAGATATATTTGCCTAATTTTTTTGATTGGGGAGGCTATAATGATCAATTCGCATACAGCTCATCTCAGGTAATGGATATATATAGCTCTTTATTTGACAATATAGAGAAATATATGGATGAGGGAATGTACATTAATCCAGAAAAATTATTAAAACACCATATAGATAAAAACGGAATACCAGTAGACAGAAGTGAAATTGGATATTACATAAGAAGAGATAATTAACTATTAATTGTATATTAATGTATGAGCAAAATATTAAAATTGGCACAAGAATTTGAAAAAGAATTAAGCGTAGATCCTGATGTTGTTTTAGAGGAACATGATGTTAAACCAACATCATATATGGCATTTAGTAATTTAAGAAACTCAATTAATGATGCAGGAGAGCTTCTATCTCTATTAAACGACGATGATGATCTTCCGCAATGGGTCGATGAATTATTAGCTATATCTCGACAAAATATTGCAAAGGCTCTGGGATATGTTAGGTCTGAGAAAACCGCAGTTGCCAGTGAAATGGCTGAAGATTTTGTGAAAATCGCATCTGGTAAGTATGATCATATTGATTTTAGACCACCAAAGGGAGCGGCAGAGGCCGCCGAAAAAGGATTAGAATTTAGAAAGAAAAATAAAGGAAAAGGCGGTCTATCATCTCAAGAAGCCGGAAAATTAGGAATAGGATCCGGTGTAGCAAGAGCCACATCTTTAAAAAATAGAGATAACCTGAACCCATCAACTGTTAGAAGAATGAAGTCTTTTTTTAGCAGACATGAAAAAAATAGAAAAATAGAAAGTGGCAAACAACCATGGGAAGATAGAGGATATGTTGCCTGGCTGCTATGGGGCGGAGATGCTGGTAGAGCTTGGGCCGAAAAGATAGTTCGTCAAATGGATGCCGCTGACGAAAAAGAAAAAAAGAAATAATTTAATATTCTTCAATATAGTCAGAACATATTCCAATTACACCAGAAACATCCCATTCAGGAACTAATTCTGGCAGAACTGCAATTGATCTGTCGGTTAATAACACCGATGATTTAGGATATGACCAAAAATATTTAGAAGTAGAGGTAATTACCACATCATCGGTATCGTGGTAAAAAGCTTCGATAGCAGGATGGCTAACCAATTTATAAAACGCCTCTATATTTTTACAGTGAACAAAGAGATAGTAATTATTAAAAAATAATTCATCTACCTCATATTCTGGCTTATCGTGCCCTAAATAGAACTTATTGTCAATCAGCCTAACATCTATTTCGCAAAAATAACCTCTATCTATCGCATTTTTAATTGATGTAGGGTGATTCTCTCCGTGGGGCGCCGTGTTTTTGCCAGATAAATTTCCTCGGTGAGATATTTTTAAAAATTTATGCATACATTAATTAATGTATAGCCACTTAAGACTATCCTAAAAATTATATTTGAGTCCAGGTAGAACCATTCCATACCCAGGTATCACCAAGAGTTTTATTATTATCCTTTCCTCCAAATAAAACAACTTGATTTCTGACAGTATCGAAGGCCATTTGTGGATTTGATCTTCCAGGAGGTGAACCGGCAGGAGGAACTGCTTGCTTTGTCCAAGAGGTTCCGTTAAAGGTCCATGTTTCATTATTTACGCCTTGGTAATTTCTTCCTCCGAAAAGCACCCATTGACTGTGCGCGGTATCATATACAAATCCAAAATCTATACGACCTGATGGAGATGTGGGTGTTGTTGAAACATTTGTCCAAACAGTTCCATTAAATGTCCAAGTATCGTTAAGATAACCAGAGTTATTTGCTCCACCAAACATAGCGATAGTAGAACCGCTTGCCGCGAGGTTATGACCAAATCTCGGAGGAGGAACAGATACTGGATTTAGCTTACTCCATGCAGTACCATTCCACAACCAAGTATCATTAAATACCTTGGAGGCATTCTTTCCACCGAACATAATAACGCCAGTACCTGCCAAATATGCGGTATCAAACAAAGATCTTCCGTCTGGATAAGTTGAAAGATTTTGTTGGATCCAAGTAGCTCCGTTAAATGTCCAAGTATCGTTTAAGTGGGTATATCCTCCGGTTCCACCAAATAACATTACATTGGAACCATCATCTGATATTGCGTGATGTATTCTATTTGGAGGTTGCGCGGCGGTTACCTGACTCCAATTAGCACCATCCCACGTCCAAGTTTCAAAAGCTCCAGTAGAAGCGTTTTTACCGACCATAACGGCTTTATTTTGAGTAGATGAAAAAACAGTACTTGCACTTACCTTATCTGTAGCTTTAACAGTTGGCATTGATTATACCTGTGTCCAGTTGGTTCCGTTCCAAATCCAAGTATCATTAAGAACGTTATTGTTGTTATTACCGCCAAATAATACTGTTTGGCCCTTTGATGTATCGAAGGTCATTAAATGGCCATATCTACCTGAAGGAGAGTTTGCCGGGAAAACCTGTGTCCAGGTAGTTCCGTTAAATGTCCAGGTATCGTTATTGACACCATCACGATCTCTGCCGCCAAAAAGAACCCATTGTGTATGAACCGAATCATATACAAGTCCATATCCAGCTCTGCCTGTAGGGGCTCCGGCAACTGTATTTGCTGTATTTACCTGTGTCCAAGTAGTTCCGTTAAATGTCCAGGTATCATTAAAGTATAGACCGTTTCCGTTAGATCCACCAAACAATACCACGGTTGTATTACTTGCAGCTAATTGTATATCAATTCTTCCGGCAGGAACGTTAGCAGTTCCGCCGGCAACTACCTGACTCCATGTTGTTCCGTTCCAAAGCCAGGTATCGTTATATACTCTGTAATAGTTCTTGCCGCCAAATAAAATTGAGCCAGACGATCCTTGAAGATAGCAGGCTCCGTGTAGCATTCTTGGGTCAGGTGAGGTAGCAGGACTTTGTTGAGTCCAAGTAGTTCCGTTAAATGTCCAGGTATCATTTAGATAATTCCAGCTTCCCTCTCCACCGAACACCATTAAATTGGTTCCATCATAAGATATAGAACCATTTTGGCGATTCATTACTTGTGGGGTAGCGACTTGAACCCAATTCATCCCATCCCAGGTCCAAGTTTCAAATATTCCCGTTGTATTTTGACCAACCATAACAGTTTTTGATAAACCGCTTGAGTAGGCTGCGTCTGAAAAAAGTTTTGGTGTAGCGCTATTAGCCGGCATAGATGATCCTCATTTATTAAATAATTATATATTTACCTTGAAATATGTTTCTACATATTTACAATAATATTAGCAGGTTAACTATTTAATATGAGGGTAGATGAATAATGGCTAAATTAATGGTATGATAAATAAAGAATCAGCCTTTAAACAAAAATCTTATCATTTGGAAAACTACCATCCGGGCGATATACAACTGTTATTGCTTTTTCGCTTAAAACTTCAAAATCAGCAAAATCGCCCTTTTCTTGAACGATAATATCCCCCTCCTTATACTCTTTTCCATTTATTTTTACAACACCATATGCAATAATAGTTATTTCATCTGACAAATTATGTTTATGGGCAGCTTCCTTATCTCCAAGTTTATAGTATTTAATTCCAAGTTCGTGCGTATCAGTTTTGCATAAAGACGGCGCAAAAGATCCAACTATCCACCCACGAGTATAGTTATTGATATTATTTTCTTTCATTTGGCTTCTCTTTTTTCTAATTTTATTTTTTGAATTTCTAGATTTTTTTTAGAAATCTCGATCATTCGTTCGGCATTCCATATACGATACTTATCCATTTCTATTTGATATTGAACTTCTTTTTCTTTATATTGTTTAAGTTTTTCCTTATACTTTTTATATTTTTCTTTATATTGATTCAAATATTTTAAATATTGTTTATATTGTTTTTCATAGTTCGGATTATCAATATCTTCTACTGAAAAAATACTAATTGAGGCAGTAATAGATGGCTCATCGTGATCATAGTAGCACCCAGAATAATCTTTTTTTGAAGAAAATCTAAAAATACACTTTTCTAAATCTATATTATCTAATTTAATTTTTTTCATTATTTCTGCTACAGGATAATCGTATTCTTCTATTAAATCAAAGTCTACTATAAAGTTTCGAGATCCTTTAATTATTTTTGGCGGCGGTGATGGTTTATGAGGCGCGCGCGGCTTTAATGGAACAATTGGTAATTTCATTTTATTTTCTCCTAATAAATTATTTTTAACTTTTTAATTTCAATATCTTGTAAGAAAAAAATAGTATCTCCCGTCCACCTATCGGTTAGATCTTGAAGAAATTGTTTTTTTCTTTTTTTTGCCTTTTCTCGTGTAAAACAAATAACATCATCGTATATATCCTCTGAAGAATCGTTTCCTACATAACATAGCTGATATACATAGGAACTCATATCATCTGCATTTTTCATTACAATCAATCCCTTCATTACAGTGCTCTATATTATTCATATTTTTCTCTCTGACATCTTGAATTTAATTTCCATTCTGAAAATGAAAGTCCGTATCGACCTGCTTTTTTGCAATATTGATCATATTTACATTTACATTTTGGGCAAAGATCTACAAAACTCAAAACCAAATAGTCCTCTCGTAAATCAATTTTCCATTTCTCATATTCTTTACTATTTGTTTTTAAGATAACACTATATGCACAACTATCGCATGTAAGTTGATATTCTTTAATTTCTATTTTCATTATTAATCTCCTATTTATTGCACATATTTGTTTACACACACAGATGTATGTGTATAATTAATGTATTATTTTTAAATCTCCAATGTATTTTTTATTTTAGAAAACCATATTTTATGTAGTAAATTAGCGCTTGATCGTTGGTAATGAAATCTAAATACCGACCGTTAATCCAATATTCTCTCTCTCCATTGGCCCATTCTACTGCCGGCCCATCTTCTCTATGAAGTTTTCCGTGAAGAAACCACTCTTTAGTTTCACTAATCCGCTCTATTGCTGGTCCATCTTCTCTATGAAGAACTCCATGAAGATACCATCCTTTATTTCCATTGGCACACTCTATTGCCGGACCATCTTCTCTATGAAGTTCTCCACGAAGGTACCAAGATTTATCTCCATTAGTATATTCTATAGCAGGACCTCCTTCTCTATGATACATTCCATCGAGAGTATATTCAACCCTGAATGTATATTCTATTTTGATAACCTTGCTCATTTTAGAAAACCATATTTTAGATAATAGGACAACATCTGATCATTGGTAATGAAATTTAAATAATCTCCATTAACCCAATACTCTTTATATCCACCTGCATGTTCTACAGCGGGACCATCTCCTCTATGAAGTTTGTCGTTAAGATACCAATATTTATATCCATTGCCACACTCTATTGCTGGACCATTCTCTCTATGAAGGTCTCCATGAAGATACCAATGTTTATTTCCATTTGCATACTCTATTGCTGGACCATTCTCTCTATGAAGCTTTCCATTAAGATACCAAAATTTGCTTCCTAAAACATATTCTCTAGCCGGACCATCTTCTCTATGATATTGTCCATTAAGACGATATTCAACTCTATTGGGATAGACGGTTTTGATTAATTTATCGCTCATTTCAGAAAACCGTATTTTATATAGTAAATTAGCATTTGATCATTGTTTATAAAATCCAAAAGCTTTCCATCGACCCAATATTCTTTATCTCCATTAGCCCGCTCTATTGCCGGACCATCCAATCTATGAAGTTTGTCGTTAAGATACCAACATTTAGTTCCATTAATATATTCTACTGCCGGACCATCCTCTTTATGTATTCTGCCAAGAGCGTCTTTAAAAACATAATTAAAAATTAAAGATTTCATCATAAGATTACTCCAAATTCTTTTATTGATTTTATAATTGCAATATTTTTACCTTTAAATTCAAAATCAATATCTATTTGATTTTTATTATTAGCCTCTAACTGATGTTCTGGAATATAATGAACATAATTAGAGTGTTTTCTTCTATTATTAAAAGAACCATTAATAAATTCTGGCTCGGTATTGCTTAAATGGGTAAGAGGTTTATAATTTCTCCATGTCTCTATGCTCATTAACATTGCTTCTTTGGAGGAAATTTTGCTGTCGTTAAATGTATGATGATGGCTATCAAAAACTATAGGCACTCCGGTTTCTTTATAAATGAAAAATAAATCTTTTACACTATAACATCTTTCATCATTTTCTAATGTTAGCCTATTTTTAACATTATTTGGTAGCTTATTTATACTATTTATTAAAGTTTTTTCTTGATTTTTTTTGCCGCCGTGAATATTAATTGCATAATATGGCGTTTGAGGCAATCCTAATTTATCAAATATCCATGCGTGATTTTCAAGTATTTTAAAAGAATTATTAATTACTTTTTCACTTACAGAAGAAATGACACAAAATTGATCTGGATGAACAGTAAGCCGCATATTAGAGGATAGTATAAATTTTCCTATTTGAGAAAGCAAAGATAATAGTTTTTTATCTTCCAAAAGAGAAACATCTACAGCATCAATAAGCGGCAATATATTAGAAGATATTCTAAAAGACTTAAATCCTTCTGAATGAATTCGTTTTAAAATAATTAATAAATTAGAAAGATTATGATAATATACATCTAATATATGTTGATTTGTATATTTATTATCTTTAAATGATCCAAATTTTAAACTTTTTTCATAGGTAATATTTTCCCAATGAATTTTGCCGCCCCGTTTTTCAACAGGCGCTATGTATTGACAGCATAAACCTATACTCATATATTTTTTTTCATTTTAAGAAACCATACTTCAAATAATAGATTAACATTTGATCGTTGGTAATGAAATCTAAATACTGACCGTTAACCCAATATTCTTTACGTACATTAACCAATTCTCTTGCCGGACCGTTTTCCCTATGGCGATTTCCGTTAAGAAACCATTCTTTATGACCATTAGCCAATTCTACTGCCGGACCATTTTCTCTATGAAGTTTCCCGTTAAGATACCAAAATTTATCTCCATTAGCTCGCTCTTTTGCCGGACCATCCGTTCTATGAAGCTTTCCATGAAGATACCAAAATTTATCTCCATTAGTAAACTCTCTTGCCGGTCCGTCTTCTCTATGATATTTTTTATCAAGAGTATAGACAGTTCTGTTTTTATATTCTTTTTTAACTATTTTATTCACTTTATAAAACCTCACCACACCAGCATGCCTTGGTTATACAAACATCAGATTTGTGCCCATAATCGCATTCAATACTAATTACAATATCCAGTAATTGATGTTGAATTCCGATATCGAGGCAATTACTAACATTAGTCTGACACGGATATGATAATAGTCTACTATCGCTGGGATTAATTTGAAAAATTGTGCTATCTTTATTTAAATCTGAACAAATTGGACATTTTAGTATATTTTTCGATTTAATATGTCTTGCATCGTATGTGTGTGTGGTCATGGCGCTCACCTGCACAATAGTATAATTGTTGTAATTTTTCTGTCAAAAATAAAAATTAAGCTATATTCAAATATTTTTTGAATTTGTGTAGAGCTTCCATATATTCTTTTCGAAAATTTTGTAATTCAGAAATCAATATATCTTCTCGGGATCTCCAGTGAGATTTTGTCTCATTATCTTCTAGTTCATAAAAATAAACAGCGATATTACTATTATTATCCCTTCTTATTCTATATTCTCCTAGGAACTGCTCTAATTCAAAGATATGATTATTAATTTTAATTGATAGTTTTTCCATTATTTTTGGATATATGGACACCAATATATGCTTCTTCCCTCTGGTGTCCTTTCTTTAATTATATCATTACCAAGGAAATCTTTTCTTCTTTTATATACTTTAAAAAAATCTGAATATAATCCTTTATCTCCATTTGAGGTTTTATAGGTAGATATGGTGGCCCCATTATTTCTGTAAGCCTCGTTGACAATATTAGTTATTTCTCTGCATAGATTTTTTATCTCATCTTTAGAAAGATCTATTCCTAAACGCCACGGAGATATTTTTGCCCGATACAAAGATTCGGCCCTAATATAATTTCCTACTCCACAAAATATAGATTGATTTAATAGTATCTGCCCAATTGGTTTCTTGGACTGACATTTCTCGTATACAAAATTAAAATCTTCTTCTGAAAGACCGTTAAAAGGATCCCAGCCAAGAGAGTTGAGTTTGTCTTCTAAATCTTTTTTATTATTAGTAAACTTAATAGTTCCAAAATGTCTTGGATCGTTAAAATATATGTCTTTGTATTCGTAAGCATTTTTCCCAAAATAAATTCCTAAACAAGTATGCTTATCCTCTTTGTAAACCCATTGTCCGGTCATTCCAAAGGTGCAAAACATATACCAGTCATCTTCAAACGACCAATACATAAATTTTCCTTTAGTATTAATATCTTGTATTTTGATTGGAGAATTGCATAATCGATTAACAAATAAATTAAAACCCTCTGGACGATTTATCTTATATCTGCTGCTTTTTCCACAAAATACATTAACGATATTTTGATCAATTAATTTTTTGCTAATTAAATCTGCCGATAATTTTACTTCTGCTGCTTCTGGCATTTTACTTTCTTTCTTAAACTAAAACTAAATATTTTTGACTTTTTTTAACAGCCTCTTTGTAGTCCTCAATATTATCTGTTATTTTTTTAAATGTTGATGTTTGAGCGTTATTATTTTCCATTTCTTGAATTTTTTCTATTTCTTCAAGACCCCAAAAATAATAATTATACCCCAATAATATAAATCTTTTTTCTTCCACTGTCAAGATGCAATGGCTGGGATTTGGAAAATTTAATGCTAGAAAAAAATGATTGGTCTGAAAGAAACTTTTCCTTTTTGAAAATAAATATATAGTTTTTATTTTTTCATTAAAATTTGGGAGTAATTTTTTAATTATTTTTTCCAAAGTTCTAATACCCTATAATCATCTTCAACATTAGATATTCTTTCAAAATCATCAAAAATAGTTAATGGCATTTTAGCTCCAAAAATATCTGCTCTTCCCTTACTATTCTTATATAAAAACTCTTCTTTAGATTTATTAATATAATGAGCGACATACATGACATCGTGCAGAGGGGGTATATTAAAAGGACCGTCTACTCTATTTTTATTAGTATTAACTGACATTTCTGTTGCAGGTAATCGTGGATGATGAGGGTCGTGGGTTTTTTCTGCTAATACGCGCAATGGCTGACAAATAAATTGAGTATGATTATTAACTCCCTCTTGTCTACGAGTGCATTTAGTAAATCTCTCATATACCGATCCTGGCAATCTTTTTTCTTGACCCCCAGAGCCAAAGGAAAGCCAATTTATTTGTAAGCTGGCAAATTTTTCATAATCTCGCAAGACCTCTTTTACATCATTGGTTTTTACCGGAACTAAAGCCTGATCTGCATCAATTAAGGCCAACCAAAAAGTCTTATGTCTCATCATATTAATAGCATCTGCCCAACATTGAGCGTGAACATTTCTTTGATTTTCTGGGAAGCCGACAATTTCTACATCTGGATATTTATCTGGCGTAAGTAGTGATTTTAATGGGTCGTATGCTCTATCAAAAAATACAAATTTTTCAACACCCACCTTTCTATGATAATGAATAAAGTCCTCTATATAAGTTTCTTCGCCTTTTAAACAGGAACCAAGTGTTAAATAAGTCATGTTGTATTTTTTCTCCAATATAATGAATTCGTATCCATTATATTTATATCGTTTTAGTTGCCAATATTCCCGCAAATTAGTATGCTGTCATATTTTTTAATAATAACAATTATATTTTCCTTATTTTTAATTGTCTTTTCTCTTACTTTTCTCATGCCAAAAGGAACATCAATGCACGAAGTTAAAAAAGAATTATATATAACCGGGAAAGACGAAGTTGAAATTGATTTAGACGGTGAACCAGAAGAAGTTTTGGTATATTTTGATGCCCATTTTTGTCCAACTCCATGCGATCCAAAACACGATAAATGTGATTGGAAACATCACCATGACAAACAAAAAAACAAACATAAATTAAAGATATCCTGGGATGTTGCTGGTGTCAAATGTCTCTCGTGGAAAGTAAAATACAAGTCCTAATTTATGGTTTTTATAATCACAATAATTTAGGAGACGAGTTATTTAAGATCGCCTTCGCTAAACTTTTTCCTCAATTTAATTTTTATTTTACTGATTATTTATCTTTGGAACTAATTAGTAAATTTAATATTATTTTTTTTGGAGGGGGCTCGTTTCTTGATCAAAACATCAATATGGAAAAGGGATTATTTGATTTGTTGATGAATAAACAGATTTTTTATATAGGAATTGGAGCCGAAACAGATATTTCCGAAGAACATTATAAATTATTAAGCATTGCCGATGGTATATGGATTAGAAACGAAAGGTATTTAGATAAAATTAAGTTAATAAATAAAAATACATATTATTGCCCGGATATTGTTTATTATATAGATGAAGAAAAAACGAATACAAAAAACAATAAAAATATATTATTTCTGCCAAACGCCTTATTAATTCCAGACTATTCAGAGCCAGTATGGAAATATACGGCTTGGGAATATTTTAAATCAGAAATATCGCAATATATAGATGAAAAGATCCAAGACGGATATGTTGTTGATATTTATGCTATGTGCCAGGATAATAAAATAAATGATCTTTATGCCGGAGTAGAAATAATAAACAAATCAAAAAATAAAAATATTAACCTAATCGATGCAAAAAGAACCTATGATGATGTAAAGGAATTTTTTCAACAATATTCATATATAATTACCCAAAGATACCACGGAATTGTTTTGGCCAAGATATTCGGAATACCTCACTGTTCTATATACCATCACGACAAATTAAAAGAAAATTCTACTAACAGCATTCCTTATTACGCGTTTAATAAAAATAAAATTAATTATAAAATTTCAAACCTCACAATAAAAAGGAATTATTTTATAGAGCTACAAAATATTGTTGGCGAGAAAATAGATGAGCAAGTATGCAGGAATTAAAAACGGTAGGATTTATATAATTTCCGATCATTATTTTTCCAGTAATAATGATGTTATTGAACTTCCAAAAGAATTAGAAAACAAAAATATTGAAGAATTGATAACAGGATATAGATTTAGAAATAATGAATTAATAGATTGTAATAAAACAAAAACCGCATATAAATTAAAAGTAGCATTTATTACTAATTGGAAAATGAAATGCGGTATATCAACATACGCAGAAAAGCTATTTCCAGAGATTTTTCCTTATTTGGGAGATTATAAGGTTTTTACCGAATATAATGATCAGCCAACATCAAAAGAAGATAATAAGAATATTGTTAGTTGCTGGAAAAGAGGAGAAAGTTTAAATCTATTAATTAAGAATATTAAAGAATATAATCCAGATATTGTTTTGATTAATCACGAATTTGGCATTTTCCCTAATGCACGATATTGGCTCTCATTTATGATGCAAATATCAGAATTTAGAACAATTACCATAATGCATTCCGTATTTCCAAATCATTTAGATAAATCAATTGTCGAAAATAGCATTCCAGAAATTATTACTCATTTAGACGGAGGAAAAGAAGCATTAATAAAAAAGGGATACGGCGGAAAGGTTTTTGTTATACCACACGGATGCGATAATTTAGACGAAACAAAATTATGGAATTTTTATAAAAGCGAGCACACATTTATTCAGGCCGGTTTTTGTTTTGAATATAAGGGGTGGGAAAAATCATTAGAAACGGTGGCTATATTAAAAAATAAATATCCTGATGTCTTTTTTACCGGATTAACTTCTTTCTCTCAATTTAATTTAGCCGCCCACGAAGCATATTACAACAGTCTATTATCAAAAATATATTCTCTTGGCATAGAAGAAAATGTTGCATTATTGAAGGGATATCAGTCGGATATTAGCTTAAATAATTATTTTAGAACTAATAAATGTGCTATTTTTCCATATGTTTCCAGTGTCGAGCATGAGGTATTTGGTGCTTCCGGTGCGGCGCGAGTAGCTATGTCAAAGGGTATGCCGGTCATCACATCTAATGTTAATCATTTCTCCGATCTGCCCACCGTGAAGGCTGACACTCCCGAGCAAATGGCAGCGGCGTTAGATTTATTATTTAGCAACGAGACTATGAGAAAAGAGCAAATAGATAGACAAAACAAATATGTAATAGAAAATAGTTGGAAAAATGTAGCTCTTAAATACATTCAAATACTCGAAAATCCCTAAAATTTAATATTTTAAAATATCAATATTTATGTATTTCTTTATTGACCAACAATAGGCAAGAGAAGACAAAATTGGTCAACTCAGGATTTTATGAAAATAATTAAGTTTCTCTTCGCATTTCTGTTCATATTGTCAATAACCGCTTGCTCACACGAAAGAATAGAAAACAAAGCAATGCCAAGTCTTTTTAGCCACCTCGGATCATCGACGGTGGCTTTGGTTTATAATGATACCCTAAACGATTCAGTTAGAGTATATTGCTCTGCTGTATGGGTAGATGAAAAAACCATCTTAACCGCCAATCATTGCGTTGAGGGTATTGCGAGAAAAATAGCCGAAGATCATGGCGAAGATCCTGACGATCTTGACGGAGCTGATTTAGTTGGAACAAAAATACACTTTACAATGATGAATGAGGTTTCCCAAGTAGGAGAAGAGCCATATACAATTCATCTTGGAACAGCCATTAAATTAAACCACGATAAGGATCTTGCTCTCATTAAAGCCGAAGGAAATGCAATTCCGAAACACAATATAGCGAAATTGGCAGGAGAATCGCCGGCTATAGGAGAAGAGGTATATGCAGTTGGTCATCAGAAAGGGCTATACTGGACATATTTAAGAGGAAATGTCTCCGCATATAGAGATAATCTTCCAGACACCATGATTGATTTTGACGGACCTTTTACCCAGGTAGCGATTTCATCATATTTCGGTTCATCTGGAGGAGGATTATTTAATTCCGATGAAGAACTCGTAGGAATTTGCAGCTTTCTTGGTAGCTCGCCTAATACCGTTTTCTTTATTCACGCACAGACAATAAACAAGTTCTTAAACGATTAATTAAGAGACTTTTTATTAACGGTGGGGTTTGTTTCTGTATCGGATTTAGCTGGATCTGATTTGGTTGCAGAATTAAGATCGCTAACAAACAAAATAAACTCTTCGTCGTCGTGGTAAAAGGCAGATTTAGACATCTCCATAGCCACCTCAAATACAAAGTTATATGCTATTTCATCCTGCATTATGAAATTGGTCTTTTCTTCCACCGTTTCCATATCTTTTATTTTTAGCATAACAGCATTAATGTGTGCCTGCAATTCTTTTTCTTCGTCTGGAATATTAACATTTTTCTCTATTAAATCACCAATGACTATATTTACACAATAATTAATTGCATTTACTTGTTCTTCTTCGTTTAATTGAAAAAATAATCTCATTTTTTACCTAATCTCTCTTATTCTTCGCCGTTTATAATTTTGCTGCTTTTATAGAATATCTCTATTTCTTTCTCTTCTTTATTGTTTTTACAGACAGGGCAATAATATTTTAAGTTGCTCGCAATCATCTTAAATCTTTGAACCTGACTTTTACATTCTCTGCATTTTAAAAATTTCATTATTTTTCTCCACAAACACTAATTCAGAATACTCGACATAGATAATATATCAACAATAGCGCATACTTTTATGGATGATCGTTTAAAAAAGGCATTCCTACAATTTAATGAAATATGGGAAGAAATAAAAGCAGGAGATTTTTATTCTAATACAACAAACGATGCATTTGAATACTTATTAAAATCACTTATTAACACCGAATATAAAACAGAAGTAAAAAAAGAAATATTGCAATCATTAGGCGGTCTTGAAGATACTATATTGTCTCTGGAAGATATGCCACCATTTTTTTATATTTTGCTATCTATTAAAGATCAGGATATAACTAAAGCCATTGAAGATATGATAATTTCTTATTTTAAAAAAGAAAAAGGTTCTCAAAGAGGGGCATTTCAAGTAGTAAATTTATGCGATATTCTGGCACAAAACAATCAAAATTTTCATTCGTTTATTAAAAATGCAGTCTCGCTTATTGATGAACAAATGGATTTAAATTCTATAGACGCTATGGCAGGAATGCTATGTATGCAATATCCTGATTTAACTAAATATTTCATACATAAATTCGCAGAAATGGAAAACGAAGAACTTTTAACAAATCTAATTAATATTGTTGGGAAAGAGGGAATATTAAAACTTCTTGAAACCAGAAATACAATAATGATTAATAAGATTTTGAAGAAAGTCAAAGGAAAAAAATGAAGTATATATTTGCCCTAATCTCTTTTTTAGTAATAACCGCCTGCTCTCATGTTGGGGCTTATCCAAGTTATCCAACAAGACTGCATATAGAAAAAATACATCGCTCTGTTTATATTGATAGCGAATTTAACGACGATGATCAGGAATTAATAGAGCAGGCAATTGATGAGTGGGATTACTCAACAAATCATATGGTAGATTATGAATTTGTTGGGAAAATAGATTTAAAAGATTATTATAGCTTAAATGAGAACGATATCTTTATTTACAAAACAGATCATCAGGATTTATTTATTAAAAATTTAGATGATGGCAGAAAAGACGGATTAATTACCATTGGCTATTGCAGAATATATAAGCAAAAAGCCACCAAACTATATATTGTCTATGATAAGATCTATACATATTCAGATTTAAAGGCCGTTGTTATTCACGAGCTTGGTCATTCTATTGGGTTATTGCACACAAATGATGAAAATTCGGTAATGTATTATAACGAAGGTAAGGCAACAGGATATATTACAAATGTCGATTTAGTTAATTTCTGCAATTTGTATTATTGCGATCCTAAAGACATGCACACATATGTATCCTCGCGCTAATTTATTTATGTGCGTGAATGAAGATCCAGTGAGTGGCCCAGTATTCGTTATGTTTAATTCCATTTAAATCTTCTTTCATAGGGGTTATATCACAATACCATATTTTGGTGTTATTGAATATTGTATTAAAGTCTTGTTTGACCTCTTCTACATCCATTGGCATTATTACACAATCTTGCCCGCCGTTTGTGTGCTTGCATAAGGTATTGTTTTCGAAATACTTGGCGTTATTGGTGGGATGTTTGAAATGATCGTTATTATTGATGAATGCCATTTGTAGAGTGATTTTACCGCCCTCTTTTAATTTGCTCTTCATATCTAATAAAATGTCTTTTCTGGCCTCATAAGAAGATATGTGGTGAAAAGAAATAGTTGAATAAATAAAATCATATGTATCAGCAGGCGCGTCTCCAAGATTGTTTCCGGAGGTTAAATAAATATTGCTATCTGGATTTCGCTTCTTCGCCTCTTCAACGCAATTACGAGCTATATCCGCCCCGTCTGCCCTTTTAAAAACCTTATTCATTCTTGCTATCATTCTTCCAGGGCCGCAACCAAAATCAAGAGCTAATTTGTCAGAAAAATTATCAAAAATAGGCTTTCTAACATCTCCGTTTTCATATAAGAGATATGTTTCATAGGGGAAATGTTCGTGCCATTGATAATTCCCAACTATTTCGTCGTTTAAGTTTTCTATTTTTTCGTAGAATTCTCTTTGAAATTCTAAATATTTTTCTTTCATTTTGGTCCTATGCTATGTTTAATAATTTGTGCAATCTAAAAGTCTTAACATCTTTTGCAAATCTTTTCATTTCGTAAAGATTTCTTGATTGTATCATCCTGTCTTCAAGCCTCTTTATATCCGCCCCATCGATATATTTGGCGAACAATCTAACATATAAATCGCTTTTTCCGGCAATAATCAAATCTTCTATTTTCTTAATTACGGTGATGTCTTTAATATTTTTTGCTAGCTCGAATAAATATCTTGGCCTTCTGGATTTTAGAATAATCGGAATAAACTTCATTATATCTAAATTATCACACGCGCGCATAAATATATACGCGGATTTCGGATTTTCTGTTTCTATGATAATTTTTTCAATTTGTTTTTTATTAGCCCCGTCAACATAGGCTCCAAACATAGCTATATACAAAATATGATTGCTTCTAATTATGGCTCGTTGTAATAAGGAAATATTTGAGTTTTTTATATATTTTGCGTATCTATATATTTGATCTGGAGAGCCGTATTTTGCTATTATTCCTTCGATGTTTTTTCTTGATATTTTTTTATCATTTACTTCTAAGGCTAATCTATAAGCCAAGAACGGATTTTTACTATCAAGAACATATTTTTCAATTTCTTTATATTTTTCTCTGTATTTTTTTTCGTTTTTAATACTATACAGTTCTTCTATTAGAGTTTGAAAAATAGGGTCTCTTAAAAATCTAGCCATATATTAATATATATCAAGTATTTTTTATATTTTTAATTTTCGGAAACGCTCCTGAATTGGTCCCCATGTCCCCATAGAGGGGCAATTATTCGAGTCTTGCAACCACACCTGTTTTGTAATAATGGATGTAGTTTTCAAGTCCCCATAGAGGGGCAATTATTCGAGTCTTGCGACTTGTCTACTTTACCGTCTTTTGCTCAGACCATAAAAGTCCCCATAGAGGGGCAATTATTCGAGTCTTGCGACTCACTACATCGGCAAGCTAGGAGAGATAGCTGTTTAGTCCCCATAGAGGGGCAATTATTCGAGTCTTGCGACTGGCAGTATATCCGGTTGCATCTGATCCTGCTCCTGAGGTGTCCCCATAGAGGGGCAATTATTCGAGTCTTGCGACTAGTATAGGTCATAGATATACATTCATCGCCTATTTGTCCCCATAGAGGGGCAATTATTCGAGTCTTGCGACCATCTTCTTCAATTCCTCAAAATATCCTAATAAACAGTCCCCATAGAGGGGCAATTATTCGAGTCTTGCGACATCTCCTACATCTCGCATTTGATATGTAATCTTCTGTCCCCATAGAGGGGCAATTATTCGAGTCTTGCGACCTTAAAAACTCTGCGGCTATCCATGTTCAACCAGAGATGTCCCCATAGAGGGGCAATTATTCGAGTCTTGCGACCACAACATATATATCAGCTTATTACCAGATTTTCAAGTCCCCATAGAGGGGCAATTATTCGAGTCTTGCGACCCGTCCGCCAGTAGCGGAGCAATTACGCGCACTTACGCGATGACTTGCGAGGGGCTTTGATTTATTAATTCGGGTTCACTGCCCACCCCTGCACCTCTGCCGTTTTTCGGCAGTGATTTCGAGGGTTTGCGTTTGCGAGCGCCTCCCGGCATTTCCGCACCAGGGAGCCGCTCGCCGAGTTGATCAAAATTTTTAATCAATCTTCGGCCATTCTTTGCTATTTTTTCTAAATTTTCGGTAGCAACATCTATGTCTGCATTCGCTTCGTAATTACATTTTTTACATTTAAATTTTTCTCCATTTCTATTTTCTTTATCACAATTTTCACATTTTGGGCAAGTTTGGCTTGTATAAGCAGGATCTGATTCAATAACAATAATTCCTTTGTGTGGGGCTAATTCAGAAAATGCCTTATGACAGGCATTAATAAACCATCTGTTTTCTTCTTTCGGCAAGAAAAAATTATTCCATCCCGGATCTCTTTTACCTCTACCACCAAAAAAGTTTCCGCCTATTTGTAATTTTTCTATATTGACAATTATATCATCACATTCACTTTTTTCTTTTGACTGTTTTATTAATTTATTAACTATATATCTAATTGTTTCTTTTTTATAAATAGAAATTTTATGATATTCTTTGCTATTCTTTTTTATTTCCCAAATTTTTTCATTTATTTTTTTTCTAGTTAATTCAGATAATTTGTTTTTATATTCTCTTGCGAAACAAGCATCTGTTGGATCTAATTTTTTTCCATTTTTTTCAAATGTAAATTCGGATTCATCAATATTTTTATTTTTTAAACAATCGCGAATAAAATAAGTATTATTTGACATTTTCGAAAAATCTAAATCTTCTTCTCTGATATTGAATTTTTCTAATATTTTTTTCTTTGTATTATCAGCAATATCATTTTCATATAATCTTACTTCTCTTTGCTCATCATCTGATAATGAAGCGATTGCCTCTTCTTTTATTAGGTTTTCTAACTTATCAGATTTTTCTCTCCATTTTTTCATTTTGACAATATCATCTTCGGATATAACTCCGTTTTCGATATAAGCAACATTATTTGCAGTGAATTTTGATAGACGATATGAAATTGGGTTTGTTTGACCAAGATCGATCGATATCATTGCGACTTTTCCTTTATCTCGAATTAATTCACTTATTAGTTCAGGACATTTTTTATAGTTTTTAACTTTTAGTGTTCTATTATTAATAATTCCGTCCTTAAAAGATAGGGATAGAGCCTCCTTTAAATCTGTTTTTGTAGGATTTATAATAGGATCTCCGGTAAATAGGTTTAATAAATCTTTAATGCATAAACCTTTTTTCTTTAATTTATATCTATATGTCTGTCTTAATAAACCACGAGCATCAAAGATAATCCAATCATCACCAAAATTGGAAACACATAAGATTGCATCATCTTTATTTATTCTTTCTTTTCTTCTTTTAGAAATAAGTTTTCCATATTCGTCTACATTATATTTATTCAGTCTTTTCTTTACAGAAATTTTATCTGTTGATTTCTTATTATATTTTTGATAAATATCTGGTAATTGAACAATTATATCTTTATCTTTTTCCACATCAAGGTGTCTCAATCTAACACTTTGATAACCATATATAGTTTCATTTATTCCGGGCCTTTCTGCCAAAAACCCATTATCATCAAAGGCAGATAATAATTTAGGAGGATCTTTTGATTGATTTTTTTCTTGTATTTTTTTATTTCTATTCTCTACTTTTTTAAGTACACCATTATATATGTTTATTGCATTTCTGATTACCGCAATTTCACCCTGTATATTTTCATAATTTGGTTTTTCTAATCCGATTTCATTGGCAATTTTTTTATACAACTCATCAAATGATTTTCGATTGTATTTTATTTTACTAAATTCTTCAAAATTGTCCTTATTCAGATTAAAAACATAATTTTGAATAAAGCTACTAAATTTCGATATATCAAAATCTTCTATTTTTCGATTACTTGCAACAATATTACATTTGGCTGTAATTGGAAAATCTCTTTTTTTATACCCCTCTACATAATTATCATCTAAATATTTTTTTACAGCCTCTTCGCCTTCCTTTTTTAAAATTTTTCCGGCTTGCTTTATTATAGATGATTTAAAATTTCTTTTATTTATAAATTCTTTTAAGCTCATTGACTTACCTATTTTATTAGAAGGTGGCAGCATTCAATATAACCATCGCCGCCGATCTTTCAAGTCCCAGTAATAATTTTAATTATTTTCCCTTTTATCCTCAATTGCTTTATTCAATCGCTCTATTACATAATCCAGATGTTTACGAGGAAAAGTAATCTGTGGCCGCAAAACAAACTTATTTTTCTTACATTTCTCTTCATCAAGAATATAATAATACTTCGGGTTTTTAGTGGCATTATTTTTAACGCGTTTCAAATGAAGATTAACCCCAAGATTAGGCATATAGTGTATTACTTCCCAATTGTCTTTACTTGGCTGATATCGAATAAATTTTCCACTTTTGCTTATATTTCTGCCGGCCCATCCATTAATTAAGTCATACATACCGTTATTATTTTTTTCATAGACAGCAACAAGATTATAAAACTTTTCCATATCTTTGGCGCTAGAAAAAACTATCCAAATACGATTTCCGCATTCAGAGGTTTTTATTTTCTCACTTAAAATACCACCATCTTTAAGGGTAGCGTGTTTTGTTTTATGCGAGCAGTTTTTAGAACAAACTCCCTGACAACAATTTGATGTATGTATTCCGAGATCCCACATAGTTTGAATTAGAGGAGCAATATCTTTATCAATACGAATTTTCTCATTCTTATATTTCATCCATTTAAATGAGTGTTTTCCGTTTGATTTTGAATTTATAGATTTTTTATTATCTTGCATTAATTTTACTCATCATCTTTTATATATTGCCAAGACTTTCGATCTTCAATATAAGACTCTTCTTGGTGTTTTTCTATTTCGTCAAGCTCTTCTTTTTCTGCCTTTTCAAACTCATCCCAGGAATCTTTGTCGGCATAAAAGAAGGTTGGTTCATCGCTATTTTCGTCAGGGAAAGCTTGCTCAAAAATAACTATGCGTCCAGTTGGTGGCCAGGATTTAAAGGTCTTTTTATACCAAATATCTAATTCTTCGTTATTTTTTGGATTACGCGGCTTGGTATTCAAAAGCATCTGATATAGCCGATATAATTCATCTACCCATTCATAGTGAGGATCTTTCTCCAGACATTCTTGATGAAATGCCGCATCAGAGAATTTGCCTAATGGATGAGTATTTGGAATAAAGGCGGGAAATTCAGTTAATTTTTGCCCTTCTCCTAAAACCTCAGAGCAAATCGAACATTTGCTTTTTCCTAAAATTATCACTTAGGATTCCTCCCTTGCAATATATTTTTTGGCCATTCTATTAGCTCTTCTCAACATACATTTTCCATATTTTTCCCATAAATATTCGTATTTATCCCAAATAACCTCGTTAAAAAGCGGAAAATAATCGCTATATTCAGACGGATTATCTTTATCCACAACATAGATAAATAACAAGTATTCATTTTTTATTTCTGACTTTAAAAGCACGAAAAAATATTTATCATTTTCACAAAGAAAAATCTCACCACCGTCAATCATTGCTCTGATTCTCCTCACGCCATTTTCTTGATTTTCTAAAAACATTTCTAATCGTGCATTTTCCATATTTTGTCAGTCCCCAATTTCCAAAAAGGGGCAATTATTATTTAAAATTTTATTGATATATACTGGATATTTCTGATAAAAAATATATCAAAAGTTTTTAAAATTTTCCCTAATTTTAGTCTTTAAATACATTAACATAGACGGTTTTATCGTTATTATTA
>Ga0335069_10001090_pt1 | contig 43694 bp, 36 predicted proteins | sample Lox_Sample_11_FD_206714 | JGI IMG/M metagenome (GOLD analysis project Ga0335069, IMG submission 206714) | Soil microbial communities from Loxahatchee National Wildlife Refuge, Florida, United States - Lox_Sample_1.1 | ecosystem: Environmental > Terrestrial > Soil > Wetlands | place: USA...
TTGAGGAGTTTAGAGTTGCCGAAGACGACGGCCGTGGCCGGCAGTTTCGAGTGCGCGGCGAGGTCGGGGGAAAGACGCGCGTAGCGCAGCCAGGCATCGGCGCCGGTTTCGGCGAGAGCAGCGGTCGCGGACAGCAACATGAGGGTGATGAACTGGAGTCGGAGCAAGCGCATGGCGGACTCGCCATGCTACCTCATACGCAAGAGCCTAGGAACTGTGGCCTTCGCATTTCAGGACGCCAAGGAAAGCGCTCCACGGACCGACGGCCTCGCGGTACTGGTGCGCCATGATGCGCGAGAGTTGGTGCAGATGCGTGAGGTCGTGCACGGCCCAGGTGGCGAGAAGTTGCGAGAGCGTGACCGCGCCGAGGGTGGGGTGTAGTCCGCGGCGGGCGAGGTCACTTGGCTGGAGACTTAGCGAGCGAAGTTGGTCGAGGTTGCGGGCGCGAAGTTCGGCGAATTCGTCGAGCAGCTGCGGGAGAGATTTGCCTGCGCTTTCCTTTTCCTGTGCGCGTCGGTCGAATGGTTCGAATGCTTTGGTTTCTCCCAACTCGAGAATGCGGTGGACGCGTGGCATCCAGTCGGTGAGTTCTCCGTGTATGAGATGGCCGACGACATCGTAAGCGTTAAAGGTAGTTCCGCCTTCGTTGCGCTGGGTCCAGGATTCGGGGAGATCGCGAAGGAGGGCGTTCAATGCGGGGGGCGTGCGGGAGAGAAGAGCGAGGGTGTCATCGAGGTTGAAGGGCATGCGAAATTGGATGAGGAAGGAATGGAGAGGACGCGAAAGTTAGAACAGCTTAACGTGGTTGAGGACTCGTTGTCTGAATCTGCGAAACTTGTTCTTGAGCGAATCGGGTGACTGCCGTTCTCTCACGAGAGCGAAAACCTGTTCCAGTTCCTTTCCAACATCCAATTTGGAATTTTCGGGAACATGAATAAGGAGACAGCCGCCGAAAATACGCTCCCCATTGCCTCCGGCCGCGACGACTTTCTCCAGCAACAGTTTCAGTTCGGCAGACTCCGCTACGACAAGTGGAATCATGAAGCTGGAAGTTTGCATCCCGGAGCGGCGGGTAATTCGGACGAGCCGGTAGCGTTCCTCGATTCGCTCTACTTCGAATTCATCTTTCCATTGGACTACTCCTAGGACGGAGCTCTCTTCGGCACGGTAAAGATTGCCGCCAAGGTGATGGACGAGGAGTTTTTCCGTGAAACCATCGAATTCGATTGGCAGCTCCAATTCGTCGTTCATAACTCTCGCAGACTTTCGAGGTGAGGTGTCCGTGGTTGAGGTAAAGGGAGCTCCTGGAGCTCAACACAGAGATCCGGGGAAACAGAGAGCAAAACAGGGCGGGCTTGGAAGTCCGTCCCCACATTTTGCAGACCGTCTTCACTTCAATCAGGTTCGTCCAACCGGCTAAACGGAGACTGCTTGTGCTGCGAGGTTCTTCAATGAATCGGAATACGGCGCCTTCGCCACTCCACGTTCGGTGATGATGGCTGTAACGTACTGGTTAGGGGTAACGTCGAAGGCCGGGTTCTCGATCTTTACGCCGTTGGGGGTCATCTGCTTGCCGGCGATGTGGGTGACCTCGCGTGAGCTGCGCTGTTCGATGGGAATCTTGCTGCCGTCGGGAGTTTCGAGATCAATGGTGCTCCACGGAGCGGCGACATAAAAGGGGATGCCGTGTTCTTTCGCGAGCACGGCGACGGTATAGGTGCCGATCTTATTGGCGACATCGCCATTGGCGGCGATGCGGTCGGCTCCCACCACCACCGCATTGATTTTGCCCTGGCGCATCATGGCTCCGGCCATGTTGTCGGAGATGACCGTAGTCGGGATGTTGTCTTTCACCAACTCCCAAGCGGTGAGGCGCGAGCCTTGCAGGAAGGGGCGGGTCTCGTCGGCGTAGACGTGAAGCTTCTTGCCCGACTCAACCGCGGCGCGAATGACGCCGAGCGCCGTACCGTAGCCGCAGGTCGCGAGGGCGCCGGCATTGCAATGAGTCAAAATTCCTCCCGAGGAGGGAAGCAGAACCGCTCCGTTGCGACCCATGGCCTCGTTGTTGGCGATGTCTTCCAGGTACATGCGCCGGGCTTCGGTGACGAGGGCTTCCTTGATTTTAGCCACCGGCAGTTCGCTCACCTGCTCGAACTTGTCCTGCATGCGGCGGATGGCCCAAAAGAGGTTGACGGCGGTGGGGCGGGTTTCGCCGATGACATCGCAGATCTGGTTGAATTCGCGGCGGAGTTCAGCGACGTGATCTCCCTCGGCGTCGCGCACACCGAGGGCTACACCCATAGCGGCGGCCACGCCGATAGCGGGGGCTCCGCGGACAATCATGTCGCGGATCGCGGTGGCGACCTGCTCGTAATCCGTGCAGGTTACGTAAACTTCCTCGGTGGGAAGCTTGGTTTGGTCGATGAATTTAACGCCGGAATCGGTCCATTCGAGGGTTTTTATCACAGGAGTCAGGAGTTAGGAGTCAGGAGTCAGCGGAAACCATAATCCGCCTGACTTAGTTTATCAGTTCGACCGTGCCGAGACTGACGCCTGACTCCTGATAACTGACTACTAAACAATGTAATTCCTTCCTGGTTACCAAGGTGTACAACCGGTCTGTCACTAACGCATCGTCAGGGAGGAGCTCTGCATCCGTTATAGTAAGGAGGAGCTGGTGTCGTGGCGTTTTCCGATTGCTTTCGTGTCGGAAGTGACAGTACTATCACCGAGCTCCCCGACAATTTGGCAACTCCATGAACCCGTTTGGGTTAGTTGCCGATGGAGTCGGTAGCGGAATGCTCTGGAAATTTTTCGGGTCTTCGGTACTAAGGTGATGAATCGGTCTGGCTTAACACGTCTCTTCCTGGTGATCACGCTGGCGGCATTTTTGAGCCTGCCGGCCGGGGCCGCTACTGTCACGAACCACTATTCGAAATCAAAATCACATACCATCACCGAGTCGGCGCGGACGAAGAAGAAGCTGAGCCAGTCTCAGCACGCGCGTCCGGTGGCGACCGTCGGTAAGCACAAATCGACGGCACGCGCGCGGGTGAAGTCGGCGCATTACCGCCATCGTTACTACGAGCGGTTTGTCGGGAACTCGTACGCGGAGAACCAGACCGCGACCGATATCATTGCCGGCGAAGATCCGGTAGTGCGGCAAGCGGCGATTGATGCCCTGGGCAACATGAATGGTACGGTTGTGGCCGTCGATCCGACCACGGGACGCATCCTGGCGATGGTAAACCAGGACCTGGCGCTCTCGGAAGGTGCGACACCGTGCTCGACCATCAAGTTGAGCGTGGCGTTGTCGGCGCTGAGTGAAGGCATCATCACCAAGGAAACGAAGATCAACCTGGGCGGCGGGTACAAGATGACCCTGACCGACGCGCTGGCCCACTCGAACAACACGTATTTCGAGATCCTGGGCCGCCAGCTTGGGTTTGAGAAGGTCAGCTACTACGGGCACCAGTTCGGTCTCGGCGAACTCGCGGGTTACAACATCGCGGGCGAGCACCTCGGGACGTATCCGACGGAAGTGCTTGATGAGAAACTCGGCGGCGTTGGGAAGATGTGCTCGTTCGGCGAGAGCGTCAACATGACGCCGCTGCAGTTGGCGGCGATGGTGTCGGCGATTGCAAACGGCGGCACGCTGTACTACCTGCAGCATCCGGAGACGCCGGAGGAAGTAGCTGCCTTTACGCCGCGCGTAAAACGGCATCTCGACATCCAGGCGCAGATCCCCGAGATACTCGACGGCATGGCGGGCGCGGTGCACTACGGTACGGCGCGTAGCGTACGTTACAGCTTCAACGAGGAAGAAATTCTCGGCAAGACGGGAACCTGCTCGAAAGACGGCATCCGCTTCGGCTGGTTCGCGTCATACGCAAACACGCAGTACGGCAAGATTGTAACGGTGGTGTTCCTGCGTGGTGGGCGTCCGACGTTTGGACCGAAGGCGGCGGAACTGTCGGGGCACTTCTATCGTGGACTGTACGACAAAGATTACTTCGCAGCCAAACCGGCGGTGCTGGAGAAGACGAGCACGGTGGGTGCGTCGCAGTAACAGTTTCGTTAGTAAAGAGCCTCCCTGCGGGGAGGCTTTTGTCATCTCAGTTCTTCCGTGAACGCTGTGTCAACAAGCACAGCATCATTCAACACAGAAAGCACAGGGAGACAGAGAAAGCCTTCTACTGCCGGATCAGCAGTTCGCCCTTGGGATCGCGGAAGGTGTAGATGTTCTGGCCAACCGTGATTTGGCGGACCAGCAGGCCGTCTTTGCCGCGGTAACGAACGGGCGCGCCGAGGACCTGGATCTTGTCTCCGGTTTTGAAGTCCCAGCCGACGCTGCGCATAATACGGGCGGCGGCGAGGTGGATTTCGTACGACTTTGACTCCGTCTGCAGCGTGAGGTGGCGTTCCAGTTCGCCATCGGCCGCGGGACACGCGAACTCGTCGAATCCCATCACGGTGCCGGTGACGGTCATCTCTTTCGCAGGATCGTACGCGACGTAGTCGGAGGTGAACCGCACGCCGAAGACGAGCAGCAATCCGGCGATGACAACGACGGCGCCAACGGTGCCAAAGAGCAGACCGAAGCTCTTGTTGGGGCTAACGTGCATTTCCGGATGTTCATCCTGGCCGAATGAAGGGCTGGAGAGCATGGAGTTACCTCCTGGGGCCCGAGTTGAGCATACGTTAGCGCAGGATGGGCGGGTTGGATGTGACGGGTGGGCCAAGTCAGGGTGACGAAGCTATCGGATTGCTAAGTCGCAGAATTGGCGCTTGCGTTGGTCAACACAAGTGGACATTTGACCTCCCCTAATAAGGTTCGGAACTCATCTTCCAGAGCTTTTCGAATATTCGGAATCGTCTTCTCAAAATCCTCGTACGCCTTCATCAGCGCCTCGTGTTTCTCTTGAGATGTCTGTTCGGTGGGATATTCGATTGTGCTGTAAACGCCCACTCTTATGACGGGCTTCTGCAATGCCGAAAAGAAATCGTCCAAAAGAGCGCATACAGGAGCGGGGAGATAAACGCGATTAGTTTCTATAAACAAGTAGAACTCGCGAAGCTTCTGGTGTGCGTCCCCGAATTCCTTGCTACGTTCGGCTGGTTTGAATGATCCAGAAAAGATGAACTGCTGGCCGAAGTAGAACATATTGACCATTTGGGAGTACGTTTCAGCTATGACCTCAGCTCTCTTCTGATGTAAGTTGGAAAACCGAACCTGATGCTCGATAGCGCTCAACTGCAGATCGTTTTTTAGCCGTTCAATCGTCACATCAGCATCAGCCTTCAATTGCGTTTTGAAACGCTCGCTATCCCGCGTCAGATTACTCGATACTACTGTCTTAATTAGCCATGCCGCGGCACCCAACAGCACCGTCTGGCCGCCCACTGTTGTGATTACTTGTTGCCAGTCGATCATCATTGTCACATTTGAAACCCAGCGCGTTGGATGGACTACTGTTTTTTCGCAAAAAACTGCGCCAGCGCTTGCCCGGTGTAACTCTTCTTGGCCTTCGCAACCTGCTCCGGCGTGCCTTGGGCGACGATGCGGCCGCCGTCTTCGCCGCCTTCGGGGCCGAGGTCGAGGATCCAGTCGGCGTTGCGGATGACATCAAGATTGTGCTCGATGATGATGATGGTGTTGCCGAGGTCGGTGAGACGGTGCAGCACGTCGAGCAGTTTCTTGACGTCGTCGAAGTGGAGGCCCGTGGTGGGCTCGTCGAGCAGGTAGAGGGTGCGTCCGGTCTGGCGTTTCGAGAGTTCGCGGGCGAGCTTGATGCGCTGGGCTTCACCACCTGACAAAGTTACCGCCGACTGTCCGAGATGGATGTAGCCAAGGCCGACATCAACCAGCGTTTGCAGCCGCTGGCGGACTTGCGGGAAGTTTTCGAGGACGGGTAACGCGTCCGATACAGGCAGCTCGAGCACGTCGGCGATGGAGTGGCCGTTGTACTTCACCGCGAGGGTTTCGTGGTTGTAGCGCTTGCCGCCGCACACTTCGCACAGGACATAGACGTCCGGCAGAAAATTCATCTCGATGCGGCGCTGGCCTTCGCCCTGGCAGGCTTCGCAGCGTCCGCCGGAGACGTTGAAGGAAAAGCGTCCGGCCTTGTAGCCGCGCTCGCGGGCTTCCGGCAGCATCGCAAATAAATCGCGGATGTGGGTGAAGACGCCGGTGTAAGTCGCGGGATTGGAGCGCGGAGTGCGGCCGATGGGCGACTGATCAATCTGGATGACCTTGTCGATGTTCTCGACACCGGTGATGGATTTGTGCTCGCCGGGTTCCTCGCGCGACCGATAGAGCTGCTTGGCCAAGGCACGGTAAAGGATGTCGTTGACCAGCGTGCTCTTGCCGGAGCCGCTGACGCCGGTCACTACCGTCATAACGCCGAGCGGGAAGCTGGCATCCACGTGCTTGAGGTTGTTCTCGGTCGCAGAGAGGATGGTGATCGCCTTGTCGTTGACGTGGCGGCGCTCGGGCAGCATCTCGATTTGCACCTTGCCGGAGATGTATTTGCCGGTCAGCGAACGCTCGGCCTTCATGATGTCATCAGGCGTGCCCTGGGCGACGAGTTCACCGCCATGGCGTCCGGCGCCGGGGCCGAGATCGATGACGTAGTCGGCCCGGCGGATAGTTTCTTCGTCGTGCTCTACAACCAGCACGGTGTTGCCCAGATCGCGGAGGGATTCCAGCGACTGCAGCAGGCGTTCGTTGTCGCGGTGGTGCAAGCCAATGGACGGTTCGTCGAGAACGTAGAGGACACCACGCAGCTTGGAACCAATCTGTGTCGCAAGGCGAATGCGCTGGCCCTCGCCGCCCGAAAGTGTTGCGGCGGAGCGGTTGAGCGAGATGTAACCAAGTCCCACAGTATGGAGGAAGCCTAGGCGCTCGGCGACTTCGCGGACGATGCGGCCGGCAATCTGCTCTTCGCGCTCGTTGAGCTTGATTTTGGCGACGGCTTCGACGGATCGTGCGACTGATAGCGCAGTGAAATCGGCGATGGACATCCCGTTTACTTTTACGGCGAGGCTTTCTGGGCGCAGGCGCTTGCCGTGACAGACGGGGCACTCGGTCGCCGACATGTACTCCATCATGTACTCGCGGTAGCCCTCGGAGGGCGAGTCCTCCATGTTCTGCTTGAGGTATTCGAGGATGCCCTTGAATCCGGTTCGACGGTCAGTCTTGTCCGGGCCGTAGAGGAGCAGGTTCTGCTCCGATTCGGGCAGCTTTTCGAACGGCTGGCTGAGGTCGATGTCGTAGGCGTGCGCGGTCAGCTTCACCATGTGGATCAGGTTGGTGGAGGCGGAGCCGGGCCCGAGTGCGCCATCGAGCAGCGGCTTCGACCAGTCGTTGATAATCTTGGCCGGGTCGAAATCGTAGCGGCTGCCGAGGCCGTGGCATTCGGGGCAGGCGCCGTAGACGCTGTTGAACGAGAACGAGCGCGGTTCGAGTTGGGGCACGCTGATGGCGCATTGCGGGCAGGCAAGGCGTTCGCTGAACAGGTGCTCTTCGCCGCCAACGATGACGACCTGCACCAGTCCACTGCCGAGCTTCATGGCGAGCGCGATGGACTGCTCGAGCCGGCGCTCGATGCCGGGCTTCACCAGCAGGCGATCGATGACTACTTCGATGGTGTGGTTCTTGCGCTTGTCGAGCTTGATCTCTTCTTCGAGGTTAACCAGTTCGCCATCGACGCGGGCGCGCGTGAATCCGTGCTGGACGAGCTTTTCCATCTCCTGCTTGAACTCGCCCTTGCGGCCGCGCACGATCGGCGACAGGATCATGACGCGGTCTTCGGGTTTCAAAGCCATCACGCGGGCGACGATCTGGTCGGCAGACTGGCGGGAGATAGCCCGCCCGCATTGCGGGCAGTGGGGCAGTCCGATGGACGAGTAGAGCAGGCGGAGATAGTCGTAGATCTCGGTGATGGTGCCGACGGTCGAGCGCGGACTGCGCGAGGTCGTCTTCTGCTCGATCGAGATCGACGGGCTCAGGCCGTCGATGCCGTCCACATCGGGGCGCTCCATCTGGTCGAGAAACTGTCGGGCGTAGGCGGATAGTGTTTCGACGTAGCGGCGCTGGCCCTCAGCGTAGATGGTGTCGAAGGCGAGCGACGATTTGCCCGATCCGCTGAGCCCGGTGATGACGGTGAGGGTGTTGCGCGGGATCTCGACGTCGATGTTCTTCAGGTTGTGCTGGCGCGCCCCACGCACCGTGATCTTGGAGATGGCCATAGAAGACAAATAGAAACTGATCGCCCAACCCAGGGCTTTCCGCCGCGGGCTAAATTCTCAAACTAGCAGGCGTAGCACTTCCGAGAGTGCAGTGTCCCTAGCAAGTTCAGCGCAGATAAGGCAAAGTTCTACTGCTGTATCTTAATTGTCACTGGCGAACAGGGTCAAACGAACGGCAAAGTGTCGAGTCGAGTTTCGACGACCCACATCTCCCAAAAGAAGGGAGATAGGGGGCACCAACAAACTTATGAAGATTTTGGGGCCTTGGCCACTGACAACGGAGACGATTCCGGGTCGCGAGCAGGCGGTCATCATCAGCATGCGGCTGTCGAACGATGATTTCGGCACCGAGGCGGAGGATGAGTCGCTGATCCGGCTGGAACAGGAACTGGAGCGATGCCTGGTGGAAAACGGATCGGGCGAGTGGGACGGTCACGAGACGGGCGGCGGGTATCACAAGATCTTCCTGTACGGTCCGTGTGCCAAGCGCCTGTCGGACGCGGTGCTGATGAAGGTTTTGGAGTATCCCGCGTTGTCCGGTTCGTACATGGTGAAAAGGTTCGGGGAGATCGGGGCTGACGAGCAGTATGTCTGGCTCGATGCGGGGCTGCGGGCATGATCGAGCACTGTTGCGAGATGCTGAAAGACGCGGTGGACGGCGATGGCGTTCTGAATGAACCAAAGCAACAGATGCGCGGCCGGATTTTGAACGAGATTGATTCGGATTATGCCGTAAGGTCGCCGGAAGATCGGCCAAATATATATCCGATGAACTTTTGCCCGTTTTGCGGGCGGGCGATTTCACGGACGATCTGGAACGCGGAAAAGAAGAAGTAGAGACAGCCAAGAATGGCTGTCCCACATTTTTTCAGCTATCCAACGCTTGGTGCAGGAACACAGGTAGTAAGCAGCAGGGACGATGAACGGTCGTAACATCCTGAGGGCAGTTGGGTCGCATCGTAGGAAGGGCGGGCTAAGGTGAATCAATTGGTCATGGGTCTGGTTCTCATAATGGTTACTTCGTTAGGAATGGCGTTTGGGGTGGTTTCGGGCTACTTGATTATTGCGGGAATCCTGAACGCGTTCGCGCGCAAGCCCTTGGAAGCTGAAGGGACGCCGGTACTGGCGACGCAAGGCGTTAGCGGCGACTAGCGGCTCGCAAAGCTCTGGTTAAACAAGAAGCCCGATCCGGCTGGATCGGGCTTTGCCATTTCTCGGAGTGCTTCTATTGCGAATTTGGCGGAACCTGGCCGCGCTCGGGACGCTGGCCGGGCTGTCCTTGTTGCTGCTGTTGCTGCTGCTGGCGCTGGAGTTCCTGCAGCAACTGTTCCGGAGTCTTGGGCTGCTGATCGGGATTCGCTGCCTGGCCGCCAGGTCCAACGATGCCCTGCTGAGCGCCCGGCACTGGGGGCGTGACCTCCTCGTTTTGTGGCGGAGGAGGCTCAGGCTGGGCGATTTCTTCCTCCACCTGGCCTGCGTCTTGGTCAGCATCCGGTTCGGTTGGCGGCTGGTAACCTGCGCGGACTGGCGGCTGGTTGGGAGTGTTACGAGCTGCTACTGCGGTGCCGGTCGCTCCTGACCCATTTCTCGGCGTGAGGATGATTTTGGAAACGGCGCCGGTGGCGTCGTTGGCGCCGAGGATGATGTAGTCGAACTTGGATCCGTTGAACAGCTGTTGCAAAACCTGCTGGGAGGGCCCGGGGCCAAGACGGACGACGATGCGTTCGCTGTTGGCGGATGACGGCACCTCGAGTCCGGCGCCAGTAAGGTTCTTCACGGCGCTGAGGACGTCGCCCAGGTTGGAATTCTCCGCCACGATCGAAAGCTGGCCGTTGTTGAGCGTAACCTTCGGTGGAACAGGAGGGAGTTCGGAAGGCATCGGCGGAGTGACCGGCGCCTGTGTGACTGGAGCAACGACCGGCTGCGGCTGAACTGCCGGGGCGGGCGGCGTGGCGGGCTTCGGCGCAGTTCGCGCCTTGTGCGCGGCCGTAGAAGCGTCGCCTGCAACGGCAAAAATCAGCATCCCACAAAGCAGTCCGGCGATCTTGGTTGTAACTGGCATGGGTGGCTTTCCCGAGATTCTACACCCGTTTTGGGACAAACACGCACAAGTTCATGTCCCAAGGGTGCTATTCGGAAGAACACCAGAACTGCCGAATCTTGCATCTTAGCCAGAGAAGTAAGACCATTGAAAACGTCATGAAATCGCTGAACTTCTTCCGATCATTGCGTCGCAAGGTGAACGTGGTGGTGTTCGGTCTGGCAGGGCTGCTGGTCCTGTCTGCGCTGTCCGCCGGTGAAGAATGCAAAATGGGGTCGGAGCTCGATGCCGCCACCAAGTCGGCCATGGAGAGCACCGCCCAGAAGCTGTACCAGATGGCGGCGACAGGGAACACGTCGGCGCTGCAGCAGAATTCGATTCCGGCGGTGGCGTCGAATTTCGCGGGAATCGAGTCGGCAATCAACGAGCACAAGGGAGATTTCGGTACATCGGCTACGGTACGGGCGTCGTACGGGCTGGACGCCCCAGGAGCGGCGCCCATCGCTCGCGCCGAGTTTTACTGCGGAATCTTCAACTCACCCGATCGAGTGGCCTTCGTGATTCCGAACCTGCCGCCGGGAAATTATGGCGTTGTCATTCTCGACGCACAGGGCGGCAAGATCCCGATGAGCGTGTCGTTCGTACTGCAGAAGGATGCGGCTGGCCAGTGGAAACTGGGCGGGTTCTACCCGCGGTATACCTCGATCTCCGGGCACGACGGCAACTGGTACCTGAACCAGGCGCGGGCGTACAAGGCCAAGGGGCAAAGCCACGACGCGTGGCTGTACTACCTGGCGGCATGGGATTTGTCGGCGCCCGTTCCGTTTATGTCGACCGCAGGCCTGGACCGGATCGGGGAAGAGGCGCAGGGAGTGCGGCCGGCGGATTTCCCGAGCCAGGACAAGCCTCTGCCGCTGACGTCGGCGAACGGCAAAACCTACAACGTAATACAACTGTTTGCCGTGCCCATGCAGGACGGACTGGGGCTGGTGGTGAAGTTCCAGGTGCCGGACATCTCAAACTCCGCGCAGACCTACCAGGACAACATGGCCGTGATGAAAGATTTGGTAACTCGCTATCCGGAACTGCGTGAGGCGTTCGGCAGCATTGTGGCCCGCGCGGTCGCGCCCAGCGGGCAGGATTACGGGACGCTACTGGCGATGAAAGACGTGAAGTGACATTGTCTGTTGGTTATTGAGTATTGTTTCTTGACGTGCGGGTTTGCCGTCCTTTGCGGACGGCATTTTCGCTTCTACGCGACTTCTCCTGCGCTTACCACTTTCTCAAACCGGCATTCCTGCGGCGGTTTGTCGAAGCGCAATCCCTGGTAAACCGGGGCGCGCATCTTGATAGCGCCGCTCTGGCCTTCGTGAGTCCACTCGTTGAACTTGATTTCAGCGACCAGTTCCGGCCTCACCCAATGCGGCGAGCGAGTCGCCTCGACCTTCCCATGAAAAGGATTGCGGTCGGTTTCGATCTTCTGCAAGCGCTTCCACAACTCGCCGTGGGTGGCCGCGTTGAAGCCGCTGCCGGCGTGTCCGACGTGGACTAGGCGCCCCCGGTCGTCGTAAAGGCCGAGAATGATGGAGCCGAAGTGCTCCCGGCTCCCGCGCGGGTCCGTATATCCGCCGATAACACATTCCTGCCGTTTCGTGATCTTGATCTTCAGCCATTCGCGGCTGCGCTTCTGTTCGTAACAACTGGTGCGGCGTTTGGCGACGATGCCTTCGAGACCCTGTTCGCGGGCAGCTTGGTAGAGGCGTTCCCCGGCTTCCAGGAAATGCTCGGAGTAACGCAATATGGGGCTGGGAGTAATGATGGAGAGCAGAAGTTCTTTGCGCTGTTCGAGATTGACCTTCATCAGGTTGTAACCATCGAGATAGAGCACGTCGAACACGTAATACAGAACGGGGATGCTCAGGTCCTGGCGCGTGCGCTTGACTCCCGAACGGATGCCCGCGCGCTGCTGCATGAGGCTGAACGACGAACGCCCTTTTTCATCGAGAGCGACGATTTCGCCGTCAAGTACGACCTGCTTGCCTATGACGAGTGAAGGCAGCATGCGAAGTTCGGGGTACAGCGAAGTCATGTCATTCTGGTTGCGCGACATGAATGTAACGTTTGCGTCATCAATGTAGGCAATGGCGCGATAACCATCCCACTTGATCTCGTAGAGCCAGTCAGCAGAGGAAAACGGTGCGTCGGTTAGCGTCGCCAGCATGGGGTGGACAACACGGGGCATAGCGGTTTTAGTGGCGCCCGGTAGATCTGAATATCTGGATAGCTGATGATCCGGTGAACTGGCGATCTGGACATCTGGTGATCCGGTGATCTCATGATTTGGTGATCGCTCGTTACCGGAGGTGCGCTTCTTGGTGGACTTCGTTTTCTTGGAACGCGAGGTCTTTTTAGAGGGCGCAGCTTTGGTTGCAGAGCTTCGCTCTGCCGTACGGGCTTGGAAGCCCGTACCCACACGTTTCTTCTTGTCTGCTTTGGCGATGGAGTCGGCCAGCCACGCGTTCTTGCCCTTCGTGGGAGCGGCCAGGCGGTTCGATTGCCACTCCCGCGATTTCTGGTCGCCGGCGATCTGCTTCATCGTGCGCCTGGTGGCAACCGACCAGTCGAGTTTATCGATGTCAAAACCGGACTTAGCTGCTTCGTCCTTCTTCTTAATCAGCAGCCACTCGTTGCCTTTTGATCCGGCACGGCGGGCTTTCATGTGGACGAGCGCAAATTCGCCGTTCAACTTTTTGCCGTGCAGGCGGAACTTCAAGTCACCCTTGGCGAGCATAGCATTGGCGTCGCCGAGCGGCTCCCAGGTGCCCATGTCCCAGACCATCACGGTACCGGCGCCATAGTTGTCTTCCGGGATGATGCCCTCGAAATCGTAGTAAGAAACCGGATGGTCTTCGACCATCATGGCGAGGCGCTTGTCGGCTGTATCTAGCGTCGGGCCTTTCGGAACAGCCCATGACTTAAGAACGCCGTCCATCTCGAGGCGGAAGTCGTAGTGCAAGCGCGAGGCGGAATGCTTCTGCACTACGAAGCGGCTGCCCGCCTTCGTTTCGACCTTCGGCGGTGGTTCAGGCGTGGCTTCGAAACGGCGTTTGCGGCGATATTCTTCGAGGGCCATATTGATTAGTTGCCAGTGACCGGTAGCCGGTTTCCAGTAAAGAACAATCCAATACAGAGACACAGAGGCGCAGAGAATATATAGAAAAATGCTTGCAGTGAGATGCTGGATGGCGTATAAAAATAAAAGTCGCGCTGCCCACACGGGTGGCGCGATTTCTTTTTGGACAAATCGGCGCCTGCGACATTTTCCCTGTCGCGGGCGCTTTTTCTTTTGGAGAAGACAATGCTGAAGATGATGTTGCTGATGCTGTTTATGATGTTCGCCATGACCACTCTGAAAGCGGATGACCAGCGCGCCGTACGCTCGCTCGAACTTACCATCAACGGTCCGGTAGACAAAGTGTTCCAGTTGTTCACGCCCGATGGAGAAACCGCGTGGATTCCTTACTGGAAGTGGACACCGATCTATCCGGCGGGAAAAGAGACGGTGCGCGATATGGTCTTTCGCACCGAGGAAGACACGCTGTGGACGCTGGCTGTTTACGAACCCTCGCAGCGGTCCGTCTACGTGCACACTTCGCCCGACCTGCTCGCCAGGATTGAAGTCGAGTGCTCGGCCATTGATGCGAGCCACACCAGGATGAAGATCACCTGGGTGCTGACGGCGATCACTCCGCATGGACAGCAGGTGATTGCGCATCATGAGACAGAAGAGGGCCTGGCCAAGAAGAAAGAGAACTGGAAGAAGTGGCTGGACGAGTACTGCGTGAAGGCAGGATGGAGCAAGTAAAAGGACGAGGCAAGAAGAGAGCCCGACGCGATTGGCGCCGGGCTTTTCTCTGCCGACCCGACTACTGCTGAGGAGTTGAAGTTGTTGCTGCCGGTTGAGCGTTGACCTGCGCTGCCGGGCCGACGCCAGGAACATTGGGCATTTTGTTGACGACGCCACTTTGTGCGTCGGCGATATCGATGCCCATGTTGGCCAGAGTCGAGCCAGTCGCGCGATCAAGCCCCACGCGTGCCTTCTCGTAATTGGCCTTGGCCGCGACCAGGTTCGATTCCGCCTGCGTCAGATCGCGTTCCGCCGACAGGACCAGCGTGTTGGTCGAGGCACCGAGTGCGTACTTCTTCTGCTCGGCATCGAGGCTTTCGCGAGCGAGAGCGACGGCGCTGGTGGCTGCGTCAACTTGGGCGCGAGCCTGCTGCGAAGTGTACTGCGCGTTGCGCACATCGATTCGAATCTGGTTCTGCTGCTGCTGCAACAGCATCTGGTTTTGCTGGTATTCGAGTTGGCCGCGGATCTGGTCGGCTTGCGCGGTGCGGTTGCGAATCGGAATTTGGATGTTCACTCCGATTCCCTTGTCTGGCGCGGAGCTGTCGAACAGGTTCGCGAACGTTCCCCCGAAACTGCGCGACGGGAAGCTTCCCGGAGGGGTGCAGAACGACGAGTTGTTGGTCACTCCGCAGGTTGCGCCCGGGTTCTGGTCGCCGCCGACAGCGGATGCCCCGTAGAAGGCAAACAGGTTTACCGCCGGCAGCAGGCTGTTTTTCAGCGCCTTGTTGGTAATCTCCTGGTTGGTGAGGTTGATCCGCGACTGCGCCAACTCCGGACGGTGCGAGAGCGCATCGTTAACAAGGTCCTCGACGGGAACCGCCGGCTCGACCTGCGGAATGATCATCGTATCGGTCGGAATCACCGGGACAGAAGCGAGCGTGGGATCCACCAGGTTGCGGCTGATGGCGTTCTTCATCAGCAACTGCTGATATTGAAGGTTGGTTTGGGCGACGATCAACTGCTGGTTGCTGGCGGCCACTTGCGACTGCGCGCGCACCACTTCGATCGGGGCCAAGGTTCCGATTTCCACCTGCTTTTTATTGTCGGAGAGTGTTTTCTCCGCCAGCGCAACCGATTCCTGGTTCACCTTCACGGTTTCGTAGGCGTTCACCAGGTCCCAGTAGATGTTCTGGATCTGCACCACGGTCGAAATCACCTGCGCGCGGAAGGCGACATCGGTGATCTCGCGGTTATTTTTCGCGATGCGCATCTGGCGCGTGTTGAGGTTCCAGCCAAAACCCTGCAGTAGCGGTTGGCTAACCGTAGCGCGGAAATTGCTGCTCAATTGCGGACTCAGCGCAGAAAACGTGCTGTTCGTCGTTTGCCGATTGTTGTTATAGCCGACCGACAGACTGGTGCCGGTAGCGAATCCCTGGTTGTAGGTGAAGTTCCCGACGCCAGTGTGAGTATTTAGTTTTGCAACGCCGGCAAACGGACTGGTCTGAGGTTGCGTAGCTTGCTCGATATCCAGCGTGCCGCTGAGGAACGGATCGAAAGAGGGAATCGCGGGACCGCCACCGAGGGTGGACGTCACAAGGCCAGCCGAACCGGTACCCGCGCCGCCGGCAGCCGTCGTGGTACCGCCCGTGCCGCCGCCCGAAGCGCTGGTGCTGAGGTTGGTGGTACCGGTGCCGCCCGGCGTTCCGGAAACGATTCCGGTATTGACGCCGCGTAGAGCCGAGCCCGCCTTCGAGCGCAGGATATCGGTGTCGGCGATGGACAGGTTATAACGAGCGATCGCCAAGTCGAGGTTGTTCTCAAGCGCGAGAGCGATGGCATCGTTGAGCGACAAATACATCTTGCCGTCGCGAATGACGCTGTCGGTCCGGCCGCTGTTTGCGAAATTCGGCTGCGGAACGTAGCGGGAGGTATAAGGACCGATGACTGAGAACAGGTGCGACTTCGGCGCGCTGTAATTTTCGCGCATCAAAGCCGAATCCGACTTTGCGACGTTCGCCTTGGGCGCGTCGGGCACGCTGCTGGAATTGTTGGTCTGCGCGGCGCCGATGGTGCCCAGCGCCAGGATGGTACCGAAAAACATCATCACTTTACGGATACATACGAAACGACACAAGGAGCGCATTCGCTCTTCTCCAAGAAAAGTACTTCCTTAAGACTTCTAAAAACCTGTTTCGTCAACCGCTGATACGCAACAATCAGGCGGATAGTTCAAGAATTCTGCCTGGCAGCTCTCTGATCGTGCTGATCGGACATTCGGGAACCAATTAGTATAGCTGACGGATACCCGGAGCCCGGATTTCCAGCCTGCTTCTGGACGATTTAGAACACCCGATTTCGACACAGAAGTTGCAACCATTGTGCTTGTGAGCCGCAATATCAAATTGATCCTCGCCTACGACGGCACCGATTTCGCCGGTTGGCAGGTGCAGCCTGGGCGGCAAACCGTGCAGGGCACGCTCGCCGACACCATCGCCCGCGTAACGCGGGAAGAAGTTGTTGTTCATGGATCTGGCCGCACCGACGCTGGCGTTCATGCCCTCGCGCAGGTGGCGTCGTTCCACAGCGGGTCCCCAATACCAGCAGCCAACCTGGTGATTGCGCTTAACGATTCTTTGCCTTCGTCTATTCGAGTGCTGCTGGCGGAAGAAGTCGCAGAAGATTTTCACGCGCGGAAATCGGCAACCGCCAAAACCTACCGTTACCGTGTTTTTCGCGGGCCGATCTGTTCGCCTTTCGTGACGAGATTCGTTTATCACCACCCGTGGCCGCTTGATGAAAGTGCCATGAAAATTGCGGCCAGTTCCATTTTGGGAGAGCACGACTTCAGTTCGTTTGCCGCGGCCGATCCGGATCGACTGCGAAGAATCGCCACGGCGGAAGTTGGCGACGACCAGGCTCCCTCGAATGTGCGCACAATTCTCTCCTCTGACTTTCGACGCGACGGGGAAGAACTGGTTTACGAGGTGCGAGGCAACGGATTTCTGCACCACATGGTCAGAAATATCTTAGGTTTGTTGCTGCTCGTCGGGAAGGGAACGGTTGCGCCGGAAGAAGTGGCGGATATCCTGGACGCTCAGAACCGATCGGCGAATCCGGGTGCGACGGCGCCGGCGAGCGGGCTGGCTCTGGTGAACGTCGAGTACGGACATCAGGCTATCTGATCCTCTGGTCATCTGATTATCAGAAACCACGCGATGACAGTGGCATTACTTCTAGAACAAATGACCACGTATTTGGTCAAACTCGACGTACCATGAACTGCATCTTCGGTGAGGTGAGGCGAATGCCCGCGGAAACCCTGGTCGAAAAGAAGACGCTGATCTCGTATAACCCGGCGGATGGCAGTGTCGTCGGCGAAGTCGCAATGGCTGACGCGGCCGAGGTGCATGACGCCGTCGAAAGGGCGCGCCGAGCGCAGCCGGGGTGGTACGCACGCGGCGTGCGTCAACGTCTGCAGATCGTGCGCGAGTTCCAGCACCTGTTGAATGACCGCAAGCAGCAAGTGGCCGCGGCTATCACGCGTGAGGTTGGCAAACCCGTTGTCGAGGCGCTGCTGTCGGAAGTGCTGGTTGTTCTCGATGCCGCGCGGTTCCTGCTCGATCACGCTTATAACCAGCTCAAGCCCGAGCCTCTCCCGCATGGCGCGCTGGTGATGAAGACCAAGCGCGGAGCGATTCATCGCGAGCCGTACGGAGTCTTCGGAATCATCTCGCCGTGGAACTACTCGTTTTCGATTCCGGCCACGGAGACGCTGGCGGCGCTGGTTGCGGGCAATGCGGTGGTGTTGAAGCCGTCGGAGCTGACGCCGTTCGTCGCGCTGGAGTTACAGAAACTTCTCTACGCGGCAGGAGTGCCACAGAATGTCTTCCAGGTGGTGATCGGCGAAGGGCCTTCCGGGGCTGCGCTCGCCGAAGCGAAAATCGACAAGTTGATCTTTACGGGAAGTGTTCCCACGGGGAAACGCGTTGGCGAGGCGGCTGCGCGGCGGCTGTTACCGGTGGTGCTGGAGTTGGGCGGGAAAGATCCGCTGCTTGTTTTCGATGACGTAGATATCGACGTGGCCGCGGCCGGTGCGGTTTGGGGAGCCTTCACGAACTGCGGGCAGGCATGCCTCTCGATGGAGCGCTGTTACGTGCAGCGCAGTATCTACGAGAAGTTCGCCGCCGCGTGTGCGGAGAAAGCCAAGGCGCTGCGCGTCGGCAACGGCATGGAGAATGTGGATGTCGGCCCCCTGATCTTCGAACGCCAGCTCAAAATAGTCGAAGCGCATGTGAACGACGCGATCCAGCGTGGAGCTCGCGTATTGTGCGGCGGCAGGCGGCTGGCAGAGATGGGCCCCTGTTTTTATCCGCCGACGGTGCTGGCTGACGTTACCCACGAGATGCTCATCATGCGCGAAGAGACGTTTGGGCCGGTCCTGCCGATCGCGCCATTCGACACCGAAGAAGAAGCGATCGAGTTGGCGAATGACTCCGAGTTCGGTTTAGCCGCCAGTGTTTGGACCCGCGACAGTGAGCGTGCCAAGCGCATTGCGGCCCGGCTGCAAACCGGCTCCGTGATGCTGAACGACATGGTCTGCAGCTTCGGGATCAGCGAAGCTCCGCACGGCGGCGTGAAAGCCAGCGGCATGGGCCGCACCCACGGCAGCATGGGACTCGAAGAGATGGTGCGCCCCAAGTACATCGCCACCGACCTGCTGCCCGGCATGAAGAAAGTCTGGTGGTATGGCTACGGCGGAAACTTCGGCGCGCAGATGAACAACTTCGTGAATGCGCTATTTGCGAAGAGCTTGTTCAAGCGACTAAGGGGCTGGCTGGGGTCGGCGGCGGCCCTGTGGCGAAAGCAGGTCTAGTCGAGCTGCGCTCGAGAGGGACGGGTGAGGGCGCCCGTCCCCACAATGTCAGTTCCGACAGTGTCCGTCTTCACAATGCTCATCCGCAATGCGCGCGCATTTGTGACGCATGACCAATGAATTCCCATCACTTCTGGATAGAATAGGGCTGCGAAAGGATCAGCCTTGGCCACCTCCGAAATGCAGCCCACACCGCCGGAAAGCAACGAACCCCCTGTCGAGCAACTGCCGCGCCACACGGTGAAGCTAAAGAAACCGTTGCAGCGCTCGTGCAATGTCAAAGACGAGAAGGGAAAGATCTGTGGTGGCCATCTGAAACGCTGGTTCTATAAGACCGACGTCATCGAGCAGGAGTGCGGCGACGCCGAGCTGGCCTGGGGGCCTAGCCGCGAGGTCTATCGCTGCGAGCATTGCAAGACGCTGTACCTGCCGAATCCCGCCGATCCGAAAACACCGAGCGTGGCGGGGAAGGGAATGCTCTCCGTGTTCGGAATCACCGCTCCGACTAAAGAAACCAAGTAGCGAGTTCCCAGCAAAAGAATCAGGCCGCCAAGACTCCGGCGGCCTGCCTCGTTACGGTTAACGATTAATTTACATCGCCATCGAAGTACGCGTAACCACCGTGGCCGCCATAGGCACAATCGGCGGCAGTGATGCGGATGGTCACGTTGTGTCCTACCGCAGTGGATAGATCGATCATGACTGGCTGCCAATCAATCTCCTGCCAGGGCGATCCGGTGAAGCCGGCAGGAATGGTCTTCCAGCCGGTGTACGAAGGATCGTTGGAGAAGAAGTGCTGGTAGTAGAGCGTGGTTCCCAGCGTATCGTCCGTCACCTGGATGTCCACGTAGGGTTGTGCACTCGGTGGGTGTCCAGGGTCTTCCAGCATGGCGGCCCAGTAGAACCGGATCTCCGGCGCTGACACGTTAGGAACAGCGATCGACTGCGACACGCTGCTGATGTGGTAGTCGTAATCGTAGTTGTTCACCATCGCGGCATAGTTGCCGGTGTAGACCATGGAGAGCGTCGGATCGATCTGGTCGTAACCGGTACTGACAATGGAACTCTTCTCGGGCGTGAAGCTGCCGGGAGTGTAGTTGTTCCAGGTGTGTGTCTCGTGGTTCCATCCCACCCAGTGATTGATGGTGTTGCCGGTCGGATCCGCAGGATCGGCGCCCTGCTCCTCAAATCCCGGATTGACGATGAACACTTTGCCTTGCACCTGTAGCGTGTACTCGCCGAAGGCGCCAAACGCGTTCCACGCGTCGAGGGCGTCATCGGTTGCGACCAGCATCAGGTCATTGGCCGCGCGCGGCAGTTGCGCCAGGGTGAATGAGAACTGTCCGCCGGTAATGGTGGCCACGCCCATCTTGGTGCCGTTCAGGTAGTACGCCACCGACTTGGGCGTCTTGGCGCCACCGGTGACGGTTCCCGCAATGGCGACATTCTGGTCGCTCTGCAGTTGCGCAAGATTGTTGGCGTCGGGTTGCGGCGTGGTCATCAACACCGAACCAAACTTGGTCTGGCTCCAGCCGCTCTCCGCACCCTGGTAGAGATTCTCAAACTCCGGTCCCTCGGCAGCAATGCCCGTGCCTTCCATGTTGAAGCTCTGGATCGTGCCCGGGTAGGCTGCGGCCTTCGTGTAGTTGGAGAACCCGTTGGCTTGTGCCCAGCTCAAGGAAACAGAAACACCAGGGAAGTTGCAGTCATAGACCAGGAAGTTGCCGGAGGTCGCGTCCCATTGATAAACGAGAACTGCATGTGCCCAGGTCAAACCTTTCAGCAGCAGCGGCTGGGGTTCGCCCGTTAGCTGCAGCGCCGTGAAGATGGCCGTGGCAGTGTCCTGCGCCCCGGGCCGCGCCTTGTTCTTGTTGCTGATGTTGGCCCAAACCTTGCTCGACGCCAGGTAGGCGCGCGTAATCAACTCGCGGGCGGTCTTATCGTCCTGCCATTTCGCAGGATCGCCTTCGAGATACTTGGAATAGAGACCGTTGCCGTCTTTTGCTTTCTTGTTGCCGTAGTACCACGCCGAGTACAGGGCCATGCCCAGCGAGCTGCCGCCCGGCTGTTCATAGCTGCCGAAGTTGGGATGGAAAAACCCATCCACTTCAGGACGGAAGCCCGTATCCAGACTCTTGGTCTGGGCTTGCGCGAGCATGCCGGGAACCACGGCCGCCACGAACTTGGTGAAATGGTTGGTCTCGAAGCTGATGGTGTTGGCGGTGCGATCCAGGCTTCCCAACGAGACCGGTATGTACTTGCTATAAGTTTCGCTCCAAGCCATCACGATCGGCACGTCGTCGTTCGCCAACGAAGTGGCATCGACCGGCATGGTCACGGTTACGGGAACCTGGAAATCGTAGGTTGCGTCCTTGGTCAGGACGAGGGTCTTGCTGGCGGCATTCGCACCTGCGGGCAGGGCAGATGGCGGATTATCCGCGTAGTCAACGTCGATGTTGATCTTTTCGCCTGGAGGAACGGCGTCGGCGGAAACGTTAACAATGGTGCCGTTGATCGGGCTGTTGGGCACGTTGACCTGGATGGTCGCGCCCGTGTTGCTGTCGGCGGTGCCGCTGGCTTGTCCCATCACCTTCATCTGGAACGTGCCTTTGACGCTGCCCGATGTCGCCGTGATCGTTACCGTTCCAGAAGCCATGCCGGTGACCATGCCGCTGCTGCTCACAGTGGCGATGGTGGTATCGGAACTGGACCAGGCAACCCCGGATACCGATGAGGTTAGTTGCTGGGTGCCGCCATGCTGGACGGTCGAGGTACCGGTGATCGTGATGGACGAGGGGCCTGTAGGCCAGACGGCGTGCGAGCATCCGGTGAACAGCAGGGGAACCAAAACAGCGATTAGCGCAAGTATGACAAATGATCGATGGCGATTCATGAGGGTCTTCTCCTGGGATTTCGTAGTTTTTTGAACTTGTTGTAGCCGAACAACGGCCTCCGCGCTAACGGTGAAGCGACGCTGGAATTCGGCTTGTAGGGGAGGTCAGCCCTGCTTATAAAGCGGAATGCAAGCGCTCACAGTGACCAAGGTCACTGGATTCTCGAATTGGGGCAAGTTGCTGATTCGGAGTTGGTTCTGCTGGAAAATGAAATTCCGCGATGGTCGGGTGAAATGAGACTTCACCACCCGGATGAAGTCATTCCCATTTTGGGAATGAAGACGGAAAACTTCGGTTAGTTACCGCTTGATGTAGCGAAGCCCGAAGTCGCCCGGAATGCCGGAAGTCGGCCTACATTGGATACGCACTACTTCCGCGGGTACAAAGACGTTGGCTCCGCCGTTGGTGTACGGAACGGCAACCTCTACCATCGTGTGCTTGTAGTAATCCACAAAGCTGAGGAAGTGAACACCGCCGCGCGAAAGATCGAGCACGTCCACGACATCGTCGGTGTAGCCGGAGCGCCGGATACAGGCCTTCGTGTTGCGCATCGAGATGCGCTGGTGCTTGCGGTCGTTAAGCGAGGCCGAGCGTGGTGCTTTCGGCGACTCGAAGCCCTGGTTGTAGGCTTCGGCGCCGGTCAGCAGCTCAGGTTCGCCGAGAATGGTCGGTTCCATCCAAAGCGTCTGCCGTCCGCACCGCTCGCAATCGTGTGCCACCACCTTGGTGGACTCGAAGACCAGCATTTCGATCTCGCCCAGATGGAGGATTCTCTGAATGGTGCAGGCGCCACATTCCAGTACTGCGCGCCCAGCCGCCTCGACGTGAGGCGTGATGAAGTGGATCCCCCAGAAATCGGGGCTTGGTTCCTCGAACTGGATTCCGTAAAGCTGCTCTTCTTTCAATAACCCGACTTGGCCGACAATGCGCGCGCTGACATTCTTCTCTCCGCGCATCAGGTTGATGGTGTCCCCCACGTGCAAAACCATGGGACAGACAATGAGGCCGCCGTCGCGCGTGACCACCTCGGTGCGCACGGGTTGGGAAAAGTCGTATCCCGAGGAATCCGTTCCGGTCATGTGAACCCGGAAGGCGTACCGAATGCGGTCGCTGGCGCGCTGATCCGGCCGAGGAACGTCGGCCGCCGGATTAACTTCGCGGTTATCGGTGGTCATAAGTTGGGGCCTTGCCAGTTTCTGATCAGGCAAGCATACAGGAAACCGTCGCCAGCGTTGCATCCCGTTTAGTTACTACAGAGTAGCCCTCACGTACTCGCGCGTTCTGCGCCCATCGGCGCCTTTGCTTCGGTCGCTTGTCTGGCCGGCCGCTTCCGGACTACATTTACAACGATGGCCTGGGACACCACTCCCGAGGCGGCAGAGATCCAGCAAGAGATATTCCGCCGCATGACGACCGAAGAACGGCTTCGCTTCACCCTGCAGTTGTGCGACGACATGCGTGCCGTGGCACTCGCCGGCCTGCGCAGTCGTCATCCCGAGTTGACCGAAGAAGAGTTGAAATTCGAATTAATCCGGCTTTGGTATGGCTACGAGCGAAAACCGTGAACTTGGGAACTCTCTTGGTACGACTGGTGCCCGCCCTTGACAGGTCGGAAATTCCATACATGGTGACCGGTTCCGTCGCGAGCTCCGCCTACGGAACGCCGAGGTCGACGGCTGACCTCGACATTGTTATCGCGGCGACAAAATCGCAGCTGACGACGTTCATGCGAGCGTTTCCGGCGGACTGCTACTATGCCGATGAACAACAAGCAATGCGGGCGCTCGCCAAACACAGTCAGTTCAACATCATCGATTTCGCGACCGGATGGAAGCTGGACTTCATCATCGCTGCGGACTCCGACTACAGCCGTTCAGCCTTATCGCGGCGCCGGCGGATCCAAATTGAGGGAGTCAGCATTTACGTGTCGGCACCTGAAGACGTTGTGATTGCGAAGTTACAGTGGGCAAAACAGGGAGGCTCGGAGCGCCAGATTCAGGATGTCACAGGAATCCTGAAAATTCTTGGAAAGCAGCTGGACTTCGCCTACATCAACTTTTGGGTTCACGAACTGAATCTACAAGATGTGTGGCAAGCTGCTGGGCAGGAATAAAGCAGGAAACAAGAATGGCGCACCCGGCAGGACTCGAACCTGCAACCCTCAGCTCCGGAGGCTGATGCTCTATCCATTGAGCCACGGGTGCGCAACAGCGATGGGTTGATTATATAGCCGGACTGCAGTCAATTCCATCCCGCTTCCATCCCGCTCGCAATCACCCGGCGTTTCGATCACCAGATCACCTGATCGCCAGATCGTCAGATGGTTTTATCCCGCTTTCTGCCTGCTCGCGGCGTCCACTGCATTGCTGTCGCGAACGCTCCACGTGGGCAGGAAGACAGAGAAACATGTCCCGCTTTTTCCCGGTCGCGAGCTGGAACGGAAGTCAATCGTTCCGCGATATTTCTCCACGATGCCGCGGCATACCCATAGGCCTAACCCGGTGCCCTTCTCACCCTTGCTGGTCACGAACGCATCCATGAGGTGAGCGCGTACTTCGGGAGGAATACCTGTGCCGGTATCGCACACCAGCACGCGTACACCGGAGACGGCAGCATCCGACCAGGATCGCGCGTCCTCGATGCGTACCACGAGACGGCCTCCGTTAGGCATGGCATCAATCGCGTTGCCGACGAGGTTGGAAAACACCTGCCTCATTTCGCCCGGCAGCGCCACCACCACTCCGCTGCCGGGACCGTATTGCTTTACCAGCACGATCCCCACGCGCCGGATGCGGGCCATGAACAGTGCCAGCACGTTGTCCAAAACCTCTCCCAGGCAAACCTTCACGGGTTGCCGAGCTTCGCGGCTGAAGGTGAGCATCTGCTCCGAGATGCTGGTGATGCGCTCCAACTCCTCTTGCGCCAGGCGCAGGTAGGTGCGGGAGGATTCGTCGTTAACCTGGTGATCGAGCAGGTACAGCAGATTGCCCAGGGCATCGAGAGGATTGTGGATCTCGTGGGCGACGCTCGCCGCCAGCCGGCCCATAATCGCGAGCTTTTCCGACGACTGGAGAGCCCGTTCCGACGTGCGTTGCTGTGTCAGATCGCGCAATACGATGACGACGCCGGTAACTCGCCGGCCCTCGCTGCGCAACGCTGAAACCACCTGCGACACAGGCACCGTCCGGCCGTCGAGTCGCACCAGCAGCAACCGCCCTGACGACATCACCGTTTCGCCCTTTTGCAACACCTGCTCGTAAAGGGCGGGGACGGCGTCCTGTGTCGACTCGTCAATCAGGTTAATCGCCTCGTGCGCCATTTGCCCGGCAAAAAATGACGCGCTGTTCCCGAGCAACTGCTTGGCGACAGGATTGGTGAAAACGATTCGACCCGTGTTTTCTGTGACAATGACACCGTCGGCGATGCTGCCCAGCACGGCTCCCAGCCAGCGCTGGCTCTCTTCGAACTCCTCGGTGCGGGCCCGCGCGGTCCGCAGGGCATCGTCGTAGCTGCGGGCCACCATGGACAACTCTTTGCGGGAGAACGTGGCCAGGATCAGGCCGAGCAGCAGCGAAACGGCGATCGTGCTCGTCAGAACGACAATCAAGATTCGCGAGACGTCCGCGATCCGGCCGCGGACCCGCTCCTGCTCTATCTGCAGGATCGCGTCGGTGTCGCGGCGAATCAGATCCATGAACTGCTTGCCTTCCAGGTTCAGGCGGAAATCGCTGATCGGCCCGGTGCGTTGCCGTTCGGCGATCATCCGTTGCGAATAGGCCAGCCATTCTTCGTAATACGTTCGCGTGCGGACCACGGCCCGGTATTCTTCCGAATCGGTTCGGACCAGGCCAAGAAGTTCGTCGAGTGTGGGCCCGACCTGGTTTTGTGCGTCCTGGTAAGGCTGAAGAAAGTGCTCTTCACCGGTCAGAAGGTAGCCGCGCAGGCTGGTTTCCATGTCGAGCATCAACTTGAGCACGATGCGTGCGCGCGTCTGGGTGCGGTAACTGCGCTCGACAGCGCGAAAGGCGCCGCGCAGGTAGTAGGTCTGGGCGACGAACACACCGCCCACCACTGCCGCGAGCAGGATGGGGATCACCAGGACAAGCCTGATATGGCGGCGAAAGCTTTGTGGTTGCTCCTGCATTCCTGAACGGCGTGTTCGAACGCCGAAAACGGCTGCTAGAGTACTACTTTGATGAGAAAAGCGTCAGAACTGACTAGATGCCCCCTCAAAATCCCGCGTTTAACGGCACTTAGCCACGAAAGGTTAGGGCCGAAAGCGGGGTAGCACCGTAGGTCCTTAGTTACTCATCAGATAAGATTGGGCACCGTTTGCATCAACACCACTGTATGTTGGGGCCAGATGGTCGGCGAACCACAAAGCGTGGCCACGGACATGTACTTTCGTGCCGAAAATGCACGGCCAGAAACCGAAAACTAACGGAAAACTCCGGAAGTTGTCCTTGACACTCCCCCCATTAACCTTGATATAACCACCCTCGCTCGCAGTTCCCCCCCGAGACTCGCAGAGGATTCCTCGTCGGCTCCCTTTGGGACCGTGTCTATTCGCCCTGGACGAGGGCAGCACATCTGTGGAAAGGGCTACTGTCTATGGCCGATGCGCCTGAAGTGATGAACATCCGCCAAGCTTCCGAGTACCTCGGCGTGAGTCCTGACACCTTGTACAAGTACGTGTACGAGGAAAAGATTCCCGCCTTCAAGCTTGGCAACCGCTGGAAATTCAAGAAGACCATTCTTGACTCGTGGATGGAGCGAAAGAGCACGGTGGGAGAAGGCAAAGCCAAAAAGCGGCCCCGGGCGGCTCGTGCGGTAGCCGGGCGCTAGCGGAGCAAAGAGGCGAATTCTATGTTTGGAATGGGCGGATCGAAAACAATCGTCGGGTTAGACATCGGCTCCTCGAGCATTAAGGCCGTCGAGCTGAAGAAATCGCGCGGCGGAATCGAACTCGCGCACGTGGGCGTCGAGCCGCTGGCCAACGACGTCGTGGTGGACTCCATGATCATGGACTCCCCTGCCGTCGCCAGTGCAATCACCAAGCTCTTTACCGAGTCGGGCATTAAGTCCAAGGCTGTGGCTACGTCGGTCAGCGGACACTCCGTGATCGTGAAGCGCATCCCGGTCTCGACTATGACCGAGGAGCAGCTCTCGGAGAGCATCAACACGGAAGCGGCGCAACACATCCCGTTCGATATCGCCGACGTGAATATCGATTACCAGATCCTCTCCGATGACCTTAGCGGTCCGCAGATGGATGTCCTGCTGGTGGCGGTGAAAAAGGACAAGATCCTGAATTACACCAACGTGCTCTCGATGGCCGGCAAAGCTCCGACTATCGTGGACATCGACGTTTTCGCACTCCAGAACTGCTACGAATACAACTACGAGCCGTCGCCGGGCTCGACAGTGGCGCTGCTCAACCTGGGCGCCAGTGTCATGAACATCAACATCCTGAAGGGCTCCAACCCGCTGTTCACGCGCGACGTGAGCGTCGGCGGGCACCAGTACACCGACGCCCTGCAGAAGGAACTCGATCTCAGCTTCGACGATGCGGAATCGTTGAAACTGGGCGAAAAGGTCGGCACCGTCAGCGAAGACGCCAAACTGCCGATCCTGCAGCAGGTGACCGAAATCATCGTTCTGGAAATTCAGAAGACCTTCGACTTCTTCCGCGCCACCGCGGCGGGCGAGCACATCGAGCGCATTTATCTCGCCGGAGGCTCGGCGAAGGTGCCGGGTTTGATGGAAGCTCTGCGGCAGGAGTTCTCGCTGCCCGTAGAGGTCTTGAATCCGTTCGCGAAGATTGATCCCGCGGCGAATTCCGACTTGATCGATCGCAACGCAGGGCAACTGGCAGTCGCCGTAGGCTTGGCCCTGAGGAGTTTTGAAGACCTATGATCCGCATAAATCTGTTAGGTCTCCCCAAGAAGAAGGCAAAAGTTCGCGGGCCGGTCATTTCGGTCGGCGGCGGCGCCAACATGACGCTGGTCGGGTTGGCGATCCTGGCGGCAGCGCTCTTCGCCAACTGGTGGTACTACAAAGGCCTCAACGAGCAGAGCACCAAGCTGCAAGGTGATCTGACCAGGGCCAAGGCGGAGAACACCAAGCTGGCGGGCGCCAAGGTCCGATACCAGGAACGGCAGAAGCAGTTCGACTTGTATGACCATCGCGTGAAAGTGATTCACCAGTTGCAGGAGAGCCAGACCGGTCCCCTCGACCTGATGACCACGATCCGCAACACCGTGGACAGTACCGATGCGGTCTGGTTGTCGAGCATGAACGAGGACGGCAACAACATCAACCTGCAAGGTACGGCGCTCAGCGCGACGGCAGTGGCCAACTTGCTCACGAACTTGAAGAAGAGCAATTACTTCAAGAGCGTCGAGATCAAGGAAACCTTCCAGGACGAAGGCGTGAAAGATGTGACGGCCTTCAATTTCACCATCGTCTGCGAGAAGCAGCAGAAATCATAAGGCGGCGATATGAAGTGGAGCGAACTCGGAGCCGGTAAACAGTTGGGAATCTTCGTGCTGTTGGCGTTGATCGTCTGCGGGGTCGGCTACTACCTGGTCGACAAGCCGATCATGGACACCAACGAACAGACGAGCAAGCAGATCGTCTCCATCCAGAAGGAAAATCAGGATCTGCGGCCCTACGACAACAAGATTGCGGAACTGGATCGCCAGATCGAGAACCTGAAGCAGCAGCTCGAAATCCAGAAACGCATCGTACCCGACGAGAAGGAAGCCGACACTTTCATCCGCCTGGTGCAGTCGGTGGCCGCCACCGCAGGGATCGAGGTGCGCCTCTATAGCGCCAAGCCCACCACGCCGAAAGAGTTTTACGTGGAAGCGCCGTTCGAGTTGAACCTGGATGGATCGTACGCCTCGATGCTGAACTTCTTCGACAAACTTGCCAAGCAGGAGCGCATTATCACCGTTTCCAACCTGCAGATGGGCGGCGTGGAGAAGGGCGAAACCAAGGTCAGGCGCAGGTATGCCTACGCTCCGGGAACTACGGTAGCGGCGGCGTGCGTCGCGACCACGTACTTCAGCCGCGAGGCTCCAGCTGCGCCGAAGCCGGCCGCCGGCCCGACGCCGGCGAAGCGGTAACAGAGGATTTGTATGAAGCTGACTAATAGCTTGCTGATTGTCACCCTCGCCTGCGGCACACTGTGGGCGCAAGCGCCGTCTCCTTCTCCTGCACCGGCGGACCAGAATGCAAAGCCGGCCGCGACGGACACCAAGGCCGCCCCGGCGAAGAAGCCGTCGACGACGGCTGCCAAGCCTTCGCCCGCGCCTTCTCCGGTCAAGCCGGCAACCGCTTCCGCTCCCGCGCCGAAACCCGTTACGTCGCCCAAGCCGGCCACGTCCCAGGCGCAGCCAGCACCGGCAAAGGCTCCTGCAACGGCTGCCGCCAAACCAGCGCCGAAGCCTGCGGTGATCCCGGCAAAGCCCGATACGGCGACATCCAAGACCGTCTCGATTCCCGCAAAGCCGGCAACGGCTGCTGCCAAGCCGGTAACGCCGGCAGCTAAGCCCGCTACTGCGGCTGCGGTTCCCGCTGCCAAGCCTGCGGCGCAGTCCCAGGCGAAGGCTCCGGTCACGGCGGGCAAGAGCATGACGCCCGCGCCGCCGAAAAAGCCGGTTGAGAGCAATGCCAAGCCAGTCACTAAGGTTCCAGTCGTGATCGCGAAACCCGCTCCGAAGCCGCCCGTAGCGGGAGGCAGATTGGCTCCGGTTCCGACGAAGACTACGGCCAAGACGACGCCTCCGCCGGCGAAGAAAGCGGCGAGCGACACGCAGGCCAAGGTACAGACCGCTTCCGTGAAGGAGCAGGCAACTGCGACCCGCGTGGGCAAGCAGCGTGATCCGTTTGTCAGCCCCATCGTGCGCAGCAACGGCAACATCAGCGCCGGTTGCGATACCGGCAAACGCTGCCTGGTGGTGGATCAGATCGTCTTGAAGGGCATCGTGAAATCGGCCAGCGGATTCATCGCCGTGGTCGAGAACCCGGCGAAGCGCGCTTACTTCATGCGGGAAAACGATCCCGTGTTTAACGGCAAGGTGATGAAAATCACCGGCGACACGGTCGTTTTCCAGGAACAGACCACGGACAAACTTGGTAAACAGTCCATGCGAGAAGTAGTGAAGAAAGTGAACGCACCAGTTGTATAGGTAAAGAGGGGAAGTTTGCCCTTCTTTGATAGTGGAAGAGCACGGCTTTAGCCGTGCGGTCAGTACAACAGAATATCTCCGGGGCTTCTGCCCCGGCGCAGTTGAAGTCGCTGTATCGGGACCAAGAGAAGTACCCGTCCGCTTTTTCAAGGGAGACGGACGGTGGGCTAATTCTTTCGCGGCATGGAAAATGCCGCACACGCGAGGGCGAATTTGCACGCGTGGGGAGAAACGAGATGAGGCTGAAGCAACTGCTGGGTCTTGTAACGCTGCTGCTCGTTGTGAGTTCCGTGAGTCTGGCTGCGACGTCGTCGTTGACTACGGTCAACGCCACTGCCCAGGGCAACACCACGGTCGTCACCCTGCATACGAGCGGTGCCTTCACGCACACGGAATATCGTCCGACCGACACTCTCCTGCTGGTTGATCTCAGCGGTGTCTCTGCCGGCAAGTGGAAGGAGCTCACCCGCAACATCAGTTTGCCGGGAGTGACTTCCTACCACGTGCTGGGCTACACCGGCTCGAGCGGCTCGGAAGTGGCGCGCATGGAGTTGAACATCGCGCCCGGCTCCGTGGTCGACATCAGCCAGATTGGCGATTCGCTGAACATCCGCGTCGCCGATAAGAACGCGGCGCCCGCACCGGTTGCGGAGAAGCCGGTCGCGACGCCGAAGCCGGCGGCTCCGAAGCCCGAGGTGAAAGCGGCTGCCATGAAGTCGCCCGCCGCCACTCCCGAGGTACCCGCCCCGTCTTCGGGTCCGGTCACGGTCAGCAATATCGCGGTCGTTCGTGGTGAAGGCACGCTCGACATCGAAATCAGCGGCTCCGGACCCATGTCGGCGAAAACCATGAAGCTGTCGTCGCCGGCGCGCGTCGTGGTTGACATCACCAACGCCGTGCCCGGTCGCGCGCAGAACGTGAGCGTTAACTCCGGCGACGTAAAGGAAGTTCGCGTCGGCCGCTTCCAGGCCACCCCGCCGGTGACTCGCATCGTCGTGGATATGCAGGCCAGCCACGACTTCGACCTGGTGCCTTCCGGACACAAACTGATTTTGAAGCTGCGTGACAGCGAGGCCGCGCGCCAGCCGTCGAAGTCCGCGATCCAGCCAGTCGCAGCCGCGCCTGCAAAGCCTGCTGCGTCTGCGGTTACGCCGGCCCCGGTTGCGGAAAACAAGGCTCCAGCCGTACTCCCTGTTTCCGCGCCGGCAACAGAACCCGCTCCGGCTCCGGCTCCGGCGCAGCAATACGCCGTAGTCGAACCTCAGTTCCACCCCGTGACGCCATCGGATGTTGATCCCAAGGCAGCGGCCGACAACGCCGCCCAGGTGATCGCCGACAGCAGCAAGGCGCAGGAAACCATCATGCTGCCGGCAGTAAGCGCGACGCCCCGTCCGTCCGGCAATCCCGCGCAGGAGCAGGCCGCGCAGAATGCGGCGCCGCAGCAGCAACGTCCCAAGTACACCGGTGAGCCGATCTCGGTAAACCTGAAGGACGTGGACCTGAAAGATTTCTTCCGCCTGATCCACGAGATCAGCGGACTCAATATCGTGCTTGATCCTAACGTCAAGGGTACGCTTACCCTCGTGCTCGACGACGTGCCATGGGACCAGGCACTCGATCTGGTGCTCGCCAACAACGGCCTGGATCGCAAGCTCCAGGGTAATGTTCTTCGCATTGCGACCGTGGATACGCTGCGTGCCGAAGCCGAAGCGCAGCGTGCGAAGAATGAAGCGGAAGCGCTCTCCGTGCCCAAGGTCACGGTTACTCATTTCCTGAGCTACGCCAAGGCTACGGAAGTCGTTCCCACCGTGAAGCGGTTCCTTTCGCAGCGCGGTGACGTCATCGCCGACATACGCACCAACGCCGTCATCATCCAGGACATTCCCTCGGTGATCCCGGAAGTGCAGCGCCTGCTCGGTCAGCTCGATCGCAAGACGCAGGAAGTGGAAATTGAAGCGCGCGTGATCGCCGCGACGCGGAACTTCGCGCGCGACGTCGGTACGCAGTTCGGCTTTGGCTGGGGCAACGGACCTTCGGCCGTGGGTGGCGCAACCGCGGTGGGAACGAGCCCGCTGCAGGTCACGCCTGCCGGAGGGGCTACTCCTCCATACTTCACCGTCGGTGGAACCCAGATACCACTTTTCTCGAACTTCCCGGCGGTTGGCGCCAGCAGCGGTTTGAGCTTCGCCAATGTTTCTTCAACTTATCGGCTAGACATGGTGCTCACTGCCGCCGAATCACGCGGCCTGGTGAAGATCCTGTCGCGTCCGCGCATCATCACGCAGAACAACGTGCAAGCCACGGTGCGGCAAGGCGTCAGCATCCCCATCGTGACCGCGGCGCAGTTGGGTGGTCCTCCGACCACGACCTTCGTGCAGGCGTTCCTGCGCTTGACCGTAACGCCGCAGATAACGGTGGAGAACACCATCTTCCTGAATCTCGACGTCGAGAACACCACGCCTGACTTCAGCCGCCAGGTGCAGGGCAACCCAACGCTGCTCACGCAACAGGCGACCACGCAGGTGCTGGTCACCGACGGCGGCACGGTCGTGATCGGCGGCGTCATCCAGACGCAGAACTCGGTCAGCATCCAGCAGGTGCCGCTGCTCGGCAGCATCCCGGGACTCGGCAACCTGTTTAAGCGCCGCGCGGTTTCCACGCAGACGCAGGAGCTCCTGTTCTTCGTCTCGCCCAAGATTATCCAGACTTAGTCTGCGCCCCCTCTTCAAACCATCAACCAAACCAACCAGCCCCCGGCCAAGACCGGGGGCAGTTTGTTTTGAGCTTGTGTGCGAGCGGGTGCCTACCGCCGAGTCGGCTCTTGCTTTGGGATACATCTCTTCTGTGGCGCCTCTTTGTGTGGGGACGGCTTTAGTGTGGGAACGGGCGCCCTCGCCCGTCCAGAGTCATGCAGCCGAAGATGGGCGTCCCGATTCCGTGGGCTTCCGTTTCCGGATTACCGGCCACACACTCAGAGTGCCCATCACCAGCAGAGAACAGAGGGTTATGATTTCTCCGCTCCACCGCGGCCGCGTGCGCTCGAAAGAAGCGTGGACCACATGCTGTCCCGGTGGAACCTCCAAGCGGATCAGGCCGCTAGGGTTCGCGGGCATGATGGGAGCCGTCCGGCCATCGATCCGGACCAGCCATCCCGGGTAGTAGTTGATTGCCAGGTCTAATACGGCGCCCCGGTCAGCCCGAACTTCCGCCGCCCACGTTGTGTTGGTCCTGGTCGTTACCCGAACTTCGGCCTCGCCTGCGGCCACCAGGAACTGCTGCGGAATATAGACGGGCGGTCTCATCACCCAAAGCGGCATGTATTCGTAAAGCGTCGTTGGCTCCCGGCCCTCCACAGCCAGTTGCCGGGGAGTCCATTTATCCTCAGGTTCGGTGCGGTAGAGTATGGGACGGTTGTGACCGATGTTGGGGATGATCAGAAACGCCAGGACTGCCGCGTACCAGGCCGTTCCCGGGTGATCTCTGCGTTGCAGCGATTGTCCGAGAGTTGCTATCAGCAACGCGATGCACAAGGAAGCCATCCCCAGCATCCGCCAGGGAAACGCCACGTATTGCAGCAACGCCACGCGATCCCAGATCGGCGCTGACCAACGGGTCATCAGGAAGCACAGGATTGCCGTTGATCCGCCGAAAAACACCAGCCATCGCCAGGCCGAGGCAGATCGATACCGGGCGCCCGCCGCCACGGCGACCAGCAGCAGAAGCAAATGACTCCAGCCCAGAGAGAGCGACATGCGGTTGTACGGGGCAGCCCTCATCCCTCCATAAGCCCAGCGGGTGCTTACGAATTCGTGGGCAGCGACGAAATAGTTGGAATACCGGTTCCATCCCTGCAGCAGACGCTCGAGGTGAACGTACTTCTTCTCAGCCAGGGAAGGAATCCAGATACAGGCGCTGAGCCCAAGCCCCAACAGCCAGCCTGCTGCCTGGTTCACCAGCGTGCGCCACGACCGCGCCTCGTACGCCGTCAGCAGAAAGAACGCCAGTAGCAGCGGCGTGAAGAACAGGGCAGCGCCATTGTGGCTGAACAAGATCCCGGCGTAGGCAAGCACACCTGTCAGCCAGTGACTCCGCTTTCGACTGCGGGCGTACGCCCCGAATCCGAAAAGGCAGAATGCGTAGAACGGAAACGCGGCGAATTCGGCCAGCGCCCCGCGGACGTAAAGGTTCACGCCAAAGTACGGCGCATACAGGTAAGCCACCGCAGCGAGCCAGCCTCCCCACGAACCGAAGTACAACTGTCCGAGCAGGAACATCCCCCATGCCGAAAGCGCCACCAGCACCACGCACGCCAGGTTGATGGAGGTTACGAATGCAAATCCCAGCAGGTGCCAGAACTCCGCCAGGTAGTAAATCATCGGCGGATTGAACTCGAACAGCGGCTCACCCGCGCCGTAGGCCAAATCCGGTGCCCACTGCGGTAAAAGGGTTCCCTTCGCAAGGTCCTGGTGAAACTCAACCTGGCGGATCAGGTACTCCAGGGTATCGTGGCCCATCGGCAGTCGGCTACTGAATAACGGGAACGTTACGGACAGGACCAGGGCCACCGCGGCCAATATCGTCAGGGCAGTCTTCGTCCTCGTGGGCAGTCTCGTGGCCATCGGGTATCAAACTGATTTCAACACAAACAGGGACAGTGGGAGAATTAAAAACCGCCTGCATCCGCCGGATAAGCACAGGGTTAGCGATTCGAGTTCTCGAACGCAGGCGGGGAAAAATACTTCTTGATGAGTTTTTCCCGCTGGCGCGGCGCAAAGTTGACGCGCTCCGGATCGCCGCCCACGGCCTTGACGAGTCGCGAATTCATTACCCAGAACCACATCACCGGGTAGTACGACAGCACGAACATTCCGAAATATCCGTTCGGCAACTCCGGAACGCCGTCGCAATGGCGCAGCACCTGGTATGGACGCCCCGGCCACGCATGATGATCCGAGTGCCGCTGCAGATGCAGCAGGGCAAAGTTCGACAGCTTGAAATCGGAATTCCACGAGTGCCGCGGCTCGCACGGCTCGTATTTGCCGTTCGCCAGCTTCCGGCGCGCCAGGCCGTAGTGCTCGATGTAATTGGCCGACGTGAGTTGGAAGTTCGCCCAGAACGACGATGCCACGATCAGCAGCAGCCCGCGCCACCCCAGCCACACCGTCATCCCGGTCCATAACGCCAGAGTGATTATCAGCGTCTGCACGATGTCGTTGTGCAGCGACCAGGGACTTTGTCTGCGTCGCGCCAGTCGGTCCCGTTCCAGCTCCCACGCGCGAAGGAACGCGCCCGGCAGCTCGCGCACGGCGAAAGCGTAGATCGACTCGCCCATCCTCGCCGAAGCGTGATCCTCGAATGTCGAAACCTCGCAATGATGTCCGCGATTGTGGTCGGCGGTGAAGTGGCCGTAGGCGCTCGGAGCCAACACCAGTTTCGTGAGCCATCGTTCGACGTTCTCATTGCGGTGACCCATCTCGTGCGCCACGTTGATGAAGAACCCGCCGATGCTGCCGATTCCCATCACCAGCGGAATGTATCCCCACCACGGAAACGTGTGCGAAGCTGCGAACCGCAGCAGCGCGAACCACGACACGTACATGAAAGGAACGTTCAGCCAGGTGAGCGCGCGGTAGTAGAGGTCCTGCTCCAGGATCGCTGCGTGTTCCGTGGAAGGGTTGGATGCGTCGCGACCCAGTATGAAATCCAACAGCGGCACCACCACGTAGAAGAAGACCAACGGCAGCCACAGCGGAGCTGCGCTTCCCGTTCGAAGATACAACAGCGGCCCCATCCACACCACCGATGGAATCAGCAGCGACAGCCACCAACCATATCGCTTGGGATCGCGATAGCGCTCGACGAGCAGGCCTTGCGTAACGGAACTCAACCGTCACCCCACGTTGGCACAATTGTGCGCCGGAATCCACGGTTCCGCAATTCAGGAACACGAACGGTGCATTGACTTCGGCGAGCTCCTAGGACCAGAATAAGCTTGTCGAGGCCCGGCGGGTATGTGCCGCCGAGCCAGTGGCTACCTCATCAGCAGCCACGCGATTACGCCGCACGCGATCGCGGTAGCAAATCGCCAGTCAATGACGATTCGCACGTGAGCGCGCAGTGATGACCCTTTTGCAAGAGTCATTTCGCACCTCCTTCAGTACCCGGCCCGTAGGTCGTTGCTGCGACTTACGGGCCTTGGATTTTCTGCCGGCTGTTCCGGCAGAATCCTGGCATACCGCAGTCGCTCATCACACCAACTGAGGAGGCACTTTCATCCTAACGAGCGAGTTGAGTATCTCCCCAGCTCTTTCGACTCTGCAGGCTCGAAATTCTTCGCTTCTGTGGCCCATTTTGGGAATGCCCTTTCTTCTTGCTGACGCTTCCTTGCCATCTCACCCGGCAATCTGCAATCCTCTCTGCTTCGTTAATCTTGGAGGCCCGCAGTGAAACGTACTCTTCTCCTTTCTGTCGTTCTCGTCTTTTCAGTACTCGCTTGCTCCCAAACCAAAACTGTTGCCGAGCGCCTCGGCTATCCCGCGAACTCGCGGCTGCTCGTCATTCACGCCGACGATTTCGGCATGATGCACACCGTCAACACCGCCATCGAAGAAGCGATGGAGAAGGGCTGGGTGAACTCGGCCAGCATCATGGTGCCGTGTCCGTGGTTCCCCGAAGTTGCGCAGTGGGCGAAAGCGCATCCTGACGCCGACCTTGGCATTCACCTCACGCTCAACGCCGACTGGACGACCGAGCGCTGGCGACCCGTTTCGGGGCAGGGCAAGGGATCGAGCCTGCTCGACAAAGACGGCTATCTGCCGTTGCTCACGCCCGATGTTGCCGCGAACGCCAAGCCTGCCGATGTGCAAACCGAACTGCACGCGCAAATCGACCAGGCGGAGGCCGCCGGAATCCGTTTGTCGCACCTCGATTCGCACATGGGCACGCTCTTCGTAACGCCGGCGCTGTTGAATGAATACATTGGCGCCGGGAAGGCGTATCAGCTTCCCGTCACGCTTCCGCGGCAGGCCGAGTTCAACGGCAAGGTCATGACGACCGACCAGACCTTCGCCGCGATGAAGCTCACTCCGCCGCCGATCGCAGTGGACCAGATCCTGCAGATTGGGCCCGGCGTTCCGCAATCGCTATGGCTTGAGACCTACAAGAAGATGCTTGCACCGTTGCCGCCGGGAACGTATGAGTTAATCGTCCACCTGGCGCACAACGACGCCGAAATCCAGGGCGCGACCGCCGATCATCCGGATTGGGGCGCGCAATGGCGGCAGAACGATCTTGACGTGGTCAGCAGCCCCGAATTTCAGAAATTCCTAAAAGACCAGGGCTTCATCCGGGTGACGTGGAAAGACCTGGGGAAGGCGATGGCGGCGAAGTAGAAGCGTGGGGCGGTGAATCTCCCCTGTCGTATGAGACATTTGCCTCTACCAGCTGTTCTTTTTCGCTGTTATGATGCGCGGGCGCATCCCCCGGAAAGCAGGCAGCATGTTCAGCCGGTGCACTCTTGCAGTCATCCTCGTCGTCCTCTTGCTTGGCACGGTTGCGAGCGCCACGACATTCTCGTTCACCGGCACCTTCACGCACGACACCGACCTGCAGGAGTTCACCTTCACGCTCCTGCACGACACGCCCGGGGTCACGCTGCAGACATGGTCGTACGCGGGCGGCACCAATGCTGCCGGGCAGGTGATTCCTTCCGGCGGATTCGAGACCTACCTCAACCTCTACCTCGCCGATGGCACGCAAATGAATCCGGGTTACTCCGGACCTTGCGGAGGGCCTCTGGCGGCCGATCCGGTGACGGGCGCATGCGGCGACGTCTACTATCCGACCACTTACTCTTTCCCCGGAGGTATGTGGAGCGCGGGCACCTACATCGTCGTGCTCTCGACTTTTGCGAACCCGGGAATCGGTAATCTGTCTGACGGATTCTTTGCTCAGCAAGTGCTGGGAGTGCCAGTCCCGGGCAACTTCACCTGCCAACCCGGCCCGCTCGGATACCAGGGATCTCCAACGACAGTTGGCGTCGATCAGCCGTTCTGCGACGAGTTTGACCCCGGCGTTGAACGCACCGGCAACTGGGCGGTCGATATCACGGGTGTCGATAGCGCTACGCTGCTAACGCCGGAGCCGGGGTGCCTGAGCCTGGTGCTGATTGGTGGACTGGCGATGATGCGACGTTTCATTTTGCGCTGAGGGACCGGATACTCCCTCCCCCTACCCCGGGGGGTGTGATCCTAGAAAACAAAGAACTTACGGGGCAGGTATCCGGTTCATCGGTGAAAAAAAAGGAGTTACGGGATTCCCCGTTTTCGGGTACCCCCTCCCCCTTACCCTGATCTCTGGAATCAACAACTTAGAGGGTGGTGCGCCTGCAAAATTCCTGGAATCAATGGGTTGCAGGTTAAATTCCTGGAATCAGCGACTTACTGCTTTTGACAACCTGACCTGGCCCACCTGTGATCATCTCATTTGGCCCACCCTCAGTTGATGATTCTCCGCTGGCAGCGGGTGAGCGTCGTTGCTGCCGAAGCGGAGACCTGCGCTGTCCGCAGGACAGCGCGTTTAGGTCGTAGCGGAGGCAGGAACGACGTTGTCGCCGCTTCTGCCTGCCTTCTTCTTATTGCGTACTTCGACGGTTCGCCGGAAACGGTACGAGTCGGTGCCCGTCTCGATGATGTGTGCCCGATCGGTGATGCGGTCCAGCAGTGCCTTGCACAGCCTCGGGTTGGGAAACACCTGCGTCCATTCCGAGAACGGCAAATTGGTGGTGACGATCAAGGTGGCACGCTCAGCGCGATCCGCAATCACTTGAAACAGGAACTCGGCACCGATCTCGGCCAGCGGCACGTAGCCGACTTCATCGAGAGCAATCACGTCATAGCGTATCCAGCGGGCTAAGGCCCGTTTCACGCCGCCGTGTTGCTGCGCTTCGACCAACTCGTTAACCAGGTTTGCCGCCGTGGTGAAACGCACACGCCGCTTTTGCCGGCACGCGGCGACACATAGTCCGGTGGCCAAGTGTGTCTTGCCCGTGCCGCATTCGCCCAGCAGCACAATCGGCTCGGCGCGGCCGATGTAGCCACCTTCCGCTAACTCGCGGATCTTCGCCGCCGGGATCTGCGGTGCCTGGTTAAAGTCGAACTCTTCCAGCGTCTTCATCCGCGGCAGACGCGCTTCTCGAATCCGCGCCTGCACCGCATGCCGGTCGCGCTCTTCCGCTTCCATGGCCAACAACGCCTCCAAATAGCCGATGTGGTTGCGCTTCTCCTTTACCGCCTGCTCGGCTAACGGAACGAAGTTAGCGCCGATCACGGGCACCCGCAGCGCCTTGCAGTACTGCTTCACGCAGGCATGTTCCAGAGCCTCCGTGGCGGGCTTCATCGCGCCACCTCCGCCACTTCATTCAGTAGAAGGTCGTAGTCGCTCATCACCGGCAACGGACGTTCATACCGTTCTAGCCCATCCACGTGAAACCGTTCCACGGAAGCATGCGCCAGTTCCCCGGAGAGCAGCAGATGTCGCACCGCTGCCGCATCGCTGCAACCTAACGCCAACGCTTGCTCCACCGCTGCTTGCAATCGCTCCCAACCGTGCCGACGGCCTTCGTGCAACAGCTCGATCATCTTCCGAGTTCCCGCCGGCTTACCCTCGCGTTGTTCTAAACTCTGCCACAAGCGGTCAAAGCTCTCTGGCCAGCGTCCGCGCTCGCGCCACTGCTGCAACGGGCGCGACCCGGCCAGGGCTCCCGGCTTCCGTTCCAGAATGTCGAGATAGTGTTCCAGATCGAGCACCTGCTCATAGCGGCCGAAGCTGCGCTCATGCCGCGCGATCCGTTCTCGCTCGTGCCAGACCTCCACGTAGGCGGGAAACAGCCGCGCCCGCACCCGTGTCCCCGGCCGCACCGGCACGGAGTACCAGTTGGTTCGCACTTTCACGCATCCCTTGCCATCCACCGTCGGGAAACTGGTCTCCGCCAACTCGAAGCCGTCCCTCACCAGCGGCAACAGATGTTGGCGCTCGCTCACCATCGCTTCGCCGACCGTCATCGTCTTGCCGGCGATCTTTCGCTGCTGATCCTGTTGGCAGCCGCTGAGCAAGAGCGCGTTCAACTCCGCCAGGTCCTGCACCCGTGGCACCGGCACCAGGTGATTGCGCCGGAAGTAACCGACTTCACCTTCGACGCCGCCCTTCTCGTTACCGCGTGCCGGGTTGCAGAAGTCGGTTTGAAAACCCCAGTGCGAACGGAAGGCAATCAATCGCTCCGTCTCTTCCCGCTGATGTCCACGCAGGATCTTCTTCACCGCACTCTTCAGGTTGTCGTAGCGCAGGAGACGGAAGACGCCACCAAAGTAAGCGAACGCCACTTCGTGCGCTTCCAGGAACGCCTGCTGGGTGGCGTGGTAGTAGACCACATGAAAAGCAGCTCCGCTGGCCATCGAGCGCATCGAGAACCCGTAGACCTTGCGCATCTCGCCGGAGACCTCGGCCATGGCCTCGTACCAATCCACTTGCGCTTCGGCGCCCCACGCATACACCTGCGGAATGAAAGTCTCCCACCGCCCCTGCCCCAACTCCTGCTTGCGTTGCCGCACGTAACGGCGCACCGTCGCCTCGCTCACCCTGGCCTCGGGGCGCTCTTGACGAATCCTCTGCCACATTCGCCGTGCCGTGTGTCGCTGCTTCTTCGGCGCCTGTTCGTCCGCTAACAGAATCGCGTCGAGGAACGCCTTCACCGGTCCCAAACTCGGCCTCGACCGCACCGCTTGCTTCCGTTCTGGCGGAACCGCACTTGCCAAAGCTTGCCGCACCATCCGCCGATGGACACCCAATTTCCTCGCGACTCCTTGAATCGTGCCCATGCCGTGTGTGTACTCCCGTCTGATCTCCTCAAACAGTTCCACCTTCGTTCTCCTGTCCATCGGCCTCCCTGTCGGCTGCGCCGACAGAGTAGCCAATCAGTTTGCGAAGGTGGGCCAAATCAGATGCGCACAAGTGGGCCAAATCAGAATACCGAAATCACGCGAGAATGATTGAAAGCTCGCAGGCATCGGCGGTTGCCTCCTGAACCGAAAAATGGCTTTCCGATCGGCTTTCCGGTCTTATCTACGGAGGCGCTAAGAGGAGTGCGCCCTGGCTACGCTAGCGCATTATCAGATAGGCTCGCAGTTCAGCTCTGGGCGTTGCCGGGTTCTGTGGCCTCGGCAAAACGATCGCTACAACCGTCTGTTTCGTGCTTCTGCCTGCAGCCTTATCCTGAATGCGCTGCCGCCGCAAGCCTCTTTCTTCTTATGAACAGTTCGGGAATGAGCCTCTTCAGAGCCAGAGTCAACGGAATCGCCAGAACACCGCCAGCTGGGCCAAGTAGATATCCCCACCCCAAAAGGGAGAGTACCATCTCCGTGAATGAAAACTTCACGCTCTTTTTCAAGAACAGCGGAGTAAGTACGTAGTCCGATATCATTTGCGTCAGCACCAGTCCGCCTGCGAGCAGTAGAGCTTTCTTCCAGCCCAGCATGAGTAGCGCCAGGCAAACCGGCGGCACGAGGGCGATGATGAAACCGATGCTGGGAATGAACTGTACAAAGAAATACAAGACGCACCAAATCAGCGGGAAATCGACGCCAATGGCGACCAATATGGCAAGGTTGGCGAGCGCCGTCATGACTCCGGTCGTAGCACAAATAGCGATGTATTGCGCCACGTCAGTACGGATTTGCGCGACGATCGACTCGGGGTTCGCGCTGTGGGCATCCTCGACTATTCTCTCGAGAAAGATTGCTCCCAGCAGGACAATCACCAGCCCATCCGTAAATAGGCGGCCCGCTCCCGGCAGGATCAGCTCGGCGAAATGGACAATTTCACTGGGGTTAGTAGAGTTGGAAGCCTCCAGGTTTGCGGTATCGATGCCCTGAGCCAGCAGAAAAGTCGAAACGTGATGGTATGTATCATGCCAGCGCACCTCATAGATCGGAAGCTTCTCCATCACCAGGGCAAAGTTTCGGTACAACAGGAACACCAGGATTGCACTTAAGGTGCCCATCAGCCCGACCGCAAGTGACAGGGCTGTGGCCTTCCGCATATGGAATTTGCGCATCATCCACTTCAGCAATGGAAGAGCGCTGTAGGCGAGAAGGGCGCCGAGAAGAATGAGCGAGAGGAGATCGGCTGCAGCTCGGATTCCCCACGCAATGATCACCAAGCACGCACCGCCGAGCAGGACTGTGATTGGTCCCGACGTCAGATGGTCAGCGATCTTGGCTTCGTCACTATGTGAAGAGTGCATTCTTTTGTATCCTCCCCATCCTCTAATCGCTCGCATCGCTCAATGGGCACCTTTTCGTGAGTCGCCGCGAGAACAAATCCACCGATCTGAAATGCAACATGCAGCAAGTACCGCGGATCGCGTGCTCCCTAGCCGTAGAACACAATCCTGAATCGCGCAGTGTTGTATCCCCCGTAACAACATGACGGCACGAACAAAGGGATCTAGTTCCGTGTGTATTTGTGGATTCGTTATCGGAAGGCGCTCGATTTCGTCCGGAGTTGGTGGTGAATGTCCCCCATGTACACACTGCACTTTTTCGTATTGGTGCGATGCCGACACGATTTCATAATGAGCGCAGTCGATCGCGTGCCGGATCGTCGTCGCACGGACCCACTGAGACAGCCAGTCACTCGACACCCCGGGTTGCTGCCTGCTCACATTTCGAGCGTCGGCAACACATCTCGCGGCAGACTGCTTGTTGCCAGTTATCAGCCACGCCAGGCCTCGCAAAACTTCTATCTCAGTATCGAAGGCGCTCTCAATCTCAGCTAACGTCGCTAAGTGCGGCTTATACGCTTGGGACGACTCGTTCCGCTTGGTTCGCCAGAACATCAAGTTTCTCCAGGAGAGCAGCGGCGCGGATTCGGACACTTTTCTGTGACTTGACTGCCTTGCGGTCCTCTGCACCTTCCAAGCAGACTTCATCTTCGTTATCGAGGCTTCGGGAACAAGAGTGTGAAAGCCATCCTGAACGTCCAGGATGAGGCTCCCTTCGGATGCACTACGTTGCCGAAGAAGAAAGTCTGTACGTTCACCGCCTGGTGTCCAAACTTCCAGACGCGCCCGGGACCGCCGCCGATAGGTACGACCCATCGATCCGTGGGCTTTTCCCAGTTGGCCGTAATGCCAGTGGTTTGCAGGGAGAGATACCAAGCCTTCTTGAGGTTGTAATTCAGGAAAGGTTGAAGGTAGAACTGGTTTACGTCGGGCCGGTCCTGATGACCCCCTACAGACCAAATATTGTTGACCAGCACACCAACGGTTCCAAAGTGCGGCTGCACCAGAGCGACAAAAGTCGGACCTATGCCGAATTTCCCCTGGCTCAGATAATGGTATGGGGTACCCGTCGGCACCAGGAAAATTGGGCCGGCGCCCCATGTGATGGTGCTGTGCTTTTTGGGGGAAAAGTAAAATTGCGGTTGCATGTCCGCCAAGCCGTAGGCGCCGGTTTGGATCGGGGCTCCAGACGCCTGCGGTACGGCGTAAGGTTGGTAAACGATGGGGGTAACAAAGCGCGCGATGACGTTCCAG